>Ga0209511_1000114_pt1 | contig 107841 bp, 109 predicted proteins | sample SSSSmetaG_FD_184141 | JGI IMG/M metagenome (GOLD analysis project Ga0209511, IMG submission 184141) | Glacier valley bacterial and archeal communities from Borup Fiord, Nunavut, Canada, to study Microbial Dark Matter (Phase II) - ​SSSS... | ecosystem: Environmental > Aquatic > Freshwater > Ice... | reverse complement strand
CGTCATATTAAAGTAATTAACTGGTAATTAAGCCTTTAATATACGAATTCCTGCGGTTTAATACAAATAAATTAAGGGTTATTTTACTGAATATCAGATAAATAACTATGTTTTGAACGAACTATTGTAATCAAGAACTGGAGAAAAAAATCAAAGAGCGTACCAAAGAACTCGAATTGTTGTACAATAATATTCATGAGTATACTTTAGAAGAAATAGTACATCAAATTGGATATATTCATTCACAGTCAAATACTGCATGTGTTTTACTGGATAATTTATTGGATTGGGCTAAATCTAAAACCGGGCAGTTGGGATTTAATCCTGTCTACTGCGATATTTCTACCATTTGTAAGCAGGTCATTGATCATTTAAAGTATTCTGCTCAAATGAAGTCTATTTCCATTGATTGTTTTCATTCAATAGAAGTAGCCATATAAGCTGATAAAAATATGGTTGAATCAATTTTAAGAAACCTACTTTCCAATGCCATAAAATTCTCAAAATTGAATGGTAAAATTATTATATATAGCATTTTAATTGACGGCTTTATTGAAGTCATTGTTTCGGATGATGGAATAGGTTTAAACGATACTGAAAAAGGAAATTTATTTAATTTAGATTTCACTAAATCACACATAGGCACTGCTAATGAAAAAGGGACAGGTTTAGGTCTGGTTATTTGTAAAGATTTCGTTGAAAAAAACAATGGTATAATATGGGTTGAAAACAAAACGGATTATGGATCTAAGTTTATTTTTACCCTACCCAGGTACCATGGTCAAAAAAGGTAATTGAACGTTTTATCCAAAGAAACTCATTTCTACTATTAAAATCTTAAACATGAAAAGAACACTTCTACTGGTCATTGTATCTATTCTTATTTTCGGATGTAGCAATAAAAAAGATTTTTCCGAATTTAGTACATCAAATACAGATAAAAATAAGTCCATTGAAAAGGTAAAAACCCTAGATCGAAAACTAATAAAGAATGGTAGTTTACGATTTGAAACGTACGATATTGAGAAGACAAATCGGCTAATTAAAAATTCTTTAGAAAATTTTGGAGCCTATATTTCAGAAGAAAAAAATGATAACAATAACTCCAACACCGGATATGATCTAACTATCCGTGTACCTGCTTTAAAATTTGATAGCCTCATGAGTTACATCATAATAAAGGCCGATATAAAGGAATTAAAAAGTAAGTCCACTCATATAAATGATGTTACGGAAGATTTTATAGATAGTCAAACACGTCTGAAAATAAAAAAGGAATCGGAACAAAAGCTGCTCGATTTATTAAAACAGACCAAAAAGCTAACAGAAGTCCTGGAAATTCAAAAACAGTTAACAGATTTACGCGCTGATATTGAGTCGACAGAAGGTCGAATGAAATACTTGTCTGATCAGGTTGAATATAGCACCATCAATGTCTCTTTTTATCAAAAAACCAGCTATTCCCAACGATTTTTTGGAGACTTTTGGGGAGCCCTAAAAGATGGATGGCAAGTCTTTCTACATTTAGTTACCTTGCTGGCCTATTTGTGGGTGGTTATCCTAGTGGTTATTTTGGGCCGATGGGGCTATAAATATTATAAAAAAACCAATAAAAAATAATAACTGAGCCTATTAGATCATAGGCTTGGTGCAAACTGCGCTATCACTATGGCTATAAATACAAATAGATGGAATAAAATTCGATATACATTGTATTCTCCAGGATATGATCTTATTGCGGGTTATTTTAATGAATCAAGAAGAAAATCGATTGAATCATTAAACATAAAAGCAGGAGCTAAAATTTTGATTATTGGTGCAGGTACAGGTCTGGATTTGGAATTCTTGCCCCAAAACTGCGAAATAGTCGCTACCGATATTACGCCTTCTATGATTGATGAATTAAAAAAGCGTAATAAAGTATTAAACCGTCCAGTTCAGGCACTTGTAATGGACGGACAACTTCTTGAATTTGATGATAATACCTTTGATTGTATCATTTTGCACTTAATTTTGGCTGTGATACCCGATCCCATCGCTTGTATTAAAGAGTCAGAACGTGTTTTAAAGCATAATGGACAAATCGCAATTTTTGATAAATTTGTACGTAAAGGCAGTATCATTTCAACTAAACGTAGAATAGCAAATGTGATTACAAATTTTCTATTTAGCGATATCACCAGAAGCTTTGAGTCTATTGCCGAACAGACAGGAATGAAAGTCACGATGGATTTGGATGCCGATTTTAACGGTCATTTCAGACTCCTAAAAATGGAAAAAGACTAATCATGCTCTGACGTAGTATAACCTTTAAATCTAGTCAAAATGGAAACACAAAATCAGGCAATAGTGAGCTCATCCATTTCTTTAAAAGCGATAGGATCTGTTAGTGCAATATGCCTTGGATGGGGCTCCTCTTATTGGGTAGAAGAAAAAAGATACAAAACAGCTTTGAGTTATTTGCTTAGTCAACCTACAGACACACAGCGGTTATTTGTTTTTAAAAGTCCTCAGGAGGCCAATCTTTTTAAAAACGTATTAAATGAGCACAATCTGCAATACGGTCAGGAAGGTCGAGTTTTCTTTTGTTCTGCGACTGCCTTTTCTAAAATCATTAAGAAAGTCCTTTCTATAGAGGATACCGAACTCTATTTAAACCGAAATTTCGGTGTGCTCACTTTTGAGGAAGAAGAGCAATCTGAAAGTCATGCTATTAGTTTTGATGATACACAGCTTGAAATAAATCAATGTGAATCACCTACATACAATCCCATTAAGCTAAAAAATCTTTTTGAGTACATCAATAAACATGCTGACCTTGGCTATGGTGAATTAGATGGTGTTAGCAAGATTTGCAGATGGTCTAATTATTTTGTTGATAACACTGACTTGTGGGCAGAAACGTTAAAAGAGATTTTTAAAAATCGAAAATCGGAAGCATTTCACATCGTTCTGTTCAAGAATTCAGACGACCTGGATGTGAAAAAAGTATTCCAGGATTATATGTTTGAAATGAATCATATCAAAGAAAGTCTGCTACATGATTGTGGGATGAACTTACTATGGTTTGGAGAAACCATTCTTTTGGATGTCAATGATTTCAACTATAAAGGAAAGCTTAAAATATCAAACGACTATCCATTTGCCATCATTGTCAAATTTAACTCAAAAAATGAATTGGAATTATTTTATGAAAATAAAAAAAGCTCCAAACTTAGAGGTTCTCTGTATTCAAAATTCAATGATGCACTTCGATTAATTATGGGCGAAATGGAAATAACCTCTGATGAAAGTAAACGCGATGAATATTACAACATCGTGGAAAAGCTGGCCAATGAGTATATGCTTCGATTGGATTTTAACGATACCCTTACATTTGAAGATATTGCTGAGGATAAAGGTTATATCTTTGAACTTCCTGAACAAGTCCTTTCAGAAAGATAGGATCTGTTATTGGACATTAAAAGATATAAATGAATTTCTATTAAAAGCAACATTATGTTTGACTTTCTAGATCAGTATCCTTATCTGTTGCCAATTATCATCTTTTTCGGCCGAATTTGTGATGTGACATTAGGCACTCTTCGAATTATTTTTGTATCCAAAGGAGAAAAGTACAAAGCACCTATTTTCGGCTTTTTTGAAGTATTCATCTGGATTGTAGTTATATCACAGGTTCTCTCCAGAGCCAGTGGTCTCCTATCCTATTTAAGCTACGCTGCAGGTTATGCTGCAGGAAACTATGTAGGCATTATCATTGAAAGTCGCATCGCATTCGGCATTTTGGTTTGTCGTATTTACACCAATCGGGAACCTTCCAAACTGTTGGCCATGTTGTCTGAAAAAGGATTTGGTGCAACGACTATGGAAGGAATGGGAGCCATCAAGAAAGTTTACATTGTGGAAGCAGTTGTAGAACGTAAGGCTATGAAAGACATCGATCGTTTTATTACTGAATTTGATCAGAATACATTCTACACAGCAGAGGATGTACGTATTCGACAAAAAGGCGTTTTTCCCGAACCAGCTCTCTTTTTGAAGAGGTGGAGACCTGGAAAATAGATGAATTTCGTGAACCAACTATAGAACACTATTCAAGCCAATAAATTACCTTTGAATAAAATGTGAGGAAATAAAATGGAAGATTCAAATCGAATTGGTTTTGACAACGAAAAATACCTACAGGAGCAGACTACGGCTATCCTAGAAAGAGTAAGCCGATATAACGATAAATTATACCTGGAGCTTGGAGGTAAAATTCTCTATGATTATCACGCAGCACGAGTTTTGCCGGGATTTGACCCGAACGTCAAGATGCGTCTTTTACAACTGCTGAAAGACAAAATTGATGTAATCATGTGTATTCATGCAGGTGATATAGAAAGAAGTAAAATCAGAGCCGACTTTGGAATCACGTACGATGTTGACGCATTAAAGAGCATTGATGATTTAAAATGGTATGGCATTAACGTAGCTGGTGTAGTTATTACTCGCTATCAGAACCAACCTGCAGCTACTGCTTTTAAGAATAAGCTGGAACTGAAGGGTATCAATGTTTATTTACATTATCCTACCAAAGGCTACCCCACTGACGTAGACCAGATTGTGAGCGATGAAGGTTATGGCGCCAACGAATACATTAAAACCACAAAACCCATTGTAGTAGTAACCGGGCCAGGTCCTGGTAGCGGCAAATTGGCCACCTGTCTTTGTAATTTATACCATGAATACAAAAAAGGGATAAAAGCAGGATACGCCAAATTTGAAACTTTTCCAATATGGGATTTACCTGTAGACCATATGGTGCAAATTGCCTATGAAGCAGCCACGGCAGATTTGAAGGATGAAGTGCTTATTGACACCCATCATTTAAAAGCCTATGGCAAAGTGGCAGTCAATTACAACCGGGATATTGAAGCTTTTAATTTACTAAAAAGCATTCTAGAGAAGATTACGGGCGACGAATCCATGTATCAATCTCCAACAGATATGGGCGTTAACCGTATTAGTGCAGGTATAATAAGTGACAGCATTATTGCTGAAGCTTCTTATCAGGAAATTATCCGGAGATATTTTAAGAGTGCAACCGAATATGCTATGGGGTTAACAGACAAGGATACCCTAGATCAATCCATTAAAATAATGGAGAAGGTTGGTGCCAAAGAAGTTGATCGTAAAGTCGTTTTGCCTGCAAGAAATGCAGCTAAAGATGCTGAAAAAATGGAAAAAGGATATGCAGGTATCTTTTGCGGAACAGCCATAGAATTACATGACGGAACCATCATCACCGGCAAAAACTCTCCCTTACTTCATGCCTCATCCAGTCTCATCCTGAATGCAACGAAATACCTGGCGGGGCTCCCCGATAGTATGTGCCTTTTACCAGAAAACATTATTGACTCAGTCACTCATTTAAAAAAAGACATATTAAATTACAAAAAGATTAGTCTTGATGTGGAAGAAACATTGATTGCTTTGGCTATTAGCGCCTTGTCAAATCCTGCTGCACAAATGGCAATGGAAAGTCTGATTGGATTGCGGGGTTGCGAAGTACATTCCACCCACATTCCTACACCAGGAGATGAAGCAGGATTCAGAAAACTAAAGGTGAACCTGACCTGCGATCCGGAATTTTCCAGTAAAAGATTGTTTTTGAGCGAATAAAAAAGAGATGTCATGGCTAATGTATTATTGACAGGAGGAAACGGTTTAATTGGCAAACACTTGTATGAAAAATTACAAGAAAAAGGTTACAATGTCGCCATCTTAAGCCGTAATAAAAGTGTTACGTCAAAAACTCAAGTCTTTACATGGGATTTAGAGAATAGGACTATTGAAACTGAAGCCATTGAATTTGCCGACTATATAGTGCACCTGGCAGGTGAAAATATTGGAGAAAAAAGATGGACAACAGATAGGAAGCAGCAAATTATTGATAGTCGGATCAAAACCACTGATTTGATTTTCAGACAAGTAAAAGATCAAAATAAAAACTTGAAAGCATTCATCTCTGCATCTGCTGTAGGATATTATGGCGCCATCACATCCGATAAATTATATTCTGAAACGGATCCATCTTCAAACGACTTCCTTGGAGAGACCTGTAATAAATGGGAACAATCCGTGAACAGATTTCAGGAACTAGGCATCCGGACAGTCAATATCCGGACAGCTGTTGTACTGACAAAACAAGGTGGAGCATTAGCTAAATTGACAACTCTTGCCAGAACCGGTCTGAGTTCAGCTTTGGGCAATGGAAAGCAATATATGCCGTGGATACACATAGATGACCTTTGCAACATATACATCAAAGCCTTGGAAGATTCAAAGATGGAAGGGCCTTACAATGCGGTAGCCCCTGAACACCAGACCAATAAAAACCTATCTAAAACAATTGCACAGGTTTTAAAGAAGCCTTTTTGGTTTCCCAATATTCCTGCATTCGTTCTGCAAGTGATGTTGGGAGAAATGTCCGGAATGCTTCTGAAAGGAAGCAGGGTCTCTTCCGAGAAAATTCAAAAAGCCGGATACGAGTTTTTATTCCCAAATCTGAAAGGTGCCTTACTGAACTTGATCGGGAAAAATTAAACCATCCGTTATCGAATCACCGACATTTGGGCTACCAATTCTATTTGAGTAGTATCAGCTGAATGGTGTTCAATCTCATTAATCAGAATATCCACTGCCTTCTTGCCTATTTCAGGAATAGGTTGGATAATATATGGTATCTTGAAATTGGATATATCAAATTCACTGTTTTTATCAAAGCAAAACACTTTAATATCATCAGGAATTTTAAGATTCAATTCAAGAATCTGGTTGATACCTATCATAGATATCGTATTGGTAGCAGAAAATAGACCATCCACCTTCTTATCTCCTTTCAACAGATCGTTAATTGAATTGATAACATCTTCCTGAATGTTGAGATAGTTAATCTCTTTTATCAATTCCGGATTGTACAATCCAGCTTCCTGAAGTGCTTCTACATATCCCCTCTTTCGTTCAGACATATGGTAAAGCTTATTGTCATAGACAAGCAATGCTATTTTTTTGCAACCGTCTTGAATTAAAGAGTGCGTGGCTTCTCTTGAGGCTACATAATTATTGACAACTACATGGTTTGTTGGTATTTGCGGAAAATGGCGATCCACAAGGACAAAAGGAAAATGGCTTGTTACTAACTCTTTGATGGCTAACTCTCCATGATTAGTCGGAACGATAATCAAGCCGTCAACCTGGCGGCTTTTTAGTATACTGATCATTTTATCCATTTTCACATCCGATTCATTCGTATTCGTAATGATAACAGTATAACCGAATTTTTCGGCATACTCCTGAATCTGAAATGCAAGCTGACCAAAAAATGGATTTGAAATATCTGCTACGATCAAACCTATCGTTTGAGTTTTACCCATTCGTAAACCTCTGGCCAAAATATTTGGTTCGTAATGCATTGCTTTAGCAGTGAGCATTATTTTTTCAATCATATCTTTACTGACACGTCCTTCTTTCACTTTACCACTTAGTACCAAAGAGACAGTTGCATTTGAAACGCCCAATTCTTGAGCTATATTTTTGATGGAAACCTTACCCATTTTAAACTATGCTTTGGTAAATCTTTAATTTATTCGTACAAATATAACGGTTAAACGTTTCACTTGCTTGAAAAAATAAATGTTTCTCAACATACATAAAAAAAAATTATATAAAATGATAACTTTACAGGCAATACCACTTTAAAGGATTATCACCATGAAAAGATCACTTCTAATACTCCTATTGACCTTTTTTGCATCAGTATCTTATGGCCAAATAAATCTGGAAGACTCAACTGTACAAGTTATTGGTTATTGGGATTTGAATGAAAAGCAATCCTATACCATTAGCGATGAAAAATACAATGTTCTAAATGGAGACACTACCGACAGAGAGCGTTACAAATACGATGTAGATATTACAGTCATAGATTCATCGGCCAATTCCTACACATTCCAATGGGATTACAAAAATTTCACATTTCAAACAGAAAATGAAATGATGAAAAAAATACTTCCAATCTGTCAACTAAGCAAAGTCGTAGTTAAAACAGATGAACTGGGCTCCTTTGTCGAAGTTGTAAACTGGGAACAAATCAAAGACGACATCAATAAACTGGGGGTTTCAAAGAAAAAAGAATACAAAAAACTTCCAAACATTAACAAAGTCCTTGACCAAATCATTGAATCCTTTTCAATCAAAGAAATCCTACAATTCTATACTTTTCACGGAGCAAAATATAAGATTGGAGAAGAAGTCAATGGAAAAGAACTTATTCCAAACAGCTTTGGGGGGGATCCATTGGATACTGACAGGGCTGTCTGGTTAGACGAAATAAACTCAGACGATGCAAACTACGTCATTCAGACCTCAGAAACGGTCGATTCGGTACAACTTGCAAACGCAAAATATGAATATCTTAAAAAAATGGCACTCACTGAAGGTCAGAATCCTCCAAAACGAGAGGATATTCCAGCTATTAAACAGACTATTTTTTCAGCCACCAGAATTCATGATATCGGTTGGATACTCTACTCTATTTCAACAAACATCACAGAAGAAAATCAAGTTCAAAAAGTAGAAGAAACAATCATTGAAATGAATTAAACAAAAACAATTACAATTACAAAACCGAATGAAAACAGCTATTATCGTCTTTTGCAGTTTGCTATTCATAAATATAGGTATTGCACAAACCATCACTAAAACAAATTCAATAACGATCACCTATTTAGCCAATGAGGGTTTCTTACTCACTGGAGGTGACAAAAAAATACTGATTGATGGTGTATTTACGAACGGATCGTCTACATCCCAAAAAACAGCTTAAAAAAGGATACAACCATTAATGGTATTGAGCTTCATATCCTAACATTGCAACATCCCAACAATATGAATCCACAGAATATTGGCTATGTCATCCGATTCAACGGTTTTACACTTTTTCACACAGGAGATGCCATTTCCAATGACCTGAGTGTTTATCAAAACTATAAGTTGTCCGAGGACAGCATCGATGTCGCATTCTTTCCCCGTTGGTTTTTTGACACAGAATTTGGCACTAAAGGAGCAGACATCATGAAATACATCAATCCCAAAGCCATCATTGCTATGCATGTTCCAACACTTAAATATACCTACTATAAAAATGCCGCAAATGCTATTCAAGGTATTGCTCCTTTGCATTTCATGGATACACAAATGGATACACTCCGTATTGAAAAAAGAGACTCAACCACTTCTCCTGTGCAATTAGAACCCCTTGTAAAACCTGATTTACAATTCTTTTCAAGTACAACAAATGGTCACTTTATCCTGCAGTTGGGATCTGAAATAATACAAGAAGCCCAAGTACAACTTTTTTCAGTCAGCGGTTGCATCATGCAAACCAATACTTTTTCTCAAGTCAAAAAAATAGATCTTGATTTGACAGGCCAACCTGAAGGATTCTATTTGATCCGAATTCATGCAGATGGAAAAATCTATATTAAGAAAGTTTGTTATAACGTGAATTGAATTTTATTGTAAATTTGCCCAAGCTTTATAACCATAAATATCAGAAGAAACCAATATTATATATCCTTTTTTAATATCTAAACCAGCACATGAAAAAAACTCTTTTCTCACTAATTTCATTCTTCCTTCTCACTTGTTGGGCGGTAAGTAGTATCAATCCAAGTACCGACGACTTTAAAACCGACACACCATCTAAAATTTCCGGAAAAAACATCGGAAAGGTAGAGGCATTGGTTATATTGATCAATTTCTCGGACAGAACACCTACTTTCCTTCAAGCGGATGTAGACAGCTTCTTTAACCAGGTTGGTTATAACAAATATACCAACAACGGATCCATTCATGATTATTGGGCTGCCGTTTCCCAAAACAGGATAGATGTACACACCAACGTAACAAAAACGTACTTTCAGGCACCTAAAACATTTGCATATTACGATACTGATGGAGGATCAGGTCATACACATGAACTGCTGGATGCCGCATTGGACTGGCTTGAAAGCACTGGTTTTGATTTTTCCAAACTCTCTGTAGATGGAAATAAAAACATCATAGCACTCAGTTTTCAATTTGTAGGAAATTCTGGACAAAAAGGATTGTGGGGACATTCCAGTGGCCATAACCGCACCTTTGATGGTGTAAAAACCTCTTCTTATCAAATTTCCGAACTGGGTACCACGAATATGCGTAAAGGAGGTATTTGCCACGAACAAGGTCATATGCTCTTTGGTTGGCCGGATTCATACGATACCAATGGTGACAATGGTGGTTCCAGTGGTTGCGGTAAATTTGACCTGATGGCTGCCGGAAACTCAGACAACAGCGGTGGTCCTAGTGCTAACCCTATGCCACCAAATCCTTATTTCCGCTATTTAGCTGGTTGGAATGATTTAATTCCTTTAAATAGTTTCCCCAACGATACAACGATTAAGATTATTGCCAATAACTGGAATACCTACGTTTATCGCAATCCGGAACGCGATGGTGAAATGTACATTATAGAAGCGAGAAAAAAACCCAATAGAAATGTGGATATGCCCGGAGATGGCATTCTTGTGTGGCACATTGACAGTATAATTTCAGGTAACACCAATCAACAACATACAGAAGAATTACACTACAAAGTATCTGTTGTACAAGCTGATAACTCTTATCACCTGGAAACTGGATCAAACATTGGTGATGCAAACGACTATTTTAAGGCAGGAGGTACCTCCACTATCAGTTACCTGAATACCCGTTGGTGGAATACTGCTTTTTCCGGTCTTATGATGAGAAATATTAGCACTGTTAAAGATACAATGACGGCAAACTTTGGTAGTAGTAACAGATCCGACGTAAGCATCACGTCAACTACAACAAAAGGTGGTCGTCTAAATTCTTTAGGTTTAAGATATTGTGCTTTGAACAGTTCTCAGACAATCATCTCGTTACCTAGTAAGAATTTTGAGGTGTATGATTGCCTGGTAGATGGTGTTTCACAAGGTGCTGTTAGCAACTATACTTTCACAAACATTACTGCACCTCACACACTAGACTATTCTTTTATCCATAAACCTGTTGCGCTTAAAGACATTCTATCGGGTGTTAACTACAGTTATTATGAAGGATCCTGGAGTTCTCTACCGGATTTTAGCAAGCTGACTGCTCTAAAAACTGGAAGATTAAATACACTGGCTCTAACTATTCCAAATCGCATCAATGATAATTTTGGTATTCATTATTCAGGCTACATCAATGTACCTGCTGATGGTGAATACACGTTCTATCTGACATCCGATGATGGTAGCCGGTTTATGATCGATGGAATTGAAATAGTTGCCAACCAATGTAATCCGGAAACATCTGGAAAATTAAGGCTTCGTGCAGGATATCACCCTTTCACCTTCGATTACTTTGAAGGTCAGGTGGCTGAGACGTTTGTTTTGAAATGGCAAGGGCCCAATTTAAGCAAGAGAATACTCACCGGTTTTAAGACAGGAACAGTCGATACTAATAATGATTCCGCAGTTTCTGATTTAACAAATGATGCTAATGCAGATATGTTTGTGACTCCTAATGAATTCTTATTCAACTGTCCGGGCAAGAATGAACTGGAAGTGGAAGTTTACAATTTGTCCGGTATTCTTGTTTCAAAACAGAAATTATATACTTCCGGCGGATTAGTAAGCATGTCCAATACAAATTTGAAAACAGGTATGTACCTTGTTAAGGTCATTGCTGACGGTAAAAAAATACTCCGACAAAAAGCCAGCATTATCCGATAAATTAGAGCTGATTCCTATATGATACTCAGATCCAAATCGATTCAACCCGATTTAGGTCTGAGTATTTTTTTACTAAGTTATTGGTATGTAGCGAAATCCTAAAATATACATCTAATAAAAAAATAGACTATATGAAAACAACACTTTACACTTTCATCCTGCTTTCGTTTTTAACTTTTTTCTTTTTTAATTGTGAAAAAGGAAATGAGGAAGTTAAAAACGTTGATATAACAGGTAGTTTAAAAAACCATACAGTCTGTAAAACCGAACTTAAGTCAGGTTATGAGGCGATCATCCTAGTTGATACTCTGAGTAAAGTAGACTATTCCTACAACCTCGAAAATAAAAAATTAACCCTTAATCACATTAATGCAGGATTCAATTGTTGTTTTGACAGCTTGTATTGCAACATTCAACACACGAAAGATTCCATCTTAATAGAAGAAGTCGAACTTAACCCTCACTGTAAATGTGATTGCCTATATGATCTTCATATTGAGATCAATAATGTTGCTGAAGGAACCTATCAAATTAAGTTCATTGAACCAAATGTGGGCAAAATGGAGAAAATAATATTCGAACTAGATCTAAAAAATGAAAAGACTGGCTATTTTTGTATTATTAGAAAACAGTACCCCTGGGGTCAATAAAGTCTAATTAGATAAAAAAATGAACTTAGATCTCCAATACCGTTTAGCCAGACCAGAAGATTCAGCTATTATTGCCAAACTCATGGTTCAAGCCATAGGTGACATGGCCAATCACCTGGTAAGCAAAGAAAAAGCATTCGATGCAAAAGCAGTCTTTAAATACTTTATTCAGCAAAAAGAAAATCTATACAGTTACGAAAATACCATTATCTGTGAAGAAAATAACAAGGTGGTCGGGTCTATCAATGGTTATGACGGAGCAAAATTCATGCAACTGCGCCAGCCATTTATAAACTACCTGAAAGAGCACTATGACTTTAATCAGATGATTGAACCAGAAACTGGTGCCGGTGAATTTTATCTGGACACGGTAAGCGTTTTACCGGATAAACAAAGTTTGGGTATTGGTTCCGTTTTAATCCAAAAAATGATTCAATATGCCTCAGAAAAAGGACATCAAAAAATCGGACTTCTTGTAGACAAAAAAAATCCCAAAGCCAAAAAGCTCTATGAAAATCTTGGATTCAGAAAACTCGACGAAATCTATTTACTCGGTAATAAGTACGATCATTTAGTCTTTGAATTGTAAATAGATAGCCAATCTATCCAATGCCTCTTTAATATTTTCAAGGGAATTGGCATACGAAAACCGTACGAACCCTTCGCCAGCTGTACCGAAATCTATACCAGGAGTAATACCAACATATATTTTTTCCAACACATCGAAAGCAAAGGCGAAAGAATCGTTTGTAAATTTTCGTGCATCGCAAAATACGTAGAAAGCACCACTTGGTTCAGCGTGAATGATAAATCCCATCTCTTTTAGTCTCAATACCATGTAGTCACGGCGTTCTTTGTAAATGGTCCTCATGGATTGGACATCGGAATCAGCAAATTTTAAGGCAGCTATACCGGCTTCCTGTGCAGTACTGGGAGCGCAGATAAAGAGGTTCTGTTGAAGAATTTGCAATGAACGCATGTAACTTTTTGGAGCAATCATGTAACCCAGACGAAGTCCTGTCATGGCAAATCGCTTGGAAAAACCATTGATAACAAAAGCGTTATCAGTAAATTCAAGAATACTTCTGGCCCTTCCTTCATAGACTAGGCCGTGATAAATCTCATCAGAAATAATAGGGACATTTAATCCAACCAAAGCCTCGAAAACAGAGTCATCCACCAAACCACCCGTTGGATTCATGGGAGAATTAACAAAAATGGCTCTGGTCTTGGCATTTAACTTGGCACGAATATCATTGACATCGTATTGAAACTTATTCTCTGGTTTCAATTCCACCAAAACCGGATCTGCGTTTACTGCTAAAGCAAAATTCCGGTAACAGGCATAGCCCGGATTGGAAAGGATCACTTCGCTCCCAGCCTCACAAAGCAACATCAACGCAAGTAAGATGGCTGGTGAAGAGCCAGAGGTAACTACTATACAATCTGGATCCACCTTGACTTGATACTCTTGCAAATAGAAATTAGCTATTTCCTGGCGGAGTATTGGATTTCCCATAGAGTGGGTATAGTGTGTTTTACCACATTTATAAGCTTCTTCGGCAGCATCAGCAACACAGGAAGGAATATCAAAATCGGGCTCCCCCACTTCCAGGTGTATAACATTAAAACCTTCCTGCTGTAAAGCATTGGCACGTTCCAAAACATCCATCACAATAAACGGAGTCATTTCATCCACCTTTGGATTCATTTTTTTCATCTTTTTAGTTCTCCCATCAGTCCCAATTCAATGACTTCCAGATTTAATATTTTGCCATTAGTCAATTCAAAACGAACAAGGGTACGAATTTCGTGAAACCCTTGATTTCCGGCTGCACCAGGATTGATGTGCAACATTTGGCGCTTAGCATCAAATTTGACCTTGGCTATATGAGAATGTCCGCAAATAAAAAGTTTTGGTTTAAACTCATTGATTTGATTGATAATTTCCGGGGCATAACGACCTGGATACCCTCCGATATGTGTTAAAAGTACAGTGACTCCTTCGCATTCAAAAAAGAGAAAACGGGGAAAACGCAAGCGTTCCATATGTCCATCTATATTTCCATGAACAGCTCGCAATGGCTTAATGCTGGAAAGCTTATCTGCTATACCCATGGATCCCAAATCGCCAGCGTGCCAAATTTCATCGCAATCGGCAAAATATTTTGCATAACGGTCATCCCAATAAGCATGTGTATCTGAAAGTAATCCTATTTTCATTTAAAGTCTATTTATTTCAAGTTGTAAATTGTCCGGTCAGGCAAAGGTAAAAATCTAAAACCTTTTTTTCTTACCTTTGAAGCATTAAAAGAGAAATATCTAATTTGTGCTGCATGAAGATTATCCTCATCACCCTCATCTATTTACTTGGCCCAATCCTAATCATCCTGCTCTATAATCAATTTAAGACCATTCAAAAAATGGGGACCATCTTTCTGGCTTATGCCGTGGGTATTGTTTTGTCCTTGTCTGGTTTAATGCAATTGAGTGGTGAAGAAAAAGAACTGATGGGAAAAATTCAGGAGTGGATTATGAACATTACCGTACCTTTAGCCATTCCCTTGATGCTTTTTTCATCCGATTTCAAACTGTGGAAAAAATCGCTCAAAAAAACATTTGCAGCACTCATAGGTGGATTACTTTCCGTAATCATTGCCACCATTTCAGGATATTTCATTTTCAGAAACCAAGGTATCGATGAACTGTGGAAAGCAGGTGGAATGATGATTGGAACGTATACAGGCGGAACAATGAACTTTGTTGCCATTGGAAAAATACTGGAAACGAATCCAACTGTTTTTACGCTTGTCAGCACTTTCGAAATGGTCATTTCCTTTGTATTCCTGCTGTTTATGATTGGTGGCGGTTACAAGATTTTCAGAAAGATTTTGCCCTTTCACGATGACTCCATTAGCCTGGATGAACACGAAATCGTAGAAAAAGAGTATACATTTGAGGTCTATAAAGGCATGTTGAAACCCAAATCATTTGGTAAAACAATGATGGCATTCATACTTTCGTTTTCCTTTCTGGTTGTTGGAGCTGGTTTGGCCCTACTCTTTACAGGTAGATTGAACGAATTGATTGTTATTTTCACTATCACCGGACTTGGTATTGCATTCTCATTTGTAAAAAAAATCAGGACTTTGCCTAAATCTTTTGAACTGGGAATCTATTTCATACTCGTTTTCAGCATCGTTATTTCCTCCCAATTTGACATCTACACCCTAAACTCCAAAAATCTGGTGCTTTTGGCTTTTATCGCTTTCATCCTGATTGTATCGGTTATTTTGCATTTACTTTTTTCAAGACTTTTTAAGATAGACGGCGACTTATTTTCTATATCAAATATTGCATTGATTTTCTCTGCTCCATTTGTTCCAGCTGTAGCAGGAGCCATGGGCAACAAAAAAATATTTATCAGCGGCATTGTCATCGGTTTGATTGGATATGCCATCGGAACCTATCTAGGCGTAGGTGTGGCTGAAATATTAAGAATAATAAATTAAAAAAATATGATCAACGAGACACCGGAAACTCTTCTACCTTATGGAGAAGGTGACAGAAAAAGAAATCAGGTAGAAAACATGTTTGATGCCATTGCAGACAAATACGATTTTCTAAATCATTTCATGTCTTTCCAACAAGATAAAAGCTGGCGAAAAAAAGCCATTTTAAGCCTGAAGGACGATGCTCCCAAAATTATGCTGGATATAGCAACTGGTACCGGCGACTTTGCGTTGGAAGCCTATAAATGGTTGAAACCAAATCACATAACAGGTGCTGACCTTTCTGAAGGTATGATGGAAGTCGGTGCCCAGAAAGTAAAGAAAGCAGGACTGGAGAAAAGTATTCACTTTGAAGTGCAGGATTGTACTGCATTGACTTTTGAAGACAATACCTTTGATGCGGTTACCGTGGCTTTTGGTGTACGAAATTTTGAGAATATAGCCAAAGGTATTGCTGAAATGTTCAGAGTCCTGAAACCTGGAGGCAAAATGGTCATCATCGAGCTATCACGGCCGGAATATTTCCCCATGAAACAACTCTTTAATCTCTATTCATCGGTGGTTATGCCTGCTGCAGGACAACTATTCTCAAAGGACAACAGAGCCTATAAATATTTGCCTGCCTCTATTCAAGTCGTTCCACAAGGGAAAAAGATGGTCGGAATTATGGAGGAAATTGGTTTTAAAGAATCACACTATACCAGCTTTACATTTGGTGTTTGTTCGATGTACATTGGTCGCAAACCACAGAAAAAAGCTAATCGGTAATATCCATAGACGAAACATCAAAACTCAAGGGGAGTAAGTCTCTGACAGAATCGATTATAGCTATTTCTTCCGCTCCGTAAAGCAGTATACGAATGTTTTTTTTGTAACGGTTTTCTGATTCCAGGAGTACTTGTCGACAGGACCCACAAGGAGATATGGGTTGGTTGGAAAATCCAATCATGTTTTGTGCTGCGATGGCAAGAGTCAGCACTTTAGCCTCCGGAAAACGGGCATTGGCATAAAAAAGAGCAACACGTTCTGCACAAAGACCGGAAGAATACGCTGCATTTTCTTGATTGTTTCCGGTAAGTATCTCACCATTGTCCAATAACACCGCAGATCCAACCTGAAAACTTGAATAAGGAGCATAAGCTTTGGAAGAGGCGATTTTTGCGATCTGAATCAAACTTTTTTCTTCTTCCGATAATTCATCCAAAGCGCAAAATGCTATCTTTGCAGTAATTTGTTTTTCAGTCATGGCTTTTTTGTTTATACAACAAAGATAAAAAAATAATCGATTATGAGATTAAGAATCCTTTTCTGCTTGATATTCTGTCTTTCCTTATTCAATACCGAAGCCCAAACACGTTTAAAACCATACGACGATTATATCAATGAGTTTGCAGGTATTGCCATTGCTCAACAAAAGCTGCATGCAATACCCGCCAGTATTACCCTTGCACAAGGTATGCTCGAATCAGGAGCCGGTTTAAGTGAGATGGCCAAACAATCCAACAACCATTTTGGCATCAAGTGTCACAACAGTTGGAAGGGCGCTACAGTCACATTTTTTGATGATGGCATGAATTCTTGTTTTAGAAAATACGACAGGGTGGAAGATTCCTACGAAGACCACTCTCAATTTCTGGTTCAGGGAAAACGATATGCTTTCTTGTTCCAACTAGATGTCACAGACTACAAAGGATGGGCATATGGACTACAAAAAGCTGGTTATGCTACAGACAGAACCTATGGTGAAAAACTCATCCGTATTATTGAGACCTACGATCTGAATGCTTACACAAAAGGTAAGTCTGCAAAACAAACCAAGGAAAAAGGTCAAGTCGAAAAGAAAAGCCGTAGCGATAAAAAGGCCGAACGTGATGCTAAAAGAGCCGAACGTAAACAGAAATCTGAAGCAGAAAGATCCGGTAAGCTCAACAATGATGCGCTGAAAAATGCCAAGGATTACAACGCTATTGATAGAAATAGAACCGATGAGGTTATTAATCCGCTCGCTTCGCATGAAATTGGCTATATGGGCACAACACCTTATATAGTGGCTCAATATGGTGATAGCTTTGCCGGTATAGCAGAAGAATTTGGAATATCTGTCAGAAAAATACGCACCAACAATGACTTCCCTACTGATTATACATTGACTCCAGGAGAATTTATTTATCTGGACAAGAAATCGTCCTGGTGGGAAGGTGAATATCCTATTCACAGAGTTGTTGCAGGTGATACCATGTTTAGCATCGCCCAGAAATACGGCCTTCAGCTGAAAGCTCTATACAAATTGAACAACATGAATCCCGGAGATCCCATCAAATCAGGCCAGAAAATCAAGCTTCGTAATCCAGAACAAATGTCTAACATTATGAAAGCAATGACAGGTGCGTTTAACAAACAAGATTCTACGATTGTAAAATAAGTAATTAGCATAAAAAGGGCACTTGGGTTTAGTCAACGATTTCTGGAAACCGGTCAGAAGTCTGGTAAATTGTTTCAAAAAGCACCAATAAAAGTAAAATTTAGAACTTTGATAAAGTACAAAAGACCTCGGTTTTTTGTACTTTTGTCTATTACAAAAAAAATAACCACAATGGAATTATCAGGTAAAATCGTTAAAGTTTTGCAACTTCAATCCGGACAGGGAAAGAATGGAATATGGAAAAAACAAGATTATGTTTTGGAATACGGCGACGCCTATCCCAAATTGGTTTGTTTTAACTTATGGGGAGATAAAATCGATCAGTTTTCTATGAGCGAAGGTGATGCTGTCACTGTCAGTTTTGATGTTGAAAGCCGCGAGTTCAATGGAAAATATTATACCGATGTTAAGGCATGGAAAGTAGAAAAAGGTACAGGAACATCTCAGGATCCGAATGCATCAGCAGGCACTAAAAGTGACTTTGGAATACCAGCACCTGACTTTTTAAATACAGATGACAAAGACGATCTGCCCTTTTAAAATCCTCCTTTAAAAAAGCCGGCACCGTATTTTAATACTGTGCAATGTATAGCTCATGTTTCAAAAATAAGTGTATTTTTGTTTCTATTATTTTAACTATTAATGAAATAAACCAAATAAAATGGAATTAGCGCGCATTTTTGACCTACTCGATCAGAACATCGAAGTATGTCCGGATCAGAAGGTCGCTTTAGCCGGAAAAGTAAACCATCAATGGGTTAAATATAGTACACAAGATTACCTTCAATATGTAAATAGAGTAAGCTATGCCTTTTTGGCAAAGGGCGTTCAAGTTGGAACTAAAATAGGAATTGTCAGTGAAAACCGTCCTGAATGGAATTTCTTTGACTTTGCCATCATGCAGATTGGTTGCATTTGTGTGCCCATTTATCCCACGATCAGTGAAAGTGACTATCTGCACATTCTGAATCATGCAGAGATTGAATATCTTTTTGTTGATAGCCATAATCTGGTTAAAAAGCTGAAGCCAATATTAGCACAAGTACCTCATTTTAAGGAGGTCATTTGTTTACAAAAAGCAGATGGCACTATTTTCCTGGACGATTTTTATCAGTTTGGCGAACAAAATCCAGCTCCTGATGAACTTAAAAAACGCAAGGACGCTGTAAAGCCATCAGATCTGGCCACCATGATCTATACTTCCGGAACTACGGGAATGCCTAAAGGCGTTATGTTAAGCCACAACAACATCATTAGTCAGGTCAAAGCACTTCATCCCATTCCTTCAGACTGGAGCAAACAAGCTTTGAGCTTTCTGCCTTTGTGCCACGCTTACGAACGAATACTAGTCTACGTATACCACGACCATCAAATGTCCGTCTGGTATGCTGAAAACTTGGGAACTATCGCTGAAAACATCAAGGAAGTGCATCCAACCATGATGTCGTGTGTACCACGCGTTCTGGAAAAAATGTATGACAAACTGTTCCTGGCAGGTAAGAAATTGAAGGGTTTCAAAAAAATCCTATATTACTGGGCTTTCAATTTGGCGAAAGTATTTAAGATAGACGAAAACAACCTTTGGTATAAAGTTCGCCACGCTGTAGCTGATAAACTCATTTACAGCAAATGGAGAGAAGCAATCGGTGGTAATTTCGACATTGTGGTATCCGGTGGTGCAGCCATTCAAAAACAACAGGCCGCTTTTTTCAATGCTATTGGAATGCCGGTCTTTGAGGGTTATGGTTTAAGTGAAACATCCCCTGTTATTGCGGTCAGTCAGCGTGGAAAAGGCAATCGTATTGCCGGAACTGTTGGACCTGCCCTTGAAGGAATAGAGCTAAAAATTGCAGCAAATGGAGAAGTCCTTTGTAAAGGTCCGAATGTGATGATGGGTTATTACAAAGAACCAGAATTGACAGCCGAAATGATAGATCCCGACGGATGGTTTCACACAGGAGATACTGGAAAATTGACCGATTCAGGGTTATTGATCATCACAGGCCGTTTAAAAAATATTTTCAAGACATCTTTTGGCAAATATGTAAACCCATTCCTGATTGAAGATCAATTTTGCAAATCACCTTTTATCGAAAATATAATTGTTTTAGGTGAAAACCAGAAGTTTGCAGCTGCTCTGATACTTCCTGACTTCAATTACTTGAAAGATTTTTGCAAACGTCATGATATCGGGTTAGGCGACAATCAGTCATTAATCAATAAACCTGAAATCAGAGATATCTACAACAAGGAAGTCAAGAAAATCAATCCAAAGTTTGCCCATTATGAGCAAATTAAAAGCTTTAACTTGATAGCGGATGAATGGTCACAGGAGAATGGCATTCTAACCCCTACTCTTAAAGTTAAACGCAAAGTGATTGAATCGATGTACAAAGAAAAAATCGAAGAGCTTTTTGCTTAATAAGCTATTTTAAAATAAAGATGCTGAGCTTTAAAAAGTTCAGCATTTTTTAAGAAAATAAAAAAGGGAAATGTCCTTTCCCCAATGGACATTTCCCTTTTTTGTAGGGTTAATAGAAACTTTCGTTTCTTACTTTATTTCAATCTCTTCTTTCATATCAATCTCTTCGCCATTGGCGTCGTAGAATTGATATTGCAGGTACGTCAGTTTCTGAACAGGCATAACCTTTAAACCAAGACCGTACAATCTACGCCATTTCCATTCAAGTGATAATAAACCACCTTTTTTGATATAGGCTGCTACGTAAGGATGGACTCTTAAAGTATATTTCTTCACTTTTAAATGATGAGCCAAATATGCTACTTTGTTTTCCAACAAATCTGTAAACAACAGGGAAGGCATGATTTCACCTTTCCCAAAACAGGTTGGACAAGTTTCACTGGTCACTATATAAGTCTGTGGGCGAACACGTTGACGTGTTATCTGCATCAGACCAAATTTTGACAGTGGCAAAATATTGTGTTTAGCTCTGTCGTTGGACATCTTCTCACGAAGTCTGTCATACACTTTTTGACGATTCTCACCGTCCTGTAAATCGATGAAATCGACTACAATGATACCGCCCATATCACGCAACCTGAGCTGTCTGGCCACCTCATCGGCAGCCGCCAGATTGACGTCAAGGGCATTTTCTTCCTGCCCTTTGTTGGATTTAGAACGATTACCACTGTTTACATCGATCACATGTAAAGCCTCTGTATGCTCGATAATCAAATACGCTCCGCTTCTAAATGAAACAGTCTTTCCAAACGACGATTTGATTTGCTTGGTAACACCAAACGTATCAAGTATCGGCAAATTGTCCTTGTAAAGTTTCACGATGTCCGCTTTCTCCGGCATGATCAATTGCACATAATCCCTTATTTCCTCAAAAGCCTGAGGTGAATTAACGTGGATATGCTCGAATGAAGCGTTTAAAATGTCGCGTAAAATAACTACCGTGCGACTGGTTTCCTCAAAAATAAGAGACGGTGCCTTGGCTTTCGTCAGTTTGGCAAGCACGTCATCCCATCTTTTCAATAAAACCTTGAGTTCACTGTCCAATTCCGCTACCCTTTTACCTTCAGCCACCGTACGTACGATAACACCAAAATTATGAGGGGTAATGCTTTGCAACAATTGCTTTAAACGTACGCGTTCTTCTGCAGACTTAATTTTCGTCGAAACAGAAATCTTATCAGAAAAAGGCAATAATACCAAAAAACGTCCGGCAATAGAAATCTCCGAAGTCAATCGGGGCCCTTTTGTCGAAATAGGTTCTTTGGCTATCTGTACCAAAATTTCTTGTCCAGGCTTTAAAACATCAGAAATGGTGCCTTCTTTGGGAATTTCCGGTAATAAATGGAATTTACTTAGAAGATTCTGTCTGTTTTTGTTAGCGACAACAGTTTTTGCGTAAGCATTGAGGGAATTGAACTGAGTTCCCAAATCTAAATAGTGAAGAAATGCATCTTTTTCATAGCCCACATCTACGAATGCAGCATTCAGACCGGGCATAAGCTTATGCACACGGCCCAGGTAGATATCACCTACCGAAAACGAGACATTGTTGGATTCCTGTTGGAACTCCACCAAATTCTTGTCTTCAAGGATCGCAATGGATACCTCTTTGGGTTGGACGTCTACAACAATTTCAGTTGCCACTTTCGTTTGTGTTTCTATAAAATTTGAAATTTATGTCAGTAAAGCATCGTTGGGATAGCTTCCTCTGGGGATAACAGAATCACACCCACAACAGTTCACGACATGGATTAAAAAAACAAAGAACAAACCCGAAGACTTGAAAGTACTTGGATTTGTTCCCGCATTCTTTGAGTTAAAAATATAGCATAAAAAATTACTTCTTCTTCTTATGTCTATTTTTCTTCAGACGTTTTTTACGCTTGTGCGTAGCCATCTTGTGGCCTTTTCTCTTTTTTCCGCTTGGCATTTTTTGAAAATTTACAGATAATTATTTTTTTACTTCATTTACAAAAGTCTTCGCCGGTTTGAAGGATGGGATGTTATGTTCCGGGATGATGATTGTAGTATTTTTTGAGATGTTGCGGGCAGTTTTCTGAGCTCTTTTTTTAACGATGAAGCTACCAAAGCCTCTCAGATATACATTCTCTTCTTTAGCCAAAGATTCTTTCACAACTTCCATGAATGTTTCAACACTCGATAAAACAGTAACTTTGTCCACACCCGTCCGCTTGGAAATCTCGTTTACAATATCAGCTTTAGTCATCTTGATAAATATTTAAATAGGTTATACATTAGAGTTCTAATTTTTTGGCTTGCAAATATATAGGTTTCTAGCCTATAAAAAAAACTTTCAGAGTGATTTTTGTGAAAATTTGATATTTTGACGTTCTTTGTAGTATGAATTCAAAATCAGACTTTTCAAACATAACTTACTTATTGTCCGAATGGTACAATTCCAACAAAAGGGATTTACCATGGCGCAGAACAAATGATCCATATCCAATTTGGATCTCAGAAATTATCCTTCAACAGACCAGAGTAGAGCAAGGTATGCCTTATTTTGAGACTATACAGAGCCGTTTTCCCAATGTGAAGGTCTTAGCAGAATCACCTTTGGACGACTTGTTGAAACTTTGGCAAGGTTTGGGCTATTACAGCAGAGCCAGAAATATGCATGCAGCAGCAAATCAAATAATGCACGATTTCAACGGTGTTTTTCCAGCAAGTTACAAAGATCTTCTCAACTTAAAAGGCATAGGAGAATACACCGCATCAGCTATATCATCCATCGCTTTTAAAGAACCAAAAGCCGTAGTCGATGGAAATGTTTTCAGGGTTATTTCCAGACTTTTTTCGATAGATACACCTATAAATACAACGGAAGGAAAAAAGTTATTTACCGGACTGGCTGAACTCATCCTAGACATGAAACATCCGGACATCCACAACCAGGCCATGATGGATTTTGGAGCCATGCAATGCACGCCATCAAACCCTAATTGCGGGAATTGCCCTTTATCAAATCATTGTCTGGCTTTTTCACTGGGAAAAGTTCATGACCTTCCAGTTAAACTGGCGAGCGCAAAAAAGCAGGAACGGTTTTTTCATTATTTGTTCCTGACAGACGGCCATACCACCTGGCTTCAACAGAGAACTCAAAAGGATATCTGGCAACAACTTTGGGAATTTCCACTCATAGAGAGCGATCATGAAGAAACCATCGAAACCCTTTTAAAACGGGAAGATGTATCCAGTTGGGCAGGACCTCAAAGTTCATTTGAGACACCATTCTACTTAAAACATATACTGTCCCATCGAATCATTCATGCGCGTTTCTTTTCCATACATATTAAGCACAAAGTGACTTTTCCAGAAAACTGGAAAGAAGTGAAGCTCAGTGATGTGAATGAGTATGCAGTTTCCAGATTGATGGATTTATTTATAGAGAAGCGCTTGTTAATAAAACTTTAATTATTTATATCTTATTTATTTGTTAATATTTATTTAATTTCATGAATTATGCTGATATTTCTTGGAATGAATCATTTTTATATCTACATTTGACCAAACAATAAACTATTTTATAGCATATTCCATTCCTTAAAGACTACTATTTAACCAAATAACATTATAAACCAATAACTTAAAAGAAGATGTCCGTAAACAAAGCAATCTTAGTAGGAAATGTAGGAAAAGATCCTGAAGTCCGCTATCTCGACAACGGTGTCGCTGTTGCCACCATCACACTGGCAACCACCGAAAGGGGTTATACCCTGCAAAACGGCACGCAAGTACCTGACCGCACTGAATGGCACAACATTGTTGCCTGGAGAGGCTTAGCAGAAATTGCAGAAAAATACATCAAGAAAGGTACCCAACTTTACGTTGAAGGCAAGATTACGACCAGAAAATGGGAAAAAGACGGCATCTCCCGCTATTCAACAGAAATTGTAGCTGAAAACATCGAATTGCTGGGACGTCGACCAGAAAACGGCACCAGCGAAGTGGCTGCGCCAAAAACAGCAACTACAGCAGCAACAACCGAAAACGGTAATTCCGACGATCTGCCTTTCTAAATGGTATGTCAGACTTTCACGGAATACAAAATCTAATTCCTAAAAGAAGCTCCCTCATAATTGGGGGGCTTCTTTTGACAGGTCTTTTGGTAATGGTTCTATTGCTTCATACATCTTGCCGTCGTCAGAACAATTACCCCAAACCCAAAGCATACCCAAGGTTAGATTATCCTCATAAGGGTTATAAACAGGCTAACACTCTACCCTATCCTATAACTTTTGATTTTCCGGTTAGTTCAAAAATAATCATTCCAGAGAGAAAAAGCCATGACCAAAACTGGATCAACCTTCGATTTGAAACCTTTAAGGCAACATTGCTAACCAGTTATATAAAGGCGGATGAAAAAACCATTGAACAAAGAATCCTGGAAAACGAGTCTGTATTGGAGAAAGAAACTCCTGCTTATGCTCACATCCAAAAACAAGAATTCAAATCCAGTAATGGTAACGTGACCGGTTATTTGTATACTATCGGTGGAAATACTGCCAGTCCTATACAGTTCATTTTGACAGACAGTAAGAATCAACTGTTCAGAGGTGCATTATACTTTGATTATTTGCCCAACCGAGATTCCATAAGTGACATTATAAATGGATTATCAGTAGACATACAACATCTGCTGGAAAGTTTCAAATTTAAAAAATAGAATATGGGATTGTTTTACTTTGAAGTCAACGATTGTTATCGTTTGGGAATCTGGAAAATGGTGGAAGACGAAGACAAACTTCAGACAACGTTGAAAGACTATAATCTTTCCGTTCCTTTCACAAACCCTGGAAAACGGGTGGAATATCTTTCGGTCAGAGCCTTGGCTTTACAAATGGATATTGATCCGCTGGATATATCTTACCACTCTTCAGGAAAGCCCTACCTTAAAGACAGTAAAACGAACATTAGTATCTCGCATACAAAAGGTTACGCAGCTATCCTTCTGAGTGAAACCGCACTTACAGGTATTGACATCGAACGAAAATCGGATAAAGTTTTAAAAGTAAAACGAAAATTCATCAGTCCTGAAGAAGAAAAGAATATACCAAAAGAAACCGATTCCGAAATTCTTGCCCTATTGTTACACTGGAGTGCTAAGGAATCTGTGTATAAAGCTATTCCGGACGATGGTGTTGATTTTATCAAAGAACTACGCATTTTAGATTATGCCATCCCTCAAAAGAAAGGCTTCTTCCTAGCAAAAGCACTTCGCTCATCCACTATTTTCCAGGTAGACTATCGGGTCGAAAAGGAATTTGTTTTGACAGCCTGCTTTCCTTTAAACAAGTAAATCGATCACTTTAAGATTTTTTCAATAAAATCCAAATAATTAAAGGTGCTCCAAATAATGCAGTGACCGAATTGATGGGCAATCCAGAGGAAAAGACGGGCAATTGAGAAGCAATATCACAAACCAGCATCAGACAGGAACCGCAAAGCATGGATGCGGGCAATATAATGCGATGATTCCAGCTTTTTGCCAACCCTCTTGCAATGTGAGGCACTGTCACTCCCACAAAAGCGATGGGACCAGCAAAAGCAGTGACACTACCAGCCAACAAAGCTGTTGCCAACAGGATAAAAAAACGGGTGGTAGATATAGAAACCCCTAAACCACGGGCATAGTTTTCGCCAAGCAACAAGGCATTCAATGATTTCTGCAGCAAGAAGGCTATACAGAGGCCCAAAGTAACGATAATCAACAAAACAGGCATCATATTCCAGGAAACAGCGCTTAAGCTCCCAAAGGTCCAGATAACAAATATTTTCAGGGTGTCCGGGTTACTTACATTTTGTAACAAACTAACTACGGATCCGGCAACATATCCAAACATCATACCAATAATCAGGAGTGAAACAAGATCCGGCACACGCACCGATGCCAGGATAACCAGCAACAAGACCGCTACTGCACCAAGAATTGCTGCCAGGACAAGTCCCCAGGAGCCAAATCCTAAGAAATAGGACCCTACTCCCGATGAAAAAAGAGTTATCAAAGCCACACCAAGACTGGCACCTGCATTTACACCAAGTACATCCGGTCCGGCCAGAGGATTACGGAAAAGCGTCTGCATCAAAAGACCTGCCACTGACAAGGCTGAACCAGCAAGAATGGCCGTTAATGCTTTTGGTAAACGATAATTTAGTACTATCTCCGAATAGATGGCATCCGAATTTCCACCAAACAAAATAGCTTTAATCTCCTGTAGTGGAATCAATATGCTTCCAAATGCCAAATCCGCCATAAAAAGCATTAGCAATACGATAGAAAGGGAAATAAAAAGGATTCGGTTTCGGGTCATCAAGTCGAATTTTGGACGAATTTAGTTGATTTTTTTGAGATAAAACCAGGAATGATCCGGCAAAAGTTCTGGGTGAAATAGTTTGATAAAATCAGCCAACAATCTGTCTGGATATGCAACTGCGCTTTCCCAGTAATCATTACCGCCTTGTGGAGTCACTCTATTTGAATAGGCATACACCTGAGCATTTCTGAAAGGTTTGAAAAGCTTGTATCTTTCATCTATTTTCTGGAGTTCAGCCATGGTTGAGCCATTGGTAGCTCCTACCCATATATCCGCATCGTTCAAATCACGTAAAACCTGTTCAAATGAATAAGGAATACTGCCTGTGGTGGTATCTTTTTGATACATATAATCAGCACCCGCATCCGCAAAAAGTTGAGCAGTAAAACTTCGTCCACCCGGCATATACCATGTTCCCCTAAAATTGTCGCCTGAAAGGACTTTGGGCTTTGTGCTCCTGGAAGTCAGTGCTAATTTTTTAAGTTGATTGTAATTGGACTCGACTTTATTAAATAGACTATCCGCAAGATTTTCCTTATCAAAAAAACAGGCTACAAACCGAATCCATTCGGCTCTTGCCAGTAAGTTCGGTTCCATCCACTCATTGTTGTACACCACCCGAATCCCAGCTTCAGAAATACGGGTTATATTCTCATCATGCTGATTATATCCTGTCACCATAACCACCTGTGGCTTCAATAGCAAACATCGTTCCACCTCCAGCTTGAAGGGGTCACCTAAGTCTTGGATTGTACCTGCTTGAACAGCCTTTCTTATACTTGGATTGAAAGCACTATTTGCATTGCAAACCCCTTTGAGTGTAGGTATAACACCCAACATATCCAGAAAAGTGTAATGGGTGCAAGAAGTGGTAACCAAGGTCTGAATAGGCAATTGAATACGAACACCATCGTCCGGGGTTTTTATCATGGAATCCCGAACCAAATAATACCGGGCGAATTGCTTGCCCTTCCGCCAAGGATCAGCAAGCGTCACCCGAGTGTAGTCCTTAAAATAATCAACAGAGAATCCTTTAGCATACTTGATTTGCATGCTACTGTCTGGTGCAGCGGTCATTCGTTTTTCCGGTCTGTTTCCATGACCGTTGCAAGCAGCCAAAAAGATGATAGTAAGCGCTAAAATCAGATTTCGCATAGTTGTTTTGGCAAGCATAAAAAAAGGGGCCTATAAAGACCCCCTTCCATATTATTAATTAAAACTCATACATAGGAGTTTTATTGACTTATTTCTTTACTGCAGGAGCAGGAGCTTCTGTTTTTGCAGCAGGTGCTGTTGCTGGAGCTTCAGCAGTGGCTTTTGCAGCTGTAGGAGCATCATTGTTAAATTTTGGAGAAGTTAGATTAGGGTCGATAGCAACTGCTTTTTCAACTTCTTCTTTGATAATGGATTGCTCTGCAACAACATCGTCAGATGTTGTAATAAAACCAGCAGAACTAATACTCAAAAGACTAATTGCTATAATCAATGTCCACGTGGCTTTTTCCAAAAAATCGGTCGTTTTTCGAACTCCCATTACCTGATTTGATGCTGAAAAATTTGAAGCCAAACCACCACCTTTTGAATTTTGAACCAGTACGATTAAAACTAAAAGAAGGGAAGCAAGGAAAATAAGGATGGTAATAAGCGTATACATATCTTTAGTTGTTTTTTATATTTAGTATTAGTTTCTCTAAAAATCTAATTTGGTCTGCAAAGTAAACATTTTTTTCTGGATATTTCAAACTCAAACTCTTGAATATTTCAAGTGCACGGTCATATCTTTTCTGTTTAAGGTATATTTTGGCCAAAGTCTCCGTAAAAGTATCTTCAGACAAATCGTCGATAAAGGAATTTTGATCCATATCCTTACTATCTTCTGAACTTTCTTTTTTAAGTCTGGGCATGTGAGGTTCAGAATCCGGTTCACTATTTAGAAAAGCATCAATCAGATCCTGGCCTGGCATTGAAGTAACCGAATGTTCATCAGAAGTATCGGCTTGGGTTAGATAACTGGCATAATCCAATGAGAAATTGCTCTCTTGAGGAGTGATTGATTCTGGTGCTGGATCCAGTTTTTCTTCCGTCTTCAACTCTGGTTCCTGTAAAGGTTTTTCAGCTAATTTTACATTCGTCTCCGTCAAATTGAGGAAACGATCGATAATGGAAAAGCCTTCACCAGACTCCAACTCATTTTCTTGTGAATATGCAGATTCAGGAGGGGGTTTACCTTCAATAAAATAATACAAACGTCTGCGATCAGGTACAGACATTGCAGTCAAAATCAATTCTTTGGAAAAACGTAAATCATTAAGTGCCAGTAAATTCTTTAGATACAAAATCCTCGCAACGGCAAAACATGGATATTCATCCAGTAATGCCTTAAGCTGCAACAGACTGTCTCTGTCCAATTGTTCCGGGTTTTTCAACCAAAGTATTAAATTGTCGAAACGCATATTACCAATTTGCGACTGTTTTATTGAAAATGCTCTCTGAAATTTCCTTAATTATTTCCTCTAGCAAAGTATCCTGTACATCATCCAACATTTGGGATGACTGAAATGTCTGATAGGCAGAAAATCGTTGTTCAAAATTTTCTTCCGGTTTTGTCGTATTTACAAAACGCACATTAATAGTCACTGTCAGTTTTGTTTCTGAAGCATATCCATCTGCTCTGGTTGCCATCGGTGTCAATTCGTAACCAACGATTTCACCATCCACCTGCAGGTCACCATCTTTCTTCACCATCTTTAGTTTAGTCTGACGTATGAAAAGATCTTTCAGGCCTTCTGTAAATTTAGGCGAAAGTGGTGCATAGACCAATGTTGCCTGAATGGGGAAATCCTCTATGGAAATGGACTTCACCTTGGTATAATCGATGGAGGCCCCATTAAATTTATAGGAGACAGTACAGCCCGAGAGCACTAGCAACGGGAGAAAAAGGAGGAGAAAACGTTTAAACATTATATTGATTAATCCAGTTTGTATTCTTTGATTTTGCGATAGAGTGTCCTTTCTGAAATATTCAGGTCGGCAGCCGCATTCTTACGTTTACCGCCATTTCTATCCAGGGCTTTCTTGATGGCTTCTTTTTCCATATCTTCCAGTGAATAGGATTCCTCTACATATTCCTCTGTATCCTGAATATTTGGAGTAGCAGCAGGTCTGATATCATTCTTTACAGGCTGTTCTGTTGGATAGAAGGACGAGTAGGGTTTAAAGTCTTTGGGTGGAAAATTTCCAGGTTCCATTCCGTTTTTTTGCCTTATTTCGTGTACCAGTACCTTCAAGTCATTCATATCCTTTTTCATATCAAAAAGGACCTGATAAAGTATTTCGCGTTCATTATTGAATGAGCGTTGCTCGGTGGATGTCGCATGCCCACCTGAATAAAGAGCCGGATATTTTTCAAAAGAGGAATCCGGTAAATAGGTGCTTAGAATGGCAGCGGTAATTTCGCGTTGTTGCTCAATAATGGATATTTGCTCGGCTATATTCTTTAATTGCCTGATATTACCTGGCCAACGATACGACGTGAGCATAACTTTGGCTTCATCGGTGAGTTGAACGACCGGCATACGATATTTTTCTGCAAAATCAGTAGCAAACTTTCTAAATAATCTCAAGATATCATCGGAGCGATCACGTAAAGGAGGTACAGAAATTGGTACCGTATTTAACCGATAGTATAAATCTTCACGGAAACGATTGTTATTAACAGCTTCCATCATATTAATATTGGCCGCTGCAACAATCCGGACATTTGTTTTCATCGTTTTGGACGAACCTACACGAATGAATTCTCCAGATTCGAGCACTCGCAATAAACGAGCCTGTGTTGCCAAGGGCAATTCTCCAACTTCATCCAGAAATATTGTTCCACCGTCAGCCACTTCAAAATAACCTTTACGGTCGGACAATGCACCGGTAAAAGAACCCTTTTCATGACCAAACAATTCAGAATCAATGGTTCCTTCAGGAATAGCTCCACAATTGACGGCAATGTATGGTCCATGCTTACGATGGCTATACTGATGAATAATCTGAGGAAAGCTTTCCTTTCCAACTCCACTTTCACCGGTTATCAATACGGATAAATCTGTTGGTGAGACTTGTACGGCCACATCAATAGCACGATTCAATTCAGGGGCATTTCCTATGATCGAAAATCGTTGTTTGACTTGTTGAATATCCACTACTGTCGAATTTAATTTTCTTCCGGTTGAATCAAATCAGACAGATCCCCGGATTGTACTATAAACTGCTTGTGCAAAGGATTTTTAGAGATCTCTGCATAGTTAAGCCTGTTTTTATAAATATCACAGGCCATATAATAGGCTTCACGGAAGGATTCCTCTGAAGCAATATTCTGACCAGCAATAGAATATGCTGTTCCATGTGCAGGTGAAGTTCGCACAATGGGCAGTCCTGCTGTAAAATTAACTCCACTTTCCATGCTAAGTGCCTTGAAAGGTATTAGACCCTGATCGTGATACATAGCCAAAATGCCATCGTAGTTTCTAAAATCACCCGATCCAAAAAAACCATCTGCCGGTATAGGTCCAAAGCAGCAAACACGTTGATCTTGCGCTTTAAGTATGGCATCGGTAATTATCTCCTTATCTTCTTTCCCGATCAAACCATCATCACCAGCATGTGGATTGAGTCCCAATACAGCAATACGAGGTTTATTAATATTGAAATCGTGCATCAATGAACGGTTAAAAATACGGAGCGTTTGAACCAAACCTTGTACACTAATTGCTGCAGGCACTTCAGAAATAGGTATGTGCCCTGTTGCAACAGCTACCCTCATCATCGGACTAACCATGAGCATCAGTGCACTTTTCCCGTCACCAAAAACGGACTCGAGATATTCTGTATGACCAGGAAAATGAAAATCCTCGGATTGTATATTACTTTTATTGATAGGGGCAGTAATCAAAACGTCAATCAATCCTTCCTTCAATTCCTGAGAAGCTCTTTCCAAAGCTTGAAAGGAGGCTTTACCTGCAATTGGAGTAGAATGTGATAATTCCACTTTAACCTCATCGTCCGTACAATTGACAATACTTATTTTTCCAAATGCTGCCTCGTGAGCAGAATTGACGGTAGTCAGGTTGACCGTGTTCAAATCGAGCGCTTTTTTATGATACGCTGCCACTTTGGATGAACCATAAATAACAACTGTCTGATTTTCATAGACTCTTGGGTCGGAAAGTGTCTTAAGAATCACTTCATATCCAATTCCATTGATATCACCTTGCGTAATTCCAACACGTATTTTTTTATCTTCCATAAATTATCCATTTAACTTTTGCAGAAAACGTTTATTGCCCATCCCGACAATCTTGCCTTTAGATGGATTTACTGACAAAATTGCCGACAAGATACAAAGAAAAACTTTTAATTAAATGAATGACCCCAAAAATATTACAACTAGGATTTATTTGTGGAAAGTAGCCCACACGCTGCTTGAATATCTTCACCACGGGATTTTCGAATGGTGGTTTTCAGACCTTTTTCATTCAGATAGTCGGCAAAATTCTGTACCGTCATTTCGTCAGGTGTTTGGAAGGGAGTCTCTGGTATGGTATGAAAACGGATAAGATTGACTCTGCAATCCAGACCACGCAAAAGGGCAAGTAACTTATTGGCATGGGTTGGAGTATCGTTCAAACCTTTAAATAGAATGTATTCAAAGGAAAGTCTGCGCTGCTTGCTGAAATCAAAATTCCGAAGCATTTTAATGGTCTCTTCAATAGGCCATGCTTTTTCAGAGGGCATCCAGGACATACGTTGATCGTGAAAAGGACTATGTAGACTAACTGCTAAATGGCATTTACTCTCCTCCAGAAACCTCAGTAAATTGGTCGGTACACCAATAGTGGAAACAGTGATACGCTTGGGGCTCCATGCAAATGCATCTTCAGATGTTAAGATATCCAGCGCCCTCATGACTTCGTCGATATTATCCATGGGTTCACCCATACCCATAAACACAATATTGGTCAAATTTTCAGATTCCGGTATGGACATGATCTGATTCAGAATTTCCTGAGCGCTCAATTGAGCTTTGAACCCCATTCGGCCTGTCATGCAGAACTGACAGTTCATCTTGCAGCCCACCTGAGCAGAAACACATAGCGTAGCTCGGTCTGCCTCTGGTATTACCACACTTTCTATGAGATGACCGTCAACAGTCTTAAAAAGGTACTTATTGGTTCCATCCACAGAATGAGAAATGTGCACTGGCTCGGTAAAACCCAGATCGGCTTTCTCTGCCAATAGTACTCTATTTATTTTGGAGAGGTTGGTCATATCCTCAAAACGACGTACACGCTTTACATAGATCCATTCATGCAACTGTTTGGCTGCATAAGCTGGCATTCCTTGTTCAAGCACCCATGCTCTCAGTTCTTCCGGTCGTTTACCGAGGATTTGATATTTCTCCATAATTATAAAGACAAAAAACGGGGTGAAAACACCCCGTTTTTTTAGTATTGATTTATACCTGTATTAACAGGTCATTTGTTTTTATTAATAGAAACGAATACGTGAATCTGTTACTTTCATTGATTTACGTACAGCAGGCATGGCTTGATACATTAAACGATACATATTAGATGCATTCCACGATGCTTTTTCCTGTGTCATATTAAATATTTCCTGAGATTTGGTGTTGGTTACGACCTTGAATACATAAACACCGGTCTTACCTTTAACAGGTTCTGATATTTTACCTTTAGAAGCGGCAGTAGCAGCAGCTATCAAGCTGGGTTCTTCACCAATACCGGCAATTCGGTTGATGGAGAAATTAACGAAACGTGCAGAGTCAACTTTTAGATTGTTTTCACTTGCAAGTGCATCCAAAGAAGTAATACTTTTAGCTTTCCAGTCTTCTGCAATCTTATTGGCTTTTTGTTCGTTTATCAATTCACGTTGAAGAATGTTTGTTACATTGTCTACAGATTGATACTCACCATCGCTTACACCTGTCACACCAATTACAACAAATTGGTTGCTTTGGTTTTCAAGTATGGTTGATACATTACCAAGGTCATTGTTAAAGACGAAACGAATAGCTTGTCTCATCTGTGAAAGTTGAGCAAGGGTATTATCGGTTTCACGTATTGTTTGAGCTTGCATTACTTCGTAACCAGCTTTTTCAGCGGCTGCAAAGAATTTGTCAGCTGTCTGATTATCTGCAACCAGGCGATTCAACTTGTTGTAAGAAGCGCTGATGGATGATTGACTTGGTGTCACCTGCATCGATACGACTGCAACTTTAGATTTAGCAACAGGAGACGTTTTAGCTGTTACTTCGACGATATTCAGGGAGTTTTTTGTCTTAACAGTGAAGGCAGAATTTAGCGGTGCGTTAAAACATGTTCTTACAAAGTTTGTACCCATTGCCAAAGCATCTGCTTCACGGAACCAACCCATTTCTGAATTGCCACCACCTCTTGAATATTTTGAAGCTAATTGAGCAAAATTGCCACCTGCACGGATAACATTCAATAAACTATCAGCCAATACTGTTTCTTTAGGTCCAAGAACTATTTGACGGGCATTGATTGAATCTGGAGCAACAGTCTTATCAATCAGGCGTGCCATAACAAATGTGCCATCTTTATAGACAGGACTCAAGAATGCTCCGCTTCCAGATGTTTGTACAAAAGATTTAACAGTGGGATCAAAGGAATTGTTTGAAATATAGCAATCCAAATATCCATTATCCGAATTTTCATTGACAAAACTTTCCAAATCAGTTGTTGTTGCAAAGTCACCCTGAATTTTTTGAATAGAAGTTTCAACAGCTTTGAAGTCTTGTGTGCTTGGAGTAACGTTCACTAAAACATATTTGGCTGAACGATAAGGTTTTTGAGCAAAGCGTTCTTTTTGTGCATTGTAACGCTTCTTGATATCACCTTTGCTTACTTTAAACAAGGAATCAGGAAGTGTAATGAATGGTTTACAAACATACTCAAAATCGACACTATTGCTGCGTTCTGCAAAGGCAGCTTTAGCATCAATGGAGTTTGCTTGTATAGATTTAGCAAGTAAAGTATTGATTTTTTCTTCCAGACGGGTATATTTCAATTGATTTTCCCAGAACATCCAGTAGCCTTTCAGGGTCTTGATTTGTTCCTGGTCTTGAGCAGGATATTCTGATAAATCTTCTTTTTGTATAGTTTGAAGGAAGTTCATCATTAATGTACGGTCGAAACCTCCTGCCTGAGGATTTTGAAATATAGGTAATTGTTGGATCATCGGATGCACATTGGCGCCGTTGATCATATTGAATATTTCTTTACCTGTTACGGATACACCTAACATTTCAGCTTGCTGATCAAGTAAACGTTCACGTACAATGGTTTCATAAACTGATTCACGAATCTGATTAATAACGGCATCATCAATATTTGTTTGTCCTGTCTGAATTTTATAGACTTCCTGCATTTCTGCAATTCTAGCCTCGTATTCCTTGTAATTCAAAGAGGTATCACCGATTTTTGCTATTTTTTCCTGAGACTCACGGAAAATGGAAGATCCGGAATTCAAAAAATCCCCGATAATAAAAGCAAATAAAGCAAAACCAATTATGAGTGCTAAAAGCCCTGCTTTATTTCTGATTTTTTGTAAGGTTGCCATATAAGAAATGTATGTTTTAAATTAGTTGCTCGGTTAAGAAAGTTTTATGAACTCTTTTTTCAGTCTGCGAATATACAAAAAAATGTTTAATTGCTAAGGAATATTGATTATTTTGAAGCTTTCGCCTCGTTTTCCACAGGCTTAGATTCCTCTGAATCCATTGGAATTTCACCAGAGAAATTAAGAAAATTGTACTTCGTCAATGTCTGATTGGATTCAAAACCATATCCTTCGAAGACTCCGTCTACACGTTCAATTCGTATAAAAGAGTCAGAATAAATACGTTGCTCTCTTTGATCCCAGTAGAGTAAAGATGTTTCGAAAATTTCACCTTTCAGATTGATTAACTTGACATTTTTCTTCAACTCCCAAAGTTTCCGGTTTGAAAAATAACGGGCAGTATCACACTGTACTATAGATTCTGTTTTCAAGCTGTCGTTAAATCGTTCAAAATATACTTTTTTGGGGAAATACCAGTATGGATCACTTACCTTATCATAGATTTCCCAGATTTCAGCAATCACACGATAGCGTATCCGGCCAGAATCTGAAATTAATGTAGTGACAGAATCAGTGTACATACCTGGAATGGCACTTCTATCCTTGAACTTTGGTAAAAAATCTTTTTTTTCTTTGGAACAGGCAATAGAAAGAAGCATGAGGAATATCACTCCCCATGCACCTGTAAAGCCTAAACGGTTTTTATAAACTTTTGCTGGCAAAACTTAGTAATCTTAATTTAAAAACGAATTAAAGTTTGCGCTTCAAGAACCACATTTCATTGAAAGTTACATCCAGTGAAACTTTATAATAGTTTTCCTTGATGGGACATGAACTTGGCACTAGAAGCTTTCCTGCTTCAAAAGAGAAGTTAAGGGCAGTCTTTTGTCCTCTGAGAGGCAAACCAAAACCCACAGACAAACCAGCATTCTTGATATTTCCGTCGGAAAATTTGTAGTAAGTATCACCATACTGAACACCAAAACGATATTTTATAGCCTTTAAATAGTTAGTGGCTATAGTTTGTGGCAAATACTCTACACCCAAAGCGAATCGGTTGGAATTAGACATGGAGTCTTTTACTCCATTAATGGAAGCTTTGCTCCAAGCCTGATACTGACAATCCATGCCAATAGTCAGACGATTGTCGTAGGTATAGCTGGCTCCGATTCCAAATGAACTTGGTAAGCTAAAATCATTGTGAGTCGTAGTGATGATGGTATCCTTGGAAGGACTTATAGATGCTTGCTGATTATCACAGAGAGAAAAATTGCTGGCATTGGTATAGGTTGCTCCTAAAACAGCTTTACCCTTTGCTCCTAATGGGGTCTGATATTGAAAACCCAAATCTAAACTCGTTGTACCGAGGTATAGAGAATTGAACTCATATAAATTAGTATTCAATGAATTGTCATAAAGAATGGAATTGTTGTAGGATATTGACCCAAAAACATATTTCAGGTTGGCACCCAAAGACAAGTGTTTGCCCAACAATATACCTGACCCCAGGAATAGGGTGTTCAGACCACCAGTACCGACGTGTGTTTCTGTATAATCGGTCTCACCTCTGGGTGTTGCTCTATCTATGTAATAGGAATAGCCGACACTGGAATAAGGCATTATACCAACACTCAATCCCCAATATTTTTTCAAAGGAATTTTAATGGCCAAAAAGTCGAATCGTCCGTTTGGGTTAACCTGATTCTGGTTATCCTGGCTAAAAACGGATACAGAAGAGGACACTCCGAAATCAAAAACGAAATTTACGGTGTCAACTGCTGAATAGGAAGCTGGGTTAAGGGGATTTACCAAGGTATTATCACGGATACCGTAACCTACTCCGCCCATGGCACGATTTTTCCCCAAGGTGGGGTTTTCCAATGAACCAAGGCCAAAACGGCTATAAGGAGAATTGGTATTCTGAGCAGACAAGCAGCTCACAAAAAGGAACAGCATCAAGGCTGAAAAAAGCTTTTTACGAATGGACATTATATTGTAGTATTCTGTTTAGACCAATGAGTACCAAATTTTTGCACGCAAAGATGCCATTTTTTAGTTTCCCGTCAAAATAAAATAGGTCACCGCCTGTTAAAAAAGCGAAAAGGTTTGTATGACTTTTTTGCAAGTCTTGGTAACATCCTTCAGCTTCATAGACTATTCCTTGCATAACTCCTGCCAGAATAGCGGTTTGAGTATCGGTTCCCATCGGTTCAAAGGTTATTTGCGGCTTAACCAATGGTAGTTTATCTGTAAATTTATTCAATGCTTTTAAACGCATTTTCACACCAGGTGCAATATTCCCACCTATATAAGTGCCATCTTGGCGAACAAAATCATAGGTAATGGCAGTACCCATATCAATAATGAGCAATGGTTTCCCGGGTTGAATGCTCCACCCTCCTACTGCCGCTGCCAATCTATCAAGACCTAGAGTCCCCGGAGTCCTATAGGCATTTTCTATTGGAAGAGGCGTCTGGCTATCCAGTTGAATAAAATAAGGTATATTCATCCGGAGGCAATCAAGAATTTCAGGCTTCAGGTTTTTAACAGTAGAAAGTATGCCTGCATGTATTTCCTGTGTACTGAAAAGTTGAAGCAAGTAAGTCACACTTACTTCTTTACAAGTCTGAACTGTTACAGGTTCATTCTCCCCTTCAAAAAAAGCCAACTTGCAAATGGTATTCCCTTGATCTATGACTAAATCCATTGAATTTTTCAATAACTTTTGAATGACAAAGTACGGTAAAATTTATCAAAAGTCAATCATATTGAGAGCAAACGTTTAAAAAAACACGGAGAGCTGAGACCAGTATCATTGGTCCCAGCTCACACTATGATTTTATTTAATATCTGCGATCTTTAGTTCTTAGCAAATTTGAAGCTTTTAGAACAACTTTCTCCTTCTACTTTTAATAGATAAACACCTTTAGCAAAATCTGAAACATTGATGCTATTGAGAGATCCGGACACTTTCATCATCTGAGCTCCAAAAGCATTGTATACAGTGGCTGTAACGTTTTCATTTTCAAATCCGGTGATATTTAAACTTGTTAAAACCGGATTTGGATAAATAGAATAAGTATTGAGTTTGCCATTTTCTTCAATTGCCAAAGGGGAAGACTGGTTGTAACTTAAAACATAAAGTCCAGCATCAATATACTGACCACCTGCCGTTTGATGGCAATGTACAGCAATTACATTAGAACCATTCTGAACAATCGCATTCTTAGCCGCTGTTGAAATATCGAATATATTGTAATTTGAAGTAAAGCCTTCTAATGTTGCTGCCAAAACGCCATTGATGTAAATCTCACATTCTTCGTCGTGATGTACATACAGTTTTAAGCTATCCAGATTAGCTTGAGATAGTCCTCCTAAAACAAATGTCCTGCGAATCCAAATGTCATTCGTATTCCAAGTTGTTTTCAAAATAGCTCCCGGTGTTCCAGCAGATCCAAACCCACCTTGGCCTTTAGTCCAACCAGTAGTTGTAAAAGAAGGTTGTGCCCAATTTGATGCTGGCTGAGTTGTTGTATAATCCCATACTTTTGTAGCAGTAATTGCTGCAGGACATACGGCAGTCATATACAAATTATTATTGATAGCCTTGCGGTTGGCAGCATTTATACGCGTAAAACCAAGCTTGCTATTCCTATCATACGATAAAAGTCCGTTGACTTCGTTTTCAACATCCGTAATTTCAGTATAGACAGCTGCACTTAAACCCATATTTGATTTAAAATGAACCAATTGATCCATAAAACCATTGTACATATCAGCTATTTGTGTAGGTGTATCAACCATTACATAACTACCACCTTTGTCGTAAACGTGACCGGAAAGTTTATAACCAATGCCACCGAATTCACCACAAACCAAGGACTGATAGCCGTTGTTATTCGGGTATCCGGGAGGTGGGTAACTATGAACATCCAAAATATCACCAGCGTCTTCGTATGGACCGCCACTTCCTTGATTGCAGAGTCTGGTGGTGTCGTATGCCATGACTTCGTCACAAATGGCTTTGACGTCATGCGCACCTTGAAATTCGTTAAAAACAACCCACATAATAACACTAGGACTGTTAAAATGAGTATCAATCATCTTTAAGAGTTCTGAATGATAGGCAGTCTTATCAACATCTGGACGTGCGTCCATCGTCCAGTAGGAATTACAAGAAGGCATATCCTGCCAAACCATCAGACCCAATTTATCCGCCCAATAATACCACCTTTGAGGTTCAACCTTGATGTGCTTGCGTACCATATTGAAACCAAATCGCTTAATCATTTCAATATCGTATTTCAAGGCTGCATCCGTTGGAGCAGTATATAGTCCATCTGGCCAGAAACCTTGGTCAAGAGGTCCCATTTGGAAAAGAAATTCATTGTTGAAAAACATCTTATAATATGCTCCTACTTTGTTCATGGCGATTTTTCTCATTCCAAAATAGCTTTTCAAAGAATCAACGCCACTGCCATTGCTGTTCAACTTTATATCAAGGTCATACAAAAATGGGGAATCCGGAGACCAAAGTTTTGCATTTGAAATAGGAATGACCAGATTGCTGTTTGCTGCACCATTAAAAGTAGCAACAACTGTTTCTCCATTTTTTACTGCGACTGAGACAGTCAAATTTGTGGCATTTCCTTTGGTTGAAATCTTTAGATTAAGAACAGATTGATCAACATCTGGAGTCATTTTGATGTTTGAAATAGAAGTTTGAGGAGTTGGCTCGAGCCAAACGGTTTGCCAAATACCAGTTGTACTTGTATACATGATGCCCTGAGGATTTAGAGTCTGTTTTCCACGTGGTTGACCTGCTAAATCGGTTGGATCAAAGACTCTGACAGTCAGTTCCTGTGCACCTGTTCCTTCTATATAAGATGTGATATCATAGGAAAATTCATCGTAACCGCCTTTATGAATACCAAGGCTATGACCGTTAACGTAGACTTGAGCTTCATAATCTACCGCACCGAAATGAATCAGAATGCGCTGTCCAGCCCATTCTGCAGGTACAGTGAATGTACGACGATACCAAAGTCTGTCATGGGCTTCCATTACACCAGAGATGGCCGATTCAACTGGAAATGGTACAAGAATCTTACTGGTAAGCTTACCTACAGGCAATACATCATTAGCAGAAACACCTGGTTGATATTGCCAGATACCATTCAGATTCATCCAATTTTGACGAACCATCTGGGGGCGTGGGTATTCTCCCAAGACATTGCTGGTATCGATTCTAGAAGCAAAGGTCGTCATCAATCTGGCTTTTTTCATAGACCAATCCTGACCAAATGATGCCGTAGAAATCAAACTAATGCATACAATAAAAAGCAATCTAAAAAAATTTCTCATAAATTAAAAAATTACTGTTGATTAAAATTATCCTCTTTTGTTGTAATGTCTTATTTAATAAATTTAGCTATTATCTGTTTGCCTTCAGTTGCTACTGCTGCAACATAAACACCTGAAGAAAGCATACTAATGTCTATAAAATTTAGGCTGCTGTTGGTCTTCTCTGATTGAAACAATTTGCCATATATATCGTATATATTAATCTCAGAAATAGCATCACCAGTGACATTCAATATAGTTCCAGTCACAAAAACAGCTACAGTCGATTGGTTGGCCAAAGCAACAGAAGTAGCACCTTCTATGGTTGTATATAATCCGCAATCAATGTATTGACCACCGGTATTTTGAAAGCACTTAACAGCTAAAACATTCTCACCATTTGGGTTGAAATTATCTAAAGCATCCTGATCAAGTGATTTTGTTACATAGTTGGATTCCCATCCGCTTACCGTTTTGTACGCCAATGCACCATTGATGTATACTTCAACCCAATCATCGTTGAACAATCTCAGTTTAAGTGCAGCTATGGATGCTGCATTCAGATCCTTTGTTGTGAATTTTTTCCTTAAATATATCCAACCAGGAGTAATCCATTCTGTAGATGCATATTGAAATTCAGACAGTTTACCAAAACCACCTGGACCTTGCAGCCAGTCCGTATCATCAAACTCCAAAAAATTCCAGTCCGGTGTTTGTTCAGTGATGGTGTATTTCCAGGTTTGATCTACTTTTTCAGAAGTTTCTATTAAAGTTAAAGGAAGTGTTGCGTTGGTTGTTGCAAAGGTTAATGTTGATGCTCCAAGTAAAAGATAAGTGAGTACGTTTTTTTTCATAAGTATTGTGTAATTCAGATTTGCAAAGAAAAGGATTAATCGTTTCGGGAGCACCAAAAAACTATTCAATAAAGAAGAATAATTGACCAAAGAAATAGGTACGAATTAAACTTATATAAATAGAGAGCCCTTTAACTGATATGTTAAAGGGCTCTCCAAAATCTAAGACAAATAAGGCTTACTAGATGGATTGTTCAATATTCCATACAAAGGCACGTACACCAGCCTCTTTATTTTGTTCATCCATAATCTTAATGAATTTCAAAAGCTCAGGAACCTGATCATCCTCTACCATGGTGATGGCTGCTGAATTCATTTCAGGCCAGGTGTGCGTCCCCATACGGGGTTCTCCATCTACACTTCCACGACCATCAACTTTTTCCCAGGCGGTATACCCTCTAATGGACAACCGATCGAATAAATAATCTACGCGTTCTGAGTTGGTCTGATTGTATATAATAAATACTGCTTTCATAGGTTTATTTAGTTAGTTCGTTGTCTTTTTCCTTCATGAATATAAACTGTTTTCGAACAGCATCCGTTTTGTTTCGGTCGCCATGACGGGCAACTCCGGCATAGAGCACAGGAACAATGATAAGTGTTGCAATGGTTGAGAATATCATACCACCGATAATGGAAACACCCATCGGAGACCATATCTCTGAACCTTCACCAATGCCTAATGCCATTGGGAACATACCAAGAATGGCAGTCAATGAGGTCATAAGTACCGGACGCAAACGAGAGCGACCTGAAATAACCAGGGCTTCGTTCAATTCATGTCCTCGGTCACGAGTCAGGTTTATAAAGTCAACCAATACAATTCCATTTTTGACAACAATACCCACAAGCATGATCAGACCAAGCGCAGCAATTACGCTCATTGTTGTTCCTGTAACAAATAAAGCTATAAATGCACCACTCATTGCAAAAGGAATAGCAACCATGATTACTATAGGTTTTGCATACGATTCAAACTGTGACGCCATCACAATGTATACCAAAAGTATAACAATCAATAACATCAATGAAAGGTTTTTCATGGAATCCATCATTTCCTCATAAGCACCACCCACGTTGATTATTACATCTTTAGGTACATCCAGCTTTTTAAGTTCGGCATTAATTTCACCAGCCATGGTACCTAGGGATACACCTACGGGGGTAACAGAAATCTTTACCATACGCTCACGACGTTTGCGTTCAATGTTTGGTGGTGACCAGAATTCCTTGATTTCACCAAGTTCTTTCAATTTAATTTTTGCACCTGTAGGAGCAGGTATGGTTAACTCTTCCAACTCGGAAATGGAATTACGTGATTTTTCTGTTAAACGCACCACAATGTCGTATTCATCGCCACCTTCTTTAAAGAACCCGGCTGATGCGCCATTGGTTCGGTTACGTATATACGTGGAAACCATCGCACTATTCAAGCCATGACGGGCTAGCTTTTCTTTGTCCAGCACAACCTGTAATTCAGCCTTGTCATCTTTACGACTGATGGCTACATCTCTGGCACCTTTTAATCCGATGCAACGTGATTTGATTTCCTGTGCCAACTTATTGGTTTCATTAAAGTCGTAACCGTAGATTTCAATGTCTACTGTATTTCCACCGGCTGACATATTCATTCCACCGGCTGTTACCGAAGAATTAATTACTTCAGGTATGGTCTTCAAAAATTTGCGAATTTCTTCTGCAATTTCAACATCACTTCGTTTTCTGTCTTTTACTTCAGTTAATTTAATGTTGAGGTTTATCAAATTGGTACCTGAATTCATAAAAATGGCTGATATACCACCATTGTCATTCGAACCGGTTGAAGTAGATAGCATTGTTACTTCGGGACACTTCTCGTTGATATAAGCCTCAATCAAATGGGTAGTCTTCATGGTTTCTTCCACTCGTGTACCCCTTTGTACTTCAATTTCAGCTTGTAGCATGCTCTGATCTGCACTTGGCATCATCTCAAACTCTAGAAAAAAGATTAGAATAAAAGAGGTAATAAATATCAGAAAAGCAGAAAGCAATACTTTCTTCTTATTTCTCAATGCTTTATACAGCATTCTCCCATACCAATTATCCAATTTATCCAAAGCGGGTGAAATAGTACGATCCCACCAACGAGATTCATCCTCTTTACTTTTCGCCTTGAGCATTAATGCCGACATCATAGGAGTCAGGGTAATAGCTGCCAACATGGATACGGATACTGTAATGGAAACAATCCATCCCAATTGCCTGAACATAACACCCATCATACCGCTAATCATAGTCATAGGCATAAACACAGCTACAATAACGAGAGTGGTTACAACAACAGAAACCCAAACCTCATTGGTTGCGTAAATGGCCGCCTCTCGGGGACTGCTTCCTCGTTTTATATGCCGGGATATGTTTTCTAGTACCACAATGGCATCATCCACAACCAGACCAATTGCTATAGACAAAGAGGAAAGGGAGATTATATTCAGGGTTCCACCTGTAGCGAATAGATAAATGGCTGCCGACAATAAGGATATTGGTATGGTCAGTGCAATAATGAAAGTAGCCCGAATCCGTCCCAAGAAAACAAGTACAACTATAACAACAAAAAGCAATGCATACAACAACGTATTTGAAAGCTCATTTACTGAATTTTTGATAAATTTAGAAGAGTCATAAATAACATCAAGCTTCACATCCGAGGGAAGTGTCTTTTCCAATTTGACCAGTTGTTCCTTTACCTGATTACAAACGGCTACAGAGTTGGCACCAGATTGACGGGTAATCATCAGACGAACGGATTGACTTCCATTGGCTTGTTCAATAAGCGAAATGTCTTTCCTTGTATCCCGTACATCGGCAACATCCCTCATGAATACGGTCGTCCCGTTAACATTTCCTACTACCAGGTTTTTGATTTCATCGCTTTCTATAAATTCACCTTGAACACGCAACTGATAACTTTCAGAACCCATTTTAACAGCACCAGCTGGCATGTTAATATTGTTTCCGGATACAGCAGTTGAAACTTGTTCCAATGTTAATCCATGGGCATCAAGCTTATTGGGATCAATGTCTATATAGACGTAACGTTCTGGAGCACCAATAACAGAAATTGCCCCAATACCGTCTATTCGTTTCAATGGATTGGCTAACTGATTATCCAGTATTTTTTTAAGTCCCAAGTAGCTTTCCTTCGCAGTAACGGTATACTGTAAAATGGGCATCATGCTGGTGCTTATTTTGTAAATAGCCGGTCTATCACAACCTTCCGGTAAGTAATCGTTAATTTGGTCAACGCAGTCACGCAGATCATTAACAGCTTCGTCCAGACTTGTACCATAATTGAATTCCATTGTAACCATCGACATATTGTCAAGTGATTTCGATGTTATATTCTTGATACCCTGCACGCTATTAAAGGCATCCTCCAACCTTTTAGTCACATTTGTTTCTATTTCGGAGGCATTTGCACCCGAATAAGTAGTCATAACTGTCACGTAGGGGTATTCTATCTCCGGAAACTGATCTATCGGGAGATTTGACAGTGAATACAAGCCGGCCAGCATAACTGCTACAAAGATCATCAGAGTGGTGATCGGTTTGTTTACGGCACTTTTATATAAACTCATAATTTTTTCTATTTTATAACATTAAGCTTGCTGCCATTTAACAATCTGGCCTGTCCGGATGTCACAAGATGATCACCAGCATTGATTTTATCTGAAATCAGTTCAACCTGATCATCGTAACGAGCACCTAATGTAACTGTAACACGTTCAGCAACACCATTTCTTTCAAGAAATACATAACGTTCATTGGATCCCTGTAGCTTTAAAATAGCTTGATAAGGTACTACCATCGTTTTAGTTTCACCCATTTCCAGTGTTGCGCGTACAAACATGCCCGGCGCTAAATTTTGTTTGCCATTGGGTATTTTCAGTTCTACTTCAAATGTGTGTGCTGAGGCATTGACCGTCGGAGCAATATTGGTTACTGTGGCTGCAAATGACTGGTCTTTATAGATATCGGACTTAACATTAGCTTTCATTCCCATCTTTACTAAAGGATAGAAACTTTCAGGAATATTGACCAAAGCCTTTAAGTTATTAAGTTGAGCAATAGTGACAATAGGTTGTATTCCAGAATACAATTCGCCATTTTCATAATTTTTGGCTGTGATAACACCGCTGTATGGTGCGCTGATACGGGTATTCTTTTCCAGAAAAGCGATACTATTCTTTTGCACATCCAATTGTGTCTTTGTCTGATCGTATATTTGCTGTGAAATAGCCCCGGTTTCATGCAAGGTTTCATAACGTTTAAAATCATTCTGTAGATTGTCAATACTCAATCGGGCCTGACGCAAACTGGTTTGGTCCATTTGAACAAGTGTTTGTCCAGCTCTGACGCGACTTCCAACTTCCACATAAATCTTTTCAATGCGACCTGGAGAAACAGGCACTAGATTTACTTCTTCCCAAGAAGTGGTATTGGCTGAAAATTCAAGCACACGACCGATGTTTCTGGGTTCAAGTGTGATTACTCTCACATTTTCCACTACAACGGTTTCTGTTTTCTTCGCGGCATCTTTTTTACCGGAGGTACATGACTGAATGCTTATTGCTGCTATTGCAAAAGCGATTACAATTGAAAAACTGATTCGTTTCATTGTCTGTATGATTGTTTTATTATTATCTTTTAATTTTTAAAGCAAACCGAGCAACTTCTTCAAAGAATCCTGTGCACCGAGCAGATTCATCACTGCATTGATGTAATTGCTCTGAGCTGTCAGTAGATTATTATTTGCCATGGTCAGCTCCAAACTTGAGGATAGCCCCTGCTCGTATTTCTTAGTAATGTTGTTAAATACCCGCTGCGAAACATCGATGTTCTTTTTTTGAATTTCATAGCTGGCTTGAGCACTTTTCAAATTGTAGCGAAGTTGTTTCTCTTGCAATTGAAGCTGATCTTTGGCAAGTTCATTATCAAGCTGTGATGATTGATAGCCTAACTTAGCTTTCTTGACACCAACCAGATTTTTTCCACCAACTATTAAAGGCATACTTGCAGAAATAACCAATGTATTTTTCATAGTCATATCAAAAGCACTCTTCATGATTTTTTCGTTGTGCTGATATATGGCTGTTACACTAGGTAACATAGTGGCCTTAGACAAATCATATTGCTTTTTGCTCATTTGCATGCTCAAATAACTGGCTTGCATTTCTGGATTATTCTCTATTTGAAAGGGTTGTGTAAGTAAGTCGTAGGAGTTACACTGTTCAGTAAGCACAAGAAGAGGATCCGATAGTTTTAGTTCATCATTTACACCAATACCCAATAATATATGCATGGAATTATAAGCTAATTCAATGTTTCTTTCTACGGATTGAAGGGTATTTTCAAGATTTGCCAGTGTAACGTCCATTTGGTCGGCTTCTGTTTGTTCACTTATACCTACTTCCACTTTTGCATGTGTAGCTTTAACAAGCGTGCGGATATTTTCAATGTTCTTAACCAGAATGGTTTTGTTGTCTTCCGAAACCAAAATGGAATAATACAATGTATTAACGCTCAGCTTAATAGATAATTCCGTTTGTTTCAAAACATTCTGTGACATCTGTCTGCCAAGTTCAGACAATTGTATACCAACAAGAATATTGGCATTAAAAAGTGCTTGAGTTACCTGGATAGTAGCAGTACTCGATGCTTGCATGGGTATGACTTGTCCAAATATTTCCAGATTGGCACCAAGGTAGTTGTTGTAAGACATAGAAACACTGCTCTGTGGCAAATAATTCGCTATGGCTACCCATTTGGCTGCTTGTGCCTGTTCAAGGGCCAATCCGGCCTTTTTCATGTTCCTGTTGTTTTCCAAAGCATGTTGCCTGGCCTGGTCCAAGGAAAAAGTCCAGTTTTTTTGTTCGTTTTGAACAGGAGTTTCTTGTGCTTGTACCGTCGTAAACGAACAGCAAGCCAACAGTAACCAAAAAAATGTTTTTTTCATTGTCAAAATTCTAAATTTGAATGTTGTCATTTTAAAATAACCTATTGTTTGATAATATTATTTATTACAACTTGTTTGATGTCTTCATCACCGAGCATATTCTCCAAAATCTGATCCAGCTCTTCATCCTTGAGCGGCTCTTCATCTAATTGACTATTAGATAGCCTCTTGGCTAGAAGTTGTTCGTAGTAGTCAATTCCTTCCCTATTGCACAAGACTCTCAAATAAATATCAACTACAAAATCCATTCCACGACGAAAAGATGCTTTTCCAATACCTTTCGGTGTTAAATCCGTGAGGGTCATAAATTGTAGTGCAAGAAAACGAATCATAATGTCCATATCAAAATCGGACCGAAAAAGATTTTCATCTATTCCAGTTAAAATATTCATTTGTATAATTTGACGAACATGTTCCTGATTGTGATGCGTGATTCTTTTATGGATTTCTGGATAATATTTATTCAGATCGTAAAAGAAATTGACGAATTGGTCATTTTTTCGGGAAGAATGAAATGAAGAAACCTCCATGATAAGATCGATGGCATTTCCAGTACTTCTGCAAGGATTAAATTTAACATCCTGTTTTTTCAGTTGCTTTTCATTATGCTCCATCAGAACGGATTCAATTAATTCCTCTTTCTGGCTAAAATGAGTATAAAAAGTCTTTTTGGAAATGCGTAGTTCATTACAGATGTCATCGATGCTGACACTACGAAGGCCATACTTCAGAAAAAGTTTGGCTGCTGTCTTTTTTATTGTTGTCCGTAAGCTAATATCCATGCCTCGTATAAATTCTGGACAAAAGTACTGTATGTTTTCATATGAATGAACAATTTTCATATAAAAAATATAAAATATATTTATAAACCATTAGATCAATACATTAATAGGAAACTCGTAAAACTATAAAGTTTCCAGTTTCCCATAAAGACCTGCGATTTATTCAGAAAAAGGTTTGAATTCCTTTAATATAGTATACAATTTATGAACAGGAAGACCCATTACATTAAAATAGGAGCCACAAATCCGCTCCACCCCTACAAATCCAATCCATTCCTGAACGCCATAAGCACCTGCCTTATCAAGTGGTTTAAAGTGATCCACATAATAATTGATTTCTTCCTCTGTCAAACAGGCAAAAGTGACTTCGGTGCCTACCGTAAAAGAGTTGCTGTGATTCAGACTAGTCAGACAAACACCGGTGTAAACCCAATGTATGGCTCCGGATAGAGCTTGCAACATACTCACGGCATCAGCCCGGTCAGTCGGTTTACCAAAGATCTGATTCCCTTTGCATACGATCGTATCAGCGGTAATAACCAAATCGTTTGGTTTCATGTGAATTCGGAAAGCATCCGCTTTTTTGGATGCAATATACTGAGCCACATCAGCTCCTATCAATTCCTCCGGATAAGACTCATCAACATCCTTCATCGTTTTCACACTGTATTTGACACCCAAACCATTCAATAATTCATTGCGTCTGGGAGAATTGGAAGCCAGTATCAAGTTGTATCCTGCAATATTCTCAAGCATTTGTCTGTTTTTTTACCATCCAAAAGCAGCAGAGTCCATCATCCAGAGCCCCTGTGCTTTCATAATTTGTTCAATAAGGTCACGGCCACAGCCATCTCCTCCATTCTTATGGGATATATATTTTGCTATTGACTTGATTTCAGAGGCAGCATCTGCAGGACAAGCTGGTAGTGCAACTCGGGTCATCACTTCGTAGTCTGGTATATCGTCACCCATATAGGCAATCTCTTCCGGTTTAGTACCAGTTATTTCCATAAAATCTTCAAACTGAACTTTCTTGTCGCCTGCACCCATATATATATACTTAACACCAAGGCTTTCGAAACGCTTACGTACAGCTTCCGATCTTCCGCCACTTATAATTCCGATAATCAAGCCCTTTTGGACAGCTTGCACAATGGCGTAGCCATCCTTCAGATTCGCTGTACGCATAGGTTCGCCGGAAATGTGCATAGGGATAATATTGGAAGAAAGAACCCCATCAATGTCAAAAATAATGGCTTTAATGGTTGTTAAATCGTGTGGTATGGTACTCATATTTCTTTATTTTTAAACATTATTGGCGTATTGCCCGCTCATGTATTCCCCGACTTAAAGATTCATACAATTGTTGCCAATCTGGATGATTTTTCAAAGATTCCAGTTGATGATCCATGACAACATGGTCGAAACGTACAGCCGGGCCAGTTTGCGCCTCAACAGGAGTCAAGGTTTGGACCTTATTGGCCGTTTCCTCTATCAGTGGTAATAGATATTTGAAGTCAATGCCTTTTTCTTGAACAAGTTCTTGAGCAATACTATACAAATAATTTACAAAATTATTGGCAAAGACAGCAGCTAAATGAAGTTGCTTACGTTGATCAGAATCGGCCTGAATCACATTTTCACTAAGACATGAAGCTAATTCCTGCAATAATGCCATGCTTTCCGGCTGGGCAGCTTCGATAAAAAACGGAACTTTGGAGAAATCCAACACGCGCAGTTTACTAAACGACTGCAAGGGATAAAAAACGCCATAATTAAGAGTGAAAGCCGATAAGAAATCCATAGGGATAGTTCCGGCAGTATGTACCAGCAGACCTTTACCAATTTTAAGACGGGGTAAAACCTTTGGCAGTGCATCATCCTTCAGGGCGCAAATATACAGATCGGCATCGGAACGAATGAGCTCAGGCTCAATAACAGCCTCACAGTCTAAAATTCCAGCGAGCAAAGCAGCAGAAACTTCAGTACGACTGTAAACTTGCAAGAAGCGATGGCCTTTAGCTGCCATTGCCGGAGCAAGTTGTGTGGCCAGATTACCGGCTCCGATGAGACATATTTGCATGTTCTTATTTTTCTTGGCTAAACGTACCAATATGAACTTTTTCCCATTGTAGACGCGTTTCGTCAAAAGGTTTTTTAACTTCGTTCTTAACACCGATAGCGATAATGCTTTCCACCCTTATAGTGTCAGGAATGTTCAGCAATTGTCGCACAATAGTTTCTGAATCTTCCCCCTCTGAAGATTTGCGTTCACGAATCTGCACCCAACAAGAACCCAAACCTAAATCTTCTGCCTCCAACTGCAATACGATAGATGCAATAGATGCATCTTCAATCCAAACATCACTGCGTTCAGGATCTGCTAAGACCACAATAGCCAAAGAGCTGCCGACTATAAGCTGACTACCGTTTTTTTTGCATTCCGACAAGGATTTGAGCATTTCAGCATCGTCCACCAGGATAAACTGCCAGGGGGTAGAGCGTTTAGAAGAAGGTGACATCAGAACAGCATTCATCAACTGTTCAACCAATTCAGGACTAATCTGAGTTTCCTTGAAACTTCTGGTACTTCTGCGCTTGCGTAATAATTCTAATAAGTTATCCATAACTATTGACAATATAGAGTGCAAATATACGTTTTATTCCTTAAATTTGCACTTTTACGGCCCCTAGATTCGGGCCTTTTTTCGGTCTGAGCCCACTTAATATGATCCTTAAAAAAACCATATCACTGCTGCCATTCTTACTCATGATTTGCTTACAGTCCATCCTTGCACAGGGGACTGTGACTATTTCAGGCTATGTGGTGGATGCCCAGAGAAACCCCATTGAATTGGCTACCATTTCTGATTTAAAAGGATCTGCCGCAACCTACACCGATGATAAGGGTTTTTACAGCATTCAATTTCCACGTGCGGATACCATCGTATTAAAATATTCCTGTATTTCTTACCAACAGGCCACCCGCATAATTCCTGTGGAAATGAACAACTTGCAGGTCAATGTCATACTTGGCACTTTCAGCAGAGATTTGCAGGAAATCACTGTCAAAGGTCAACGTCGCCAAACAAGCACCCTGCAAACCCTGGACGCTTCCAGAATCCGGATGTTGCCCGACGCTTCCGGTGGCAGTATCGAAGCATTACTGGTGACTTTTGCTGGTGTGAGCTCCAACAATGAACTCAGTTCGCAATATTCAGTCAGGGGCGGAAACTACGATGAAAATCTGGTTTACGTAAACGGTACGGAAGTTTATCGTCCTTTGCTGATACGCTCTGGTCAACAGGAAGGACTGAGTTTTATCAATCCGGAAATGGTGGAGGAAGTCCGGTTTTCTGCCGGAGGTTTTGATGCCAGATACGGTGATAAGATGTCATCTGTGCTTGATATCAAATATAAAAAGCCAAAGAAAACAGAAGCTGTAGCATCGGTAAGCCTATTGGGAACCAATCTCTATTTTGGACAGGCCTCGAAAAACGGAAAATTCACCCAAATCCATGGTTTGCGTTACAAAACAAATGCCTATTTACTGGGCACACTTGATACCAAAGGAGAATACAATCCTTCTTTTCTGGATTACCAGACGTATCTGACTTATAAAATCACGCCAACACTGGATATGAGTTTTTTGGGGAATTTTTCCCAGAACAGTTACCAATTTAGACCAGTTACCAGAAATACCAGATTTGGTACAAATACAGAATCTTACACATTCACCATGTTTTTTGATGGTCAGGAACGAGATTTGTTCAAAACGTCCTTCGGTGCATTAACATTGACAAAAACCATTCAGAAAAACCTCAAATTGGGCCTTCAAAGTTCCATCTTTCAAACTGAGGAAGATGAAAATTACGACATTACCGGTGAATATTTCTTAAGTGAAACACCCTTGGATGACAATGCTTCTGATACCAAAAATAAAGAGACCATAGGTATTGGTACCTATCACGAGCACGCCAGAAACCATCTATCAGCAAATGTTTTTAATGTATCGCATTTGGGAAGCTGGAATATAAATAACCATAAAGCAGAATGGGGACTAACCTATCAAAGGGAACGTATTTACGATAAAATCAAGGAATGGGAAATGCGTGATTCAGCCGGATACGCCCTTCCTTACAGCGATTCAGAAATAAAAATGGTCTATAGAATGCGATCCAACAACACGATGGAAAGCAACCGCATAACCGGTTTTTTACAGGATAACTGGCGATTTAGAAATGAAAGTGGACTCTTTATTCTAACAGGTGGATTGCGCGGAAATTACTGGGATTTCAACAACGAATTGCTGGTGAGCCCTAGAATTTCGCTTACTATTTTGCCTACTTGGGAAAAGGATTTCACCTTCCGGTTTTCTACCGGTATCTATTACCAAGCTCCATTTTATAAGGAGTTGCGTGACACAAACACCGTAAATAAAGTAAGTACCGTCACCTTGAACAGAAACATCAAAGCACAAAAGACGATTCATTACGTAGCCGGCATGGACTATCACTTCATAGGTCTGGACAGACCTTTCAAGCTGACTGCAGAGACTTATTATAAGAGCATTACCAATTTGATACCTTACACGGTAGACAATGTACGCATCCGTTATTTTGGAAAGAATATGGGAGAAGGATACACCGCTGGTCTGGATATGAAACTTTTCGGAGAATTCGTCCCAGGTACTGATTCCTGGTTTAGCCTTTCATTGATGAAGAGTCATGAGACCATAGAAGGTGTCACCGTTTCCAGACCCAATGAACAACGATACAACGCTTCCCTTTTTTTCCAGGATTATTTCCCCAACAACCCCAAGTTTGCGATGAGCCTGAAATTGATTTGGGCTGATGGATTGCCCTTTGGCCCCCCGGATTCAAAGAAGAGTTTTGCGACTTTGCGCATGCCACCTTACCGGCGTGTTGATATTGGACTGTCCAGACAATTGGTTGCTGGTGAAGACAAGATCATGCAGTCCGGTTTTTTAAAATACATCAAAAAAATCTGGATTGGTGTAGACTGCTTTAATCTATTGGATATCCAAAATGTAAATTCGTATTATTGGGTCACGGATATCTCCAATCGTCAATGGGCAGTACCGAACTATCTTACAGGTAGACAATTCAATATCCGGATTACTGCTGAATTATAATAAATTCTAAAGAAATAATCAGTTATATATTTTTTACGTTAAGAAGTGCATCCATTGAAAAAATTTTAAAGGTTTTTAGTACATTTACGCAGAATTCAATCTGCTTAATCTGATAATAAAAACTTAATTTACGAAAAATCATTTTGTTATGAACAATTCTTTTTTCAGCAACTTCACTCCTAAGGAACCCAAATTCTTTCCCATTCTAAAAGAAATGTCCGACGTAATGTTGGTTGCTTCCGACTTAATTATCGAATGTGTGCAAAATGATGACCACGAAAAGGCCATCGAATTTTACAAAAAGATTAAGGAACAAGAAAAAAAAGGGGATGCCCTTTCAAACAAGGTTTTTGATGAGCTGAATTCAACATTTATCACTCCATTTGACAGAGAGGATATCAATCATCTTTCAAACAGAATGGACGATGTAACAGACTATATCAATAGTTGTGCAAAACGTATCGTTCTTTACAATCCTAAACATTTGCCTGCAAGTGCTCTGGATTTAGCTAAACTAATCAGAGAAGGTGCCATTTGTATTGGAAAAGCAGTAGACGAACTGGATGTTCTCAAGAAGAACGCCAAAAAAATCAAAGAATACTGTGCTGAATTGCATGACATTGAAAACAGGGCTGATGATGTATACGAACATTTTATCATCGAACTCTTCGAAAATGAAAAAAATGGTATTGAAATCATCAAGTTGAAAGAAATTATGTACGAGCTGGAAAAAGCAACCGATGCTACGGAATATGTAGGAAAAATCATCAAGACAATTATAGTCAAATACGCATAATCCAAACCCTACGAAAGATGACCCTATTAATTACTATTATCGTTTTGGCTTTGATTTTCGACTACATCAATGGATTCCATGATGCTGCAAACTCAATAGCAACGATCGTTTCCACCAAAGTGCTGACACCATTTCAAGCCGTACTCTGGGCTGCATTTTTCAACTTTGTCGCTTTTTTTATCGCTAAATATGTAATCGGAGAATTTGGTATTGCAAACACCGTATCTAAATCGGTTGTAGAAGGATTTATCACATTGCCGGTAATTTTCTCTGGAATTATTGCAGCCATTGTCTGGAATCTGGCAACATGGTGGCTTGGTATACCCTCCTCTTCCTCCCACACGCTAATTGGTGGTTTTGCAGGTGCTGCTATTATGAGCACTATTATTGCCAGTGGTTATACAACAAGTGGTCTGGAGTCCATAAAGGGTGATGTTATTATAAAAATCGCATCCTTTATAGTCCTTGCGCCACTCATTGGTATGATTATGTCTGCATTGATAACCATTATCATTTTATATTTATTCAAAAGAGCCAATCCGCATCACGCAAACCATTGGTTTAAACGCCTTCAATTGGTTTCTTCTGGTTTATTCAGTATCGGACATGGTCTGAATGACTCTCAAAAGGTTATGGGTATCATTGCAGCAGCACTTTATGCTGCTTACTCCAAAAATGGTATAGACATGGGAATTCATTCCATTGGAGATATGCCGGACTGGGTTGCATTTTCCTGTTTTGCTGCAATTTCTTTGGGTACAATGTCTGGTGGTTGGAGAATCATTAAAACCATGGGATCACGTATTACGAAAGTAACACCTCTCGAAGGAGTTGCCGCTGAAACAGCCGGCGCTTTGACTCTTTATTTATCTGAAGCTTTAAAAATTCCAGTTAGCACAACGCATACCATCACTGGTGCTATCATTGGTGTTGGTGCTGTTAAACGTTTATCAGCTGTCCGTTGGGGTGTCACAAAAAGTCTGATGATAGCCTGGATTCTGACTATCCCTGTAAGTGCGGCACTGGCAGCGTTGATTTATATTCTAATTGGATCAAACATCACAGTGTAGGTTCTACAAAATAAAGGAAAGTTCTTGTCCCGTTATAAAAAGGTTGAATCAATCAACATTTTTATAACGGGACAATTTGTTTTAAGACTCAATGGATCGGGGTTCTAGTCTCGTAGTATGTTAAGTTATATCTATATAAAACAAAAACACCAGTTAAAAGTCTTTGTAAATCACAGATTTTAGTAAATTTGTGTGAATTCTGATCGCGGAACTACAAAAAAGGTATCCACAACCACTCTTCATTTTTTGTATCCAACTTCTCATAAAAAACGAGTTAACATGAGCACTTCATTTTTTAGTAAGTTTACGCCAAAGGAACCAAAGTTTTTCCCAGTTTTAAAAGAATTGACCGACGTCATGCTGGTAGCGTCCGATTTGATTATTGAATGTGTACAAAAGAACGATCACGAATCAGCCATTGAGTATTTCAGAAAAATCAAAGAACAGGAAAAAAAGGGAGATGTTTTGGCAAAACATATTTTTGACGACTTAAACACAACGTTTCTTACCCCCTTTGACAGAGAAGATCTTAATAAATTATCCACCAGATTGGATGATGTCATAGATTATATCAACAGTTGCGCTAAACGCATTGTACTCTACAACCCTAAAAGCATGCCCAAAAGTGCAGTAGATCTTGCTCGTCTTATTAGAGAAGGTGCTATTTGTATTGGCAAAGCAGTCGATGAACTAGGTGTACCTAAAAAAAATGCTGTTCAAATTAATGAATATTGCAAAGAACTTCATGACATTGAGAACAGAGCAGACGATGTTTACGAAAACTTTCTTATTGAATTATTTGAAAATGAAAAAGATGGTATAGAAATCATCAAACTGAAAGAAATTATGTATGAGTTGGAAAAGGCTACAGATGCTGCAGAATATGTAGGTAAAATAATCAAAACGATCCTTGTCAAATATGCTTGAGATATTCGCCTGTAAATGAATTGAAATAGAAAATAAACCGTAGGATTGTGCAAATGAATCGTCATAAAGTTCAATAAGTCTTTCGAACCGTTCCTTTACTTTTGGATTGTTTAAAACACTATCTTAGAACCGACAATCCAAAATCCAGAAACCATGAAAAAGATAATTTTTTTTTTCAACCTCATCTTACTATTTGTTTTAGTTTCATCCAGTCTGAATTGCCAGGCTCAAAAAACACTTTGGCAAATCGGAACAGCAGACAACAATTACGCTGAATTTGCCCTGTCACCCAATCAGTATGACCACTTTAAAAACGATGGTTTATTCATTGTTGGCAAAACTGACGCAAAAAAAACCTGGCCGTATGTGCACCCCGGTCCATCAGATGGTTGGGCTGGAGCCAGGGTTCATACATACTCGATCCACTTCGGAATAGCAGCCACCACAGCAAATGGGCAATGCAAGTTAATCCTTGACTTAGTCGATACCCATGCCACCATTCAGGATCAAATTAAAATCCAACTAAATGGAAAAGATACCACCATCACATTACCCAAAGGTGCAGGCGATGCTTCCATTTTCGGTAATCCTGCAAAAGGCCGGCAGCACATCGCAACCCTATTATTTCCTGCCAGTATACTAAAAGCCGGCGATAATGAAATTCGAATAAGCTGTGTTTACGGCAGTTGGTTCTTATACGATGCCATTCGTTTTGAAACACCGGAAGAAATCGTCCCTGCGCCAGTGAAATCACAGATAAAAATTGTGAGTACAAAACCTCAAAACGCCTTAAAAAAGGTAAACGGACTCTTGTATCAACCTGTGAAACTGACCCTTTTTTGCCTGACTGATTCCATGGATGTGCAAATAAAAACAGGAACATCACCCGAAACTTCCACAAAAATTTATTTTGGAGAACAAACCATTGAAGCACTTTTTCCGGCAGTAGAGAAAGATTCCATCGTAAAGATTGAAGTCAAAACAGAAAATGAAACTTCCGTCATTGGAAACTTGTTGCTAAAACCAGTTCGCAGAATGACTATTTATGTACTCCCCCACTCACATACCGATATAGGCTATACCGAAATTCAAACGGCTATAGAAACCAAGCAGATACAAAACCTTGTACAAGGCATAGAAATTGCTCGCAAAACAAAAGATTACCCCGAAGGATCCAAGTTTGTATGGAATGTGGAAGTGCTTTGGGCTGCAGATTTGTATTTGCAAAGACAATCCGACGCCAGAAAAAAGGAACTAAGTGATGCTGTCGACAAAGGCTGGGTCAGCTTTAACGGTATGTATCTGAATGTCCTGACAGGGCTATCACGTCCTGACGAATTAATGCAGGTATTTAAATATGCCGGCGAGTTATCCAAAAAATATAACACCACCATCGATGCAGCCATGATCAGCGATGTCCCCGGTTATACCTGGGGAACCATTGCCGCTATGGCCAATGCGGGTATCAAATATTTTTCCGTTGCCCCCAACTATTTTGATCGCATTGGTGATATCCTTGTGAAATGGGAAAACAAACCATTTTACTGGAAATCTCCATCTGGGAACGAAAAAGTATTGGTTTGGATTCCGCGTGGCGGATACGCGTTGTCCCATACTGTCAGCGGAATGTCGGATGAATTTGTAAGCAATTATATTTCCGACCTGGATAAAATGAATTATCCGTACGATATCACCCATATTCGTTGGTCCGGACACGGCGATAATGCAGTACCCGATCCCACCATCTGTGAATTTATAAAGGAATGGAACACCACCTATGAATGGCCAAAGTTTATCATCTCCTCAACAAGTACCGCATTTACAGCATTTGAAAAAAAATATGGTGCACTCTTGCCTGAAGTTCGTGGAGACTGGACTCCCTATTGGGAAGACGGAGCCGGTTCTTCCGCGCTTGAAACTGGACTAAACAGGGCATCCTCAGACAGACTAACTCAAGCAGAAACCCTCCAGGCGATGATCAACCCAAACAACTTTTCAGCAACAGATTACGAAAAGGCCTGGAAAAAAGTCTTGCTCTATACAGAACATACCTGGGGTGCATGGTGCAGTGTATCAGATCCTCAGAATAAAGCCACGCTGGAACAATGGACAATTAAAAAAGGTTACGCCGATCAGGCAAACAGCCAATCCAAAGTCTTGTTCAATCAAGCAGCAAATACAACCTTAATCAATAGCTCAGTATCAGTCGATGTGGCAAATACAAACTCCTGGCTTCGATCTGACATCGTCGTTTTATCCAAAGAACAGTCTATAGCCGGCGATAAAGTTTTGGATGATTTGGGTAAACAGGTTTCTTCTCAAAGACTGGCGAGTGGCGAACTTGTGTTTTATGCCACTTCTGTTCAACCTTATTCAACGAAACGCTATCGGGTTGTTTCCGGGTCATCCTATTCAGATTCCAAAGTGGAGGTCAATGGTGTTACTCTGAGCAATGATAAGGTAAAGGTGGAAGTTGATTCCAATAGCGGAGCCATTAAATGGATAAGTGGTACCAATGCCTATAACTTTGCAGGTGCTACAAGTACAAATCAACTGAACGACTTTCTATTCTTTAATGGTGCTAATGCCTCCGACATCAAACGTAACAGCATACCCACCATAACTGTAAAAGAAAATGGGCCGTTGGTTGCCTCTTTGCTGATCGTGTCTGACGCTCCCGGCTGTAATAAGCTAAGTCGAGAAATCCGACTTTATGCAGGTGCCGACTATGTTGAAATTTTGAATGTAGTAGACAAAAAACGGGCATCCATTCCCGGTGATGCGGATTACAATCTGTATCAGGGAAAAGAAAGTCTGAATTTTGGATTTCCATTTAAATTGACAAATCCCATCGTCCGTATTGATGTACCTTTTGGCATCATGCGCCCGGAAATAGATCAGATACCGAGTGCCTGCAAAAATTGGTTTACCATGAACCGATGGGCCGATGTATCCAATGAATCGGATGGCATAACCTTAGTTAGTCAAGATGCACCCTTGTTGCAGGTAGGAGGATTAACGGCCAATTTGACGGGCTCACAAAGTGATCCCAATGTTTGGCGTAAAACCGTCTTACCTACTTCAAAGTTATATTCCTGGGCTATGAACAATCATTGGGGCACAAACTACAGAGCCTATCAGGATGGAATAATCACCTTTAAATATGCCTTGCGCCCACACACGCAATTTTCCGCTTCGGAAGCCAGCAAATTTGCAATCGGACTGAGTCAACCTCTTGTTCCTGTTCAAATTCCTGATAACGGCCAATTGACACAAATACCCCAAATTATTTCCAAGAACATCCTAGTGACATCCTACAAGCCAAGTGACGACGGAAAAGCTTTTATTGTCCAACTATTCAACACCTCAGACCAAAGCGATCAGGCCATAATTCAGGATGCCTCTTTGAAAACACCTGAAGTTTGGCAAAGCTCTATTGGAGAAGACTCCTTAAAATTGATTACAGATACAATCACTTTACCTGGATATGGAGTCATGATCGTTCGCATTAAAAGTTTGTACAATCTGAATGCTTCTTTGGACATGAAAAAATCATCCCTTGAAAACATTCCCATTTTCCCAAATCCTGTAAAAGATATCCTGACCATCAGCAATGGAAAAAGTTATTCAACCCTTATTGTTACAAATTTGAGTGGACAAATAATACTAACAAAAAAGAATCCTGAAAAATCATCCGACATCAATCTAAGCTCCATTGAGCAAGGTGTTTATTTGATAAAGGGTATCAATCAAACAGGAAAGACTGAACTACTGGGGAAGTTTATTAAGAGCTAGACATTCGCATTGAATCAATCCAAAAAAAATAAGCTGCCTATAATTAGACAGCTTATTTTTTTTATAGAAAACACACGATAAGCATGCTTTAATTTTTATCCGATAATAACCAGATCAACACCTTCCATAACGGTTTCACCTTTGACTACTTTAATTTCAAGTACTTTACCGGCTAAATCACTGGCAATGGTATTCTCCATTTTCATAGCTTCGAGCAACAACAATTTATCACCAAGCTTAACGGTATCACCTACTTGCACCAGAATATCCAGGATCACACCGGGAAGCGGAGATTTCACTGCGCCACCTGCACCGGTATTCTTCTTCTGACCAAGTACTGGAGCACCTGTAGCTGTAACAGGAGGTGCAGAAGGACGTTTCACTACGATTGGAGCTTCTTCGACGGGTTTTTCAATCCCGACAGTAAAGGGAGTGCCATTTACGGTCAATTCAACCTCGGTAGCTTCCTCTTTCACGATCTCAACATTGTATTGAGTACCGTTGATGGTATATTTAAATTCTTTCATCGGTTTATAAAGTTTTAAGAGTGCTTACCTTCTTTCAGGAAGTTGGCGCATGTTGTAAATTTTTGAACTCCAGGGTGAATAAGACTTGTTGTTTCTTCCAAAAGTAAGAATTGCATTCTCAACATCATGATATTCAGCGTCTAAGTCAATCAAAGCCATTGCAATGACAGCAGATACTTCAGCTGTTGGCTGGGTAGTGTCATCGTTTTTGAAAAGATTTATCTTACTCATGATTATAAAGGAATATTTCCATGTTTTCTTGGAGGATTTACTAATTTCTTGGTAGCAAGCTGTTCCAATGCGCGGATAACACGGAAACGGGTATTGCGAGGTTCAATCACATCGTCAATATAACCATATTGTGCAGCACGGTATGGATTCTGGAATAAATCAGAATATTCAGCTTCTTTTGCAGCAGCAGTAGCAGCAGGATCTTCAGATGCAGCGACTTCCTTGGCGTAAAGAACTTCTACAGCACCGGAAGCACCCATAACGGCGATCTCAGCTGTTGGCCATGCATAGTTGATATCACCACGAAGTTGCTTGCAACTCATAACGATATGTGCACCACCATAAGATTTACGAAGGGTCACAGTTACCTTAGGCACAGTTGCTTCGCCGTATGCGTAAAGCAATTTTGCACCGTGGATAATCACACCACCGTATTCCTGACCGGTACCCGGAAGGAATCCCGGTACGTCAACCAAAGTTACTAAAGGAATATTGAAAGCATCGCAGAAACGTACAAAACGAGCTGCCTTGCGAGATGCATTGCTGTCAAGTACACCAGCCAACATTTTTGGTTGATTGGCTACAATACCTACAGATTGTCCATTGAAACGGGCAAAACCGATGATAATATTTTTTGCATAATCACTATGAACTTGAAGGAATTCTCCATTATCTACGATACCGCCGATAACTTCAAACATATCATAGGGTTTGTTGGGGCTGTCAGGAATGATTTCATTCAAAATATCATCCATACGGTTGATAGGATCTGTACATTTCAAACGTGGAGCTTCTTCCAGGTTGTTTTGTGGAATGAAAGTGATCAGTTTACGAATCAATTCCAAACCTTCTTCTTCACCTTCTACTGCAAAATGTGTAACACCGGATTTACTGGCATGAACAGATGCACCACCCAATTGTTCCTGAGTTACATCTTCGCCAGTTACTGTCTTCACGACTTTAGGTCCAGTCAGGAACATATAGGAAGTTCCTTTGGTCATGATGGTAAAGTCGGTCAAAGCAGGAGAATAAACAGCACCACCGGCACAAGGACCGAAAATGCCTGAAATCTGAGGAATAACACCTGAAGCCAGGATGTTGCGTTGGAATATTTCTGCATAACCGGCCAAAGCATTGATACCTTCCTGAATACGTGCACCACCCGAGTCGTTGATACCAATACAGGGAGCACCCATCTTCATAGCCTGATCCATTACTTTGCAAATTTTCAGAGCCATTGTTTCAGATAAAGAACCTCCCCAAACGGTAAAGTCCTGAGCAAAAACATAAATCAAACGGCCTTCGATCGTACCATAACCGGTTACGACACCATCACCCAGAAAATGTTTTTTATCTTGTCCAAAATTGGTGCAACGATGTTTGACAAACATGTCAAATTCTTCAAAACTACCTTCATCAAGCAGCATTGAAATACGTTCACGAGCGGTATATTTACCCTTAGCATGCTGCTTATCGATGGCTTTTTCACCACCACCTAAACGAGCCTCAGCACGGAGTTCAATTAGTTCTTTTACTTTTTCCAGTTGTGTACTCATATTCAGAAATATTAAGTTTATTTGTTAGGATTTTCGCACAGTTCCATCAGAACTCCACAGGTAGATTTCGGATGCAAAAATGCAATACTCAGACCTTCTGCACCTTTTCTTGGTGCTTTGTCGATCAATCTGACGCCTTGTTCGGATACAAAGTCCAAAGCTTGCTGCAAACCATCCACTGCAAAAGCAATGTGATGAACGCCTTCACCTCTTTTTTCGATGAATTTAGCAATGGTACCTTCCGGATCTGTTGATTCGAGTAATTCGATTTTGGTTTGACCCACTTTAAAAAATGCTGTTTTTACCTTTTGGTCAGCAACTTCTTCAACGGCATAACATTCCAGTTGAAGAACTTTCTCAAAAAAAGGGATAGCTTCTTCCAAGCTATTGACAGCAATCCCTAAATGTTCAATGTGAGATGGTTTCATACTACTACTTTTTACACAGAGTATTTTAGTAAACCTGCAATTCAACGCTCATAGACAGCAGAATAGGCAGATTAAACTTAATTTCCTCTCTATTAATTTGGTTAATAATTTGTTTTAAAGAAACGCCACAAAGGTAGAAAAATATATGACGTACCTTATATATTTGAGGTAAAAAAGCACTAAAAGAAGGAATAAAATTGCACAAATATATCGATATTGAGCAATCACATCTTATACGCAGCAAAATTGCGTAATCGTAAGTGATTTTCATTGGTTCGAATGCCAAAAAAACCTTTTATCAACGGTTTTGGATCCACAAAATCCACCAACGACTGGCCATCAAGCAGATATCTTATGCGGCCTTTTTGAACTATTATTTCAATTTTATACCAATGATTGGGCTGAATCAGAAAAGCCTCATCGGTATAGTCAACCAGCGTTTCCGGACGTATTAAAGTATTTCTGAATTTTTCATAATCACCGTCAAAACGTTGGAAGCGTGTGGTTGTATTTGCATTAGTACCTATTGACATACTGTAAAGCTGCAAGCTATAATATCTGCTAGAGGCCCCTTTACGAAATTCTGACCGCGTAAAAATACTATCGGGGTAAATAGGATCGGAAGCCATCCAAAAACAATTCAGATCACTTACTCTGTCCAACGAACCACCTTGATCTACAACCATAGCATCATAGGTAATCCGGATATCTCCTTCAAAAAGCATATTGTTCCAAAGCGTTAGACCAGCCACAGTCTCAATATCCAGACAAGACTCATTTTTGAGATAATTTATTTCGTAATTAGCTTCAGCTTCAGCGGTCCAATTGAGATTGACTTCTTTAAAATTATCAGAAATCAGCAATAGTTGATGGAATGGAGAGGACTTAGCTTTACGTTCCGCATAGGCTCTTTTTTGCAGTTGAGACCAAATGGGTGCATTGCAGGAGCTAACCAGTAGCCATAAAATCAGCGAAAAGAAAACAGTTACAGCCCTGCCTGACTTTAAACGTATAAAAAAAGATTTCTTCGTTACTGACACCATAGTCGATTCAAGATTTTATGTATTGCAAAAATAATAAAAAAACCCATTATACTAAAAAAACGAGCTGTTTTTGAAACAGCCCGTTTTATCATTTTTCAATTTTACACCATTGATTACCAAACATTTGCTCTTTTATCCTTAGGCAAGTACATTGGATCAGTCGGTTTAATCTCAAACGCATCATACCATGCATCCACATGAGGTAATGCACCATTTATACGCCATTTACCCAGAGAATGTGAATCCAGCTTGGTGAGACGAAGCATCTCTTCATCGCGAATATTTCCTGCCCAAAGATTGGCATAAGCCAGGAAAAAACGTTGTTGAGGTGTAAAACCGTCAATTTTTTCACCATAACGTTCCTGATCCGTTTGAGTAAAAGCATTGTAAGAAATCATCAAACCACCGTGATCAGCAATATTTTCACCCAAAGTGTATGCGCCGTTTGCATGTACATCGTTTAAAACAACGATGTTGTTGTAATAATCCATCAACACTTTGGTACGATCCTGAAATTTAGTGGCATCGTCGGCTGTCCACCAGTTTGTCATATTACCAGTCTTATCGTATTTGCAACCTTGATCGTCAAAACCATGAGTCATTTCATGACCAATAACCACACCTATAGCGCCATAATTCATTGCGTCGTCTGCACTCATATAAAAAAACGGCGGTTGAAGTATACCGGCAGGGAAACAAATTTCATTGGTGGTGGGATTGTAATACGCATTGACCGTTTGGGGAGTCATCTGCCATTCCATCTTGTCTACCGGGTTTCCTAGTTTATTGAGGTTAAAAATGTATTCAAATTCGGAGGAACGTACTATGTTCGCCCAATAGCTATCATTTTTAATTTCCAAATCAGAGTAATCTCTCCATTTATCAGGATAACCAATCTTCACGATAAAAGAGGCCAGCTTTTCCTGTGCTTTAGCTTTGGTTTCATCACTCATCCAATCCTGAGCTTTAATGCGTTCCCCCAAGGAAACTTGCAAATTTTTAACCAGTTGTATCATACGTTCCCTAGCTTGTGCAGGAAAATATTTAGCAACATAAATCTGTCCAACTTCTTCTCCAAGTACAGCATCAATAGTGGTTACTGTACGTTTCCATTGAGGTTGTATCACTTTGGCACCACTCAATATTTTGCCGTAAAAATTGAAATTAGCATTGACAAAATCATCACTCAGGTAGCTCGCAGACTCGTTAATGAGACACCAGGAAATATAATCCTTCAACTCATCGACAGGAGCTGTCTTGATTAGATTGACCGCGGCAGCGATGGGCTGGATTTGTGCCACATTGAGGTCTTTCAGATTTCTAGCACCTGCTGCATCAAAAAACATTTTCCAGTCAAATGCAGCAACAGAATCTTTCAACTCGGTCACCATCAACTTATGATAATTCAATTCTGGATTACGAGTCTTTTCCTTTTCAAAATGAGCAACAGCCAAAGCGGTCTCCACTTTCATTACAGACTGGGATGCTTTTTTAGCATCGGTTTTGCTATAACCGGCATTCATAAACTGAGAAACAATGAGGTTGGCATACTGAGTACGCAGTTTTTTGGATTCTTTGTCTGTCTGAACATAATAATCACGTTCACCCAGACCCAGTCCACCCTGCGACAGGTGCATAATATTCATGGAGCTATTCATGTCATCAGGACCAACATAAAGAGTAAAAAACGGATTGATACCACATTTACGAAAAAAAGCCGTCAGACGTATGATGTCATTTATACTCTCAGCCGCATTGATGGTTTTCAATTGATCCAGAATAGGAGCAGCACCATCGGCGTTCAGTTTTACTCTATCAGTACCAATACGATAAAGATCACCAATTTTTTGTGCACCTGTACCTTTATCGTGCTGTGTCTTACCCATTTCTTCAATCAAGTCCTTGATTTGCTTCTGATTGTTTTCACGCAATTTATCAAAGGAACCATAACGGGAATATTCATCGGGAATTGGATTGGCATCCATCCATCCACCAGTGGCATATCTGTAAAAATCAGTACCAGGTGCAGCCTTTTTATCGAGATTGGCTAAATTCAAGCCTGCGCAACAGGCATTTGTAGCAGCATTTACAGTCATAGTTAACGTACAAAAAGCCATTGGTAAAAAATAAACTAATTTATTCATATTTGAAATCTAAAATTTTCGAACTACTGTTAACCTATCGGTTCCGGCATAAAACCGGACTATCTTTAATTAGAGTACAAAAATAGCTTTTCATTAAACACTTTCCAACAGATTGGTGTTATATATCTCTAATTGAAATCATTTAAGCCTGTAGATTTGCACCCTAAATGGAGAGCATGTATATTTGCTAAAAGATTTTAAAATACAACGAATATGGTTTATTACGCAGAACAAACATGGCGATGGTATGGACCCAACGACCCTGTAAGCCTTGCAGACATCAGGCAAGCAGGTGCAACAGGTATAGTTAGTGCCCTCCATCAAATTCCAAATGGTGACATCTGGACCATTCAGGCTATTTTAGAAAGGAAAAATACCATCGAAGCTGCTGGATTAAAATGGTCCGTTGTAGAAAGTGTACCCATCCACGAATACATCAAAACACAAACAGGAAATTTCCAGCACTATATTGATACCTATAAACAATCGGTCAAAAACCTGGCGTCTTGCGGCATTTACACCATCACGTACAATTTTATGCCAGTGCTGGACTGGACGCGTACCGACCTGGCCTACACCCTACCCGATGGCTCCAAAGCATTGCGTTTTGAAAAAGCAGCATTCATTGCATTCGACCTGTTTATCTTAAAACGCCCGGATGCTGAAAAAGACTATACCCCGGCAGAAATGGATAAAGCCAAATTGCACTTTGAAAACATGCCCGATACAGAGAAAAAAACACTTACCCGAAATATGTTGGCTGGTTTGCCAGGATCAGAAGAAAGCTTTACGGTGGAACAGTTTCAAAAGGAATTGGACAGATACAATGACATTGATGAAGATAAACTGAGACAAAACCTGATTCATTTCCTTTCAGAAATTTGTCCTGTTGCCGACGAAGTTGGAGTCCGAATGGTAATACACCCAGACGACCCACCCAGAAAAGTATTGGGTTTGCCAAGAATCCTGAGCACAGAAAAAGATTTTAAACTCCTCATAGAGGCTGTACCAAACAAATCGAACGGTTTGTGTGTTTGTACGGGTTCCTTCGGAGAACGCAAAGACAACGATATGGTGAGCATCATCGAACATTTTGGTGAACGGATTGATTTCATGCATCTCAGGAGCACACAAAGCGACGAAGAGGGAAATTTCTACGAAGCAAACCACTTGGAGGGAGATATAGATATGTATGAAATAATGAAAGCGCTCGTAAAGCTGCAACAGAAAAGACACTGCTCCATTGCCATTCGAGCCGACCACGGACATCAGATGTTGGATGACCTGAATAAAAAAATCAATCCCGGCTACTCAGCCATCGGTATGCTAAGGGGATTGTCCGAATTAAGGGGTCTAGAGATGGGTATAGTCAAAACGCTCTTTCCCGATAGACCCTCCGTTTTTTAAGTTTGACGAAGGTTTTAGCCACTAAAATTAAAACCAATATGAAACAGACAACACCAATTGCAATTACCATCAGCCGTCAGCTGGGATGTGGAGGTGCTGAAATCGGACAAAAACTGGCCGATAAATTGAGCATCTTATATGCGGACCGTGAAATTATTCGCAGTGCAGCCAAAGAGCTTTCCGTTTTGGAAGAGGACATTGATTTCCGGGATGAAAGAGTACCCTCTTTTTGGCAAGCTTTGTTTGAAAACAACGCTTTCGCACCAGACATCAATGTGATTTGGAAAGAAATGCCACCAACAGATCGCGAACTTTTTGAAGCCGAGGTAGGTGTAATCCGGCACATTGCAGAAGAATCCTCCGCTGTTTTTATTGGCCGGTGCGGTTTTGATGTACTTCGCGACCATCCCAATATGGTCAGTATCTACCTACATGCAGACAACGCTTTTAGGAGCGAACGGATACAGAAACAATTTCTGATTACCCTACAGGATGCTGAAAAAATGATGCAAAAAAATGACAAGGACAGAGCCGCTTATTGTAAGTCCTACACTGGCAAAGAATGGTCTGCTGCAAGCAATTACGACCTGAGCATCAACACCGGTAAAATAGGTCTCGACAATGTCGTTGAAATCGTATTAAATTATTTGAAAATAAAAGGTATGATCTAAATTCGTTTATGAGAAAGTAATCGAGTTACATTCCCAAATGTTTACAAAGCTCGAAAACCATAAAAGCCGGCCAAACAATGGCTTTCAAAACACCAACAACACCAGCCCAGAAGCCAACGGCATGCATGATGAAATAGACAGCGGCACCAATCATGCCCAATCCATAAACTGCACCAGAAGAAGCATTTCCCTGCATTTCTTTTCTCATGATTTTCTATGTTTTAGATGAATTATATATCTGCTAAAATAGTAAATAATTCTATTCGTTGTTCAATTATCAATATTATTCATATATAATTGAATATTATTCATACTTTTGTGCACTTTATTGATTTGCGTATTATCTTTGTACCATAAAACTCAATAAATATGTTACCAACCCAATGTCCAAGCTGCCACACTCAACTCAAAGTTAAGTGCCTGAAATGCGAAAATTGCGAAACGGAAGTGAACGGAACCTACGATTTACCTGTGCTGGCTACCCTTCCAGAAGAACAACAACAGTTTATACTTCGCTTTGTAAAAAACAGCGGAAGCCTCAAAGAAATGGCATCCGAGCTTAAACTCAGCTACCCTACTGTGCGAAATTTATTAAATGACATCATCCAAAAAATTGAATTGTATGAAAGGTAAAGATATTTTCAGATTATTGATGAATCCTTATACCCGTATCGCTGGCTTATCTGCCTTTGGACTCGGTATGATATTCATGGTACTTATAGGATTTTTTGGCGCTGCCAACGGTGTTGTTTTTGATGGTGTACTGGATATGCATTTTCCAGGTAAAGTAACGTTATTAAATTCATTTCTATATTTAGCCATAGACCTGGTATCGCTAATTCTGGTTATGTTTATCGCCGGACTGTTTGTTTCTAAGACGTTCCGGTTTGTGGATATTTTGGGCACCATGACTCTGTCAAAAGCACCTTTTCTGATCCTCGCCCTGGTAGCCTATTTCGTTACTGTTCCCGATATGAAAGACATACTAAAAGACCCGAACATCATCTTTCAATCGGTATCCTTTCTTGTTATCCTGATTTTGTCATTGCCTATTATCATTTGGAACATCACCCTGATATACAATGCCTTTAAAGTTTCTTGCGATGTAAAAGGAACAACCTTAAATCTCAATGTCATTTATGGCTTACTGCTCTCAGAGGTCATTTCCAAGGCACTTATTTACTTCCTGATAAAAAATAGTATTCAACTAACCTAAAAATATCAGAAAATGAAAAAAACACTTTTTATTGGTTTATTTCTCCTTTCAACGTGTCTGGCTTTTAGTCAGGTACTTCTTGGCGATTCGAACGCCACCGCCCTCGACCCCAATTCAACTGAATCGGACATCACCCTTACGACCAAAACAGGACAGATTTTCGGATCACTAACCCTTCCTAAAACCTTTTCAAAAGGTCCCGTAGTCCTTATTATTGCCGGCTCTGGACCCACAGACAGAGATTGCAACAACCCCATGGCAAAATGCGATGCCTATAGAAAACTGGCCTATGCATTGGCCGCAAAAAACATCGCTTCTGTTCGTTACGACAAAAGAGGCATCGCAAAAAGTGCAGCTGCCATGAGCCAGGAATCCGACATCCGTTTCGATCACTACGTGAACGACGCCAAAGAATGGATTGAATTACTAAAACAAGACAAACGGTTTAAAGATATCATCGTCGTAGGTCACAGCGAAGGTTCTCTTATCGGAATGATCGCCTCTACGAATGCAGACAAATTTATATCCATCGCAGGCCCAGGTGAATCGGCCGATAAAACACTTAAAACTCAATTGAGCGCACAGCCAAAAGAAATCCAGGATATGACCTTTCCCATCATCGATAGTCTGGCAAATGGTAAGACAGTGGACAATGTCAACCCCATGTTAGCTTCTCTTTTCCGGGCAAGCGTTCAACCCTACCTGATCTCGTGGTTTAAATACGATCCTCAAATCGAAATCAAAAAACTGACTATTCCGACCTTGATCATTCAAGGCACCAAAGATATTCAAGTCAAAGTTGACGATGCAAACCGACTTTCCGCAGCAAATCCGAAAGCACAATTGGTTTTGATCGACAAAATGAATCACATTCTGAGACTCGTTGATGGCGATGCTCAAGCCAATTTGGCCACCTACAACCAGCCTTCCCTCCCATTGGCAGAAGAATTGGTAAATACCATCACCCATTTTATCCTGAAGTAATTGTAGCTTAATGACGCTATTTTGCATCTAGTGAAATAGCGTCATTTAGCTTAATCGATCTTCAGAATCATGAAAAAACTACTTTATTTGATTGCAGCATTAGCTGTTGGATTTATTATTTCCAGTTGTGAAAAAATGGATGACCCTTTTGATTCTGAAGGCTTTATGCCCATCAGCGAAGCAGGTATCTATGACAATCTTTTACCCGATTCTACCTACAGCTACTATGAAATCAGACGATTTCTCGCATACGACACCACCTCTTACAGTGTTATAACCTCTTTTGGCGCAAACACCTACACAGACCCCATTCCACCTATATATACAGGTATCTGCGATTCAATGAGTCAGATCGCATACTGCGAAAACATCATGACTATCAAAGACAATAAGGTAAAATTCTGGACAAACATGAGTGACGTCTCCACCTTTATAGGAGCCATTGATACTAAAAATGAAGCGCTGCTACTTGCTCATTTTATGGGTTTCTTTTTTAAATATGACGATAAAGAAAATGGGATAAAAGAGAATGGTGATTCCTACGTCATTCATGCGTTCAGGTATGTAAGTACATGTTCACCTGTGCAATTGGACCGGTTCTCGATCAAGATTTATAAGAATGGGGAGATTTGGATTTTAGGGAAGGAAACGGAGTCTAAAGTGGATGGAGCTTGTATGTAGATTGAGCTAATTAATAAATATTATTAATGCCTCAAAATTCATGGTTTGGTAACAAATGATGGGTTTTGGGGCGTTTTTTTTTAATGTGGAAGTGTGTTTAAGGGGTTAATTTAGATTTTGGTAATTATTTATTTTATTTGTTTTATATATTTTGTATTTTTATACGGTAGTATAGTTATTATGGATCTTCTTAGAAAATGATGAAAATCGAATGCTATAAAATCATTATATACAATTAAACGACAAATACTTAGTTCTTAAACGTAAAGCCCAAAAAACGAGTTTTTGGAAAATAATAAAAACAGACAAACTATGAAACGATTAAAATTGATTTTGATGCTAATGTTAAGTTTTAATTTAACAATGTACTCACAGACAGAAAAATTAATACCTGAATCCCAAACGATTCAAACAGCGTATGATAATCTTCTAAAAAATCCTACTGATAAGGATTTGCAAAAAAGATATATCACTGTTTTTCCTGACAATGTGGACCTATTTAAACACGTTTTCCAATCTCCGACTTTTGACCAACTTTATAAGGATAGTCATTTATATATTATCAAGCTCGCTGAAATATCAACGGATTATCCTGATTTAGTAGGTACAAAATTAATTAAACTTTGCATTGGATTAAAAAAATGGGATGCTGATGCTATTGGGTATATTCAACATGTGACTATGGGGTATGCAAACTCAAATTACTCAGATTTCATTGGCTTAATTAAAACTTTAAAAAAACAAGATTTAAAGACTTTAACCACATTTCTGGCTGATGTAGAAAATCATTCTGCCTATGGTGAATATCAAGAGTTTCTGGAAAAATTAAAATCGAATAAAGAGACTGAACTTTTTGATCTATTTAAGAAAGCTAAAGAAACAAGGAATGCAAAACCTCATCATGCCACACCTTCCCAAAATTGATTTGGCCTGCCGTTAGCAAAAAAACATAAAATATAAAAGCAAATAGATATGTCTATAATTAACAATAAAAAAATAAATCCTTCTTATATTATTATTGGCTTGGCTATTGCGTTTGTAATTGGACAAATTTCATACGGTTTTATTCCTACAAAGGCAATTTTCACTAATTCAAAAATTCAATTTTCGGGAATGTACGGATTTGAACTTACGATTTCCGAGATAAGCGATGTTAAAATTGTAGATAATATACCAGTAATTCGAATGCGAACAAATGGATTTAGCTTTGGATCAGTCAAAAAAGGTTTTTTTAACCTTGATCAATTTGGAAGTGCCCGATTAATGATTCATTCTGATTCATCTCCATTCTTGATAATTTCAAAAAAAAATGGAGAAATAACGATAATCAATTTTAATAACAAAACAGAAACAGAAAATTTATATAAAAAGGTTAAAGCTTTAAAAAGTACAGTTGCCTAAGGCAAGTATATTAGGCAGCATAAAGATGAAAAACGGTTGAATCGAGGACAACTCTAAAAAAAGTTGCCTCCCGTAACAACAGTCCATAATCATTATTTGTTATTTTTGTTGATTTAAAAAAATAAATTGAATGTTAAACACGTAGGAATGCCTGGCATAACCACGCGCTATGCGCAAGTGTTAAGCTGAATCCGCAAAAACAGGCATTTATAAAATATTGATAGTAAACCAATTGATAAATTGACGTATAAATGACATATTAAAGTCATAATAATTTTTTGCGTAATAGTTAAGTTAATCATATTCTTGTACAGAATCGAAAAATTATGAATCAACCAGAATTAGGAAAAAAGATTTTAGAGTTAAGACGACTCAAAGGATTAACGCAAGGAGAACTTGCTGAGAACTGTAACTTAAGTTTACGGACAGTTCAAAGGATTGAATCCTCAGAGGTGACACCAAGAAGTTTCACAATTAAAGTTATTCTTTCTAATCTGGATTATGATTTAAATAATTCTTCGAGCAATCTTTCCAACGATGCACGTAGTAAAGATTACCTATTAAAAAAAGGGCTCCGGCAATTTTTAAAAAATGTATTCGAATTATTTAATTTAAAAACAAACACTATGAAAAAGTTATCAGGATTATCTTTAGTTGTGATTTTAGTAACCGCAGGATTATTTCTTACAAAAAACAACCTTCAAGCTCAAAAAATTGAAGGATGGTTTTTAGCAGGCAGCAAACCGAATAATTACACAATAGGATTGGATAAAGTAGTTAATAAAACAGGCAAAAGCTGTGCATTTCTTGAATCAACCACTAAAATAACAGAAGGATTTGGAACTCTGATGCAGAGTTGCAGTGCAGATGATTATTTGGATAAAAGAATAAAAATGACTGCCTATATCAAATCTGATAATGTATCTGATTGGGCTGGTATGTGGTTACGAGTTGACTCAAGATTAACAAAAAATGTATTGAGTTTTGACAATATGCAAGATAGACCAATAAAAGGTGATAACGATTGGATCAAATGCGAAATCATACTTGATGTTCCTAAGGAGAGTGGAACTTTGAATTTTGGAGTATTATTAAATGGTACAGGCAAAGTTTGGTTTGATAAAATTACATTTGAGGTTGTAGAAAAATTAAAATCGAAACCAACAAATAAAAGTTTGCTAAATAATAAGCCAACAAATCTTGACTTTGGAGAATAAAAGTCAAGATACGGTATAGCACATTTTAAGAATGGTCATTAACATAAATGGAAACAATAAATAAAACGGAAAATAGTCATTTTTAGATCTTTAAGATAAACATAAAAACCTGCATAAAAATTTTGACCTTCGAAATTAAAATTGTTTATTTGTGTACACATAAGGCATTGACTATTATTTGTTAATGATTGAAACATGAAAAAAACAATTTTAATTTTTGGACTTTTACTAATGGTTACGGCTGTAGATTCACAGAAACTTCATACCACACCTGAAATTTTACAATTAATGTCGGATTCCAAATTGGGATATGAAATTAAAGAATTAGACAAGCCCATTCTCTGTAAGGATTATTCGGATAAGTTAAACAAACATGATTGCTATCGAGTTTCAACAGATTCCAGTATAGAAACTTTTGCAAATACGCTTAACGATCAATCTTTGCCATTATTTAATAAAGCCGAGAGTTTTTTTCAATCCAATCCGGACAGTGCGTTATTTTATTATAAATTGGCCTTGAACGCTGATCCCAAACTCTTTTTTGTAATGACATACATCGGACAGATCTACGAAAATAAGAGTGATTTAGTCAATGCTATAGAATGGTATAAAAAAGCCATCAGTAAAAACTATATTGACTACATGGCACATTGGTTTTTAGCAGATGCTTATGACGCAACAGGCAATTTGGAGAAAGCGTTAGATGAAATAGTTATCGCCCAGATTCTTAATCGAAACAATGACCGCATTAAAGGGTCCATGAACAGAATCCTAAAGAAGGCCAACAAAAGCACTGAAGAATGGTATTTCAATCCTCAAATTAAGATCATAAAAAAATCAGAGGAATCTATTAGTGTTGCAACCGATGAGAAATGGATTGGTTACGGAATGGTAAAAGCATTATGGGAATTTGAGCCTGGTTATAAAGAATCCATGGGAATCAAAAATAAGGAGCATTCAACCCTTGAAGATAAAGAATGCCTGGTTGCATTATTTGCCACATTGGAAAACTCAAAAGCAAACATTGACAATGACCCTCAATTGAGAATATTAAAGGAAGCGGTTAATAAAAACTTTATAAATGAATATATTTTCTATGAGATATTATTACCAGAAAAACCGATTATAGCCTATCAACTTTTTGAAGATGCCATCTTAAAAATAAAAGACTACATTTTGACTGTACGTAATAAATAACAGTGCCTAAAGTAGAAAATAACAACTATGAAGAAAGTAATTATTACCATAGTTCTAACTCTTGAAGCTCTCCTCCTTTCTGGACAGTCAATCACAACCAATCTAAATGTAGTCGTTGGTAAAAACCGAATGACAGGTAAAGAAATTCAAGCAACTAAATACGAATTTAAAGACAGAATCTATAAATCTCGTTTAGATACGACATTTCAAACTTTGACTCTACAGCTCAGGCAAGTTAAAAGTAACGGAAAGTACTATAAAAATAAAGGAGAATTGGCTGTACTTGATTTAAAATCTGGAGAGATTAAGTGGTCTAAAGATATTAATTACGGAAATACAACAATAGAGCAATATGAAGGAGTCCTTTTTTGGAATAAGGGACTTGGATCAACAACGCGTATTGAATTGACCACAGGTAAAAGCTTATGGACTTCAAATAGTATAGTATTCGCTACAATTCCGTATTTAAATATATCATTGGCTTATAAATATAACAGCGTTTTTCAAGAGCTTTCAAAGAACTTATCTTGCATTGATTTAACGACAGGGAGAGTACTCTGGGAAAGACCAGTTGATAGAAGTTACGGTTGGTATGGTTTAGAAAATTTGAGTGATACTGCTTTAATCATAAAATCGTCAGGTCTTTATCAAGTTAATCTGAAAACTGGGAAAGGATGGAATTATGATGCAAAAACAGGAGTTAAAGATTATTCAAAGACGGTTGGAGTAAATGCCGTTGGTGCGGTATTAGGTTTGCTCACAGGGAGTTTTGTCGTTTCGACAGGTCACGACTTGGTTAGTAATCTTGTTTCAAATCTAAAAATGGACAACCTTTATCTATACTTTGCTTCAAAGGATTATTTGACTTGTTTATCACATGAAGGAGTGGTAAAATGGACAGTGGCTTTACCAAAAGAAACAAGTCATTCAACTCTATTATTAGACAGCACAAGAGTCATTCTAATTAATAATGGAGAAGCAGTGTATAACGGTAAAAGGTGTAACTATGGAAAACCATACATAGCCGTTTTTGACAGAGAATCTGGTACTCAAAACAATTTAACACTTTTCGATTTGGATAAAAATCCTTTACTTAATTTTATACATGGAAAAGACAGTCTTGATTTACTGTTTAAAGATAGATCCATACGATACTCATTGAATGACGGATATGTAAATATGACTACATATGATAGTGAAGAGATTGGAGATTTAGAAAATACTGTTGAAATGTTTAGTACATATATAATGTTAGATTCCACATTTCTAAGTTTACACTCGGTAGATTCATCTGCTGTGTACTTGATGAGCAATAAAGAAAAAGTAGTAAAACTAAACAAAAATCTGGGCTTTGATAAAATTATACCTTTTGATGAAATATACTCATGGCGTACGGAGTCAGACAAATACTCTTTTTTGTATCATGACAAAAAAATATTCGTAACAGAAAACCTAAATAAAGTAATTGCAGAACTGAATATTGGTTTTAATATATTTATTCTTGACAATAAATTATATGAATTAAACAGTAATACTATAACTGAAATTGACTTGGATGCGATTTTTTAGTAGAATCAAACTCACAAATAGTATCAACTTTTAAAAAAAAACATATAATATGTAATACTTTGGCAAATTATGAGTTATTGAGTATAACAATAAATCAATAAAATTAAAACTCATGAAGCACAAAGTATTCACAGTTATTTTACTCTGCATCTCGACTTTTGTGGGTGCTCAGACAGACATCGTGTTGAATTTCAAAAATGTGGATGGTTATGGTCCGTTTACGCCAACATTCAAATTTCTTAGCCCTTATAGTGAAGGTTATAAACCTACTTTTAAAGATATCCCTGAAGATATGGTGGATTATAGCATCAGAGGATTTGATATCCAAGCCTATAATTCAAGTTACCAATATGTGCTTACCGGAGAGTTTCCAAAGGATAGATTTGAAAGCTACCTGATATCTAAGGGAATTGATAAAAAACTTGTCACAGCTATTAAATACAAACATGAACTCAATGTATTATTTGGTTCAAATAAGCAAAATGAGTTTGTTATTATCATTGACGAAAACAATAATCTCTCCTTTTCTGACGATAAAAAACTGATTCTTCCTAAAAAAAAGAATGCCGATGAAGAGGATGCCATTCCGGCTAGCGAACTACCCGTAATAAAGACAAAATTTGAATATTTCGATGGCTCAAAAGTATCACCGATTTCTATACCATTGGCCATTAATCCTTATAAAGGTCTCATGGTCATAACTTTCCCGGATTCTTTAGAAAATAAATACACCTTGAAGATAGGCATTCCAGTTTATAAAAGCCAATCGGTTACCATTAACAATAAAAAATACATACTGAATCTATCAAATTCGTTTACCTCACTGGAATACTCCTTCAAAAATGCACAACTACTTGTCCAATCAGATCAGACGAAAGATGTAAAGAAATCCAAAAGAGACATACCTTACGCTATTGGTGATCTGATAACATTCGATAGTTTACACTATAAATTTGAGCATGTTTCACTTTGGGGCGATACCATTTCTTTAAAATATATCGGAATAAATAAGAGTCCAGAAGGTTTTTTACCGGGTAATTATCTACCAAAAACTAAAATTCAAACGATTGATGCCAAAGACTTCGATTTTGAAGAATACAGGGGTAAGTACGTCTTAATTGATTTTTGGGGCAGCTGGTGTGTTCCATGCATAAAGTTCATCCCCAGAATAGCAGAGATAAATTCTAAGTATAAAACAAAAGGATTCGTTATGGTCAGCGTTGCGTACGATGAAAATATTGAAAAAGTAAAAGAACTCATTGAAAGCAACCAAATGAACTGGATTCATTTATTTCAAAGCAAAAAAAATGCTGAGTTTATTGAAAAATTAAAAGTATCAGCATATCCAACTCTGATTTTGGTCGACCCTTCCGGGAAAATTGTATGCAGAGATAAATCAATTGAAGAAATTGACGAACTGTTATCTAAATGCTTATAAGAGCCTAGCCGCAAACACCTATTTAAACTGAAACATCATGAAAAAATCCGTGCTTATCTTTTTCTTATTGTTTTCTATCCACTTTGCCTTTTGCCAAGAATTTGACGCAGTTTCAAAACTAAAAAATATTCAAGTACAAGAGATAAAAGGGGATCAACTTGTTGATATAAACCTGTTGGATCAACTTAAAGATAAGGTTGTTATCCTGGAGTTTTGGGAATTCTGGTGTGGACCATGTGTAAAAAGTATGCCTCATTTGCGTTCTCTGAAAGAAAAATTCCCAAACGATTTGGTTGTGTTGGCTGTATCTGCAGCTGATTTAGCCGATACACGGGCCATTATTAATGATCAACCTTGCCCGTTCACTTACTTATACGATAAAGACAAAGCGATAAATACAGCTTTTCCTCATTCTGCTGTTCCGTACACTGTACTGATTGACAAAAATGGTAAAATTGTAGCCTATACTTCTCCATTATTAGTCACGGATAGCCTTATTGAGCATCTTGTGGGTAAGAAACCAGTCCTTTCAACTGGTGAAAAAAAGACATATTCCAATAATCAAACTGACTCAGGAACGCTTGTGCGCTTCGTATTATCAAAGTCGGGTTTGAAAATGCATGGTCCTATAACAGTCTCAAAAACAGAAGAGCATACAAAGATAGTAACAGGAAATTATGCTAATCGATATAAAGACACCCTTATCAACCGAATGACCTATTCCACAACCAGCAACAACATTATGAGACTGTACTATGTTGCTTTTCCGAGTGTTTTAAGACCTCGTTATTCCTTTACAAAAGACCTTGCATATATTGATTCACGTGACGTCGATAATATGTACAGCATGTATTTTTCGTGTTCTGGTTTAGTAGAGGATGCCAATCGGGTGTATGTTCAACAATTGAGTGCTGCTCTAGGTTTGACGGTTGAACCTGTAATTAAGGAAACCAAGGTCCTAATTCTTAAAAAAGTGGTATTAAATGACAGTACAATAAAACAGTGCTCAAATCCTGATAAGATGCTATATAGTAACTATAGTCTTGGTTATAATACGTTCAAAATTCATGATAATGCTATTGCTGTGAAAAAACTGGCAAGCATTATTGAAGATCAAATGAATATTCCCGTTGTAAGTGAAATCCCTGAATTAATGAACTATGATATTAATTTAGAATTGAATTTCCAGTCAGACAATATTGATGCTTCAATTGAATTGTTAAACAAGAGTGGCATTCTGTTAGAAAGGCAGACTCGCAAAATTGAAATGATAGAAATAAAAAAAGCACCTAGCAGACGCTAACACAGGGCCAAACATTTGAGACTAACGATCAACGTCGGATTTGAATATCTTAAGCTAAATTGAGATCACATAAATTAGCAAATGATTATTTGCGTGCGTAAAATTGTATATATATGAATCAAGGCTTGATTCTGCTATTGAGAAATTAAAGAGGGGTCATCATCTGAGAAAAAAATGATTGAAGAATTTTACTCACATTTGTAGATGAAACTAGTGATTACTATCTTTATTGTATCCTTTCAACAACCATTTAACTCATAAAACCATGAAATTCATTTGTGCATTGCTAACAGTAGCGGATATCAAACGCGCTCGTGATTTTTACGAAGGATTACTAAATCAGAAGGTAAAGTATGATTTTGGTGAGAATGTGACCTTTGAGGGCGATTTTTCGATACATCTTCAGTCACACTTTAGTAGCTTGATAGACAATAGGCCGATTCGGACAGGCGGAAATAACTTTGAACTTTTTTTTGAATTTGATGAAGTGGACCAAATAGCGGATTTACTCAAAAATAATGGGGTCGAATTTGTTCACGAAGCGAGAGAACAACCCTGGCGACAAAAGGTTGTGAGGGTTTACGATCCGGATATGAACATCATTGAGATTGGTGAGTCGATGGAATATCTGTCGTATAGATTGAGTTCCGAGGGATTGTCTATAGAGCAGATTACTGGTTTAACAGGATTGCCCACTGAATTTGTTAGCATGTCAATTGATAATTATAAAAACATATGAGTTCACTTCGAAAAACATCGTTGCTTTCACTTTTTTTCGCCTTCAGTTGCTATTACACATTAAATGCACAGGAGGCCAAGTTACCCACGCAATGGACCAAATCCGCCATGGAGTCTTCTGTTCCGCTGAGCGAATACCCTAGACCCCAATTACAACGCACTGATTGGATGTGTCTGAACGGTCAATGGGATTATGTGGGGGGAAATAGCATTTTGGATGCATTAAATCCAGAAAAACCGATAGCCTTTGAAGGTAAAGTGGACAAGATACGTGTACCCTATTGTCCGGAATCCGTACTTTCCGGTATTCAACGCAACCAGGAAATCAATATGTGGTATCGTCGAAGCTTTGAAATTCCATCTACCTGGCAAAACAAACAAGTGATTATTCATTTTGATGCAGTAGATCATGATGCTACCATATTTATAAATGGGCAAAAAGCAGGAGCTCATTCGGGTGGCTACGATGCTTTCAGCCTGAATATTACTCCTTTCCTGAAAAAAGGAATGAATAGTCTGATCGTTGCAGCGCATGATCCAAACAATGGTAAAGTTCCTTCAGGTAAAAGTGGCCCCAGGGGAGACTATACTTTTTCGTCAGGCATCTGGCAAACCGTTTGGCTCGAACCGGTAAGTAAAACGTACATAAAAAATATTCGATTACTACCCGACCTCGAAAACAGTCGATTGAAAATAGTAGTAAATGCTGAAAGTGGTGTAAAGCTACTAGCGGAGGTGCTAAGTGATAAAAAAGTGATTTCACAGACGAATTCAGTTTCTGGTACTGAGTTTTATATACCTATTAAAAATCCTCAACTTTGGTCACCAGATTCACCCTTTCTTTACGATCTGAAAATCACTTTATTCAATGCCAATGGCAAAGTTTCAGACGAAGTGGTCAGCTATTTTGGAATGAGGGACATCAAACTAGGGAAAGTGGATGGCGTAATAAGGCCTTTGCTTAATGGAAATTTTGTCATGCAACTTGGTTTGCTCGATCAAGGATATTGGCCGGATGGAATTTTGACTGCTCCAACAGAAGATGCTTTAAAGTTTGATATTCAATTTACTAAAAATGCAGGTTTCAATCTCATCCGAAAGCATATGAAAACGGAACCTCAACGTTTTTATTACTGGGCAGATAAGTTGGGACTTTTGGTTTGGCAGGACATGCCGGCAATATGGTACCAGGATGAGGACACTCTGATAACAAGAAAAATATTCAGGCAGGAACTTAAAGCTATAATCGACGATCATTATAATTCACCTTCCATTATTGCCTGGGTACCATTTAATGAAAATTGGGGGGCTTTTGATGTTAAATCAATTACTGACTGGACAAAACAGTATGACCCATCCCGATTGGTGAACGGTAATTCCGGCTTCAATAACAATCCATCGTACCAACAACCGTACGGCGATCCTGGTAATGGTGATTTTGTGGATACACATATATATGTTGGCCCTAACGGTGCATCGGTACCTGACGATCACCGAGCTGCATCATTGGGCGAATTTGGCGGTGTTGGGTTGTACACAAGAGGACACATGTGGCCCGTTGAAAACAATGCGTACGATTATGAGCCTACCAGAACAGCACTAACCGATCGATATATCCTATTATTTGATCAGGTGGAACAATTGATGAAATATAAGGGACTCAGCGTAGCAATATATACTCAAACCACCGATGTGGAACATGAAGTAAACGGCTTATTAACGTACGACAGAGCTATTCAAAAAATGGAATTAGATCGAATAAAAATCATTAATGAAGCAATTATCAAAGAAAGCTACAAAATGAAAAAATTGTAACTTAGGTAAAAATGAAAAATAGTATTGTCCTTCTTTTAACTCTTTCAGTTTGCTTTTCAGGTAATTGCCAAATTTTGAAAAAGCAAATCCCAAACAAACTAGTGGTGTTTACTTTCGACGATGCCACAGCAAGTCAATACACCGTTGTGGCTCCGTTGTTAAAGCAATTCGGATTTGGTGCAACCTTTTTTGTGTGCGAATTTCCTTCCAATTTCAGGGATAGTTTGTATATGAATTGGCAACAGATAAAGGAATTAGATAAAATGGGGTTTGAAATAGCCAATCATACCCGTACGCATGCCGCTGTCAGCAAATTAACCAAAACGCAGTTTTTGGAAGAGCTAAATTATATAGAAGGCAAATGTGATTCAATGGGTATTAAAAAACCATCAAACTTTGCCTATCCAGGTTACGATCTCAGTCTTCCTGTCCTGGATATTTTACAGGATAAAGGGTACAAATTTGCTCGTGCAGGTGATGACAGAGCTTATAATCCATTGAGCGACAATCCTCTCCTTGTGCCTAGTTGGTCAATGAATTCAACAAACAAAGAACAAATTATGGCAGCCTTTAATGAAGCTAAAGATGGTAAGATTGTTGTTCTGACTATTCACGGTGTGCCCGATATTGAGCATCCTTGGGTAAATACAACACCTGAATTATTCAAAGAATATCTGCAATACTTATCGGATAATCATTTTAAAGTGATTTCAATCAGTGATTTGAATAAATACATTAATGTCAACGAAGCGATGAAAAAACTTGTTCCAAGTGTGAAAAACTAAAGCGCAATATGATTTTAGCCTCAGCTCAGACAAAACCAAAACAAGGAAATATTAAAGTGAATCTTATTGATCATAATAATAAGTTATGCTAAAAAATAGTCAAAGTTGGTTTTAATGTCCAATTTTTGTGTAGAATCATGGAATATTACAACAGGTGGTCGCAGTGCCTTTTGTGACAGGAAAGGTCATTTAATTGCTGAAATGGATGATACAAATTCTGGTTTTATTATTGTAGAAGATTTAAATGATTGTTGGAAAGGACAACCACATATCGTTCATTTTTAAAATAATTGAAGGCAAAGATGGTTATAAAAGACATTTTTAAGAACCAATAAGATTCTTCGATAACCTGCATGGCATTGTACCGGAATAGTACATCGATTATGCCTTTAAATACTATTTATACAAACTTAGATGCCAGCAACCTTTTTTTCAACACAAACCGAATTTAGAGAATGGTTGTCAATGCACCATAAAGATCAAACAGAACTCCTGGTTGGATTTTATAAGGTCGATAGTAATAAGCCATCTATGACATGGTCTCAATCGGTAGACCAGGCACTTTGCTTTGGTTGGATAGACGGAGTTAGAAGATCAATTGATGGAGATAGTTACTGTATACGTTTTACACCAAGAAGAAGTACGAGCATTTGGAGTTCAATCAACATAAAAAAAGTAGAAGAACTAACAAAAGCTGGGCTTATGACTCCGGAAGGACTAAAGGCCTTTAGTTTAAGAAAAGAAATCAAATCTGAAATTTATTCTCACGAAAAAGAGCCTGTACTTTTGGATACAATTTATGAAAATCAATTTAAACAGAATGAGCTCGCTTGGGACAATTTTATGAAACAAGCTCCCTCGTATAGAAAAATTATGATACATTGGATAATGAGTGCCAAACAAACAAAAACCAGACAATCAAGACTTGAAAAAACAATAAAAGAAAGTGAGCTTCATAAAAGTTGAAATTTAGAGCATAAAAGTAACATGTGATATTTTACCCTTTTCTGCAAATAATATAAAAAACGATTTTAATTACTCATAGTGGAAAAGGATAAGTTCATTTCTGTCATTTTGCTCGAATCCATTGAATAGAAAAGATTTTAATATCGAAAAAAAACTTTCTTTGGTAATCTATTATCCACCTGCCATTTGGTTATATAAAAACATCTACGATAAAAAAATAAAAAATGCGGAAGATTTTTTGAAGGAATTAAACAGATTTGAAAAAGAAGAATAAAATTTTCGGATTATAAGATAACCCTCTTTCTTATAAAAAAACCGAAATTAAATTCAGACCTTTGTATCCTAATTATTTAAACAAAAGAATGATACACTCTTTTTTAATGGTGGGCCAGTCAAATATCGCTGGACGTGGTTTCCTGAATGATGTTGCCCATATTTATGACGAACATATTAAAATGCTTCGCAACGGAAGATGGCAAACCATGATAGAACCTATAAATTATGACAGGCCAAATGCAGGAATAGGTCTTGCGGCTTCCTTTGCAGCGTCATGGTGTTTAAAAAATGAATCAGATGATATTGGTTTGATTCCATGTGCAGATGGTGGAACGAGTCTCGATGATTGGGCGATAGATGGAGTACTCTTTGAACATGCCATTTCGCAAGCAAAACTGGCTCAAAAAACAAGTAGATTGGACGGTATACTATGGCATCAAGGGGAAAATGATTCTACTCAAGATAATGCAAATCGTTATGGAGAGAAGTTTTCTTTGATTGTAAATTCATTTCGAAGTGAACTTAATCTTCCGAAACTGCCCATTATCATAGGTGGACTGGGAGACTTTTTAACTGAAGGACAGTATAGTATCTATTTTTCGGCATATCAAACAGTGAACAGGGCATTACAGGCTTTCGCCGAAACTCACCCTAATTGTTATTTTGTTACTGCTCTAGGTCTTACTTCCAATCCAGACTTTATCCATATTGATGCTGCTTCCCAAAGGATATTTGGTATTCGATATTTTGAAGCATTTTACAAACAGGTGCAAATAGTAGAACCTCTTATCGATGAAAATGAAACGTTGGAGCTGATAAACAATAGACCTACTTCCCTATTTTAAGTTGATTACGATTCTACTATCTTTGAATAAGTGGGGAATATCGAATACAGCCTGGAACCTTTACAACATTGGACTTTTCAACAAATTTCACAGAAAGCTTTCATCGTTATTCTTGAATCAGAAAAGATAAATTAGTATTATTAATATAATTCAAAACAAATAGATAAATTTGGCATCACCAATTTATATTCAAAAAAAATGAAAAAAATAAACATTGTTATTGTCTTGATTATAATGAGTTCTAATGCCTTTGGACAAGCTCTTAATGAATTTAAAGCTACACTTGAAAATTGTTGGATGAATGTGACTATACCTAGTGGCTTTGTCGAAAGTAAAGTTATTAGCAATAAAGATATGCGATATGATTATGCAGTTAAATATCCTGATAGAGATTTTGAATTAAGATATTCAATCAGTCCCATTCAGACTAAAAAAAACAGGAATGATACGTTAACTAGTGAGAACAAAGAACAAATAAAATTTAGAAATTCAAACTATTCTATCATTTTAAATACGATCATTCTAAATATTACTGGTGGCGTTCAATACAAAATACAAGAATTTGATAATAAGGACGTCAAAGAAGAATTCAATGCGGATTGGGGAGCTATTACTTTTGTGGAGTTAAATTCAGCTTTTGGAAAAGGATATAAATATTGCATGATTGTGGCAATTCACAAAAAGGATGTTGCTGATGCTTATTATTTCTATCTATCTAATACTAAAGATAAATTTGCAGAGAATCAAGACCCATTATTTCATACGTTAAAGTTTGATTAATCAAGACAATGGAAAAGACGATTATAAAATCTGATAGACTTCAGTTTTTTATAAAACTTTCCGCAACAATCGTCTTGTCCATCTTGATAACTAATTTAAAAAAACCAGCAGGAAGGTAGTCAATATTCACTTTATTTTCTGAAAGTAGTCCGTCCTTCAACAGACTGCCCATTACATTGTAAACCTGATAGGTAGCTCCTTCAAGAGCCCTTTTTGACAGAAGATTGAGTACATCTTTTGCAGGATTAGGAGAAAGAACAATCACCTCTTTTGCATCCAGCTTTGTTTCAACAACATTGGTTCCTGGTTCCGTTGCAGGTATACCCAAAACGGAATAAGGTACCCTTACTCCTTTTACACGGTAAAAATAAGGATCGATATAAGCGCCTTTTAACACCCGAACACCATTCACTATTTTCTCACCATTGGCATTGACTGTAATATCAAAGTTATCTTCGGCTGAATAGTTCAGACTGTAAGTGAATAAGAGTTCATCAAGTCCGTTGGTAAATTGAGGATGAATATTGGGGGAATAATAACGTGCTTTTGCACCATATATATACTCACGAATAGCATATATTTTCTTTGACTTAGCGAATGACGAAGTTGGAGAATCGGAAATTGATCCCCTTACATATCTATCAGTCGTAGCCCAAAAGCCTTGATCCAACGTAATCAATACATACTTTCCATTCACATAACTAACAGCTGCTGAAGCTCCCAAACCTTCAAAAAGCATTGCCTTCGAGTATTCTGCATCGGTAGTAGGAGGTTTAACTGCCCATGTTGTTCCATCCCAGAAAGTCCAGTTAGTTAAAGGATCGGTCTGTGAGAAACGAGCTACGAATATTTGAATATGAGAGCCAAAGCCAACACCCCTACTTCCATAAACATAGACGAAACCATCATCTGCTTTGACCATACCGGTAGAATAATTAACCGTTACGTAGTTACTCAATTCGGGAACTATATGACGTGTTGAATTCCACACTAGACTACCCTGTGCAGATGGACTAATTTCATAAATCGTTTGTTTGGTCTGTGACAAACCACTACCCTCACCACAACTTAAATAGACTTTCCCATCTATTTCCACACCGTTTGAAGGCCAGGCAAAGGTTTGATTGGGTTGAATGTCACAAATCTGTCTTGGACGACTTTGAGCACTTTTTAGACGAGTTATATTTGGTGCATTATCAGGTGTCCAATCCGTTATGGATGGTTGTAAAAACATGGAATTACCATACATAAAAAACCAGCTGCTGTAAAATAAGTTTTTGGTCGTTGTCAATTCCGAGCCATCCCAGGAGTCTTGTGTTACCCACAATGTTTTACCATTGGAAAGCGCAATACTGGATCCCTGATCAAAAGCGGCTGAACCAAAAGTCTTATTGTTACGTTCAAAAAATCGAACTACTTTGTCGTCTCGATACGAACAAGGTGCCAGTTTATTGATTTCCCACAATTGATTTTCAGTATCGGTATCTACCTCCTGTGAAATAGGCGTATCATCGAGAATAGATGCATTTTTATTCGTTAAAACGAATCCACTTTTTTTATTGGTTATCTTAAATTTTCCAGTAGAAGCTTCGGTCAAACTCCATAACATTCGACTGTCAGTCAACAAATTTTCGGCCGATTGCTGCAATTGAACACCTGTATCCATTGAGCCCAAGGGTACATCTAGAAGTTTACCACTCATGGTACATCGAATAGTATAGTATTTCACGTCGTTTTCTGTAGAAAAATAGATAAAATGCCACCTTTGATATTTTTGAGGATTGGTTCCTTCCTCTAATTCAAGAGCATGTTGAATGATCAATGCTCCATCCATGTATTTTTGATTATAAAGGGTATCCCCAGCCACTTGCATAAATCGCCCACTCGATATATTTTTGACAGTATAAACGCCATAGTCATCTACATTTCCGGTTACAACTTGTGCATGTACAAAAAAGGCACTAATTAGTGTAAATAGCACTACAACAAGGGATTTTTTCATCGTATTTCTCATTTCGTAAAATTAAAAAACTATATCGGATTTTTCGATAAAAAAATCGTTACTTATAATTACCCCTCAACTATAGGTCAAGACCTTGCTTTTTTGGCAGACAATCAATCCTCCTCGATAAGGATGAAGAAGCTACCCTTATTTTTAGTAATAGTATTGATTTGGCACCAGACTTGGAGTATTAAGCAATTTGATACACAGACTATAAAATCGTTTTGATTTTGAATATTAAAATCGTTTATTTGCAATGAATCGATTATTATGAGCTAAAGTTTATTTATCAATTCATTTTTAGAACAAAAAAATCACATACTATGAAAACTATCGAAATAATCCAAAAAAGTGAAAATGAATATTTGATCGGAATGAATAAAATGAATTTAACAAGTAATAACACAATTCATGTTACCGCGATTGGAGAGCAAACGGAAGAAATAGCAACACTTACAAAACAATTACACTTTAATCGATTTATTCTAGTTAAGGGAAAAGTAAATTATCTTATTGATGTTAATAGATGTGGTAAAAATTCTCCTTTAGCAAGAGAAACATGGAATGAACTAAGTAAACATGATAAAACTTACAAAGTTGCTATATTTGGGCTACATCCGGTAGCAAAAGTTATAGCTTCATTTGTCATGGGTTTCTATAATAAAGATAATCAAAAATTTTTTACAACTGAAGAAGAAGCAAAAGCTTGGTTATCAGTATAAATAAAAAATAGAAATTAATATGGATGAAGCATTAAATAACCAACGGATTGAGTCATTTCTTGATGTAATAATGAGGGCAGCCAGAGGAGATTATTCTGTACAGCTGGAACTTTCAGAAGAAAATAACAACTTAGATGCACTTGCAATTGGAATAAACATGATGGTTGATGAACTCCAATATAACCATGATATTGGACAAGAAAATAAAAAGATCAAACAATTAAACATTCAACTTCAGGAATCAAAAAGAAAAGCGGAAGAAAGTGACCGTTTGAAGTCTGCATTTCTTGCCAATATGTCGCATGAAATACGAACACCTATGAACGGCATTTTAGGCTTTTCCGAATTATTGAAAAACACTGATCTTACAGGTGACGAACAGCAGGAATATATCAAAATTATTGAAAAAAGTGGCGTACGAATGCTCAAAATCATTAATGATATTGTTGATATTTCGAAAATTGAAGCGGGTCTTATGGAATTGAATATAAAAGAGTCAAATATTAACGAACAAATAGAATATATATACACTTTCTTTAAAAGTGAAGTAAATGCTAAAGGAATAGAATTTTCATTCAAAAACTCATTACCTGCATCAGAAGTCACCATCAATACCGACTGCGAAAAATTATTCGCGATTCTTACAAACCTAGTTAAAAATGCTATTAAATTTACATCTTCTGGCCAAATAGAATTTGGGTATTGTTCAACAATCTCATCAGCTCAATTAAAGGAACTGCAATTCTATGTAAAAGACACTGGAATAGGTATTCCAAAAGATCTTCAAGATGCCATCTTTGAGCGATTTATTCAGGCTGATTTAGTAAATAAACAAGCGCGCCAAGGTGCAGGATTGGGGTTATCAATCACAAAAGCGTATGTTGAAATGCTTGGTGGAAAAATATGGGTTGAAAGCAAGGAAGGGGTTGGCTCAAGCTTTTATTTCACATTACCTAATAACACCAAAACGGAAGAACATAAATATATTAAATCAGAAGATCTAATTAAAGAAGAAGAAGTTATTACATTTAAAAAAATGAAAATATTAATTGCCGAAGATGATAAAATATCAGAATCCTTGATTTCAATAATAATTGAACCATATAGCAAAGAAATACTGATTGCAAGAACCGGAACAGAAGCAGTTGAAATTTGTCGGAATAATACTGATATTGATCTGATACTTATGGATCTTCAAATGCCATATTTGAACGGGTATGAGACCACTCGCCAAATCCGTCAATTTAATAAGAATGTTATTATAATAGCACAGACAGCTCTTGGATTATCCAGTGATAGAGAAAAGGCAATTGAATCAGGATGCAATGATTACATCACAAAACCTATTATTAGGTCCGAGTTAATTGCCAAAATTCAAAATCAAATAAACAAATAGCTACAATCCCATAAGAATAACCTCAAAACCTGCATAAAAAACATTAAACCACTGTATTTTTCGGACTTAGACTAGAAACAAACATAATACTATTAAGTCTTCTTGAACGAATTCTTTGAATAACTTTATTTTTTTTAAGGTTGTTAGTTCTATCATTTAAACATCCTAATGAAATCATACCCTATCACAAATAGTGGCATTAATAAGACAATCTTGCTGATTGCAACGATGGCAACCCATTTTTTCAATCCCTTTATGGGGGCAGCTGTAAATGTCGCATTAAAAAAGATCGGATCAGATTTTTCAATGTCTGCTGTTGGGTTAAGCTGGGTTTCTATGTCATACTTGCTGGCATCAGTCATATTTCTTGTACCTTTTGGAAAGCTGGGTGACACCTGGGGCAGAACCAAAATGTTTTTGTACGGGACTGTTATCTTTGCCATAACAACTTTATTTTGCGCATTTGTAACCAATTCAAGTATGTTGATTACCATGCGATTTCTACAAGGCATTGCATCGGCAATGATGACAAGTACACTAATGGCACTTGTTATTTCAGCATTTCCACCTGAAAAAAGAGGTAAAGTGATTGGCTTAAATGTGTCTGCTGTTTATATTGGTTCATCCTTGGCGCCAATGATTGGAGGCTTTATTACCGATGCTTTTAGCTGGCGTAGTATATTCCTTATTAATGCTTCGGCAAGCACTTTAATTGCTGTTCTAATCATATGGAAATTGAACAAAGAATGGTCGGAAACAGTTAAAGAGAAATTCGATTTTAAAGGTACCTTTTTGTATATGATTTCAATCTCAATGCTTATGTACGGTTGCTCCAAAATACCTGAATTATGGGCACTTTTACTGACATTGGCCGGGTTAGCCGGATTGTTTATTTTTGCTAAAGTGGAATTGAAAACACAATTTCCAATTTTGAATATCAGATTGTTTACAGAAAACCGAGTCTTTACCCTGTCGAATTTATCCGCATTAATAAACTACGCTGCAACTTTTGCCATGTCGTTTATGCTTAGTCTATATCTGCAGTACGTAAAAGGCATGGAGGCTAGGGAAGCAGGCTTTGTTCTTGTAGCTCAACCAATTCTGATGGCTATTGTTGCATCTTTTTCTGGACGCTTATCCGATAAAAAAAAACCTCGCATTTTAGCTGCTATTGGTATGGGTATAAGTGCCTTTGGATTATTAATTCTAAGTTTTATAAGTTCAGATACTTCGACCTTATACATATTGGTTGGCTTAATGGTTTTAGGAGTAGGTTTCGGATTTTTTTCATCCCCCAACACCAATGTCGTTATGGGATCTGTTGACAAAAGGGTTTATGGAACAGCTTCGGCAATATTAGGAACCATGCGAAATACTGGGATGATGTTTAGCATGGCTATTGCCTCCTTGACTATTCATTGGTTTTTGGGTGAATCGCAAATCAATAGGACCAATTTACCTCAGTTGATAACCAGCACTAAAATCGTTTTTGCAGTATTTACAATTTTGTGCTTTTTGGGTGTCTATACTTCTCTTGTGAAAGCAAATGCAAATCAACAGCAAAATTAAATAAATTATGGAGGATCTTAAATCATACAGTATACGTGAAGAAAAGGCGAATTACCTGACTCACGCTTTTGGAGTAGTCATTGCAGTTGCAGCAATTGTTGTGTTAATTCATAGAGCCATTGTAGCAGACAATGGGTGGGCAATAGTGGCGTTTTCGATATATGGGTTCGGAATGTTGGCTTGTATGCTTTCGTCAACTATTTACCATTATGTACAGGAACCAAAAACAAAAGCTTTTTTGCGTCATTTTGACCACGGTAGCATTTACATACTTATTTCTGCGAGCTTTTCTCCCATCACCCTGATCTTGTTGCGAAATGAAGGGATATGGGGTTGGGGCCTTTTTGCCTTGGTTTGGTTTTTTGCCCTAATAGGTCTTGGTTTAAATTTTGGTACACTCAAAAAGAACAGCAACCTCAAAACAGCATCTTTTGTACTCATGGGCTTGTCCATCTTTATCGCTGTCAACCCGCTGATAGAGGTCGCTTTGGCAAGAAACTGCGTTCCAGTTTTATATTGGATGGTGGCCGGTGGTGTGTTTTATATTATCGGTTCGTTCTTTTATGCTTTAGCAAAACGAGAGTTTATTCATTCGATATTCCACGTTTTCGTACTGCTGGGATTGATATGTCATATCGTATCAGCCTTTCTCATACCATTACACTAAATTCTAAAACCTTATTATGAAAATAAAATTTGGTCTTACATTATTTCTCTCTTTTATAGTAATCGGTCATTTATTTAGTCAGAATCCGACCTATGCCATCCATTTAAGTAACCCAATAGGATTTCTTAATAAAGTCGGTGCAAAATTTGAGTTGAAAACGAATCGGATGGGATTTCTATTATGTGCAAATAACTATTTTGATATTATCGTACCCCATTATCCAGGTGTTCAATTAGGATTAGAATGGAGAGCATATTCAGCCAATGATTCCAATAAAAAAAATGATACATTCTATTATACAAAACTGATTGGCGGTCATCAAAATTTTAGACATCAATCGGGTGATGGATTCACTAATATAAGAGAAGTGCCTGAAGGGTATTACTACGGATTAGGAGTTGGAGTTGGAAAACAGTATAATTTCAACCATTATTTTATTGAATTAAATGGAGGATTGAAAGGCGTTTTATCAACTGTGAACCAGGAACCGGCTTTTTATATAACCGGTCCAGCCTCTTTTTTAGACTTACATTTAAATTTTGGGTATCAATTTTGAGTATGAAAACAAGTTATGTGATTAAGCAAATCAAACGAATAGAAATCATACAGGATGTGAAAAGGATTGTATAAAATAATCAGACATCCCACTTACCTGGATTCAATAATTCAAGCAATGGGATTCCCATTTATTTTAGGTTCACTCGGGAGTATTCAATAAAACACGATATAAGATTATTCCTTATGTTTGGTAAATTACAATTTTGATAAATAACATATTGACAATCATGATACGACACTCTTTTATATTTTCTGCATTAATCCTTTTTACCACTTGCGGACAACTGCAAGCGAAGACTCAAAACACTTCTTTAAGCCAGACACAGAATGAAGAATACAAAGGAATTTACTTTAAAGTGAATGATGTTGAGATTGCGGGAACTTTGCTTAAAGTTGATTCGGCAAGACAGGTTTTTGAAAACAAAATTGGCAAGAGAATTCTGTTTTTCCCGGAGGAACATGCTAATCTTCGATTAGTCAACTGTCCCAATAATGGCCTGATTCAAACAATACAGGAATGCTATGACAATCACAGACCATTGATTTTGACACCCGATATTATTTGGTTAGCTATTTGTCAGGGCGTCTCCATTCATATGAATGAGCATTACGATTCGCTTAAAAACGTCGTTTTCATAAAAAACAAACCCGACAAAATTATTATTCGGAATGACAGTCTGGAGTATTCAGCCAAACATTGGAAAAATTTAATTGGATCCTTTTCAAAGGAGACCAAAAAATATACAAACGATGACTTTTATTCATTTTTTGTGTCTGAATTCACAACGACAACAGCAATTGAACAGACCGCATACCAAATAACTTTGCTTGAAAGTTACAAAAAGGCATTCGAGTACATTGGAGAGACAGGTTGCGGAATACCATCAATAACGCTTGAAGGAGAAAAAGCAGACTGGCAAACTATTCTGAAAAAACTGGAAATGCTTAACAAAATCGGACTTTCGAATTGGGCTGTGAATTTAAAGCCCATTATTCAGGAGTTTATCAATGCGTCTGACGGAAAATACAAAAAAGAGTTTTGGGAAAACATTTATAAAAATGCCAATGAATACAATGCATTCTACGTATCTGGCTGGGTCGTCAAATTTTTTCCATATATAAAATCTTTGGAAACAGAGGGTGTTTATGATGCAAAACGAGGAGAAACAAAAGTCGGTGAGAACTTCAAACCTAATAAATTCTTTGAAGGTGATACTTATTTACTTTCAACTTTATCGACAGACAATTTTCCCTCAGGATTGGCAAAAATACCGGTAACCATAATAAATAAAACAAGCGGTCTTTCTAAAAATATGGAAGTTTACGCTGGCTTTTTTGCTATACAACAAGAAAAGGACAAAAGTCTTAAACCTCTTGTTTCCTGGGCTATATGCGAGGAAAATGCAAAGAATCCCATGCATAAATTAACGAAGAATAATAGTATCAGCCTAAAACATAGTCCAGCCTACTGGTCACCACATTTTGCGACTAATTTAACTGATTCAGCTGTTTACGACATGAAAAGGTTTAAAACACACAAAAACAGCATTGCTTATCTTAAGAAAATGCTTGTTGATTCTTTACAAAGCAATGTGGCTTTTAAAAATTTGAAATACATAAACGAAACTATTCAATTAACGGTTTTATCCAATGGTACAATTGGAGAAGTTACTATGACTCAATGCAAGAATGACCAATTAGTTCGATATATAACCGGTTTGCTTAAAGGATTACCTGAAAAATGGTTTCCTGCATTGGCTCATCCGACAGCAGTTTTAGATTTAACGGATTTTCCCGAAGCAGATAATAAGATAAAAGTTCGAGTAAATAGCAGGGTGAAAATTGGATTAAAAATCTCCAAATAATCCCAAACTATTCTTGTGCGTGTTAAGGGATATATTGCTTTATATTTAGTGAAACAATTTAAATCAAAATGTATGATGAATCCAAAAGTTGATGAATTTCTAAGTAAAGCCAAAAAGTGGCAGGAAGAATTGGAAAAATTGAGACTAATTGTTCTTGACTGTCAGCTGACTGAAGAATTGAAGTGGGGCCAACCATGTTACACCTTTCAAAATAGCAACATCGTTATAATACATGCATTTAAAGAATACTGTGCGATATTATTTTTTAAGGGTGCCTTGCTAAATGACGCCAATGGAATACTAATCCAACAAACAGAAAATGTGCAAGCTGGACGCCAGATACGATTTACAAGTGTTCGGGAAATAGTAGAGATGGAATCCATCGTCAAAGCCTACATTTTTGAAGCCATTGAAGTGGAAAGAATCGGTTTGAAAGTGACTTTAATAAAAAAGAAAGAACTACCCATTCCGGAAGAATTTCAGAAAAAATTGGATGAAATCCCTGTTTTAAAAACTGCTTTTGATGCTTTGACTCTAGGACGACAAAGAGCATACATTTATTATTTTTCCGAACCCAAACAATCGAAAACCAGGGAGTTAAGGGTTGATAAAAATATTCCTAAAATACTCAATGGGAAGGGATTAAGTGATTATAATGGTAGATAAGTAAAAAGCATGAAAACTATTCACAAATAAAAGGGTTACAAATTCGTCAATTGATTTATTTTGGTTACTATTGTTGTTAAACGTTTAATGGATGTTTTAAAACAGGTATATCAAATTCAAAAATTCTCCTAATGGAACTATATAAAATCTTTTCCGAATTCAAACTTATAATTAATTATTATTTTGGCGAAGTAGGCGTCATTGATCTCAAAAAACGCATGTTAGCAATAAGTTTGGATCCAAGTTTTTCGGAAGAGTATGATATTGTCAATGACTTAAGAGATTGCAATTTAAACGTTCATGTGAATGACTTAAAAAGTTACATCGATTATCTTCAAAATGATATAAAAGTTATTACTAAAAGAAAATCCGTTTTGTTGACCAGTAAACCTAATCAAGTTGTATTAACTACGATTTTTTCAAAAAAGCTCCTTTACACACAATTAAAGCCTTTAGTTTGTTCAACAATAGAAGCAGCAATACCTTTTCTGGATAAAAAGGGACTAGACAAAATAACTATAAATTTAATGATAGAAGAATTAAAGAAAAAATAGAGTGGTCTAAAAGTGGAATAAACCACAATCACTTATTTAAAAAAAATTTGAACGTTCGCCAAGTTTAAGTGTATTACTTATCAAACAACTTAAAAATGGATCAACGTATGGAAACAAAAACAAGATTAATGGTTCTGGTAATGCTAACCGCTTACGTTCTGCAAAGTTTTGCTCAACAACCGGAACCTGTTTATTCCGTGGTGCGCCAGGAGCATAATTTTGACTGGTATGAACAACAAGCAAAAGCATGGAAACAAGAAATTGATAAGGGTACCAAAAACAACATGGCCTGGGTGTATTGGTATGAAGCCAATCGTATGGCATGTGATTTTATCGATAAAGAAAAATTCGAAAGCAAAAAGGGTGATTATTTTGTAACGAAAACGCAAATCGTTGAAATGGCCGAAAAAGCCATCCCTACTAGTTTTGAGTTGTATTTTCTTAAAATGAAATACGACAAAACGCGTTCAAGTGATGAATTTCTTTTTAAGGCACAAGAAATCAGGCCATTTGATAATCTTATTTTACCAAATTTATTGAATTTCTATCAAATAAAAAATGATAAACCCAATGCAGAGCTTACGTGCAAAAAGTGGTTCGATTCCAACGAAATGCCTCAGGAGCTATTAATCACTGCATACAATAATTTAGTATCATTAGATTCAAATGCGATACTTCTTACTTACGGAGACAACGACACCTACCCTTATTGGGTATTGCAAAATGCCCAGAAATTGAGACCGGATGTACTGGTTTTAATTATTCCAATGGCAACTCATTTAGACGAATATCGAGCAAATGTTTTTAAGGAAAAAAATATTAAACCACTCATTTTCGAAAATGATTCAGATAGAACCGATCAGGCATTATTCAAACACCTAATCAAAAATGTGACTGACAGACCCATTTATGTATCCGCTTTCGCCAGTGAAGGTGTGTACAAGGAGTATAGTAATAAAATGTATAGTGTAGGTTTATCATTGAAATACAGTCCAAAACCCTTCGACAATATGGCTGTACTTCGCAACAATATTGAAAACAAGTACATGCTTGATTTTCTAAAACGGAGTTTCTACAACAATCAGGCACAAAGTGTTGTCAATATGATGAGTGCAGGCTATCTGGCTTCCTTTCAGAAACTATATGGGTATTACAAACAAGCCGGGAAAAACGATCAGGCACAAAAGATTAAAAAATTAGCTGTTACAGTAGCCGAGAATGCAGGAAAAACAGAATGGTTAAACTATTTTGGGAAATAATATGCCACTATTTCAAAAGGACTACAGCAACAAGCCCGACGAAGAAATCATGTCGCTGCTCACTAAAGGTGGGCAGCAGGCATTTGACGAGTTGTACAAGCGATATTCTAAACCTATGTTCCACTTTTTTTATCGAATGCTCAACAATGATCGCAAAAAAGCAGAGGACATGCTACATGATTTGTTTCTAAAAATCATCGAAAAGCCGAAAAGCTTCGACGATACACGCACTTTCAGCTCCTGGTTTTATACACTAGCCGGAAATATGGTCAGGAACGAATACCGAAGCATTCAGATACGAAATGACTATGATCAACAGAACCAAAATCAACCTGTAGAAGGAGTTGAACATCATTTGGAAAACATGGACAGACAAATCTTCGATCAAAAATTGCAGGCAGAACTTGATAGACTCAACCCAGATTCAAAAACGATGTTTAACTTGCGCTATGTGGAAGAAATGAGTGTCAAGCAAATAGCCGAAATCATGGATTGCCCGGAAGGAACGGTCAAGTCTCGGCTTTTTTACACCACCAGGCTATTAGCGAAAAAATTATCTATTTACAAACCGGCATTTATTTAAATAATATGACCAACACGAACCATACAGACTTTGACCTACTTGAAAAGTTAAGTCTTTCAAAAACTTTTAGCGAGCTTAGTCAGGATGAAAAAATCATTGTGCTAAAAATGGTAACCGAAGAAGAATACAACAACATGAAGGAGCTGCATCAAAACATGAAGGAGCAAAATCTTGACGATATCATCCCTTCATCCATGCTGAAAGACAAACTCGACAAGGCCTTGAAAACTAAAAAACGCCAAAGTGGATTATTCCATTTAAGTATGCCTCTCTATCAGTCAGCAGTAGCAGCTATGATCTTCTTTTTCGCAGGCCTGGGAATTAATCGTATTTACGAAAAACCAGTACCTATTGCGAGCAATACTGTTGAGGTGGTGAAGTATGTGGACCGCCCCGTAAAACAAATTCAATATGTGACGATTCAAGGAAAAAAGGAACAAAATCAAGCCTCGCAACTACAAGCCCAAACAGTAACTATGGAAAATGAGAATATAAAAAATACAACGATACCCGAAACCAATTCAGATATTAACAGTCAGCAAACAATCGCATTGGCAAACATTGAGAGATTGACAAACGACACAAACGGCATTAGCATGGAAGAAGATACCATTTTAAGAAAGATGATGGTAACAATGTATTAAGTACATAATTCTTCTTATCTTTCCATCGAGAATTGGGTTGTTATTCTTTTTTAGAAATGGTGACCATATTGACTCCTCTTTGATATCCTATTTATTAAACTAGTTTCAATAAAAATACTGATGAAAAACCAATTGATTTTTACACTTGTCTTTGTGTCCCTGATTTTAATGTCTTGCAACAGCACCCTAAATATTACTGCTGGGCGATACAATGAGAATGATGGAAAAGGAATCTTTATGATTTATCCAAATAACACTTTTACCTATAGCTCTGGTGAAATACCAGAAAAATACTCAAATGGAAGTTGGATGCAATACGAAAACAGGATTTTTATAAACAGCACAGTACAAAGTAAAAAAATAGCTGTTAATGTAGAGGTTGTACCTGAAAATCAGAAAAACATTCAATTCTTTGTAAAACTGGATGTTCCCGATCATGACATCAGTGATTATAGTTTTTATCCAGTATACAATAATAAAATCCAACAAATAATTCAACCAATAGATACGGGAATTTATTCATTTTATCCAGAAGTAAATATTGATAGTATTCATTTTATCATTAAAAAAGAGCCAAAAACATTAAAAGAATTGGAAAACAATCAGCCAAAATTCTATGAAATTGAATCAGAAATAAAATCCTTAGTATCCATCGATGGAGATCGGGTAAACATTAATCTACAGGTCCCCGATTCATTATTTACGTATAGGCTTTTTACGAATACATCCCTAAAATTCAAAAAAAGAAGTATCTACTTTACCGATCCGGAGAAAGGAAACGTAGCTATTAAATATAGGTTGAAGGATCACAAGAAATCAATCATTAAATCCATTAAGAAAAAGAATCTTCATAGTAATATGGTAGATTAAGCTATTTGGTTTACCATCCATTAAATAAGACAATAAACTCATAATCAATTCGTTTTATGTAAAACTAAAATAATTGATTGACTATGAAAAACACATTATTGTTATCATTACTGGTCAGTGGAATTTTGACTAGTTGCTCCGTTAAAGATCAGACAATTCTGAATAAAACCACTTCCCGGCTAAATGACCTAAAGACCATAGAATATCAGGAAGATCACTTTCTGTATGCTAAGACAATAGAAAGAACGGATACCATTTCCGTTTTATGCTATTTCGATTTCACCAGTACCGACACACTATTGGGAGCTAAATATCAATTCTCGGACAATCATGGAGAATTAGTATTTAATGGAAAAACAGAATTTTCATCGGATAAAAATCAGAAACAAATTGTCTATTCAGATAAGCTCAATGAATATGGGCTCAATAGCACCATTTACATGGCGAATTCTATCTATGTTATTAGAAAATTATTGCCAGAATTCATAAAGGATTCATCGACCACATTCATTAGACAAAAAGACACCTTAGTAGGTGGAGAAGATAATTTCCAATTTAATATTATCCTTAAGGATAAAAATATATTCAAAGGATCCATCGTTAAAGAAGAAAAAGGTAAATCATTCACCTACAATATTCTGATTTCAAAAAAGAATTATTTGCCTACTCAATTCACCAGAGTCTATTCTGAAAACAATGGCTATTGGAAAACAACATTTACCCAACTAAACACGAAAATTTCTCGTCCTGACTCCACTTGGTATTTCGACAGGTTTCCTGCCGATTTCATACTAATGACTGCGGAAGAAAACATGAAAGACCATTTTGATAAAAAGGATTTGAAAAAAGCAGCTCAAATTGGACAACAATCTCCTGACTGGTCACTGCCCTTAATTTCCGGAGGGGTTCAAAAGCTTTCAGATTTAAAAGACAGCTTGGTGTTACTGGAGTTTTGGTTCCCTGGTTGTGGCGGTTGCGTAAAAGCCATCCCTGAAATAAACCGTATCAGGGAAATCTATGCAAAGAAAAAACTTAAGGTTTTCGGTGTAGAATTTTCCGACACAAAAGTTGATGGCCTAAACGCTTATATAAAAAAAGAAAACATCAAATACCCTACATTGCATTCGGGCAAATCGCTTGCAGAAATGTATGGAGTAAACGCTGGACCTACTTTTTTCCTGATAGACAAAAAAGGAATTATCATTTATAGATCTGAGGGACTAAATAAAGAGGAGCTAATAAAGGTAATCAATGAGAACATTTAACAAACTGCTCCAAGTGAAACTGCATCCGTTCATGTTGCTATCTGTGCTATCACTGATCTTTTTTTCAGCATGCTCTTCAAAAGCTGAAAGGTTCCTGAACAAAGGAATCACTCAGGTTCAAAATGGTCAATACGATAAAGGCATATACTTTTTCACAGAATCCATCCGGTACGATTCTCTTTATGCAAAGGCATTCTATCATAGAGCACTGGTTCGAAAAAAAATGAACTGTTACACAGAAGCATTGGCAGACCTAAATAAAGTCCTTGAATTGGATACACTATTTCAACAAGCTTATGCTACCAGAGGCGAGATAAAAGGTATTCTACACGATTATTATGGATCTCTGGATGATTACAAAAAGGGACTGGCACTTTACACCAAATATGGCCTTCAGAACACAACCGATTTGGATTTCTTCCCCAAAGATTCAAATGATATTGTTCAGATTCAAAAGCAATATTCAAAAGCAATTCTGCAATCAGGGTTGCAAAAATATTCTTCCAACGATTACGTATCTGCCGTTTCGGACTTCAGCATGGCAATCTTATTAGGACCAGAAAATATTGAAGCTTATTACCTAAGTGGAAATGCACAGTTTCTACTCTATGACTTTGAAGGTGCAATCGCCAACTATTCAGAAGTGATAGCCCTCCAACCGGAACAGTCCGATGCCTATTTTGCCAGAGGGTACGCAAAAGAAAAATTGGGACAAACGATTAGTGCTTCAAAAGATTACAGTATAGCCAGGTCATTGGATGAACGAACCTACCTTCCAAAACAAACGAACTGATTATTTCAAAATCGTGATCGAATAACTCGCATTAAAACTATCCTTTCCCTCCACTTTTAAAATCCCTTCTTTCGTCTTGAAATTCTGATCCGCATCGACTGAATCGTCTATCCCATTCCAAGGTTCGATACAGACATAGTCGGCATTGGGCTTGGCCCAAAAACCTATAAAGGGAAATCCTTCAAAATCCACTCGGACACGTTTTCCGGATATCTTGCTACACAAAGTTACACTTCTTGATTTGATGTCTTTAAAAATCAAAGCATCCTTGTCAAACAAGTGATAGTTCAATTCAATTACCCGGCTATTATCCAGAATGAGGTCAGTCGGTTTACCAAGAAGCATTGAAGCCAATATCGGATAGGTATAGGCTGTTTCAGGTTGATCGAATTCCAAAAAGTAATCGTTGTAATTTTCTCCGGGATCAAGTGGACATTTGAATGCAGGATGAGCACCAAAAGAAAAGTACATTTCCTTTTCATCCAGATTTTTCACCTCATTGATGATCAAAACTTTATTATCCTCTAGTTTGAAAGTGAGCAGGTATTCAAATTTGAAAGGGTATTGCTTCAGGGTTTTCTCGTCATATCTGAGTCTGAAGGTCAAACTTTCATCGGTTGATGAAGCCAACTCGACATCGGTATTACCGATGAAAAAACCATGTTTTTTAATGGAGTATTTCTGATCGTCGAGCTTATAAATATTATCTTTCAACTTACCAACAATCGGAAACAAAACGGGTGAAGTGCCTCCCCAGATCTGAGGATTGCCTTCCCACATATATTCTTTATTGGTCGACAAGAGTTTAATACTACATAATTCTGCTCCGGCTTTTTTTACTTTAATTTCGATGGTACCGTTACTGAGGGTATAAATATCCTGACTCATGGAAATAGAACTGAGGAGTGACATAAAAAATAGGATTAATAATTTATTCATGGTGTTGATTATAGGTCTGCGAATATATCGGTTTTATGTTGTTTACACAAGAGTTGGATTCGATATCTGATAAGCTGAGGGTTTTTCCTATATGACTGATTTATTTATGGAGTTCATTGAACAAATTTGATAATTAGGTTTTAAATACGGACTTTTGATTTAAAATTAAATTAAATACAATGAAAAAGTCAGTTTACTATTTTTTACATGCCTTTGTCGTTCTTGTCTTTGTCTTTCTAATTTTGATGAGTGCAAGAGGACTTGCCGCTTACTATAAAGAATCCTTTTTTCAAAATGTAATGGATTCAGCCCTTTGCTACGGATCGTTTCTGGGTGTTTTTTATTGGGGTTACCTGCTCTTTATACCAAAATATCTAATCAAGAAGGAATATTTGAAATTCACGCTGGGACTCCTTGCCATCTTAGTTGGTTTTACCCTGTATTTTACGTTTGTACCGTGGTTCGTTTCATCCGTATTACATATAAAATTCCATGTTTTCGTTAAGGGATGGTGGTACGCTGCAACGGGATATGCTTTTGCGCTAGGATTGGCCGGAACTTGCTTGCGCCTTTTTGTACAGTGGTTTCAGGATGCTCAGGATAAAATAGAATTGGAAAAACAAAATTTCAAAAGCGAACTTTCCTTACTTAAGAACCAGTTAAATCCTCATTTTCTATTTAATACGTTAAATAATATTGATTCACTAATCACTGAAAATTCACCAAATGCATCACTTGCTTTGAATAAGCTTTCTGAAATAATGCGATACGTGGTCTATGATTCTGAGAATGAATTTGTTCCACTGCAAGATGAAGTAGACTATTTAGAAAATTACATCGCTCTTCAAAAATTACGCCTAACAAAGGAGAATCGTATCCAACTGAGCATTACCGGCAATACTGCCAATAAACAAATAGCCCCGATGCTATTTATTCCCTACGTCGAAAACGCCTTTAAACATTCATCCTTAAAAGCGAAACCGGATGATAAGATTGAAATCAAATTAGATATTCAGGATAATGAACTATTTTTTAGTTGTTTTAATACAACAGCAGCAGCTATTCAAAAAGACAAATCGAGTGGAATAGGTTTGGAATTGGTCCAGAAAAGACTCGATTTGATTTATAAAAATAAGTACACGCTTTCCATTGAAAATATCGAAAAGGGATTTACCGTAATATTGACTATAAAACTGGTGTGATGCAAATAAAAGCTATCGTAATTGAAGACGAGCCATTGGCTGTAAAAAAGTTGGAAAATTTTATCGAAAAAATAGATTATCTGGAGCTATCCAGGACATTTGATAATGCCATAGAAGCCATCAGTTATCTAAAAACCAATGTCGTTGACCTTATTTTTCTGGATATACAAATGGAGGAACTCACTGGCATTCAATTTTTGGAAACCATCAAACAGCGACCCAAAGTCATTATTACTACTGCGTATGATAAATATGCTTTAAAGGGTTATGAACTTGACGTTTGTGATTATCTTTTAAAGCCTTTTACGTTCGAAAGGTTTGTGAAAGCGGTGGAAAAAGTCTATTCAGAACAGTGGAAGAATGAAGTACCCAACGATTCCATCTTTATTAAAACAGAATATAGACTTGAAAAAATAAAACAATCAGAGATTCTTTACATCGAAGGAATGAGTGAATATTTGAGAGTGGTTACATTGGATAAGAAAATAATGACTAAGCAGAATTTTAAATATTTTGAGGATATCCTTCCCAAAAGTCATTTTATTCGTGTCCACAAGTCCTATATGATTGCTATTGACAAAATAGAAAATATTGAAAGACACAGAATAAAAATAAAGGAAACGTTTATACCCATAAGTGAAACGTACAGAGATGCTTTTTATGCAAAAATTGGATTAGTTAAACCTTAAAAGTTCGTGCGATGAAAAAAACGATGAAGTACCTGTTTACATTATTAATACCCTGTGTGTCTTTTATAGTACTGCTTCTAATTCTTGCATGGGGCAGATATTATGGTTTTCATATCAGTATTGTCACTGCCATCCTACTTTTTGGGTTAACAACCTATTTTGCCAGGAGAAAAGCACTTGACTCAACCGATAAGTGGATTAAAACGGTCTTAATCGCTTTGCCGGTTATCGTATTTGGCGGCTTTTGTTTTTCCGGGCAGCAAGTATTTTCATATTCTCCTACTTTTTTATTTGGTCCGCTCTTAGGAATAGCCCTAGCCTGGGGTTATGAGAAAAGTACCAAGATCCCATTCAAGATAACACTCTTTCTAGTGCCTGTTTTAGTTGCTGTTTGGCTTCACTTTGCAGGTGGAAAATTCTGGGAACATTATGTCATTTATGAGACTTTCAGTAGTGGCGAAACATTAAAGAAAGCGCCGGTCTTTTCACTTAAACTGGACTCCCTTACGTTGACCAATGCAGATTTGAAAGGTAAAATTGTAGTTCTTGATTTCTGGAATACATCGTGTCCCACTTGTTACAGAAAATTTCCTGTTCTAAAAGAAAAACAAGTGAAATGGTCCATGTTTAAAAACATCGCATTCTATTCGGTTAACTGCCCGATTCCTGAAAAAGATTCAACAGGCCAGGCAGAGGCTGTGCTAAAAGAAAACGGAATAAGCATGACAAATTTAACCGGCCCCAATGCAGATACAGGCATTTATTATACCTTGGGGATACGGGTTTTCCCTACGACAATTATTTTAAATAGCGCCGGTGATGTAATCTTTTGGGGAGATATTGAGAAAATTGACAAAACGTTGGAAAAGGAGTTGAAAATATGATATTATATGCTTACTTTTGCGACAAATAATCATAATTTTAACATTTGTATATCATGAAGGTATTAGCTAAATCAATGTCACTCATAGCGATCGTCGTTCTTTTTTCAAGTTGTGCATCCATTGTAAGTAGAAGCCAATGGCCATTAACAGTGAACACATCTCCGAGTGGCGCGAAAATTGAAATTACTGATAGAAGTGGATTTACTGTTTTTGTGGGGAACTCACCTGCTTCATTGACATTAAAATCAGGTGCTGGCTTTTTTGCTAAACAATCCTACTTAGTCAAACTGACATTGGATGGATACGACGAAAGAATTCTACCTCTCGAATGCACATTGAATGGTTGGTATGTCGGTAATATCTTTTTTGGCGGTCTAATTGGAATACTGATTGTAGACCCAACTACCGGAGCTATGTACAAGCTGGAGAGAGAATATATTGATGAAACATTTACCAAGACGACTGCAAGTATTGATCCTTCCTTGAAAATAATGAATATTAATGATTTACCAGCGGGCATGAAAGAACATTTGGTTGCCATTAAATAAAAGACCTTTTCAAAAATGAAATTATTAATCTATAGCTTGGCTTTATTTCTTCTGTTTTGTAATTATTCATGCGTAAAAGAAAAAGATCGGTCAGTAGCATTTCGGATTAAGAATCTTTCAACCAAAGAAGTCACTGATTTCAAGATTTATTGTAGCTATGGATCAACTCATGCAGTTTTCAGTGATTCAATAACTATATTCGAAACGATTGCTCCAAATGACTCGATTTCTTTTAACTGGAAAAATCCAAACCTTTTTGAAAGTGATGGTGAGTTTTACATAAAAACGGCCGACTTACAACAAGGATTTGGCTATTTTTCAAATGGAATATTACTTGAATCGTCCTATGATATGGCTATTTACAATGATTCAATCAGATAAGTCTAAGCGCTAAACAAAGATATACTCGATGAAAAGAATTGTTCTTTTTTTGATACTGTTCCTATCGGGTATATCTTGCTTTTCGCAAAGCGATACCATTCTGAAATTCATTTTTGTACCACACCCACGAACAGAAAATAAAGTAAAACAAACGGTACTGCCAGGAATTGAAAAAATTGATTTTTCAAAGTATGATGTCACTCTAATTGGTGGAGATGTGACCTATTCAACAAGCAAAGATCGTACATCAATGAATTATTGTGACAGCCTTTTTCATTTGGGCAGTCCCAATACATTATGGAGTTTAGGCAATCACGACGTTCAGAGCGGTAACCGTTCGCTATTGAAAGAGTATACAGGCAGAGAAAGCTTCTACACCTATTCTAGAAATAATATCACATTTATGGTACTGGATGCAGAGCTGGATGTGCATAGTTCCAGTACGTTCATTTCTGGAAATCAATTGCAAATGGTGAAAAATGTTTGTGATACCATATCAAGATCCAGCTATCTGATTTTACTTCACTCACGCTTAATGTGGATGATCAACAATGAATACTTTAAGCCAAAAATGGATTCAATAGCGGCCACGAGTAATTGCCTTGACACCACAAATTTCTACTCGGAAGTCTATCCTCTACTTCAGAAAACCGCAAACAAAGGGGTACAAGTTATTTGTTTAGGTGGAGATAAATCGCTTATCAATGTACAATGCACCGCTGAAAAAGGTATAACGTTCTATACAGCCAGGATGACTCCAACAAACCCGGATAGTATAAATAATGTGGTGATTTTTACATACAATCAGCAAAAGCAGACTATAACCAGTGATTTTGTTGCATTATCCAGGATTGACGATTACAATAAAACAGGTCTTTCGTATCAAACAAAAAAGGCTATAACCCTTTTTCAAAATCCTTCGACCGATTACTTTCAGGTTACAGGTATGGACGGCCTTTCCATGCTTACACTTCTAAACATAAATGGTCAAATTATTTTTACAAAAAGGATAACGGATAAAGATCAAGTTTCTTTAAAATCACTGCCTCAAGGTATTTATATTGCAAAAATTAAAACGTTAAGCGGCACTTCTTGTTTGAAAATTTTAAGGAGAACTAAATAATTTGAACCATTTGCAACTTTAATTCTCTTTTCCTAATTTTGCACCCGCTGATTATTTATCAGTCACATAATCCCAAATAGTGCCATTAGATACCCATAGATTTAAATGGCATTTACTACTCATTTTGCGACTTTTTTTAACAAAGTAATTAGAAGATGATCAAACAAACGGACTACCAATCGTTGCACCTTTTTGCGGCAAAGTCAACCCTAAAATGGAAAAAGTTTTATTCGCAAAATAGGAAAAAACTGGAAGGATTGGATTTGGAAGTTCACGCCTTGCACGATAAGCACTCAGATGCCATCGATTGTTTGCAGTGCGCCCGCTGTTGCAAGTCGTTGGGGCCACGTATAGAAGAAAAAGATCTGGAACGTATGGCCAAGGCTTTACGCATGAAATCCTCCGACTTTATGACCAAATATCTGAGAATAGACGAAGATGGTGATAAGGTCTTCCAGTCATTGCCCTGCCCCTTTTTGGCAGCCGATAATTATTGTGTCATCTATGAATCGCGGCCCAAAGCTTGTCGGGAGTATCCACATACCGACCGAAAGCGCTTTTACCAGATCTACCAACTATCCATCAAAAATGCCTCTACATGTCCCATCGTCTATGAGGTTTTGGAAGACATTGTCAAATAAAAAATGACCCCCAGACCAAATCATTCTGTCATGTCACCTAACCAACTGGCAAAAAGTATAGCATTTGTGTCGTTTAGTATATTACTAAAGTTTCGCACCAATAAAAAGTCCTGATATTCAAAGAAATAGAAATAAAAAAAGCAGCATATTTAGCTAATAAATCATTGATAATGATTATCTTAGCATTGGCTACCAAACCAATTAAATATGC
>Ga0209511_1000113_pt1 | contig 109756 bp, 101 predicted proteins | sample SSSSmetaG_FD_184141 | JGI IMG/M metagenome (GOLD analysis project Ga0209511, IMG submission 184141) | Glacier valley bacterial and archeal communities from Borup Fiord, Nunavut, Canada, to study Microbial Dark Matter (Phase II) - ​SSSS... | ecosystem: Environmental > Aquatic > Freshwater > Ice... | reverse complement strand
TCGTTATCTTTTACCTATTATATAACATTTTTAGAGAATTTGGCATTGCTTTTATTCATAAAAAACTGACCTTACTCCTTCAACCACAGTGTGTTGAAAAAAACGGAAGTTAAAAATTCAATTAACCATTTTTATTATTATCTAGAACTTTTTGCCTTATGTCTTTGACTATAATACATAAAAATTATTAATGAGGAATGACTGCTTACCTATTTGTCCTTATTTCTACTATAGGTTATATATTTCGATTTACATTTAAAGGGGAGCTTACAGACTCCCCTTTAAATTCCTCAAACTCCCCTCCAGTTATTATAATTATATTCAATTACAATTAGTCCGTTATTTAGTTCTTCATTCTTTATAGTAGTTCCAATTGATTCGACGCTGTCGTTGCAGTCATAAACTATAATCCGATTGACCATGAGCTCTATAATATTCTTATTAATACCTTGATTTTTTATTTTATTTATAAAGTTCTCTATAATATTTATTTTATCAATTTCTTTAGCCTCTTCCTCCTTTAGCTTTTGCAACTCTAGCCTTAATGAGGTTATTTTAATCTCTATTACCTGATTCATTCTTGTAAAAAGTTGTTCTGATATTTTTGCCTCAAGCCTGTCGCTATACAGTGTATCCTGTTGTTTTTGCTTTATGGTTATTTGCTGCTCATATTTTTGTGCCATTTCTCGCCTTTGCTGCTCCTGGTCATCATTATTTTTATAATTCATGCAAAAGCTATCAATAAGCTCTCTATTTGAGAGCATTTCAAGTAGTTCATTTGAAATCACATCAATTATTGTCTGCTCAGTAACATAATGACTGGAACAAGTGTCACAGCCATATTTTGAGTAAGAGCTGCATATGTATCCCACGGGTCTATCATTTCGCACTCGGACGTACATTGTTTTCCCGCATTTACCACAGTAAATCAGATTACTCAGTAGATGTGTTATACTCCTGTTATAGCCCTGATTGGATCGTTTCTTAGCCCTAAGCTTTTGCACCTCATCAAAGTCTCCATTTGTGATAATAGGCTCATGTGTGTTAGTTGTTATTATCCATTTATCAAATGGGAGCCTTCTTGTTTTCTTATTTTTAAAGCTTATTTTTTCACTCACCCCTTGAACAGTGTCCCCAATATATACTCGATTGCAGAGAATTCTTTGTACTGCAACTTGATTCCAAGGGGTAATTGGTATATCTGAATTCTTTGAGGATGGTGATGGATATCCTTTTTCGTTAAGTATATTGGATATCGCTGCATAGCCATATCCTTTTTTGTATAGGCCAAAAATCTCTCTAACTACTGGCGCAGTTCTTGCATCAATCACGAGTTTATTTTTCTCATTTATAGACTTAACATAGCCATAGGGTGCATTCCCTATATACTCACCCTGTTCTATTTTAAATTTAAGATTCGCTCTTATCTTTTTTGAAATATCACGGATATAGCGCTCATTAAACCACGTGTCTATCCCCACAGTTTCGTTATCTTTTAGGCTATCATACCTTCCGTCAGACGTAATTACACGAACTCCATACTCCTCCAAGAAATCCAAAAACAGAAGAGTTTTGGCATTGTTTCTACCTAGCCTTGACAAGTCCTTTAAAATAATAAGGTTAATATTACAGGCTAATACATCTTTTTTTAGTTCTTCTAATGCAGTTCTCTCAAAGCTTGCCCCTGAAACATTGTCATCAACATATGTTTTATAAATAGTGCCTAAATTATTTCGTGCAACAAAATCTATCAGTAGTTTTCGCTGTGTTTCTATAGTCTCTAGGTTCTCGTCGTTTTCATCCCTACTCTGCCTCACATATATCCCTACATGATAATTAATATCAGGCTTACTAAACCCCAGCATAATAACCGTTACCTCCTTAGTCTCACTAATAGTTACAATAAATGGTATGTAATAAGAAAGTTCAAGTGTATTTTAAAAGTTGAGTGTTATTATCTTATAAAGTAGGTCTTTTACAGATATCTTTCTCTTATAAATAGTTAAAAACTTTTTAGATTTAACTTTTGACATAAATTAGACCTCTTTTCATCTCCCAATTACAAATGTTGGGGATATATAAGTCCTATTTAAGTATATTCACTATGTTTGAATATTAAAATTTGTCCATTGAATAAAAAAAGCTACTTGTTTAGTATTACACTAATCAAGTAGCTCTTTTATAATTATAATCTATACAATTATTCTTTTATCTGTAACTAATATATCTAATGGCACATCATGTTCCTCATATGGTATTTTTTCTAAAACTTGAAAATCAAAGCAAACACCTATTTTAAGACATTCATTTGACACTTTACTTAAAAATCTGTCATAAAATCCAGCACCATACCCCATACGATTCTTATTTATATCAAAGACACTTCCTGGTACAATGATTACATCAAAAATATTAGGATTAATGATATTACGTTGTAGCAAGGGTGGTTCCAATATTCCATATTTTCCAACTGGCGTAAGCTCATCAAAATCAGCTATTTTCACCGCATGCATATATTTATCTTCTTTGGTAGCATTAACTACACAAGGAACGCTGACCTGCTTACCCTCGCATATCCACTTTTTTATTAAAAAATGTGTATCAACCTCATTACCAAAGCTCACGTAACACATAATACTTTTTGCATTAGTAACATATTCAAGTTGATTTAAGCTTTGAACTATACATTTAGACCTAGTCAGCACATCTTTTGTCTCAAGCTTATTCCGTATAGCAATGGACCTATTCCTTACATTTTCTTTGTTGATTTCTATAACCCCCACGTGCTCACGTTAATAGTAAAGTTGTGGTCCAAATGTTAACGCAAATATAAACCAAAAAACCGCTGATATAATAAATACCACTACTGAAACTGTTATTAGCGCCGCACCATAAGATCTCTTGTCAGCATTACTGTCATCTGAAACAAACACCAAGCCTAAAATTATACCAATGATTTGACCAATTCCAGGAATAATTACAGCTAACGCAGAGAGTATTACTTTGGTCCAATTGCTTATAAAATTGTTATCTATAGCTTTGTTGTTATTTAATAGCAGTTCTCTTTCCAGCTTGCTTACCTGTCTATTCATCCACAGCAATTGGTTTTGGCTATAATTATAGGATTCCGAAACAGTTTCCGCTTTATCGTTTAATATTTGTTCATCATTTAAATCACTAACATTACTGGCATTATTATCATTATTGTCATTTACATCACTTATATCATTTATATCACTTACATCACTTACATCACTTACATCACTTACATCATTTATATTATTTATATCACTTACTTCGTCCAAGTCTAATTCCTTATTATTGTCCATCTCTTACCTCCAAGAGCCACATAGCGACCATAAAGTATAATATCAAGTATCCCTCGGCCTTCGTACTAGGCATTATATTGATAGCCTTTAATGTTAACAAGTGAAATTATATCATAATCTTACAAAATAGGAATAAGACTAACATATCATTTTATACTGGTACGTAGTATATCCCAATAAGACCTTTTATAACATCATTATAATTTTCCTCTGTTATTTTATGTAAATATCCGTTTTCCATATGTATATACATTGTAACATTGAAGTTCTGAATATTATCCATTAATGCACTAATCATATCTATAGAATCCAAGGGGTTGAAAAAATCTCCTACCCACCGATGTGAATACTCTTCAATTTGAACATCCTTTTGATAATAACTACACAAAAATCTTTGTATTTCACCTTGTAACGATGACCATAAACTTATAGTAACAGACATGCTTATTCCCCCAAGACTTTATAATATTATTTGCTTAATTCCATATTAGTATTTGACACATATTATAAAAATCCTTTATGTAAATTATGCCACTAACAAATGTAAGGAATACTTGCCTACCATCCTAGAAGTTTATTAGACAAAGCATCTACCTCATACTTAATTCTTTCTTCGTCAATATTCTTAAAAGTCCTATCCTGCATAATAATTTTTCCATCAACAATTACTGTGTCAACATCTGACGCCTGGGCTGAATAAATAATGGCTGAAACAGGATTGTTTTTAGGATAGAAATGTGGCTTATCTGTATCTATCAGTATAACGTCACCCTTCATTCCTACTTTGATTACACCTGAATCATCAAACCCAAGTGCCTTAGCACCATTGCAAGTACCCATTTTCAGTACAGTATTGGCATTCATAAGTTGTGGATCCATTGCAACACCCTTGTGTATTAGTGCCGCAAGATTCATTTCTTCAAACATATTGAGGTTGTTGTTACTAGCAGCACCATCAGTTCCCAAACACACGTTAATTCCCATATCCAACATTTGGGGGACATTAGCAATACCACTTCCAAGTTTTAAATTGCTGGTTGGATTGTGAACTATGCTGCATCCCATTGCTTTCATTATTTCCAAATCGCTGTCAGTCATATGAACACAATGAGCAGCCAAAACAGGAACATCCAGTACGCCTGTCTTCTTGCAAATTTCTACAGATGTCATGCCATAATCTCTTTTGCTTGATTGGACCTCAGTGGTTGTTTCCAAAAGGTGTATATGAATACCTGTATTTAATTGCTTTGCAAGTGCAGCCGCATTAGAGAGAGTTTTCTCGTTAAACATGTATGTTGAATGTATTTCAACGAATACCTTTATTCTCCCATCTGCAGAATTGTGATATCTATTGTAATAATCTATAGTTCCTTGGCTCTTGTCTAACCTTTTTAGCTCTCCACCTTCAAAAAATTGGATTGGACTCTTACAAATATTTGCCTTGATACCAGTCTCAGTAACTGCACGTGCAACCTCGTCCATAAACATGTACATATCTGCAAATGCAACTACTCCCGACTTAAGCATTTCTGCAATACCAAGCATTGTACCCCAATATACATCTTTCTCTGTTAGCTTCGCCTCAATGGGAAAGATATTGTCAAATAACCATGCCTCTAATCCAATATCATCTGCATAGTTTCTCATTAAGGTCATAGCGCTGTGACTGTGAGCATTAACAAGCCCAGGCATAGCTATCTTTCCTTTGCCATCTATTTCATTCTTTGAAATGATGTCCTTAGGTAGGCTCTCGGAAACAAAGCTTATTTTACCATCCTTTATTCCTATATATCCATCTTTAATCAACATACTTTTATCGTCCATGGTGATTATATCAACATTCTTTATCAACAAATCAAAACTGGTCACTTTAGCCTCCAAAAGCCGTATAACGGCTAAATAGTAATACTTTTTATTTCCTTCAAATCTCAGAAACCTAACGAGAATAGTAACTAATTATTCTGTCCAGCTGTTTAAGTAATTTTTCTGCTCTTTTGACAGCTTATCTATTTTTATACCCCATGATTTTAGCTTCATATCTGCAACAGCGTTATCCAATTCTACTGGAACATCAATTACTTTATTTCCTAGCTTACGGAAATTGCGAAGCATATATTGAGCAGATAGCGCTTGCAGTGCAAAACTCATATCCATAATTTCTGCAGGATGTCCATCTCCAGCAGCTAGATTAACCAACCTACCCTCTGCCAACAAGTTTATCCATCTACCATTGTCCATTTTATAGCCCATGATATTGTGTCTCTGCTCCTGCTTTTCAACTGCAAGCTTTTCAAGCTGCTCAACTGATACCTCAACATCAAAGTGCCCTGCATTACAAAGAATGGCTCCATCCTTCATATTCTTGAAATGCTCAGCAGTTATTATATCGCGGCAACCTGTGACAGTGATAAAGAGATCTCCTATTTTAGCAGCCTCTGACATTTTCATTACCTTGAAACCATCCATAATAGCTTCCGCAGCCCTTATTGGATCTATCTCAGTAACAATAACACTTGCACCAAAGCCCTTCGCTCTCATTGAGATACCTTTACCACACCATCCATAGCCAGCTACAACAACATTTTTTCCGGCAACTATTAAGTTGGTAGTTCTATTTATTCCATCCCATACAGACTGGCCTGTACCATATCTGTTATCAAATAAATATTTACAATTAGCATTATTAACAGCTATCATTGGAAATTTTAGAGCGCCTTCCTTCTCCATAGCTTTTAAGCGTAATACTCCAGTAGTTGTTTCTTCGCATCCTCCCATTATGTGTGGAAGTAGCTCTTTCCTTGATGTGTGAAGAAGATTTACTAAATCCCCACCATCATCTATAATTATGTTTGGTTTATATCCTAGAGCCAAATTCAAATGTTCCTCATATTCCTTCTTTGTTGAATTGTACCACGCATAAACATCAAGTCCATCAGCCACAAGGCCTGCTGCTACGTCATCCTGCGTTGAAAGAGGATTGCTTCCTGTTACTGAAACTTCTCCACCACCAATTGCAAACAATTTCGCCAAATATGCAGTTTTTGCTTCTAGATGAACTGAAACTACTACCCTTACACCTTTAAATGGTGTTGTTTGTCTAAATTCATCTTCAAGGCTTCTCAAAATAGGCATATTTTTTCTTACCCATTCGATTTTCTGTCTACCCTTGTCTGCTAGAGATATGTCTCTTATAACACTTTTCATCGTATAACCTCCATGAGTCACTAATTGTGACCTCAAAATTTTATTACTAGCACCATCTTCATTTCACAATAAGGTAAAAAAGTGGTTAATTCTAACTTAAATTATAAGCTAGATTATTTACTGTTTCAACATATTATTTTATTACCTGACTTAGTGGTTGTATATCAAATCCTCTTTTTTTAACACCCTGTAGTATTCCTTCTATGTTCGCTGTGTCATATTGATTAAAATGGAGCAAAATAATAGAGCCCTTTGAACATCTACTTACTATATGCTGCTGTATTTTATTTGATATATCCTGTTCGGAATTGGTTTTCCTTAAAGGATTGATAACGCTACTAAAAGTTTCCAAGTTCCATCCAACTACTGTGTAACCATTTTTCTGAGCAATAGATAATATCCTATCGCTCCTTTCTCCGCCTCCACCTGGAAGTCTTAGAAAAGGAAATTCACTCTTCATTTTATTAAGATATTCCTCTCCAAGGGCTTTCTTCACTGTGGTTTCCCACCCTATTATCTCCTCTTGAACAAGCTTGTCTGGCATATTGGTAAGCACTTCATGGTAATTTGTATGGTTGCAGATTTGATGCCCTTCAGCAATCGCACGTTTCCATACATCAGGATAAGCCTTTATTGCCTTTCCAATAATAAAAAAAGTAGTTTTTATATTTTCCTTCTTTAAAACATCTAAAACCTTTTCTACAGTCTTTTTGTTATAACCATCATCAAAAGTTATTGATACTTGTGACGTATTAGCCCCCATGTATATGGTCTTTTTTACTATTCCATAGTTTTTCTTTGTTGCTTGGTCTTTGGCTTGATTTACACTTGTGTCAGCTACTAACTTTTCAGGTAGTGCCTTTTCAGGTACTGAAGTCTTTGGTACATCTATAATTATATCTTTTATATTTTTCACTTGTTGCTTAATAGTACTTTTTTCATCAGTCTTATTTTGTAGAACTGTATTATTCTTAATATCTTCTGCAAATTTATTATCACCTAATAATGGTAGCTTCTTCAGAGATAGTTCTATTGGAGACAATAAATTTTCCTTCTTTATATTAAGGCTAGCGATTCCGTTATACCATATAAATATGATAGCTACTGCACATAAAGAAAGTGTATATACTGTTCGAATAAATTGTTTTTTAGCTTGATCTGTAGCTAGGCAACAATATCTTTCATTGAGCCGAGTCAAATCAAATATACTTATTAATTTGCGCATACTTTTTCCTTATCATGAAGCTTATGCTAGTGGTAAAAAAAGCGGTTTAAGTAATATTATACTTGTTTTTTATGTTTTTAACATCACTTATATTTGTATTATTTCAAAAAAAGAAGACAAATTTATAGTCTCCTTTTTAATATAGCTTTTGAATTTTTATGTAGTAAAATTATTTCTTTGATTTAGTACTAACCTTTGATACCTTTTCATTAAGCTTTTTCTCTTTTTTTTCAGGTTTTTTTGAAATGCTGTAAACATAGTTTTCTCCAGAATTGTTATCCCAATTTTCTGCACAATCCTTGAAGCAAACTCCGAAATTCTTGCTATCTAAGATTCCTAGCTCTGCCATAAATATACCTTGTTCCAACTTCATAGGTATAAATGAACTGTTTTCCCAGTTATCTCCAAAGCCAACATGTAAAAAAATATTTTTAGCGCCCGCTTGTACCAACAAACCAGCATAACTCACCTTTAAATTATCACCACTGTATAATACTTTTTTGGATAACACTACCCCATTATCTTCATAAGTTTTTTTTGCCAATGTTATACCCCCTAGAATCGTTATATTTTAAATCATTTAGCTATTAATAGAAACAAAAACCATTATTTTTCAATATTGTACCATAAATTTTTACATCATGTCAAACTGGTCCACATCTGTAAACTCATTACATATATGGCAATATAAGCTTCTCTAACGTAGGATTTATACCTAAGGCTTGCTTTAGCTTTTTATATTCATCTATAATATTTTTGTTTATACCACCAATCTTTTCAGCTCTAATCATTAAGTTCTTCGGTGTTTCAAGTGGTGAAACATATTCCACGATAGATACCTTGTAACCCAGTGCCTCTAAAATCATCAGCCTAATTCCATCAGTTAGTATATCAGCGAGTCTTGCCTTGAGAACGCCATGTTTTGTTATACTTTGAAGCATGTCAAACGAGTATTGGTGGAGTATTTCCTTCTGACAGCAAGGCACCATTACGATAGCTTTAGCATTATTATTTACAGCTAGTGCTATTGCTAAATCAGTAGCTGTATCGCAAGCATGAAGGCTTATTGCTAAATGAATATCCTGGTTCGCAGTATAGTTTCTGATATCTGTAACCTTAAATTTCATATTTCTATAATCGAGCTGATTTGCTATCTTTTGAGACGCATCAATTACAGTGTTCGAAATATCTAGCCCTATAAATTGGCAGTTCTTTTTAAGAACGTCTTTTATATAATAGTTCAAAACAAATGACAAATATGATTTCCCACAACCACAATCAACAACATTAATGTTTTCATAATTTGAGCAAAGAGACTTCAGCATGTCATCAACAAGCTCAATATAATGGTCAATTTGATTATATTTTCGAATCATATCATTTTTAATTTTGCCATTCTCACCAAGTATTCCTATTGCTTTAAGAACATCATCAGCAGGTCCTACCTTTATATAATAATCTCTATTTGTGATCTGTGAGGTTTCATTGTGTTCTTTGCAAGTGTCTGCTATCTCTGTATCCTTAGTTTTCATCTTAACATTTTTATCATCTGCATCTATAAAAATAGTACTGCCACGTTCTTCATAAATTAAATTCATAGCTTCGTATTGTAGGGCAATTTTAGACACCCTGTCTCCAAGCCAAGAAATCTCTAGTTTATCAATTCTACCATTGTATTGAAGCAGAAGCTTATTATCCTGTAATGTAATGGTTCCTTCATAATTTTTGGTTCCAGATTTTAATTTCATAGTTATTTTTTTAAAAAAACTTGAATTATCGGTTATACGTTGTTCTAATCCTGTTAAAAATAGACCTAATTTTTGTATGCTTTGTTTATTCATTATCTGTACCTCAATATTTAAATAATTTTGTATTTATTTACTCAACTGTCCCATATGGAATATTCGAATCGCCGCTATGAGAGATGTGTCTGTTAGAATGCTTAGTTATTTCTTATTCCGACTTAGTCATTTAGATATTTACAGCTTTTGCACCGATGCTTTTAGTAGCTCAATATCAGCTTCACCAAGCTCCTTACATTCACCTAGGTTAAGTGTTTCATCCAAGTTCAGCATTCCCATGCTAAGCCTCTTTAAATAAATAACCTTTTTATCTACGGCTTCAAACATTCTTTTTACTTGATGAAATTTTCCTTCTACAATAAACAGTTTTATCTCAGATATTTCATCTGATTTAATTATCTCAAGCTGTGCTGGAAGAGTTGTGTACCCATCATCCAACGTTACCCCTTTGCTAAAAGCTTCTATATCACTATCATTGACCACTCCCAAAACATGTGCATAATATTGCTTTGTAACATGCTTCTTTGGTGAAAGTATTTCATGTGATAGCTGTCCATCATTTGTCATTAGGACAAGGCCTTCAGTATCTATATCCAATCTTCCCGCTGGAAATAGATCAAAGCATTTGTATTTCTCCGGCAATATGTCAAAAACTGTTTTTTGCTTGTTATCTGTAGTTGCTGAAATAACACCCTTTGGCTTGTTCATCATTAAATATATATATTTGCGATAATTAAGCTGTATTCCATTCATTTCTATTACATTCTCAGTTGGATCAACATAGAACCCACTATCATTAACAGTTTTTCCATCTATCGTAACCAAGCCATTTTTTACAGCACTCTTTATTTCGGTTCTTGAACCAAATCCAAAATTTGAAAGCACCTTATCCAATCTCTGCTTCTGTTTCAAAGGTATCTATCCTCCTTGCGTTTAATAACACTAACTAATATCAGATACAATATATTTGATAGATTATGTTAAATAGTACTTCCGTACAATTAAAACAGTAGGTCAATTTCATATATTTGTATTTGTCTTGTTTTGCAGCAACTTCTACGACATCTTCCTCCAACCTTTGGGATAAAGGTTCTTCAGCATGTCACCTGTTTGCTTTGCCCAACCTAATGAGTAACCATCTACACAAATTCCAGTATAACCTTTTTCTCCTGAAATAATAAGCGTTTCACCTTTAAGATAACTATTTGTTTCTCTAGCATCTGATGTGAAATTTATCTTATTCTTTATCTCATCACAACTTAAAGAAACAGCAAAGGAATGTGATGGAATAAACCCCTTTGGACCCATTTCACCTAAATACCATCCAGATTTTGCAACCCTCAAACCAGATAAATCTGGACATGTTTCAGGCAGATGATATAAATTGTTACCCTTTTGAAAAGCATATCCTTTAAGACCATCTATATTTGTATTGTTTTCAATAAAATTTGCAAGCTCTAGGTTAAAATCCCTCAAGTCATTAGCATCGTTGATAACGTGAGATTTTTCCCATTTTCTTAGGGCATCTTGTGCTTCAAAGCCGCCATTGTTTTTGTTCTCACAGTTATTATCTATCTTTTTAAGTAGAGCAGCGAAGTGCCCTTCCCCATTCAATTTATGTGGCCATAGTCTTGCTGCCTTACTAAAATCGTATTTTTCATTAGACCACTGTGTGCGTCCCCCTTCTATTCCTCCTACTTTAGGTATTTCTTGAAGCTCATAGCTGCCCTCATGCTCATTCATAAATTTCTCAATCATGAGTTCATCTTCTTCAGGTGAAAAGGTACAGGTGGAATATAAAATACTTCCTCCCGGTTTTAACATCTTGTCTACCTGCTGAAGTATCTCCCATTGCATACCGCAACACTTCTCACATTGATACTTTTCCCAGCTCTTTATAGCATCTTCATCCTTTCGGAACATACCTTCTCCTGAGCAGGGTGCATCTACCAATATTTTATCAAAATATCCCTTAAAATTCTCAGCAAGTTTATCTGGTGTTTCATTCAAAACTACGGCATTCTTCACACCGTACAACTCTATATTTTTAACCAACGCTTTTACTCTATTATTATTATTGTCATTTGCAACCAACAATCCCTGACCCTTCATCTGTGCGGCCATTTGAATAGTTTTACCACCAGGCGCAGCGCATAAATCCAAAACCTTATCTCCTGGTTTAACACCTATGACAGCACCGGGCAACATAGCACTCGGTTCTTGAATGTAATACAGCCCTGCATAATAGTACGGGTGTCTACCTGGGTTATCTCCTTCTTGATAATAAAACCCATCGGTAGTCCAAGGAACAGGTTCCAGATGAAAAGGAGATGTTTTCAAGAACTCCTCAACTGATATTTTCAATGTATTAACTCGTAAACCATAAAATCTAGGCTTCTTATATGATTCAAGGTAGCTGTTGAATTCCTCACCCATCAGTCCCTGCATTTTATTCACAAATTCTTCTGGCAGCTTCATAAAAATAATAGCTCCTGTAATAAAATTTTGACAGGAGTTATTATAACACAAAACATGGAATTTTAGCTGTAAATATTTGATCACAGCAGAGTTGCTAATACTCCTGCTTATCCAATAACTCTGTTTATAATTGGGAGATAAGTGCTATCAATAGTCTAAAAAAAATATTTTCCCACCTGTACTTGAACTATTATCTGGGCTGGCTATCAGGAAAACTATTATCACAATATAAAAAACTCACTTCTTGACAGTCCTCATTACCCATGCTATAATAGCTTTTGTCATTGAAAAATGGCCCATTGGTCAAGTGGCCTAAGACACCGCCCTCTCACGGCGGCTACAGGGGTTCGAATCCCCTATGGGTCACCAAAAAGCAACTTTGCATTTTGCAAAGTTGCTTTTTTTATTGTTTGCTTTTTAATATAAAAAAACACAGAGAACAATTTACAATCGTTCATCTGTGTTTTTTACTTCACATTATATTAGTGCTTCAGATAAAATATTTCATTTAATATAATTCTTTTCATTAAAATTCTTACTGGCATTTCTTATATGCGCTATTGTGAGCTCTTCGGCAGTATCTGCATTCTTATTACTAATTGCTTCAAATATCGCCCTATGCTCCTCAAGCGCCTTAACTGGCCTGCCTGGTGTATCGAACGAGTTATTTCTAGCGCTTTGTATAAAATGATGAAAAGTACTAAGCATGTGCATAAGTGGGCTACTTTTACTTGCTTTGAAAATAATATCATGAAATTTGGAGTCATATTTCATGAGGTGCTCTACATCATTCTTGATGGTGTAGAATTCCTCAAATTCGAGAGCCTCTTTCAATTCCTTAATCTCTTCTGGCGTAATCTTTTCTGCTGCCCATCTAGCTGCAAGTCCTTCAATCCTTGTTCTGATAGTGAAAATGTCTTCAACATCCTGATCAGTTACGCCCTTCACAATGGCACCTTTGTTTGGTATAGCTTGAACCAAGCCCTCCAATTCAAGCTGTCGTATAGCCTCTCGTATAGGGGTTCTACTTACTCCAAGTTCCTCTGACAACCGTAATTCAATAAGGCTATCTCCAGGCTTATATACTCCTGTCAAGATTTGATTGCGAAGTTGACTAAATACCCTTCCCCGCAATGAATTCACTAAGTTTTCATTTTCATCATATTCAAGCTTAGCCATGTTTTTACTCCCTTTTAGGGCATTATTGTTTACTTAGTTCACGAGTATAGTTTAGCAATCCACCTGCAAGTACCATTTCAACTTGTCTATTTGAAAATGATACCTTTGCATTAAACTGCGTATTCTTTGTTAGATTCCTTACTACTATAGTATCAGCCTTTTTAATTTGATTTATTGCATCCTCTATAGTTAGCTCATCATTTATATCAATTGCATCATAATCTGTTTCATTTTCAAAAGTCATTGGTACAATTCCTGAATTAATTAAGTTTGCCATATGAATTCTTGCAAATGACTTAGCTATGACTCCCTTTATTCCTAACTGCAATGGTGCTAATGCAGCATGCTCTCTACTTGAACCTTGGCCATAGTTTGAGCCACCAATTATAAATCCGCCACCATTAGCCTTTGCTCTTGCTGGGAACTCTGGGTCACATGGCACCAAACAGAACTCTGCAAGGTAAGGAATATTTGATCTAAATGGAAGAAGCTTTGCATTTGAAGGCATAATGTGGTCGGTTGTTATATTGTCCCCCACCTTAATCAATGCCTTGCCAGAAACCTTATCAGTTAATTCCTTGTTTAAAGGGAAAGGTTTAATGTTTGGTCCTCTAACAACTTCTACATCATTTCCTTCTGGTGCTGGTGCTAGAACCATATTATCATTAATTAGAAATTCCTCTGGCATATCTATCTTTGGTGCAGCTCCTAGTTCTCTTGGATCAGTGAGCACACCTGTAAGAGCACTTGCAGCAGCAACCTCAGGACTTACTAGGTATACTTTAGCTGAAGTAGTTCCACTTCTTCCTTCAAAGTTTCTGTTGAAGGTTCTTAGAGATACAGCATCGCTGCATGGAGCCTGACCCATACCAATACATGGACCGCAAGCCGATTCAAGAATTCTTGCTCCTGCTGACACCATATCTGCTAATGCGCCATTCTGTGCTAGCATAGTTAATACCTGCTTTGAACCTGGTGCAATAACCAAGCTCACATTAGGATCAATTGTTTTACCTTTTAATATTGCTGCAACCTTCATCATATCCATATATGAAGAGTTTGTGCAGCTTCCTATTGCGACCTGATCAACCTTTATTTTCCCAATAGTAGAAATCTTCTCTATATTATCTGGGCTGTGTGGTTTTGCTGCCATTGGCTCAAGTGTAGCTAAATCTATTACAATATGTTCATCATAGTTTGCATCGCTATCTGGCAAAAGCTCTACCCAATCCTGCTCTCTACCTTGTGCTTTTAAGAACGAATATGCTACCTCATCACTTGGGAATATTGAGGTTGTAGCTCCCAATTCTGCTCCCATATTTGTAATAGTTGCTCTTTCAGGAACAGTAAGAGTTTTGATGCCTTCTCCAGCATATTCAATAACCTTACCAACTCCACCTTTTACAGTCAATACCCTAAGAACTTCTAATATAATGTCTTTTGCAGCTGACCAGTCATTTAGCTTTCCTTTTAATTCAACCTTGCAAACCTTTGGCATTGGGAGGTAGTAAGGTCCGCCACCCATTGCTACAGCTACATCAAGTCCACCTGCTCCAATAGCTAACATTCCTATTCCACCACCTGTTGGTGTATGGCTGTCAGAACCAAGTAATGTCATTCCAGGTGCTCCAAAACGCTCTAATTGTACCTGATGGCAGATTCCATTTCCAGGCTTAGAAAAGTATATACCATGCTTTGAAGTAACTGTTTGTATATATTTGTGATCATCTGCATTTTCAAAACCAGCCTGCAGTGTGTTGTGATCAATATATGCAACTGATTTCTTTGTCTTTACTCTAGGCATTCCAATTGCTTCAAACTGCAAATATGCCATTGTACCTGTTGAATCCTGTGTAAGTGTTTGGTCTATCTTAATAGAAATTTCACTACCAGTAACCATTTTACCACTAACTAAGTGATCTTTAATTATTTTTTGTGCTAGATTTAAGCCCATTTTAAAACCTCCAAATTTGTTTATCTATATAATGTTTTATTTCTTATTAGGAATCAAGCTTGGTTCTATTTCTTGTATTCCCTTTAACATTTCTTTATCGCTAATTGAAGTATTTCTGCCAGCTTGATATAAAGCATCAATCCATTCTTTTATTTGAGCTACTCGTATGTCCTTTTTGTCAATCATAGCTTTTCCAGACAAACGGAAATTATTATTTATCCAAAGCGCTATACCTGCAAGGCCTGAGGTCTGAGTAATTGCGATACCAATTGGTCTATTTAATATCTTAGCAGTATTAAAAATATTATATATTTCCTCATCCTTTAAAAGTCCATCTGCATGAATTCCTGCCTGTGTAACATTAAAATGTTTTCCTACAAAAGGTGTTCTAGGAGGAATCTCATAGTCAAGCTCTCTTTCATAGTACTCAGCTATTTCTGATATTACTGTAGTGTCCATTCCATCAGTTGTTCCTCTAAGTGAAGCATACTCAAATACCATAGCCTCAAGTGGTGTATTTCCAGTACGTTCACCAATTCCTAGAAGTGAACAATTTACTGAAGAACATCCATATAACCACGCTATTGCCGAATTGTCCACTGCCTTGTAAAAATCATTATGACCATGCCATTCTATAAGTTCGCTTGGGAAACCAGCATGGTGCCTTAGTCCATATATTATACCAGGAACACTTCTAGGCAGCGCAGCTCCTGGATACGTAACACCATAGCCCATAGTATCACAGGCTCTTAATTTTATTGGGACACCACTTTCATCCATCAGCTTCCTAAGTTCTAATGCAAAAGGAACTACAAAACCGTAAAAGTCAGCCCTAGTTATATCTTCTAAATGGCATCTCGGCTTAATTCCAACATCGATAGCTTCTTTAATAACACTCAAGTAGCCGTCCATAGCCTGTTTTCTGGTCTTTTTCAGCTTCCTAAATATATGGTAATCAGAGCAACTAACTAAGAAACCAGTCTCTTTCATCCCCATTTCCTTCGCAAGCTGAAAATCGCTCTTCGATGCCCTTATCCAGCTCGTTACTTCAGGAAATTTATATCCCTTTTCCATACATTTGTATACTGCTTCTTTGTCCTTGTCACTGTATAGGAAAAACTCTGTTTGCCGGATTATACCATTTGGTCCACCTAATTTGTGAAGATAATCATATAGTGTAACAATCTGATCAACTGTATACGGTGCCCTGGATTGCTGTCCATCTCTAAAAGTAGTATCTGTTAGCCAAATCTCATCAGCTGGATTCATTGGCACTCTACGATGATTAAACGTACATTTAGGTACTTCATCGTAATTAAAAATTTCTCTATAGAGATTTGGTTCAGAAACGTTCTGAAGAGAATATCTATACTGAGTTTGCTCAAGTGTATTCGAATTTTTATTAAACTCAATCATTTTAATACCTCCTAAAAATAATAGTTTACAACACTAATAATCTGATGTGCTACCTCAATATCTAATTGTGCTTTTATGTATATGTGTATTATTGTATACAATAATACACTCCATGTCAATATCAATTAATAACCTTAAATTAACTATCTCCTGTCATAATTTAAATAAATAAGTAAAGCACATAAGAATTAAGAAGGATTTTACTTTTTTTTGTAGAATAGTAGAAGGTATGTTATATCAAATACATTTTTTTGCTAAACTTCGGAGGGAATATTATGAAAAAAGATGAGTCAGGTAGTTCCAAATCCAATAACTTATATCTTATTGGTGCCATATGTAGTATTGTATTGTGTGTTGTTGGAGGTATAATCAGTAACAGCATAGCTGCTGCCATTTATACTCTATTTGCCTGTTTTGTATCCTGCATTATATTTATTATTTTGACAGGTTTACAGTACAAGAACACCATCAAAAAGTTTTCGGACGATTTGGATGGCTTCAAATCAGGTGACTTTTCGCATATGATTGAACCAAAGAGATATGGAGTTTTAGGTTTCGTCGCTTCAGTAGTTAATCTTGTTATAAGTGATATTCGTTCACTCATTGAAGGTTTTTTCAATCTCTCCATATCTATTACTCAAGCATCAAGGAAAGTTACTGCAACTTCTGAAAATGCTACTAGTGCAATCGAGGAGATATCTAAAACTATTGATGAGATAGCAAAGGGTGCATCTTCTCAAGCTGAAGAGGCTCAATTAGGCGTACAGGTTGTTGATAAACTATCAGATCAAATAAATTTTGTTTTTGAAAGCTATAGTGGTATCACAAACGAGACAAACAAAATTATCAACTTGAATACTGTGGGGCTAAAAGCTGTTACCACTCTGAGAGAAAAATCAAAAGAAACTTATGAAACCTCAGAAAAAATATTTGCTGTTGTAGGAAATCTAACAAATACAACTAAAGATATTGGTCTATTCGTTGAATCTATTGAAAATATTGCTGAGCAAACAAATCTACTGGCTCTCAATGCAGCTATTGAAGCCGCAAGAGCAGGAGAAGCTGGCAGAGGCTTTGCAGTTGTTGCCGATGAGGTCCGTAAACTAGCAGATCAGAGTAGAAAATCCACTGAAGAGATTAATAATATGATGCAAAGCATTCAAGAAGAATCTGCCTTGGCTATCTCCTCTATGGAAATTATGAAGAAGGTTTCTCAAGACCAAAACTTGGCTGTTGATAAAACTAATAGTTCCTTTAGTGATATCGCGAATGCCATAGATTACATCGTAACAAAAATTAACGAAGTAAATAAAGCGGTTATTAAAATGCAAGATGACAAAGGCGAAGTTATTAGTGCAATTGAAAATATCTCTTCTGTATCTCAGCAAACTGCTGCATCAAGCCAAGAGGTTGCTGCTACGACAGAAACCCAGATAAAGACTCTTGATGATATGAAGATTGCAGCTCAAAGTTTGGATCAATTAGTTAAGCAACTAGATATAAAACTTAAGAAATATAAACTTAGATAGTTTATACATAATAAAAATGAGGCTTACAAATTGATTTTTATCAATTTGTAAGCCTCATTTTTTATTTATTATTATCTTGTGTTGTACCTTGTACATTAGATTCACTCTTGCTAGATTTATTTCTTTTTCGAAGAGCATCACTTATTATATACTCAATCTGCCCATTTACAGAACGAAATTCATCGTCAGCCCACTTTTGAATTTCTTCCCACATCTTTGGGCTTATCCTAAGTAATATCGATTTTTTTTCCGCCATAATCTCAACCAACGCCTTTGCCTTAATTGTGTAGTGTTCCTGTGTTAATAATTGGCTGTGTGCTTCTTTCTCCACATAAAACAACAAGCAAATTACTTACCATAGCAGCTTTTCTTTCTTCATCAAGCTCCACAATATCATTTTCGCTTAGCATTTTTAAAGCCATTTGAACCATACCTACTGCACCCTCAACAATCTTTTGTCTGGCTGCAATTATTGCTGATGCCTGCTGTCTTTGAAGCATAGCAGCCGCTATCTCAGGAGCATATGCCAAATGTGAAATCCTTGCTTCCTCAACTACAACGCCCGCCTTGCCCAGTCTCTGTTGCAGTTCATTTTTTAGAGCCTCCGACACTTGGTCTGAGCTACCTCTTAAAGACAAAGAATTTGTATCCTCTGCAACATCGTATGGATATAAGCCTGCTAAATGCCTAAGAGCTGACTCGCTCTGAACATTTACATAATTCAAATAATTATCAACATCAAAAAGTGCCTCGGCCGTGTTTTCAACCTTCCATACAATTACAGCAGCTATTTCTATTGGGTTACCCATTTCATCATTTACTTTTATCCTTTCGCCATTAATATTTCTAGATCTAAGCGATATTTTTTTCTTTGTATAAAAAGGATTTGCCCAATGCCAGCCTTCCTTCTTAAGAGTACCAACATACTTACCAAACAAAACCATTACCATTGCTTCATTTGGTTGTATAGTAAAGAACCCCGGTAGCATAAAAATAAACAAGGCAAATAATAATACTGCTACAACAGATAGTATGTTTTGCCCAGAAGTCAATGCAATAGCAAATACAAAAATACTTAGAATAAGTAGTAAAAACGATGCAAAAAGCGTTGGCCCACCTGAACTAGCTTTACTTGAAATTTCCTTCATTACGACCCCTCCTGTTTAAATAAAAATATATATTAATATGATATCAATATAATATCATATTAATATTTTAAAGTCAATATTTAACAATTAATATTTACTATAATTATGCCACCCAGAATTTCATACTCCAATAGTAAACACTTATCTGTAGATTAATCGTTAATATTAAAACATTAAGATATAAACAAAGTTATTTTCCTTGGAAAAAGTGTCAGGCTAAGCATCAACAGAAACGAATCTTTCAGTCTAATACATTTTGTATCCATAGCTACCTTATATTATTTTATTTTATATTATAATCAATACATAACTTACGAAACGTTATTGAAATGAAATAAATAAGTATTAAATAAATCTATAGTTACAAACAAATAAGTTTAGGTATAATTTATTCATTAGAGCTAAAGCTCATTAAGGAGACTAATATGAAAAGAAATATAATCAGTATCGATGAAGAAAAGTGTAACGGTTGTGGATTATGCGTAGATGCTTGTCACGAGGGAGCGCTTGTACTAGAGAATGGGAAGGCAAAGCTAATCTCTGATAGTTACTGTGACGGCCTAGGAAATTGTCTGCCAGAATGCCCTACAAACGCAATTACGATTGAAGAACGTGACGCTGATGCTTATGATGAAGAATTGGTTATGAAGAATATTGCGAAAAAGGCTGCCCTTCAGAATTCTTCTGCTCCCTTACAACACCCAATACAAGGTGGTTGTCCTGGTTCTAGAGCTATGGCAATAAAAAAACCAGTTGAAAGAGTTACGGGAGTCCAAGCTCAAAATGAGCCTCTAACCTCAGAGTTAATGCAGTGGCCTTGTCAAATAAAGCTAGTACCCGTGAATGCTCCCTACTTTGACAACTGTGACTTGCTAATCGCAGCAGACTGTACAGCCTTTGCTTATGCAAATATTCACAAGGACTTTATGAAGAACAGAATTACTTTAATAGGCTGTCCAAAACTTGATGAGGGTGATTATTCAGAAAAACTTACAGCAATACTTTCAAATAATAATATAAAGAGTGTGAAGGTTTTGAGAATGGAAGTGCCATGCTGTGGTGGTATAGTTAACGCTGTTAAAACAGCTCTAATTCAATCTGGACAAATGATTCCTTGGAGTATCGTGGTTATTGGAACAAATGGTGAAGTAGTACAAAGTTAACACTCGTTATATTGATTGTTGTAATAAATGCTAAAAGTGCTATAAAGTTATTTTTTTTAAAGTGTTCAACATGTAAACCTTTTCTATTATAATAAGCCTATAAGCAAACTTGCTTATAGGCTTATTATAATAGTCGGGATAGCAATTCCAATATATTTTGTGGTTGCACCTGTGGCTCATGGAGGTTTATATGATAATCGGTATTATTGGAGCAATGCAGCAAGAAATCAAGTTATTAACAGAAAGTATGAAAATAAAAGAGACCAAAACAATAGGAATGAGAGAATACTATATAGGAGAACTATTTGAAAAAGAGGTTGTATTAGTTTTTTCAAAATGTGGGAAAGTTGCTGCTGCCTCCACTGTTACCACTCTTATAGAGATTTTTAAGGTAAACTTAGTTATTTTTACGGGAGTGGCCGGTGGCGCAGATAAAGCCTTGAATATAGGTGATATCATAATAGCTGACAAGCTAGTACAGCATGACATGGATGCCAGCGCTCTGCCTGGTTTCAGAAGGTTTGAGATTCCCTTGTTAGGGATTGATACCTTCATGGCATCTGACAAAATGGTTTCTCTAGCTAGAATTTCAGCTCAGCAGTATATTTCTAAATATATGAAGGATGATGTCTCTCAATGTGACCTAGCAGAGTTTAACATTAGTACTCCAAATGTAGTTGTAGGTACTGTTGCAAGTGGAGACCAGTTTGTTGCTGATGGTAAAAAGGTTAATAGCCTAGCCAATGAAATCAATAATTTAAAATGTATTGAGATGGAAGGTGCAGCTGTAGCCCAGGTTTGCTATGAGCATAATGTTGACTATATAGTATTTAGGGTTATATCTGATAAAGCCGATGAACATGCAAGTATAAATTTTCCAAAGTTTATTGAAAAAACTGCTAGTTACTTTACTCGTGGCATAATCCAAAGTTTTATCACTGAAATAGAATAATATTTCAACTTTCCCTCATTGCAATTTAGTAATCTTAACAGAGTTAGTAATCTTAAAGAGAAGGTAGGTGTATCCGATGGAAGTCACATCAGATATATCTACCTTCTCTTTGTTTGGTTGAGATACTAACAAGCAATATTAGTGCTTAACATAATTACAATATTATGTAACATTATTATTTAAGAAATAATATACTGCTATTGAGAATAAAACAACACAGTAATATATCAAAATTTTCAATAATAAAGGTGATTGAGAATGCCATATACAAATAGAGAATTATTATCAAGATTATTACAATGCGAGGCAGAGGGAGAAGGCGAGGATGGTATGAAAGCCGTGGCTTCTGTTATTATGAACAGAGTCAAGGTTCCATATGGTGAATTCTTCAGAATTATACAAGGTGATGTCAGGAAAGCTATTGCTCAAGCAGGTCAATTTACATGTATGAAGGAAGTGGTTGCTGGAGCTTATAATGCTCAGAACATATATAATATGAACCCACAACAAATACATTACGATATAGCCGATTGGGCATTAGGTGGTAGCACTTTAGGTGCAGTGGCAAACTCTCTTTGGTACTTCAATCCATTTAGACCTACCTGTGTATCTTTCTTTCCAATTGGGAATAACGGAATAATTTTCACTAGAGTTCGCCAACACTGTTTTTATATTCCCACTGCAAAGTATGCAACCACATAATTATTTTTAATAAATTAAATTAAGAAAGGACTTAGTTTTTATGAAAACTTCTTATACTCCATATTATAACATGCCTGACTGCTATTCTCAGTATGAATCTTATGAGTCAAGGCCTAACGGAATATTTCCTAATGTAGCCCCAGGTACAAGTCCAACTGGAATTCCAGATATGAACCAATTGCAACCTATAACACCCACAACAGAGCCACAAGCTGTAACACTTACAAGTACTGAATATATGAATGGTTATTTGCGTACACAGATTGGAAAAATGGTAAGAGTAGAATTCCTTATAGGAACAGGAACACTCATTGATAGGACTGGAACATTACTGAGTGTTGGCGCGAATTATCTTACGCTTCGACAAGTTCAAACTGACGACATTGTTGTATGTGACTTTTATACGATTAAATTTGTTACTTTACTTTTATAATTATAAATAAACCATGAAATCCTTAAATTAATTTATGACTTGAAAAGTGAAAAGAACTTAATGTAAAAATTAAAAAGATATAACACAAAAGCTATTAGATTTATAAATGATTTACATTTATTATCTAATAGCTTTTATAATTGGTGTGCCCATGGGGATTCGAACCCAAGGCCTACGCCTTAGAAGGGCGTTGCTCTATCCAGCTGAGCTATGGGCACATGTTAAAAAACTTATGGAGCGGGTAGTGGGAATCGAACCCACGCAGTCAGCTTGGAAGGCTGAAGTTCTACCATTGAACTACACCCGCATATATACTTGTCTATCAGCTTCAGAGAGTATTTCGTCAGCCGACTTTTAATATTATACAGGGTACCTGCTACTTTGTCAACACCTTCTACAGCTTTTTTTTAACCTTTTTTTAATTGCCATTTTTACTATATTCTACCATGGTTTTACCACTTTTTCATTTGCCTAATTCTTAGTTTATTTAGACAAATTAAATATAAAGTACACCTGTTTTTATATCATCTTTTGAAATATCCAAAATAGCGTATGACTCTGGCTTATTACTTCTAGATTCGCTAATACTTCCAGGGTTCATAATCAACGTATTTTTAACATTATCGACAACCGCTATATGCGTATGCCCAAATAAAATGACCTCAGCATTTTCTATCTTAGCTTGTGCTAAAATGCGGTTATAATCCCACTTAACTGAATATTTATGGCCATGAGTCATGAATACTCTCTTACCCTCAATCTCAATGGTTTTTTCTGCACAAATAGTCCCAATTCTAATATCACTATTGCCATAGACATATTCAAATTTAATATTAGGAAATAATTGACTTAATTGTACAGCGTCTCTACAATAATCCCCAAGATGTAATACCATTTCAATATCTGGATTTCTCTCTATCGCTTTCCTTGCATTAAAAATATATCCATGAGTGTCACTCATTACAAGCACTTTCATTATGTCTTTCCCCCATTAGAGCCAAAACCAATTGTCTCTGTTTATCTGATGTCTACCGCCACTAATTCCCAGCTTCAAATACCGATGCTACCGCTGCTAATCACCAACGCAATTCAAGAACTCTGTTTATGTTATAAATATTCTTGAATTTTTACTGCCATCTTATTTAAAGCCTTTGCACGATGACTTATTTCATTTTTAATATCAATTTCTAATTCTGCCATAGTTTTTTCATATTGCGGTACATAGAAAAGGGGATCATACCCAAACCCATTATTTCCTTTGCATTCTAAGGCAATAAAGCCTTCACAGGTATCACGAACAACAAATGATCTTCCATCTGGAAATGCTATAGCAATTGCACATACAAATCTGGCTTTTCTTTTCTCAAATGGCACAATCTTCAGCATATTTAAAAGTTTCTCATTTTTATCTTTATCAGTGGCTTCAGGTCCGCCAAACCTTGCTGAATATATCCCTGGAGCTCCATTTAGGAAATCAACCTCAAGACCTGAGTCATCAGCCATAACAATAGTATTTGATACTATACATATCTCCTGTGCCTTCTTCATTGAATTCTCTTCAAAGGTAGTTCCATCTTCAATAACATCAATATCTATACCTATGTCACTCATAGCTACAACATCAAAAGGCATATTTGACAATACTTTTTTTATTTCTGCAAGCTTTCCCTTGTTTTTTGTGGCCACCACTAGCTTTTGCATCTATTTTCTCCTAAAAAAATCATTTCAATTATTTTAAGACATCCATTTGAAGCTGTATCAGCTTCTCTATGCCTGATTGTGCCAAGTTTAATAATACATCAAGCTGCTTTTTACTAAAGCTTGTCTTTTCCCCAGTTGCTTGAATTTCAATAAATTCACCTTTGTCAGACATTATTACATTCATATCAACCCCTGCAGCACTATCCTCAACATAGCAAAGGTCAAGAAGTTCCTCACCATATACTACACCAACACTTGTTGCAGCGACAAAGCCAATAACAGGCATTTTGGAAATCAAGCCATTATCAATTAATTTCTGACATGCATCAACCAAAGCAATGTAGCCTCCTGTAATAGAAGCTGTTCGAGTTCCTCCATCTGCCTGAATTACATCACAATCTATAGTTATTGTTCTCTCACCTAAAAGCTTAAGGTTAACAATGGTTCTGAGTGACCTACCTATCAAACGTTGAATTTCTTGACTTCTACCATTGAGCTTCAGCTTAGAAATATCTCTCGTATTTCTAACCCCGGTTGCCCTAGGGAGCATAGCATATTCAGCCGTTACCCAGCCCTCTCCAGATTCTTTCTTGAACGGTGGAATTCTTTCTTCTACCGAAGCGGTGCAAATCACCTTTGTATCTCCTACCTCAATAAGAGCAGATCCCTCTGCATGCTTTATATAATTTCTTGTAATTTTTACTGGTCGAAGTTCTGAATTATTTCTTCCATCCTGCCTGAACATATTGCCTCCATTAGTCCTAAATAGCTCTTTAGCTAAACCATTACTGGCTGTATGCTAGTAATGGTTTAGTTTTATAATAACTCAAATTTCCCTAAAATTCATCAGCCTTTTTAGATAAATATAAAGATTTAAATTTATATGTTTTGTATACTTTGCCTAAATTGTTTTCTATTTATCCATAACTCGATTAAAAGTTGTAGGTAGATTTTTTGAGACTGCTACCTCAGTCCCTTCTGGTAAAGTAGTTTCTTTTCCGTCTATCAATATTTTAACTTTTCGAATGCCTTTTAGTTGGTTAATAGAATAATATATCTGATTTAATAAGCTGTCCTCTTTTTCTTGTCCACCATAATTACTTATTTGAGAAGAAAAATCTAGTATCGCTAAGTCGCTCTGCCAGACACATGAAAGTAACCTCGTTTCTTGTGGAAAGGAAGTAAAATACTTGGACCCACTTGGCTTTTTGCTTAGCTCAGTAAACATCGTCACTGGAAGTTGATCATCCTCTGTTTTTTCAATCTGTGCTGATACAGGTACTAAATAATTGAAATTATTACTTCCATAAGCCATGTAATATAAGTCACATTTTACATAGCCTTCTTGAAGCTGTGTTTCCTCTGCATTAATAAAAGTATTATTTCTATTTCTTATCCCTGATAAGTCAGTTCCATTATTAAGTTTTTCTATAGTCTTTCCTTCTACTCTAATACTAACATTTGTAATTGTTTTAAACCCTGTTAAGGTATATACAACAGAAGCAACAGTCATCTGTTCATCCTGTGGTGTAGCAGTGTTCAAAAATTCTTTAGAAAAATCTACAATAGCACTTCCATTTTTAATACTCATACCCTTTATCTTCGTTCCCTGTGGCAATACAGGATAAAGGCCATAATAGTCTAACTGCTCTCTTGTCACGGCCTCATCGACTAAACCGTTTATGGCGGCTTTTGCCAAGCCCTCTTGTTTTAATACACTCCTTGTCACTGGGACAAGTAATCCTTCTTTGTTCCTATAAAACAATGTTAATAATACACTGTTTTTATTATTTGAGTCGGCGATAACACCTTTTCCCACACCATTATCAACAATGCCCCCACTGCTATTTATATCACTAGTAGCGTCGCTTGATATTGACGATGTATTAATTGTCGTGTTTGAGTTTGACGCGGCAGCTACGGCTACTGAATTATTCGAGCTACTTGGTGTAGTTTCAGCTATTGAGGCATTTGCAACTGTATTCTCATTATTGCCTATTTGCACAACCGTTGGAATAATTGGTTCTGAATCATTTATATCCTTTTGACCGATAAAAGAGCATCCTGTAGTCAAAAGCATAACTGCTAACACAATACTGACAACCCTTTTCATATTTAGTCCTCCTTATTATAGAAAAATTTCCATAAAATAATTATAGACTATATATTAGTTATTTATTATTTCCCAAAAACAGACATCACTTAATCTGAGAATTAGTGTCAGTGTATACACTCTTTTTGGACTCTATATCTTTGCTTGCCTTGTTTTCTAGCTCTAAATCAGTGCTTCCCTTGTTTTCTAGCTCTAAATCAGTGCTTATCTTGTTTTCTAGCTCCTTATTAGTGTTTGCTTTGTTCTCTAACTCTATACCCGTGTTTGTCTCTTTCTCTAGCTCTATACCCGTGTTTGTCTTCTTCTCTAGCTCTATTCTCTCTAATGACTTAACTATTGCATCGCATAAAGCTTCTGCTGTTTTTTGTTGGTAACTCTCACTTTGCAAATTCTTAACTTCATTGTGATTTGATACAAATCCGATCTCAGCAAGAGCTGAGGGCATTTTAGTATACTTAAGCACTACAAGACCTGGTCTCTCAACGATTTTTCTGTTTACAGATTTAATATTGTTTAATAATAAATCTTGAATAATTCTTGCAAACTTTTCTCCTGAAAACAATTTGTCTCCAGCCTTTTCAGGGTAATATAGAGTCTCTGTCCCACTAATCTTTCTATTATCAATAGCATTATTGTGAATACTTAAAAAAAGCGTTGCATTCAATGCATTAGCTATATACGGCCTGTCATATAACCCTACAAAAGTGTCATCCTGGCGAAGTAGAAATGTTTTAACATTCTTTGCCTTCAGCAGCTTTTCTAGCTTTAAGACTATAGCTAGGTTCAAATCTTTTTCTTTAACAGAACCATTATTTGCTCCTGGGTCTAGTCCACCATGTCCGGCGTCAATAACAACTAATCTTTCATCATCTTTTGCAGGAGTTAATAAGTTTATTTCCGTCTGATTGAGTTTTTCATTATAGGATGTATAAAACTTAAACTCTTTTTTAATATTAAACACTATATGAGTATTACTTGTATCCTTATCTCTTAAGATTTCAACAGTATTTATTAATGAATCATCAATGTTGATAGTATCATTAGCGAGGCTTAATGATGAGCTAGCAGGAAGGATAATTGTATATTTATTGTTTTTAATATCATATTCCTCTTTAAAGTAATTTGTTATTGTAGAGTTGACACTAGCCAGCTTAATCCCTTTCAAGGAGAAATAAACTCTATCGGAGTTATTTCTATATACCAAACCTGCATTTATAGGTTTCTGTATTTTTATTTTGCAACCATCTTTGAGTGTTTCTACCGAGAAATTGTCCATACCTTCAAGATACAATTCTACTCTAGCTGTATTTGTATCCTTAGCCGAAATACTTATCCCGCTTACGAAGCTTAAATTTGTATTAATAGTTTGGACTTCTGCTGATGTTTTTACATTTTTAAAATCAATTACTATCTTATTTGGGTTTGTAAGTCGGAATGCTTCAAATCCCTTAAAATTATTTATTTTTATAGTAACAATATCTTTACCATCAGAGGTTTCACTAAGCACCTCTTTTACTGACGTGATTGAAGATATATTTATCGATTTAGCTTTATCATCTATTACTATGCTGAGCTCTTTAATTTGTTTAAAAAAATCAATCGGCACAATTAACCTGTCGTTAATCTTCTTTACAGGTGCACTGAGCTTAATAGCTTTTCCATTTAGCTTTGCATTGGCATCATTGTTTTTAAATTGGAGTTTCATGCCATTATATGAAACATCCATAAGTTGAGTTTTGCTACTCCATATTACCTTGCCACCCATTTGTTCAAATACAGCCCTTATAGGCAACATTGTGACCTTATTAAAAACTATCCCAGGAAAGTTAGTTTTAACTTCTTTGTTGTCAACATTTATGTTGTATGAAATTCCAGAATATTTTACTGTCTTACCATCATATTGAAAAGTCAATGTTTGTGCTGCGAATACTGTATTCTGAATTACCAGTAAAGAACAAAACATTATGATGCAAAATATCACTTTTTTCATGCTTGCTTTTTTTATCATTTGTCACCCCGTAGAAATTCACCATTTTGTCTATTCTCATTATACTATTTGTCTTAAGTATAAAAAGCAGATAATGACAGTTTTAAAGTAAATGTAACCTTTTTGTAAAAATTATGGCAGAAAGGTTGGAATTATATACTAATATATACAAAAAAACCGTATTGAGAACTACTATTTTCTTGCCACAGTTACAATCGTTAACAGTATCAGGGCTGGTATATGTATGTATATTCAACTGTAAAAATCGAATAAATATCTCATACGTTTTTTTATATTATTAATGTTATTAACAGCAATTTATAACTATTAATGATTTAACGATAAACAAAGTTCTAAGATTCAGCGGGAGTTTTTACTCCCTCTGAATCTTAGAACTCGTTATCCAGGGCCGTAGCGCCGCTTATATTCACTCTTATAAAGCGTGAGTATTAGCGGTGGTGGACATCGGACAAAATACAGCCACAGTACTTCTGTCGATATAGATCCATTTCCTTTGCCATTTGTTGTCCCTGCCTAAAACCTGGTCTAAAATCTCTATAAACAAAGTCTACACCATATTTTTTTGCATAAAACTCACCAAGCTCTTTTATTAAATGATGTTTTTGATATGGGCTAACTAGAAGGGTTGTAGTAAAAGCATCGTAGCCATTTTCTACTGCATAGCTCGCTGCTCTCTCAAGCCGTAAGCTGTAGCATCTATTACATCTTGCTTCTCCAATATCCTTCATATTTTCCCATTCATCCTGCCTAAATTCATCATCATATATTACTGGGATACTTGTAATACTGCTAAGTTTTTCAACATTCTCTTTCCTTTTAATATGTTCCTCTATTGGATGAATGTTTGGGTTATAAAAAAGACCCTGTATTTCAAAATCTTCTTTCAAAAGCTGCTGTATTGGATAGGTTGAGCATGGACCACAGCACATGTGTAATAACAGTTTCATTTTGTTTTCACTCTTTCATAAGTATTGTTTATACTTCAAATTCTATTCCAAAGTGCTCATAGGCATGCTTTGTAGCCATTCGACCTCTTGGTGTTTTATTAATGAAACCAAGTTGTATTAGAAATGGCTCATATACATCCTCTATAGTGCCAGGATCTTCTCCTATTGATGCTGCAAGGGTATCAAGGCCCACAGGTCCGCCACTAAATTTATTGATTATACTGAGTAGCATATTTCTATCTACACCGTCCAAACCAATCTCGTCAACTTCAAGTGCATCCAATGCATGCTTTGCAACCTTCAAATCAATTTTACCACTACCTATTACCTGTGCAAAATCGCGTACTCTTTTCAAAAGTCTATTTGCAATTCTAGGTGTTCCTCTTGCTCTTCTTGCAATCTCATAAGCGCCATTCTCTTCAAGCTCTATATCTAGTATGCCTGCAGATCGTTTTACTATTTGTTTTAATTCATCTGCCGAGTACATCTCAAGCTTATTAATAACACCAAATCTATCTCTAAGTGGTGCTGTAAGGAGTCCTGCTCTTGTAGTTGCACCTATCAAGGTAAACTTTGGAAGGTCAAGCCTTATAGAGCGAGCGCTTGGTCCCTTACCAATTATTATATCTAAAGCATAGTCCTCCATAGCAGGATACAATATCTCTTCGACACTTCTATTTAGACGGTGAATTTCATCAATAAAAAGCACGTCATGAGTACCCAAATTGGTAAGTATCGCGGCTAAATCGCCTGCTTTTTCAATAGCTGGACCAGATGTTATCCTAAGGTTTACACCCATTTCAGATGAAATTATGCTTGCCAAGGTAGTCTTTCCAAGTCCAGGAGGTCCATAAAGCAAAACGTGGTCCAATGCTTCGTTTCTCCTTCTGGCTGCCTCAATAAATACAATCAAATTATTCTTGGCCTTGGATTGTCCTATATAATCATCAAGTTTTTTGGGTCTCAAACTCACTTCATCAATATCATCGGAACGAGTCTCACAGTTTATCAGTCTTTCATCTTCCATTTTATCCTCCATGTTCCAAATGCACTAAATATCCCAAATGTGCCAAATATTCCAAAATGCCAAATGAATTGTCTCATTAGGCACACAAAAAATCAAATTACTTTGAAAGTGACTTCAGCGCCTTCGTTATTATTTCCTCTACACTCATTCCCTCTAGATATACGTTACTCACCGAACTAGACGCCTCGTAAGAGCTGTACCCCAGTACCATTAATGCGCTCACTGCCTCAGACAATGCAGAGTCATTTCCAATTTCAACATTTATGCTATTACCTCCAAGATTGTTTGCTGTAAGCTGTTCTTTAGATATTTTATCCTTCAGTTCTAAAATAATCCTTTGAGCCATTTTAGAACCTATCCCCTGGGCCTTTGTCAGCGACTTAGTATCCTGAGATACGACAGCAAGTGCAAATCTTGATGGAGAAAGTGTAGAAATCATTGATATAGCAGCCTTAGGTCCAACGCCTGATACGGTGAGAAGCATATCGAACATGCCAAGCTCATCCATTGTAAAAAATCCATAAATAGCTACTAAATCTTCTCGTACATAGTAGTGAGTATACACTTTTACTTGTGTACCTATATGCCCAATATTATTTATTGTTGATAAAGCTGTGAAAATCCTATAACCAATACCAGCTGCTTCAACAATAACGTTATCATTACCTTTAGCTTCTAGTGTTCCCTTTATATATGCAAACATTTTTCACTCTCCGTTTATATGTATTTACTCAATTATTTGGCATACAATCTATAATAGTAATAGCTGATAAATAAAAAAATACCAACTATAATAATTTTCTAAAAAGTTTTATTACCAAGTAATGCTCCCATTCTGTGTGAGTTCCCATGGCAAATAGCAATAGCCAAAGCATCGGCCACATCATCAGGCTTTGGGATAGCACTTAAGTTCAAAATAGCCTTTACCATTTGCTGTATTTGCGATTTCTCAGCTCTTCCATAACCAACAACCGCCTGTTTTACCTGTAAAGGCGTATACTCATAGATATCTACTCCAGCTTTCGCCGCCGCAAGTACTGCTACACCTCTACCATGTCCAACGTTAAGTGCGGTTTTTATATTTTTATTAAAAAATAATTCTTCTATTGATAATGCTTCAGGCTTATACTTATCAATTAATCTCTCCAAATCATTATAAAGCACTAAAAGCCTTTGTGAAAGCTTCATCGTTGCTACTGTGGTGATTGCTCCATAATCAACAACCGAAAATTTGTTTCCCTCATATTTTACAACACCGTAGCCAGTAATTGCAAATCCTGGGTCAATCCCCATTATTATCACTTTTATCCCCCTGATAGACTTAAAATTATTTTGTGTATAATTATTGAATTATATTGCATATTTATGCATATTGTTATATAATACCCCTAATAACATAATTATCTTAAGTACAAGTTTATTATAACAATTTATTGTTACTTAACTAATTGTATACCCAATGCCTTCGGCGCTAAAATAATGCAAACGGCGGTACGGCCCTGGGTTAACGTTTTCTAAGATTCAGAGGGAAAACCTTCCTCTGAATTAAGAAATCGCATGCCCGATGCTTACCGCCACTAAGATAATGAAAGTGGCGGTACAGCCCTGGGTTAACGTTTTCTAAGATTCAGAGGGAAAACCTTCCTCTGAATTAAGAAATCGTATATACTATATTTTAGCATACTTTTAAGTTGTTGTTTTTTTAATTTAAATAATAGTTTTTATGCTGAATTTCTTCAGCGGAAAGGGCGGTAAATATGAGTAAAGAAAAAGTTTTATTAGCTTATTCAGGCGGTCTTGATACCTCAATAATTATTCCATGGTTAAAAGAAAATTATGATTATGAAGTAATTGCTATGGCTGGTGATGTAGGACAAGGAGACGAGCTCGAGCCATTACATGAAAAAGCAAAGAAGACAGGTGCTTCGAAGCTTTATATAGAGGATTTAAGGGAAGAATTTATAACCGACTTTATATATCCTACTTTAAAGGCTGGCGCAATGTATGAAGGAAAATATCTTTTGGGTACTTCCTTTGCTAGACCTATAATAGCAAAAAGAATGGTTGAAATAGCACTAAGAGAAGGTTGCACAGCAATTTGTCATGGTGCAACCGGAAAAGGAAATGATCAGGTTAGATTTGAATTAACAGTTAAAGCCTTGGCTCCTCATCTTAAGATAATTGCGCCGTGGAGAATTTGGGACCTCAAATCTAGAGAAGATTGTATAGATTATGCTGAAGCAAGAAATATTCCTATTCCTGTAACAAAGAAAGATAACTATAGCATGGACAGGAACCTATGGCATCTCAGCCATGAAGGTTCTGACCTTGAAGATCCTTGGAATGAGCCACAATATGATAAAATATTAAAGCTTATGGTATCTCCTGAAAAAGCTCCCGACGTTCCAACTTATGTTGAAGTATATTTTGAAAAGGGCATTCCTAAAAAGGTTAACGATGTAGAATATAGTCCAATAGAGATGATGGATGTGCTAAATAAGATAGCTGGTGAAAACGGAGTTGGCATAATCGACATGGTTGAGAACAGGCTTGTCGGTATGAAGTCAAGAGGCGTGTATGAAACTCCGGGTGGAACAGTTCTATATGCAGCTCACAGAGAATTGGAATTGCTTTGTTTAGATAGAGATACTCTTCACTACAAAGATACTATAGCTCAAAGATTTGCTGAGTTAGTATACTTTGGTCAATGGTTTACTCCTCTTCGTGAGTCCTTATCAGCCTTTGTTGATAAAACTCAGGAAACAGTAACTGGTACAGTTAGAATGAAACTCTATAAAGGTAATTGCATGCCTGCAGGCGCTAAGTCCGAATATTCATTATATAGCGAAGCTATTGCTACATTTAGTAAAGACGAGGTTTATAATCAAAAAGACGCTGAAGGCTTTATCAATCTCTTTGGTCTGCCTCTCAAAGTTAGAGCTCAAATGCTGCAAGGTAAGGATATAAAATAATATAAAACAGGACAAAATAATAAAACCTTTTTTATTATTTTGATGTACTTAGCATTTATTGGGACAATCCGAAACGGGCTGTCCCTTTATTGAATTAGAAATGACTACAAATATTTTTTTATTTGGGTTTAATAACGTAATGGACGTAATTAAAATAAAATTTATGGTCGCAATAAGCGGCTTTTGGAGGTCCTTATGAAACTTTGGGGCGGTAGATTTGAAAAAGGAACCGATAAGTTGGTAGATGATTTTAACTCCTCAATCAGGTTTGATTGTAGGATGTACAAGCACGATATATTAGGAAGTGTTGCTCACGCAAATATGCTGGGCAAGTGTGGAATTATATCCCTTGAGGAAAGTGCTCTTATACAGAGTACCCTTAAAGATATTTTGAATGATATTGAAGCCGGGAAAATTGAGTTTGAGGTTGATGCAGAAGATATTCATATGAATATTGAAAAAAATCTCATTTTAAGAATTGGAGATACTGGTAAGAAGCTTCATACTGGAAGAAGTAGAAATGACCAGGTAGCCCTTGATATTAGAATGTATCTAAAGGATGAAATTACGGTTATAAGTGATATGATAGTCTCTCTTGAAAATACCATTATCAAAATTGCAGAAGAAAATATTGATACAATTTTACCTGGGTATACTCATTTACAGAGAGCACAGCCAATAACCTTTGCCCATCATATGATGGCCTACTTCGAAATGTTAAAGCGTGATTTCGGGCGCGTAAGTGATTGTTATTCTAGAATGAATGTACTCCCACTTGGTTCAGGCGCATTAGCTGGAACTACCTATCCTCTCGATAGATACATGGTTGCGAACGAGCTAGGCTTTAATGATATTTCTCAGAACAGTCTTGATGGAGTAAGTGATAGAGATTTTGCCATTGAGCTAGTGTCCTGCCTATCTATTCTTATGATGCACCTTAGCAGACTAAGTGAAGAAATTATTCTCTGGTCATCACATGAATTTGGATTTGTTGAGCTCGATGATGCTTATAGTACAGGTAGTAGCATTATGCCTCAAAAGAAAAATCCAGATGTAGCTGAGCTTGCTCGGGGTAAAACAGGCCGTGTCTATGGCGATTTGATGACATTATTGACTGTCATGAAGTCACTTCCATTGGCGTATAACAAGGATATGCAGGAGGACAAGGAAGCAATATTTGATGCAGTTGATACCGTTAAAATGTGCTTACCTGTTTTCTCAAATATGCTTGCTACGATGAAGCTTCGGAAAGATAATATGTATAAGGCCGCTAAAGGTGGTTTCACAAATGCTACTGACATCGCTGATTATCTTGTTAAAAAAGGAATCCCTTTTAGAAGCGCTCACGAAATCATTGGTAAAATGGTACTTTACTGTATTGAAAGAAACATCGCTATTGATGATATGAGCATGGAAGAGTTCAAAGTGTTTTCTGATAAAATCGAGGATGATGTATATACTGAAATCAGCCTAGAAAAGTGTGTTTCTGGCAGAAAACTTCCTGGAGGACCTGCTCATGACACAGAACAAAAAGCAATTGACAAAGCTAAAGAATTTATTAGCTCACTAACTTAATCTACATTTGATATTACTGACATTATTAAATGTGCTAAAAAAGCAAGGGAGTATGTATTCATTATACTCCCTTGCTTTTTTGTGCAAACGTTGTTAAATACTAGGATTGTGCCTCATGCCACAACATCACTTTTGTGATGATACAAAATAGTTACTTTTATTTTTTATGTGGATTAATATTATATAAGTTGATGTGTTTTGGGAGGAAGATATTTGATCTGTATACTTAGAGATATGTTTTTAGGATTCATTTTCATATTAATACCTGAAATCACGACTCCTTTTTCATTTAACTTATTTTTGATATCTCTCTTAATGTTTTCCAGCAACTCACTATTTCTAACAACTGCTGTCTTGCGCTTCCGAAACATTACAGTCCTCCGATTTAATATTATGACCTTAATTAACTTTAGCCTTTTTTTCTAATGCCTTACCCAGACTGAACCAAGAATCTCTCAGTTTGAATCTCATTTCTTCATCTAGAGTCCTCTCAATAATATCATTTAGGCTCTTCCTAGCTTGAATGTAATCCCTGATAATAAATTCATCCTTCGCTAAAATCTCCTCTATCTGAGTTATCCAATCCATAAGATGATCACTCCCAACATATTCGGAAGTTATTTTCTTCTTGATGTGACCAACAACCTGCTTAATCGCCTTCCGTTTTACATCAGTATCACTTTGCATTCTTTTAATTTGCTTCTGACTCATGATTATTTAACCTCTCTCTTTAATTTTTAATACAAACTAAGCAAATGTTCACACCCATATATTTACATTAATTATACAATATTCCCACTCGTATTGCAAACATCATATGTCATAGCAAATGCTAATATCCCAAAAATTCAATAAAGGCTGACTTAAAATAATGTTTTTATTAACACTATTTTAAGTCAGCCTCAGTTATCATTACTTTAGTTATAAATACAAATATCATAACTAAAACAATATTAAGTTTATTGATGTATCGTGACTCGGGTTGCACTGTATGAAGTATGAAGTATAAATACAACTAGACTTCTGCTAACACTATAGGCTTAGCTCTGATAAACTTAGTAAACTCCATCTGCGAAAGTTGAGTTAATAAGTTATTAACTGCTTTCCATTAAGCTTTGCCATATCAACCTTTTGCTGTTTAGACTGTGGTATAGTAACTGTATTAGCATCGCCATCACTTACGTACTGTGACTTACCTTTACTCAAATTATCCAACCACCACGCAAGATCACACTCTACTTTCTTTATACCTGTAGATCTCACTCTTGGGAATGCTAGAGGGTTAAACTTGGTTGAAACAGGTGATGGTGCTGGTCCGGCACCAACTGACATTATTGCCAAGTGCTTATACTCTGTTCCCTCATAGTTGCCCCCAATAACATATTCCTTCAAATTCTTTGATGCATTACCAAAAGGAAGTGAAAATGAATTAAATGTATATCCTGGAACAAATTCATTCATTAGTTTTTGATTTCCACCAACCTCTTCAAGCATCTGTTGAGATGTTTGAACATCTGGTAAGAATACATGATTTTTTGTATGATTACCAATTTCAAAGCCTTTGTTAATTAAATAATTTAATCTATCCGACATAGTACCAGCACCTTTAAAAGTAGATTTGTTACCTAAATTAACATAAAAGGTACCCTTCAAGCCAAAATCCGGGTGATTTTCATTAAACGCTTCCATAATTCCAACCGCAGACTCAGGATTTGCTATAAGCTTCCCATCTTGCTCGACTAGGTTGAACTCTCCCACCGTACCGTCATCAAATGTAAATACCATAGGTATGCAGCCTGCTGGTACATCAATATTATTATTCAACATATCGGTGAGACTTATAAGCCTATATTTCTTTTCATATAGTTCGGGTAATAGTTTTCTAAATTCTGCGAATGTAGTGGTATAAGCATTATCGCCTTTGGTCGGGTATGCTTCAACAAAGCTATGGAACATAACAACCATTATTTGTCCACTTTCATCTGGCTTAACCTGATTATAATCAATAGCAACCACTTCTGGCTTTTGTGAGTTATCAACTACTTCAGTTTTTTGTGAATTTTCTGCCACTTCAGCATTCTTACTTGCATCAGTACTCTTATTACTATTTTCTATAGGTTGAGACTGAGTTTGAGTTTCACTCGAATTGCTGGTTGTGCTATTTGTTGAATCTTTGTTTGAGTATAAATTATTTGTACATCCTGATATTACAATAATTACCAAAACTAGTAGTAGTGCCGAATATTTTCTCATTTTTTATCTCCAAAGTTTATTGTCATTTGTTAATTAATAATTATGCATATACTATTTTATCGGATTCTCTTAACTATATACAAATAATCTTGAAAACTTGATTAATTAGCTTTCGTAATCAATGGCCACAGAAGACTCTCTTACAGACTGCATATACTCCGAAACTTTAACGTGAACTGGATGGATTTGATAAGACTGCATGTCAGCTAATGAATCAAACTTGGTATACAATCCAATATCATAAGACCTCTCTGAATGTAATATATCTGTTCCGACTTCAATAAATCTCAAAAATGGAATCTTTCCTTGCAAACTTAAGAGTACTTCTTTAGACTTCTGAATATTTTCATCATTTGTGTCCTTCAATTTAAATAATACAATATGTGTAAGCATTTAATTATCCTCCGTAATAATAATTTGATTAATTTTATTTTAACTTTGTTCTGATTTATAGTCAAATAATAATTATTTTTTGTTTACATAAATATGTAAAGTAAGTAGTTATATATTAATTTAACGATTTATTGCTTTATTCTGATAAATTACTAAAATTTATGTTGAATTTTCCAGTTCTTAGTTGTATAATTATTCAATAACATGTGTATTAATTCATGTTTTAATATTGCTTATTTCTATTTTTTGATAAATCCCTATTATTTAGGGGACTGACAAATCGTCAGTCCCCCACTTTTTTGACTTTTAACAGAATCCGAGAACTCTATTTATTATCTAAATAGCTATAAATACTCAAAAGACCTTCAAGCCTTGTTATCTTGCTCTTTGGATTGAAGTTTCCGTTACTACCATTCATTGCTTTCAAGCCAGAAGCTATACTTACATAACCTATTAGGTCTGGATTTATTTTATTAGTATCCTTAAAATTAGATTTGTATATACCTTTTATTTCAGCAATTTGTCCAAACCTAAGGAATTTAACAAAAAACTTTGCTGCTTCTTCTCTAGTTAATGTCGACAATGGTGCTTTTTCAGCCTTGGTAATAATACCTTGGCTAATCAATGAATTATACATTTGTTCAATAGCCTTAGTATCATCTAGGTTTGGGTCATAGTAATATTGATCATTTAACTTACTCAATAATAGGAAATAATCCTTTTGAAGCAAACTATCGTTAGGCTTTAATTCGTTTTCTTTATATTTAATAGACATCTGAGTAAGAATCTTTACTTGGTTTTCTGCCTTTAACCCCTTAATATCGGTATAATCAGAGGCAATATTTTGTTTGTATACATCTCCCGTATAGTTAAGAATATCTCCTGTTGTAGCACTGATTATATTTGGTTTGTTAGTGTCTACTAAATACCCCAATACAGCTTTGTAAGCATTAACTGGTTGCGGCATTATTATTTTGTCTGCTGTGTTATCTGAATAGTCATTTATATATTGAACATTAAATCCAATGCCATCTTTGCTAAATAACACTTCATAAGCCTCATCTATTGATATTGTTGGCTTAGGAGCATCAAATTTTAGATTCTTGGTCCAGTTACTGTCCATACTGGTAACATTTGCAGAAAGATTATCATAGGTAATATTCACATAATCGCTTGGGCATTCTAGACCATTTTCTACTCTTATATATCTAAATGTAAACCTATTTTCTTCTCCATACTTATCATTATACATATTATTAATATCATAAGTATCATCAAACTTAACTTCTGCATAATTGCTTGGAATCAAGCTTTTTAGTGCATTATCACAGATTGTTTTAGCCTCATCCTTGGTCTTTTGTGGCTTTGTTCCCTCTGCTGAAGGAACGTAACTATAGAAGTTCTGAATATCACCACTTTTTGCATCAATTGACACTGATACTTGTTTAGTCTCTTTTGTATCTTTATTAACAACTTTTGTATAATCTAAAGACCAGATAAGTGTTTCATTGCTTCTCCAATCTTTACTAAGGTACGCACTTGATAACTCAAATGAACTATCTAAATTAAATAGGCTTTGAGCTCGGATCTTCTTATCAACATCCTCTTTTGACATTAGATTAGCTATGCCTTTTACAGCTTCAACTTCATCAGGTGATAAGGCAACATTGGAATTTACACCTGCAGCTGCCGTTACCATCATTTTTTGATCCATCATTCCAGCTTCTCTATAATATACACCATAACTACCATCTGTAGTTGATACTTCACCTGTAAGTGCATCTATATATTTACTTGAACTTTTTGGTATATAAGCTAAATATGTGGATGTCTTTTCATTTTCAGTCTTCACATTATATACCAATTTAAGTCCAAGCTTCTCAACAAAGGCTTTCTTAGCTTGTTCTAGACTTATAATCTTAGAAGTATCTTCAAAAATTGTACTTTTTGAGAAATTACAATTATAATTGGTTACTTCACCAGTATAGCAGTTCACATTTACACTGATATTGTTCATCGAATAATTAATACCATCTTTTTGTCTGGTGTAATTAAAATTGTATTCTCTGTCTGAGGTATATGTAGCTGCATTGATTTCAATAAGCTTGAATTGTGGCAAAAGCTTTGAGTCAATATTGTTAATAAACTTCTCTGCAATTTGCTGTCCTTGCGCTTTTGAATATTTAGGTATTTTCTTTTCATAAGCCGTATACTGGTATGAATTATAATTTGTAATCATATTGCTTCCATCAATACTAACATTAATGAACTTTTGTGACTCCTCGTTACTCCATCCCAAATTCCATGTTATTGCATCGTTCTGATAATAGAAATTGTTTGTAAACTTGTTGTAGTCTTTGGGTATATCGATTTTTTCCTTTACAACCTTAATTGCATCTTCTAGCCCCTTATCGGCTGAAACTGTACTACTTGCCATGACAGGTACCATAAATGTAATCATAATAGCGGCTACAAGTAACATCGAAATAATTTTTTTCAATCCAATCACTCCTCGTTTTTTAATAAATAACTGAAATATGTAAATCTTGCCAACATAGAGTATAGACGATGGGTTTAGACATAAGTTCCATATTTTATGTTTTTTTATTAAAAAAGCAGCTTTATATTAAAAGCTGCTCTCTAAACACAGTAATAGCTATTACACTTAGCTATTGCTTACTACTTTAGCTTACGTATTTTTAGTTCTTGGCCTGCTACTAAGTTATCAGCATCTTTCAAATTATTATACGCTATAATATCTTCATATTTATTAGAAACTCCATAATATTTTAAACTTATAGAACTTAATGTATCTCCTGATTGAACTATATGTATATCATATTCGCTATTTCCAATTTCACTGCTAACATTTTCATTACCTTGTTTACTAGGTTCAGTTACTTCTTTATTATCATCTGGTTGTACTAAAGAATCACTGGACATAGAATCGGTTATAGTATCATCTGCTGATGTGCTAATTGTGCTATCAGCTACACCATTTGTAGTCAAGCTTGCTTGAGAACTATTATATGGAGGACTATCTGCAGTCGTTTTATCAATATTACTGACAATCAAGTATCCCATAAACAATACACCTGATATAACTATTACGCAAACAAAGGCAAGTATGTAATTAACAATATTTCTTCCATTTTTTGACTCACTTTCCACATTCTCTTGTTCATTATCAAACGCTACTTGGTTTAGCCTTCTGTTGCCAGATGCATAAGAAATATTTTTGATTTCATCTACTCTAATAGTCATAATAGTAATGCCATCACCAATACCATTTTTTAAAGCCTCTTGAAATAAAACACTAGACACCTTTGAAGGGTCAAAACCCGAGTCAATTACTGCTTCTATCCTGCTTTTACTAACACCATTTAATAGTCCATCACTGCAAAGAATTAAAATATCGCCTTCCTCTAATTCAAAGCTTGATGATATTTTAATTTTTGTTTTTGATTCTTCCTCAGCCAATTTCAGAATCTTATCAGTGTCATTGTAAATATCAGGAGTAGTGGGTGAAATCCCTAACATTTTCAGCTTTTGATTTTTCCTACTATCATTTCTGGCAAAAACCTCTTTTTGCTCGCCCTGCCTATACAAAAAAGCACCGTTATTGCCTAGATTCATTACAACTGCTCTATTATTATCAATAATTACTGATGAAAAACCAGTGAGTATTGATGAATTCTGATTTGCTATTATTGATTTACTGTAGATTAAATTACTAGAAAGCTGTACTGAATCATATATTCTTTCAGTAATAGTCTCTAAAGAGAACTGCTGTGTCTTGGCACTTTCATGGTATTTCTTTATTTCTTTAATGGCTGAAATACCATTTGATTCTCCATCGTCTAAACCTATTGAATCCGAAATTGCAAAAATATAATTATTAGAATATTTCTCAAAAGAGCATTGAATACTCTCAGTATTGTGACAATTAGAAAAATTGCCATTAAAGTAAAAATCATCTTCCTCTGAGTTTTCGCCCTTACAACTTATTACTGTAGCACTCAATTTAATGTTTCCATCCACAGTATTTCACCCCATATCGTATTTTTAAATTCTTTAGTAAAAATATACAATTATTCTGGTAGGATTTTGTAAGTAAATAATAACATACTATACAAAAAAACGAAAGGAATTAATTCCTCTCGTTTTTGATCTTTGGTTATTTTTTTGATGAAAACGCGCTAATAATAGATTTAACAACGGAACTAGCAATATTTATTATGTTAAGCACATTTTCTGCATTAAACGAAAATGAATCAACGGTTTCTGTAACAGTATCTTCAACTGTAGCTATCACCGAAGTAGCCTTATCCAAAGTTCCCTTCGCACTTACCGCTAGCTCATCTACACTTTTCACTGTTGATGGTAATGCCGTAAGTGTATTTTCAATGCTTTCGGAGTTATTTTCAATTATTTTATTTACCTTATCTAAGACCTTTAGGCAATTTCTTAAAAGAATAATTAAAAAGATACCTATAACGACGGCTATACAGAAAATCAAGAACCAAGCGATTACACTAAGGTCTATTGTAACTTGCATAAGCAACTTCCTTTCGTATTGAAAGCTTTTTATTTAGTTTCTTCATCTTCTTTACATACGCATTCTTCTGAAGCAGTTGCTTCATTACAGCAACAGCTTTTATCTTTTTTTACTATCTCTTCAATCTTTTCTTTAGCAACATTTAGGCCCTCTTTTACATTTTCAAGAGTCTGTTTTGTTGTATTCACGATATCTTCTCTAGTTTCTTTGCCTGACTTTGGAGCTAATAGTACACCAGCAGCTACACCCACTGCAGTACCTATTCCAGCACCTATAGCAACATTTTTCGCAGTTTGTTTTTTTGTTGATTTTTTCTTAAATAAATCTTTCAAATCCATTTTTATATGACCTCCTTCACAAATTAGGTTCCTAAAAAAAATCTGCAAATTTTGATTTACAATTTCCATAGAATACCTATATAAAATTATTATACGACTTTTAATTGGAAATTCATAGATATTTAACACACTAATTTTAAAAAACTTATTTGAAAAGTTATTTAACCAATTAATGTTATTATGAACGTATCCTTATATAGCCTTCTGAATTGCATCTTCTAAGGCTTTTGCAAGTTGGTCTGGACATGAAGTCCCTCTACCCTGGCAATCGATGCCTTTAAGTTTATCTATTACTTTTTCTACAGGCATTCCTTCAACTAGGTTGCTTATTCCTTGAAGGTTCCCCTCACATCCCGAACTAAATATAACCTTTTCAACTATACCAGCCTCTATACTAACTCTTATTTGCCTTGAACAAGTTCCTCTTGTTTTAAAAACTATATTATCCATATTAGCCCCCATATTTCCATTCAAGTTAGTCTCTTGTTTCTCGCTATTCTTATAAATAATAAGTCAAGGATAATTGTCTGTCAATATAGTCCTAGATAGTTTAAATAATTAATACTTATCAACGAGTTGTAGAAACTCTGCTGAAATAAAGAGGCCTCTCCAAAACCAAGACCTACATCTCAGTGTTGGAAAGGCTTTTTAAATAAAAGAATCCTAGAATTATGTCTACCTAAAATATTTTAACCCTCTTTGTAGTGAGTATGCTGCTTCAGCAAAGGTTATGGTATCATTGGCTTTGAAGGTATCACCTGTCTTCACTGGTAATATTTCTAACGCTTTACATATAGCAATGTAACTATCATTTCCTTTGGCTTTTGAGAAAAGTTCACTATTCTGTGCAATTTCTTTATATCCAAGCATATCAATCAGCATAACAACGTACTCTGCCTTTGTTATTTTTTGTGTTCCGTTAAAGCTTTTGCCTGTAGCCTTTATAATATCATTTTGAACTGCACTTTCAATATACCTATAGTATTCATTTTCCTTATTAATATCTGAAAAGCTATCTTTCTTTAGAGGCTCTGAATTATTAAAGTATTGTGTGCCCATTATCTGTGAAAGCATCTTTACCGCATCTTGACGCGTGAGTTTTTCGTCATAATTTGTTATGTTTCTAATTAATACTCCCTGAGCTTCGAGCATCTCAATACTGTTTGCAGCCCAGTGAGTCTCATCGACATAGGGAACTTTTATTGGCATACCGGAGTAATCTACAATTTTCCCAGTACTTGCATCAATAAATTTAATTAAAGTATTATTATTGGGTTTATACACAATCACCGATTCTGGAGCTCTTTCTACTTTGCCAATTATACTTATAAATGGAGTGTAGTATTCAAGGTCAAACTTTACATCCTTTAAATATGCATCCTTTGCAGCTGCTGCGCTAATTACATTATCTGCTTTAGGAAAATCAATATCATTCCAACTCATATATATCTGATCTGGCAATCCTGTTTCCTTGTCAATACTTACGTTTATAGAATTACCAGTAGAAATTCCATTTTCGTATCTAGCGTATTGGTAGTTATGGCTTGGTTGCAGCTTTAGAAAGTCTTTTGGCGCGTCTGGTGCCTGATTGTTATCACTAAAAATACCATACTGCTTTATAAATATGCTCTTAATTATTTCATCGCTTACCTTTTTAGCATCTTTGTAATTTACCTTTTCAGATACTTCTTTTTGATTTCCATTATTATTATAATTTTGATTAAATTGATAGAAGGACATGTTTGTTATGTTTCCAGTGTTTAGATTCAAGGACATTGATAACTGATAGTTTTTATTACCATCCATAAAATTATAGTTTTTATTAAATTCTTTCACCGTTGGATTCATTCTTGTTGGTACAGTTTGACTATACGCATTTTGGTTATCATCAAATTTGAAGCCAACTAGTTTTTCAATATATGCTTTTGCATTTTTAATAATTTCTAGGGCATCGTCCTCAGTTATTTCTCTCTTCTCGACCTTTGCATCAGGATTTATTGGTGTATATATGATTGATTGTGGAAATTGACTTCCATAATAACTATTATAATCTTCCACAGCAACCATAGTTTTTGCATTCAACAACCCTGAAATTGTAGGTATGTAAGCGAGATTTACTTTGGGTTTGTTATTAATATCATAATTCATCATATATTCAAGTTTCATGTTTAATAAGCTTATATACTTATCTTTTAATTTATTCAGGTCTTGAATACCATCTCTTGAAGGGTATTTTGTTTCTTTCAAGTATTCATATGATGAATAGAAGTTTGTAATTTTGCCATCTGCCGCATTAATAGAAACATTGTAATTAGCTTCACTTGTTACTATACCGTTAACCTTCAATGCATATGTAAAGGTATACTGCGGCATTTCATATATACCAGCATACTTCTCATATGTATTATAAGGATTGGGTATAAATACCAAGTCCCTTACATCTGTTTTAACATAATCAGCTATAAATTTATCTGCTAGCTCTTTTGCTTTTTTATTTGTAATAGTAACTATATTTTTTTTGGAATTTTGCTGTTGCCAAGAATTGTAGTTTAGTAGAACCCCTGTATCTGCAGATATACTAACTGAAGTACCGATTGAGTATTGTGCAGAACTTAAATCAACTCTCCAAATAGGTTGATTAACCTCGCCATTATTTTGCAGATTAATATTTGTTATCTCATAACCCTCTGCAAATTTAAACGCCTTTATAATTTTAATAGCTTCATCTTTGCTAATTTTTGTTTTAATTTCTTGCGGCTTCTCTTCCACTGACATAACAGTTTGGGTAGCTTCTTGTGCATTAATTTTTGTTGTAATTATCTCCTCATTAGATACTGATTCATTCGAAACAGCGGTTTCAGCCATTGCAACCTGTGACAATAGTAAGCTACAGGAAATTGTTAAAGCTATAAGTACTTTCATTTTCTTTCTTAGCATGATGCCCTCCAAAGTAGTTTGCATTTTTGTTATATTATACCATATTTCTGTATATGTGGTATAAAAATATTTATCCTAGTTTTCTCAGTTTTATCCATTAATTTTTAAGATTATTGTGCTATTTAATTTTCTCATAATCAAGTTTTGGAATTCAGTAGATTGTATTTATTGCAACCTTATTGTGTGACTATTCAAATTCTGCTAAACTAAATACATTAGCCAAATATCTATAATAATAGAGTAATAGCTTAACCCTAATATAGTAAAAAACTTATTATATATACTCACAACAAAATCAAAAGTTTAGGAGGTAACAAAGTGAAAAATATCAACGTTTTGTTTGCATCTTCTGAAGTATTTCCTTTTGCTAAAACAGGTGGTCTTGGAGATGTTGCCGGTTCTTTACCGAAAGCAATTTCTAAGCTAGGTACTGATATTAGAGTAGTGATGCCAAACTATGGAAGCATACCTCTCCAATACAAAAATTCAATGGATTTTTTAGGTTTCATATATGTAGATCTTTCATGGAGACACCAATACTGTGGGGTTTTAAAGCTCGTTAATGATGACATCACCTACTATTTTTTGGACAATGAATATTATTTTAATAGATCTGAGTTGTATGGTGATTTTGATCAGGCTGAGCAATTTACATTTTTTAGTAAAGCAATTATTGAGATGCTACCCCTTATTGGTTTTAAGCCCGATATAATTCACTGCAATGACTGGCAAACAGGGGTTGTAAGTCTTTTAATGAAAGCAAACTATAGGCATACACCTTTTTACAGCAAAATGAAAACAGTATTTACAATTCATAATCTTAAATATCAGGGCATATTTCCCAAAGAGGTACTTACCGATTTGCTTGAAGTAGATTGGAAATATTTTACCAGCAATGGAATTGAGTTTCATGATAACATAAACTATATGAAAGCTGGATTGGTTTACTCTGATTCAGTAAGTACAGTTAGTCCAAGCTACGCACAGGAGATAAAAACTGATTTTTATGGAGAAAATTTAAATGATATATTGATAAATCGCTCTAACGATTTATATGGTATCTTGAACGGAATAGACTATCAGAAAAACGATCCTGAAAACGATAGTAGACTTTATACTCCTTACTCTGCTGATGATATATCAAAAAAATACGAGAACAAACGTCAACTCCAGAAGGAGCTTGGCTTGCCAGCTAGAGCTGACGTACCAATAATCGGGATAATATCAAGGTTGACTGCGCAAAAGGGCTTTGATTTAATAGAATTAGTACTTGAAGAAATATTGCAGATAGATATTCAGCTGGTTTTGTTAGGCAAAGGGGATGAACATTTTAAAAATGTTTTTGAAAACGCTGCCTACTGGCATAAAGACAAGGTATCTGCAAATATAACTTTTAACGACACGTTGGCTCAAAGGATTTATGCAGGGTCTGATATGTTTTTAATGCCATCGCTGTTTGAGCCGTGTGGATTAGGTCAGATATTTAGTTTTAGATATGGTGCTATTCCAATTGTACGCGAGACAGGTGGCCTAAATGATACTGTTATATCATATAATGAGGATACTGGTGTCGGAAATGGCTTTTCTTTTAAAAACTACAATGCTCATGACATGCTAAATACTATTAGGCGAGCTGTTGATTTTTATTATAATAAAAAGGATGTTTGGGATCTACTTATTCAGAGAGGCATGCGAGCTGACTATAGTTGGGATAAATCCGCACATGCTTATTTAGACATGTACCAGATGACATTGAAAAAGTAAATTATCTTTATATTTTATAATACAACTTCATCCAGTTCTAATATATTAATTTTAGCAGGTAAGAAGATGTATCCAATGTAGTGCACATCAAAATTATTTATTAATTTGTTAGTGAAAAAGTGCGACTAGAGTTCAGATTAAGTTTTCTGAACTCTAGTCGCACTTTTTTCGAGCATAGTGGGATTTATTTACTAATTGAAGAGCAGGAGATTAGTACCACTGCGTTTAGAACTCTATACCTCTACGTGCTGAAACACCTCTTTCGTAAGGATGCTTAATTGCTTGTATTTCAGAGACATAGTCGGCAAGCTTTATCAAACTTTTTGGCGCATCTCTTCCTGTTAGTACAAGCTCAACATCTTTGGGCTTACAATTTATTATATCAATAACAGCTGCTTCATCAATAAATCCTAATGACAGCACTCCTAAAAGCTCATCAAGTATTATTAGGTCATATTCGCCTTTTAAAACAATATTTTTTACGTTCTCAAATATATCATTAGCTTCTTTAGCTGCCGCAGTGAATTCATCAGCAGTCATATTCCAGACAAATTTTTTGCAATTAAACCCTCTTATAACACTAAATTGCGGTTCCAATTTTTTCAAAGTATAGAGCTCACAGGTATCACTACTTTTTAAAAACTGCACCATAAGAACGTTTATTCCACTTCCACAAGCTCTTATTCCAAGTCCTATTGCAGCAGTAGTTTTTCCCTTACCATTTCCTGTGTATATGTGTACTAAACCAAGTCTGTCCATATTAAATCACCCTTCATAAAATGTCTAACAGTAATAATGTTCCCAATTCTTTTAATTTCAGCGTGCCTTGGATGGACATACCTTTATGCAAATACCACATACCGACCCTCTGCCGATATGCTTAAACTTTTGATTCATATACTCAGAGCAAGCTTTTGCATCAACTATGTGATCTCGCTCAGACCCTATTTGCCACTCATTTCCTGTTAGGGCGAAGGCAGGGCATGCGCTGACACATCTATTGCAGGATCCACATTTGCTTTCAAGCACTGTGTATTCACTTGCAATTTCAAAATCTGTAAGTACCGTTCCTAACCGTACTCTAGGCCCAAAATCCTTATGAATAAAAAGTCCATTCTTCCCTATCCACCCCATTCCAGCAAGAACAGCTCCTGTTTTGTGTGGAAATACTCCACTGTATGGAACTGATGAGGTTGGTATGCTTTGGGATGAAGCGATTGAATAAGCATTATATCCGTTTTTATTTATGGCTAACACTATCCTCAATGATATTTGATCCACTAAGGTATTTACCGAGCGATAATGATTAAAATAGGTAAAAGTTGGCTTATCCTCTATTTCGTCAATTATTGCATCAGATAGCCTTACTCCGAAGGTTATTGCATACGGATACTTTTTTAACGTATCCGGCAGGGAGTCCTGTACCTTGGAAACTCCAACGAATGATGCTCCAAGCCCCAAAATCAATGTTTCAAGTTCTTTATATAAATTATTATCCACTTACTACACCTCCACTTACTCACTGGCATACGGCAATATAGAAAAATTCCTCGTACTATGTTATAATCAATATATTATAGCATAAAAAAAGAATGGTTTTTATATTTGAAATTAATTATAGTGTTTTGGAGGTTTTATGAATTCTATCGAAAGTAGTAGAGAACTTGCCGAAAACAAGCTAATATTATTGTATATCATTAATAATTTAGAAGCTCCTGTTCCGAATTTGCTTCTAACTAAAATAATACTTGAAAACAAACTAATGAATTATATTTTTTTGCAGCAGTATCTTGATGAACTATGCGACGGTAAATTTTTAGAAAAAGTCGATTCTGATGATAAACTATCATATAGAATATCTCCAGCTGGTAAGCAGAGCTTGGATTATTTTATTTCGCTAATTGCAGCTGGTACAAAATCAAGAATTGATGAAGCTCTTTCAGATAACAAGAAACGCATACGGTATGAGAATAGTATAGTTGCAGATTTCGTGGCAGTAAATGAAAACGAATACATTACAAGTCTCAAAATATGTGAAGGCAGCTTTACCTACATTGATTTAAAAATAACTGTAGGTAGTAGAACTGAGGCTCGGAAAATCTGTAATAATTGGACACAAAATTCAGAAAAATTATACAAGAAGATTCTATCTGACATTACAGAACCACAAGAGGTCTAGGTTAACCCCACTACGTTTTTTGTGGTGGGTAAATTGTTAACCTATTGGGTAACGTTGCTTAGTCCATGATTAATTCCTCGTGCAAAGCATTCTCTCATTAAAAGATCCAGTTGATGCCTGACAAATTCCACTCTTAAGCTTGCTATTTTTTTCTTACCATAGTCGTCTTTAACATCTTTAAGATAAATCTCACTCAGTTTCAAAAACTTATATGTGTTCTGAACTTTATCTAATAGAGTTTGGTCACTTATTTTTTTCATATCTATCTCTTTTATACTTTCATAATTACTATTTTCAATCTTAAATTTTTCTCTCATATTTTCTCCAATCATATCAATGAAATACTTCTATTATATTCCTGCTAGTTATATTTCATACTTCCCGTAATAAAAAAAAAGAGCTACCGAGGTAGCTCTATAACAGCATTCTTTTCAGATGGTTTAAACAAAACAAATTTGCTTCCAATTACCTGAACTACTTGTGACTGCGTTAACTCAGCGATTTCCTCACACACGATCTTAGTATCACACTCTGCGTTTCTAAGAACCGTTGCCTTAATCAATTCTCTTGCTTCTAATGCATCAGAAAATTGTTTTACCATATTGTCATTTACTCCGCCCTTACCCACTTGAAAAATGGGCTGAAGGTTATTTGCTAATGATCTCAAATAGCTTCTCTGCTTCCCTGTAAGCATATTTTACCTCCTATCTATGAATACTTTTATCTTGAATAATCAAACTCTGTATCAAGAATTCGTACTGTATCACCCTCTTGAATTCCCATCGCTTCAAGGGCTGATATAACTCCCTTTTTCTTAAGAGCCCTTTGGAAGTACTGAAGTGAATCATAATCAGTCATATTAGTTGAACCTATGACCTTTTTCACCCAATTACCTTCAACAACATACACGCCATCCTCTATGTGAATCTCAAAAGGCTTTTCATCTTTAGCTGTATATACAACCTCTAGATCTTGGCTCTCTTCTAACAAAATAGTATCTGGTAGTGTATTAAGAGTATCTGCAACACTGTACATTAGCTCCTTTAAGCCTTTGTTTGTGGCAGCAGAAATGCTAAATACCTTATATCCTCTATTTTCTAGTTCTGCCTTAAATAAAGCATAATTTTCTTCTGCGCCAGGAATGTCCATCTTATTCGCAACAACAATTTGGGGTCTAGTCGCAAGCAAAGCATTATACTTTTCCAACTCACTATTAATAGTTTCAAAATCCTCTATAGCATTGCGGCCCTCTACTCCGGATACATCAACTACATGCACCAGTAGCTTCGTCCTCTCAATGTGCTTTAAAAATTCATGCCCAAGCCCTACACCCTCATTGGCACCTTCTATGATTCCTGGAATATCAGCTAATACAAAACTCTTTCCTTGATCAACCATTACTACGCCAAGGTTGGGCACTAAGGTTGTAAAATGATAGTTAGCGATTTTGGGTTTGGCAGCAGAAACCATCGATAATATCGTTGACTTTCCGACATTTGGGAAACCAATTAATCCAACATCTGCTATCATTTTCATCTCAAGAATCAGAGAGCGCTCTTCACCAGGAGTACCACTTTTTGCAAAATTTGGAATCTGTCTTGTTGGCGTAGCAAAATGCTGATTACCCTTACCACCTCTTCCACCTTTTGCAATAATGCATGTCTGTCCTGGCTTAACTAAATCTACAAGTATGACTCCAGTAGTTTCATCTTTTACAATTGTTCCAACCGGAACTTTGATAATCAAATCTTGACCGCTTTTTCCAGAACATTTTAAAGTTCCGCCGCCTTCACCGGGTTGGGCTTTGAAATTCTTTTTAAATCTAAAGTCAATCAAAGTATTTATACCTTCATCAACTTCAAAAATAACATCTCCACCTCTTCCGCCATCGCCCCCGTCTGGACCTCCAGCTGCAATAAATTTTTCATGGTGAAATGCTACCATCCCATTTCCACCATTTCCTGCCTTAACATATATTTTAGCACTATCTTTAAACATTTTTATCTCCATTTCCAGCGTGGATAAAAGCATTAATCTCGATTTTATTATACTATTTTATGCAAAAATTTATCCGAATTAATAATTAAAAAAGAACATTAAAAAGGTAGAAAATGCAATATCACATTTTCCACCTTTTCTTTATAATGCGATAATATTAAATAGCAGTAACAATCTTAACCTGCTTTTTATCTCTGCCAAGTCTTGCGAACTTAACCTTTCCATCCTTTAATGCAAACAAGGTATCATCAGAACCAATACCAACGTTTTCACCAGGATGAACCTTTGTACCTCTTTGACGAACAAGAATGTTTCCAGCTAGTACAAACTGGCCATCAGCTCTCTTTACGCCAAGTCTTTGAGCGTGACTATCACGACCATTTCTAGAACTACCCATTCCTTTTTTATGTGCAAAAAGTTGTAAATTAACCTTTATCATGAGACTACACCTCCTCATCCATTACCTTCACATAGTTGGGATAAGCAAACACTATCTGTTTGAATCCAATTTCCGCAGTAGCCATAATCACATTGGCATCATGTCTTAATTCAGGCGATATATTCATATCAAGCTTACATGACATAAATCCATCTCTCTGTTTAAAAAAACCTTTCAACCCAATGAGTTCCTCTATAGCTCCTACCGTAGTAAAAGCGATTGCAGAAATTGCTGAACATACAATATCACTGCCTTCTTCGGCATAACCTGAATGTCCCTGAACAACAAACCTTTTAATATTCCCTGCTAAATCCTTACCTATATTAATATTAATCATTAATAGTAAAATCCTTAAACATTAATCTTTTCAATCTGAACCTTTGTATATGGTTGTCTGTGTCCTTGCTTCTTTTTTACATTCTTCTTTGCCTTGTATTTGAAAACAACAATCTTTTCACCTTTACCATGGCTAAGAATCTTTGCACTAACAGAAGCAGTTTCTAGCATTGGAGCTCCAAAGTTTAATGTTCCATCCTTGGATACAGCAAGAACTTTATCAAAAGTAATTGCTTCTCCTTCTTCAGCGAAAAGTTTTTCAACGAAAACAACATCGCCTTCTTGAACTTTATACTGTTTACCACCAGTCAATATAATTGCGTACATGATACACCTCCTACTTTCAGTCTCGCCGACAAAAATGACGTTTGCACATCATAGGCAATAATTCTAATGAATTATATTTAAGGAGCCTTGGCCGAGCGGCTACCGATATATTTTAGCACAACAAGGTATCAATGTCAATCTCTTTGATTCTTAACGCATTTGACTTTAAATCACTAGCTGAAGAAATGAATATTTTTATATCTAATTTATTAATGAACTCTTCTTTAAGTTTTTCTATATTAGCTTCAACAATGGCGACCACTGAAGTATGAACCTCTACCTTCAGAGCTTTGGCATCTGATGATCTCATATATTCCTTGATTTCTTTTAATACCTTCATTGCATTTGTTTCGGCAGTATATACTTTTCCATTTCCATCACAACATGGACAATCGCAGTTCATAACAGTTGATAGCTCTTGCCTAATCTTCTTTCTAGTCATCTCAACAAGACCTAACTCGGTCATTCCCAAAACTATGGCTTTAGTTCTGTCGCTTTTCAAGCTTAGCCTCAGAGAATCAAGTACCATTTGCTGGTGTTCACTATCATTCATATCTATAAAATCAATTACAACTATTCCCCCAATATCTCTTAATCTTAGCTGCTTTGCAATCTCGGCAGTAGCCTCAATATTGGTTTTTAAAACAGTATCCTCTAAATTATTATTCCCTACAAATTTGCCGGTATTTACATCAATTACCGTAAGGGCTTCAGTTTTATCAATAATTATATACCCCCCACATTTCAGCCAAACTTTTCGTGCGAGGGCTCTTTCTATTTTGGTTTCTATTTGATAATAGTCAAAAATTTGATAGTCTTTTTGAAATAATTCAACTCTGTTCTTTAATACTGGTGATATCATTTCAACCAACTCAAGCACTTTAAAATACTCTTTTTCATTGTTTATAATAAATTTATTTATATCCCATGTAAACAAATCTCTTACTGACCTATAAACCAAATTAACGTCCTTGTGAATACACCTTGGAACAGCCCCACTGCTCTCCATTTGTTTGATTTTACTCCACAGCTTTGTTAGAAATGACACGTCCTCTACAAAATCCGATTCATCTTTGCCCTCAGATACTGTCCTAACTATTAGTCCCATATTATTAGGCTTTAGCTTTTCTGCTATTTTTCTCAGTTTTTGTCTCTCAGCATCATTTTCAATTCTGCGTGAAATACCCACGTAATCTGCATTTGGAAGTAATACAAGATTTCGACCTGGCAGCGTTATATGTGTTGATACTCTAGGCCCTTTCGTACCGATGGGTTCTTTAATTACTTGAACAGTTAGCTCTTGTCCGACCTTCAAAATGTCAGAAATACTATACTCTGAATAATCGCGATAAACCTCTATCTCATCATCAGAATATTCTTTTTGTGCAATTGCATCACCTACATACAAAAACGCATTTTTTTCATATCCAATATCAATAAATGCGGCTTGCATACCAGGTAAAACGCTGCTAACTTTACCTCTATATATGTTACCAACAAGCCCTTGGTGGCTCGTTCTCTCAATATGAATTTCTGCAAGCTCTTTGTCCACAAGTATGCCAACTCTTATCTCTCCAGCGTTTACATCTACAATCATCTCATTAATCATCTTATCACCTCGAAGTAACTATAAAACGAGCCCATCCATTGGATCTAAAAGTTGATCTTGCTCTTTAACAAATAGCTTCGTCCTATGAATTCTATCAATTTCAAAATCCAATTTCAAAAATCCAAATAGAGATTCTATTAAAAGGTCTGGTTTCAGATTTGCCTTGCTGCCAGCACTGACTAGCATAGTAAACTTAATAATACTTAGAGTATCGCAGGGTTGTAATTCGAAATTCAAATCAAAAATCATATCCCTAATATTTGTATCTTTAACTCCAGTTTTAGTTCTTTTCTTAACAATTATTTCTTCTTGTTCAAGATATCTGTGGATACTTGCCTTTATATCCTTTTGTGTGCACTCTGATTTAGTGCCCACAACAACAACATACTCAGAAGCAGCTATTGTAGCCATTATATTTTGTTTTGATTGCCTAGCCTTTGCAGATAATATCTCTAGTCCCTTTGGAAGCTGAGCATTCAATCTCTCTGAAAATTCATTGATAGATAGCTCATCATCAGTAATCTCGAAATCTCCATACTCAGCATCGCTTGTAACACCAACACTGAGGGGCAAGCCAAAAACCATGCCTGGATGTGGATTAAACCCCTGTGAATAAGCTATAGGAAGTCTAGCCCTTCTGATAGCACGTTCAAACACCTTCATTAGGTCAAGATGTGATATAAACTTAACTTCATCACTTCGCCTAAATTTTGTACGAATATTAGCCAATGTTATTACCTCCACAAATACCGCTTTCAAATATAGCAGCACCACACCCACCACAATCTACTTTACAGTTCGGCGTAATCTTCCCATCGATAGCTTTTTTACTTTCACTTATAAAGAATTCCTTTGAAACACCTACGTCAATGTGATCCCAAGGCAATATTTCACTATACTCTCTTCTACGTGTAGCATAAAAATATGGATCTACACCACACTCTTCAAAAGCTTTCATCCAACTATCATACTTAAAGTGCTCGCCCCAGCCATCAAATTTGCAGCCGAGCTCCCAGGCTTTAAGCAGAACCTTGCCGATTCTTCTATCTCCACGGGCAAAAACAGCCTCCATAAAACCCAACTTGTTATCAGAATAGTTATAGGTTATTTGCTTTGCATGCATCTTGCCTTTCAAAAATCTTTGCTTTTCTGAAAGAATTTCTCTGCTGTCTTGAGGTTCCCACTGGAATGGTGTAAAAGGTTTTGGAACAAAGGAAGAAGCACTAACACTTACGGTTACGCCCTTGCCGTTCTTCTTTGGTGTCTTTTTATAAGCATCTATAACTTTATGAGTCAGATCTGCAATTCCTTCCACGTCTTCTAAGGTCTCAGTTGGTAGTCCCAGCATAAAATATAACTTTACGCCGTTCCATCCACCCTGAAACGCAAGTGAAACCGCATTTAGTAAATCTTCTTCAGTAACACCCTTGTTAATTACATCTCTAAGCCTTTGGGTTCCAGCTTCCGGCGCAAAGGTCAGTCCACCTTTTCTCACCTTCTGTGCTTTCTCCATTAAGTCTAATGAAAAAGAATCTAATCTTAGCGATGGAAGAGACAAATTTACTTTTCTATCTTCTACTACATCAAGCAGACCTGTTGTTAACTCTTCTAACTGGCTATAATCGCTAGTACTAAGAGATGTAAGTGATATTTCTTCATAACCGGTGCTTTCCTCTAGCTTTTTGGCTAACTCTATTAATCTCTCCTGACTTTTTTCCCTGACAGGTCGATATACAAAGCCTGCTTGACAGAATCTGCAGCCCCTCATACAACCTCTAAAAACCTCTAACATTATTCTGTCGTGTACGATTTCGGTATATGGAACAACTATTTTATCAGGATAATAAGCCTTATTCATATCCTTAATAATACGTTTTCTTATTTTCATAGGATATTGTGGTTTTAAAGGTGTAAAGCTCTTTATCGTACCATCTTCATTATAGTCAAAATTATAAAATGAAGGCACATAAATACCTTGTATTTTTACTATCTCTTCAAGAAAAGCTATTCTTGTTTGCCCTGTGCCCTTCCATTTAATATAAGCATCCATAACCTCATTTATAATTTCTTCGCCCTCACCCATCATATAAAAATCTATGATATCAGCGAGTGGCTCAGGGTTATATGCACTTGGCCCTCCAGCACATACAAACGCATCTCCTACACGTCTATCCTCTGATGTAAGAGGAATGCCAGCTAAATCAAGCATATTCACTATATTTGAAAAGCTCATTTCATATTGAAGAGTAAATCCTACAAAATCAAAGTTTTTTATTTCATCTTTGGTTTCAAGAGAGTAAAGAGGTATATTATTCTCACGCATCTTTGCTTCCATGTCAGTCCATGGAGCAAATACTCTTTCACAATAGCAATCCTCTCTTTCATTCAATAAATGGTAAAGGATTTTCATTCCCAGATGGGACATACCAATATCATAAGTGTCAGGAAAACAAAAGGCGAATCTTATATCAACACTTTCTGGGTCCTTTATAACACTATTCCATTCATTCCCTGTATATCTTGAAGGTTTTTCTACGCTTTTTAACATTGCATCTGACAGCTTGATACTCATTTTTGCCTCCACAGCTAATTTAATTAACAATTTAGTATTCTCAAAATAATAAGCGCTCTCCCTTATGTGAAAGTCGCTTATCATAGTGGTCGGAGTGATGCGATTTGAACGCACAACCCCTTGCTCCCGAAGCAAGTACCCTACCGTTGGGCCACACCCCGAAACTCATTCTATCTGAACTAAGTCTTCTTTATTTCATTTCTAATTCTTCTTCATTTTATTACTAATTCTTCTTTATTTTATTACTAATTCTTCTTTATTTTATTACTAAGTTTTGTAATTTACAATACCAAAGAACCTATTTAAAGTATTGTATCCAGACAAATCCGTCACTATACTTTTATCTAAGCAGAATTACTATAGAACTAAGTCGTTTTTATTTTTTTGAACTCATTTACTTTTTCACTAATAAATTCTATAACCTGCTTGTGCTCTGCTTTTCCATTACCAGATATACTAATGGGCTCACCAAAAGATATACATACAGGCTCTTTCCTTCTAACTGGACCTACATCCTTTATCAACTTGCCAATTCCATAAAAATCGGTTTTTATAGCTATAGGTATCACTGGAACGCCAGCTTCTTTTGCCAATTTTATTCCGAGAGAATTAAACTTTTCAGGACTAAACTCCAGCTGTCTTGTACCTTCAGGAAATAGTATAATCGATGTGCCTTTAGCAAGAATATCTTTCCCTTCATTTATAACTTTAATTAAATCCTGCTTGGGATTTTTCCTCGCAAGAGCAATTGGGTTTCTGCTACGCATTACTGGCCCGAAAATCGGGTTTGAAGTGAGGCTCTCTTTGACAACATAGGTTGCTTCTTTTATAGGCGCAATAATGCATGGGAAAATAAAAGTCTCCAAATCACTCATATGGTTGCTTACAAAAACAACTGGCCCAGCTACTTTGTTTATATTTTCCATACCTTCAATAAATATTTTTCCGCCACTCTTCTCAATACCTTGGAAAATTCTATAGCTAGAAGACGCCCATTCCTCAGTGTCATATTTACCATTCAGAGCTAATTTACGCCCTCTGAAAACCTCTTTGCCATACCCATATATAAAATACCATCTCGAGTTTAAAAAAAGCTTATCAAATAAATTTCTTTTGTTTCCATCTGTTTGGTATTTATCTCCAGTAAAAAATGGCTTAAGCAAAAAAATCACATCCAATTTTTATTAATTATATTTCTCAATTAAGTCTACTATCAGTGAATATTATATCTCACATATTATGCAATGTCTACCACTCCTATACTTCTTCAGTATCATATACTTTTCCAATTCTATCTTACTGCCATCGTGAATACAAATATATCATGGAGGTATGTTATATGAATCGTTTTCTTGTAGTTATAACTAACAGGCAAAAATTATCTATATGCTTAATAGCAATATTATTTATTATACTTTCTGCATTTTTTATTGCTAAACTAGATTTTCCCAAAGCTATAGAAACTGACAATTCTAAAGTTAAAGCTGTTCTATCTCCAGAGAATGAAAACAAACAATTAAAGGATATACTATCGAGTATTATACCCTCAGGGGATAACATTCTTTTTGAAAATAGTAATAGGGGCATTGGAGATTCAGATATTTCAATTGATCTTATTAATACCTCTCTAAGTGAGATTCTGAAAAAAGGTAAAAACCTGTCCTACATTTTTGCGTATTCTGATGAAGAATACCTTAGACCCATTTATTCAAATACTTGGAAGCAAGCATATTATCAAGGTTGGCTGTATCTGCCAAGGAAAATAATATCTGCAAGGCATAGTCTCTTCACTTATATGGGAGGCGCCGGTAAAATTTTCGACATAGAAGGTGACTTAGGCTTTTATCCAAATATCTCAATTGATAATCAAAATTATATAAATTTCTTAATTTATAACTTTGATTTGCAGAATGTAATTCAGCTTCAAAATCAAATTGTAATTTCTGGAACACCTGTTAAAAAGGGTGTACAAATAATTTCAATAAAAGTTGATGACATTTCTATTCATACGAATGAAGAAGAACAAATTTCGGTGTTTTTATGTACTCCTACTGGCTATGAAATTGACTACCAAAATGTTAAATTTACTAAAGTACCAGACGGTAATGAAGATTTTGGTACTGTTGAAGAAACTTTTTCTGATTCTATTAATGAGAAAAACGATGTGAATAAACAAAATATTCTACTAAAGAAAGAACTAACACACTATATTTCTGATTCATCAAAGTCTATTTTCTTTCAATATAACGGGGGGTATACGACATCTAATGTGTTAAATACCAATATAGACTTAGATGATGCCGTTAAGTTCTCAAATGACATTAAGTATAATGTTTTGTTCAACAACCAAAAATACATAAGCCCTGTCTTTCATCCGCAGTGGAAGGAACATTACGACAGAGAATGGTGTTATATTCCAAGAAAAATGTATATCAACATGAAGAAACTCTTTGTTCTGCCATCAGATAAAGATGTTGCATATGACCTATGTGGTGAGCTAGGCTTTTTCGAAGAGTATCCTTCACTTTCAACTAATCAAGTGGGTTTACTTGTAAATAATTTTTCTGTAGCAAAAGTAAGTTCGTTTGAAGATAATATTCTAGTGACAGGAATTCCATCTAGAACTGGGATGCAAGTTGTTAGTATAGAAAAAACTAATCTCACGGAATATAAAGAATACGCCGTAAGATTAGTTACAAAAGATCTTTGTGAACTTGATATTGATGTTATCAAGAATTGAATTATTTGAAATTTTTAATAAACTTAGATCTATCAATCACCGCAACGAATGCATATGCCACAATAGCACTAACAGCGCCTTGAATTAGGTTTCCTGGCAGTTCTGCAACAATTGCTGTAATTGCCAATGTTTTATCATAAAACCTTATTATAGTAAATTCAAAAATGAAATACCCAGATGCCATAACAAGTGCACCTACCACCAATGATATTATTCTTCTATTATTAGATGGTGCTTTATCACTTTTTTTATTAGCAATTAGACCAACAATATACCCCTCTAAGCCCTTAACGATGAAGGTAATTGGAACGAATATAAAAGCACCATAAACCAAGTCAGCCAAGGCTGAACCAATGGCTCCAGCTATAAAGCCCGATTTTCTACCAAGCAGTATTGCAGTAATCATTATGATAGAATCACCAATATTGAAATAACCTTGTACTATTGGGCTAGGTATATGCAGAAATGGTAAGTAAGTAATTAGGAAAACCAATGCTATCATTAATGCATTCAGAACTAATTTTCTAGTTGAAATTTTCATATTTATATCATCCTTTATGTGTAAAAAAGTTCTTCTTTATTATTCTTCTTCTATTCTAATAATATTTGCTACTTCAATTATTGAACCTGTTTCTTTAAGCTTTGCTATAACACAATTAAGTTCTTTTTCAGTAGCAACTGGAGTAATAAATGCAAGCTCATTGTCCTGAATTTTAGAGTTTAACTCAACAAACTCAATCTTCCCAAACATTGAAGAAATATTCTTTTTGGTTTCTGTAATGTTACTAACCTGAGCTCTTACTAAGAATTTTGCGGGGCTATCTTCTATGGAAATAATATTATTTTCTTGCTTTCTAACCCAAACATTCATAGTTCCGAAGTCAGGATGCTTAGCAATATCTATTACATCGGCTACAACCGCACTAGCCGTAGGTAATTTGCCTGCTCCTCTACCGTAAAACATTGCGTCTCCAATGGCATTACCTTTGACAACAATGGCATTAAACACATCCTCAACATTTGCCAAAGCATGTTCCTTTGAAATAATGGCTGGACTTACACGAGCAAAAATCTTGCCATCAATTCTTCTGCTGATAGCTATTAGTTTAATAACACCGTTCATAGCCTCAGCGTATTTCATATCATCAGTAGTAATTTTGGTAATACCCTCAGTATATATGTTTGAAAAATCCACAAATTCGTTGTATGCTATTGAAGATAAAATTGCCAGTTTTCTACAAGCATCATGTCCCTCTACATCAGCTGTCGGATTCTGCTCAGCATATCCATTTTGTTGTGCCTCTTTTAGGGCAGTTTCAAAGCTTTTGCCTTCTTTTCTCATATGAGTGAAAATATAATTTGTGGTTCCATTTAGGATTCCAGTGATACCGTGAATCTCATTTGCAGCAAGACATTGATTAAGTGGTCGTATAATTGGTATTCCGCCACCCACACTTGCTTCAAACAAATAACTTACTCCATTTTCCTTTGCTAGCTGCAAAAGCTCTGGTCCCTGCGCCGCAACAAGCTCTTTATTTGATGTAACTACACTTTTGCCTGACATTAGTGCTCTCTTGGTAAACTGGGCTGCAATGGTGGCTCCACCAATCGTCTCGATAACTATGTCTACACTGCTATCATTAAACACATCATCTGCATTTTTTGTAAATACATCTCCATAAGGGCTATCTGGAAAGTCTCTAATATCTAAAATCCATTTAACTCGAATGTCAGTTCCAGCTCGTTGCTTGATACTGTCACTGTTAATTTTAATTACTTCAGCTACTCCTGAACCAACAATTCCAAAACCTAAAATTGCAACATTAATCATTTTAATAACCCCCAATATATTATCTTGCTAATATTTCACATCGTCTGACACCTTCAACCTTGCCTATATCTACCATCAAGGCCTGCATGTCATCCTTCATTGCAAATGTTTCAATTGAAACAGTTACATCTGCCAATCCGTTAATTGGAATATTTTGATTAATTGTTAAAATATTCGCATTAGCAGAGGCAATTTTATCAATAATACTCGAAAGTATTCCAGAAAAATCTTCTACAACGAAAAAGAGTGTTAAGACCTTACCTCTTGATGTTTCATAAAAGGGAAATACGTAATCTTTATATTTATAGTAAGCACTTCTACTAATCCCAACTTCTTTAACGGCATCATTGACAGTTCTTATCTTGCCAAAACTAAGTATTTTTTTTACTTCAATTACTTTAGCAAATACATCTGGTAAGATAAATGAATCAACTAAGAAAAAAACTGATTCCTGTTTCATAAGCTCTCCTGTCCACCCGATACGTACAATTGTGTTTCCTTGGTGTATATGTTAGCATATTTTTTTCTTTTTTGCAACCAAAAAAAGATATATTAATCTATTGTATAGATTAATATATCTCAGAGTGGATATTTCAGTATTATAGTGAACAGTTATATTCCAAGAGCTTCTCTAACTTTATCTATCATCTCAATGGGCTCACAAATTTCTTTATGGAGAATAGGTTTTTTATCAAGCACTTTCAATGCTTCTGGAATCTTAAGTCCAGACTTTTCTGATAGTACAGATAGAAGTTCAAATTCAGATTTGCTAGCAATAGTCTCTTCTCCAGCAATTGCTTTTACAACACTTTCATTAAATTTAAATGGACTAGCTGTAGAAACAATTACAACCTTTGTAACATCACTGGTAGAGATTACATATTTATCATAAACATCAACTGCAACAGCAGTATGAGTGTCTAGTACATATCCGGTCTCTTGATATACACTCTCTATGGTCTTTAATGTATCATTATCATTTGAATAGCCTGCCCAGAATATCTTTTGAATTTTCTTTTTTGTATCCTGATCCACTTCATATAAACCTTCATTTCTCAGCCTGTTCATCCAATTTTGAACCATTTCTGAGTTGTCATCAGTTACTAAATACAACAGTCTTTCCAGATTGCTAGAAATCAGAATATCCATAGATGGAGAAAGTGTTTTCTTAAACTCTCTATTTCTATCATATACACCAGAATTAATAAAATCTGTTAAAACATTATTATCATTTGAAGCACATATTAGCTTGTTGATAGGTAAGCCCATCTGCATTGCATAATACGCTGCTAAAATATTTCCAAAATTACCTGTCGGAACAACAAAATTGATTTTTTCACCAATCTCGATCTCCTTATTTTTAAGCATATCTGCATATGCAGAAAAATAATACACTATTTGAGGTACTAGTCTTCCCCAGTTAATAGAGTTGGCTGAAGAAAATTTATAACCATGTTCATGCATCAGCGCCCTAATATCTTCATCCCCAAATATCCGCTTAACTCCATTTTGCGCATCGTCAAAATTTCCGTTTACAGCAATTGAGTATACATTATTACCTTCTTGAGTTATCATCTGTTTTCTTTGAATTTCACTAACACCTTCACTTGGGAAGAATACAATAATCTTTGTACCTTTGACATCTTTAAAGCCTTCAAGCGCAGCTTTTCCAGTATCTCCAGAGGTTGCAACCAGAATCACGATTTCTTCTTTTTCCCCTGTTTTTTGCAGTGCCTTTACAAGGAAATGAGGAAGTATTTGAAGAGCCATATCTTTAAAAGCACTTGTAGGTCCATGCCATAGCTCTAATACATTAACTGAGTCATACAATTTGTACAAGGGTGCAATAGACTGAGATCCAAATTTTTCAGCAGTATATGCTTGGCTAACACAATCTTTTAATTCACTTAAGGTATAATCATCTAAATAACCCTCTAATATATTTAAAGCTCTTTCTTGGTAACTCATTTCACTCATTTTCAAAATTTGATCATTGTCAAAAAGAATTACTTTTTCAGGTACAAATAACCCTCCGTCTGTTGCAAGCCCCCTCTTTATGGCTTCGGCTGAACTAACATTAGCGCAATTTCCTCTAGTACTTCTATATAACATTTTTACCTCCCACGAAATGAATCATCTATTATGAACTATAGGACTTTCTTCCCAAAATGCATAGTAGTGACTTTATATAAAATAGATAATTTCAAATCCTATTAGACTAAATAATATAATAAATCTAGGAAAAATGCAAATTTCTAGTGCGAAGTATTCACTTTTTATACTCTCCATCCTCGATTTCTCTTTTGCATACTTAGGAGAAGCTTTTGGACAGCTATTTTACCTTGATTATACAAATACTGTGTTTCTTCTGAAGTGACGTCAAAGTCCAGAAATGATATATCTCCAGTATTAATATGTGCTATATTATCGATATTATATGAATTCTTTGGAACACCTGTATCGTGAGAAGCAACAAGTAATTTCTTTAGTGTATTTTCTGCTTTAATGAACTCTTTTGATTCTTTTCCCTCTAATTTAAGTCCTATTATACTATTAAGCTCTGTACTATCAATAAGCCAGACAGGAAAATTGTCCAGGACTCCACCATCTATAATATAATGTGGTCTTAGGTGGTTATTCTCTTTCTTCATTTGAACAACTGGTTCAAATACAAAAGGCATACAAGTACTCATTCTAATAGCTTTGGCAACCTCGAACTTATCTGGGTCAACATTATAAAAAGCAATATCGTCTGGAAGTACAATTACTTTTCCTGTACTTGCATCAACTGCTGTCATTCGTACCTTGTAGCCACGCGGATTCACCTTGTCAGGAATGCCTCCTCGGAAATCACTAAAGGTATAAATCCCTTTATTTGCAAGGACCTGACTCACCCATTTTTCTAGAAGTTCACCGTTTATAAATGCATTTTTTTTACTAAAGGCAATTAAATTTATTAAAAAATTGCCTCTTGTACCCTTAAAATCATCATTTCCCCTCTTTACCAACTGAAGTTCCGGATAATCTTGTTTGTACAGCAATGTCGCAATATCGTTATCGCTCAAAATTCTTTTGTCTTCTGTCAAAGTTCTAATTCTATGTGCTATAGAGATATCTAAGTAGTCTCCACCTCTGCTCTGAAAATTACTAAAATCAAATTCCTTTAGTAATTTCATTAATTCTCTCGATGTATATCCAGCACCAATTAAAGCTCCAACAAGTGCTCCAGCAGATACTCCTGCGATATTTCCTAAATACCTGTATTTTTTTTCAAGTTCTTCATACGCTCCAACGAAGGCTAATCCCTTTATTCCGCCTCCACTTAGTACAAGATTTAATGTGCGATTGGTTGTATTCATTTCAGGTCCCCTACGACAAAAGGTATCTAATTTATATATATTATGGATGTTTACTAATTAGTATATTGTACAATCCTAAGTCCATTGATTTTTAGATAATAAAAAAGCACAAGATCTAAAATAGAATCTTATGCCTTATTTTCTTAATTGATATTAACTTATGTTTTGTTTAGTAGCCCTTACGTAATAACTTGAAGCCTGCTCTTTGCATATTTTAAGTAGCTAGAATTAGGATATCCATCTATGAGCTTTTGGTACGTTTCAACGCCCTTCTGAATTTCATTTACCTCTACATAGCTTTTACCTAAAATATATAATGCTTTATCACCAAAAGTCCATTTTTCACCAAAAGTAAATACCTTTTCAAGCTTTTTTATTGCTTCTGCGTACTTTTTACGATTATACAGTGTATTTCCATCGTTAGCCAATTGGTTAGCAGCCTTTAAAAGTACATCACCTTTTATAGCATCATACTTTGTTCTTAAATCAGCACTCAAGACTTCTACTGGTAGAGCCACTAATTTATCTGCAGCCTCAACATATTTCTTTTGCCCATAAAGTGTAGATACTTGAGAGATGTCGGCCAAAAGTTGTATTTGTTTTAATTTAATATTAGCAGTTTCAAGCTCCTTTTTAAGAAGTTTATTTTCTTCAACAGACTTATTATAAACATCTGTCAATTGAGTATTAACAGCCGGCTTGGAACCTACGTCAACTTCTTTGGTACTTTTTGTTGCTGCATAAAAGAAAACTACAGCTGCAATCAAGCAAAGAACGCCAAATAAACAAAATATACCAGCAACAGATGTCTTCTTAAGTTGTGTAGCAATTTTTTTAAAAAGTAGGTACTCTGTTTGCACATTCTCCTCACTAAAGGTTTCTTTTTTTGCAGGCTCTTTTACACGTTTAGTAGGTTTATTGGCAGGCGGTGTGTGTTTTGTTTTACTAATTTTCTTAGATGAATTGCTGTCACCAATGCTTAAAAAATTTAGGTAATCTGCGGCTTTAATAGCATTGTTTTCGCCTTGAACTACTCTGCCAAAAAGCTCCTCTGCCTTGTCCATCTGATTTGTATATGCATAGCACAAACCTAATAAATTAACTGCCTCATAGAAATCAGGATTGGTGGATACCACTTTTTTGAGCTCAATCATTGCAATATCTTCGCTACCTGTTTTTAGATACTCTATTGCCTTATTGTAGGCCTTTACTGAATCAATTACTTTTTCAGATACATCATTATTTTGAGAAAACTTTTCTAGATCGATAGGTGCAAAGCTTCTAATTTCCTGATTTAAATCCATGAACATTGGCTCCTCTCAGGTATATAATATACTTTTAAATAATTTTTCTTAATTCACCAATCATATATAACGATCCGAAGGCACAAATAACACTTTCCTCATCTATATTTTCAAGTGCAAGTTTTAAGCTATTCTCTAAAGTAATTCCATCTTGAACATTATTTGAATATAACTTCAAAATAGTAGCAAGTTCACTAGAAGGCATCGCTCTTTCGTTGTTTGGAGTCACTGTAATTATTAACTTTGCTTTTTTAGCCAACATTTCCATTATCTTATGGTAATCTTTATCTCTTAGAAAGCCCACAATAAATATTTTACTTTTATTTGAAAAATATCTATCTAGTGCAGCATTCAAAGACTGTCCACCTTCAAGATTATGGGCACCATCAATTAAAATCACTGGGTTTTTACTAATTATCTCAAGCCTTCCTGGCCATGTAGCTTCAGCAATACCATTTCGAATATTATTATGATCAATCCTAAAGCCTTTATTTACTAAAATCTCACAAGCATCAATAGCTACTGCAGCATTATACAACTGATGATCACCTAAAAGTCTAATATTAAGGTCTTGATAATCTTTGTAGTCAAATAATTGCCCATCCAAACCATATTTTTTCAATACAAGAGAATTCAAACTCACCTTGTGAATTGCAGAGCTCTGGCTCTTACAAACCTGCTCAAACACCTGCTCTGCCTCTAGCTTCTGAGGATATAAAACAATATCACTATTTGGCTTAATTATTCCCGCCTTTTGGTATGCAATTTCTGCAAGTGTTTTACCCAATATGTCAGTGTGATCTAAGCTTATCGTTGTTATAACACAAACCTCAGGAGAGTCTATCACATTTGTTGAGTCAAACCTTCCTCCAAGACCCACTTCCAAAACTACTATATCGCAGTTGTTTCTATAAAAATACTCAAATGCAACTGCAGTAATAATTTCAAATTCTGTAGGATGAGCCAGTCCTGCATTTATCATTAAATCAATTTTTGTTTTAACAAACTCAATTATATCTGTTAATTCATCTGGCTCTATTTCCTTGTCATCTATTTTTATTCTCTCTGTAAACCTTTGTATATATGGAGAAGTGAATATACCCGTCTTGTATCCTGAATCAATTAATATGTTACTTATAAATGCAGTGGTAGATCCCTTTCCATTTGTTCCTGCAACATGAACGAACCTTAATTTCTTTTGTGGATTTCCCATAAAATCCATTAGTTTAGTAATGCTTTCGAGTCCAAGCTTACTTCCGAATTTAAGGGTACCATGTATGTATTCCATCGCTTCATCATATTTCATGGTAAACCGTAACCTCCAATAATGTAGAGTTATTGCCAACTCTACGACTCACAGATAAAGAAGACTTAGTTCAGATGGTGTATTCTGAACTCTAGTCGCACTTATTTCGAAGCTTGGCGGCACTTATTTCCGCTTATTTAAAGCGGAAATATTAGTAACGCCGCTAAGATAAACAATATCAGTTTTTCCCAATTCAGTCAATTACAAAAATGCAAATAGTATTTAAATAAACCACTATTTACAATATAGATTAGAAAACAACATCATTTGTTTAAAAGTTCTATAATATCATCTTTTTTTAATATAGAAGTATTTATTCCCATACTGCCTAATAATATATTATCAAAAATTACCATCCTACACTGCTCAAGTTTTTCATCTTCCTCTAAATTAACAAAAGCATCAAGATTATTTTCAGAACACGCTTTAAGTAAATAGTATCGCACTCCATTTTTTGGAATACTCTTACTAAATTCTTGATCCTTCCAAATCTCGTTAGGTATATAAGCAAACAATTCATACCCTTCAATCTTTTTGCTATCAATCCGTATTGAAAGAAAGGAAAGTTTAGCATTTTCCAGTGTTTTCTTTTTTCTAAATTCTATGCCTTTTGTCTCTAATAAATCAATAAATTGTAACAAAAAATTTCTTTTATCGTTTACACTTAAACTAAGTAATGAACTATTAATTTCAATAATGAAATTATCTTCTGCTTTTAATGCAGATATAATTTCATGACTAGAAATTGAATTATCTATTTTTCTAGCAGAATATGACACAGAGAAATTAGAGACTTCCGATTCTTTATTACGAGTGTAATCAGATATTTTTATTTTTATATTTTTATCCATTGATTATTACCTCATTTACGTAAAATTCTTGTTTCTACTTAATTGCTTACATTATATACTTTAAATTAATTACTGTGAAGGTACGAAATTATAAAAGAAAAGCCGGCTTGCGCCGGCTGACTTACATGATTTGTTTATATTTGATTATCATTATTTAGCTAGTCTTGCCTCAAGGAGCTTTTTCTGTTCCTCATAGCCTGGTTTTCCAAGTAGTGCAAACATATTTTTCTTGTAAGCCTCTACTCCAGGTTGGTCAAATGGGTTTACTGCAAGTAAATATCCACTTATTCCACATGCCTTTTCAAAGAAATATACCAAGTTTCCAAAATAGTATTCGCTAAGTTCTGGTACATTTATTATAAGATTTGGTACACCACCATCTGTATGGGCAAGAAGAGTACCCTCAAATGCCTTGTTATTAACAAAAGCCATCTCTTTTCCTGCTAGGAAATTAAGTCCATCAACATTATCTTTGTCTTCTTTTATTGTAATACTTTTCTTTGCTTTTCCAACATGTATCACAGTCTCAAATAAGTTTCTGAGTCCATCCTGTATATATTGTCCCATAGAATGTAAATCTGTCGTAAAATCAACACCTGCTGGGAATATACCCTTCTGATCCTTTCCTTCGCTCTCACCATAAAGCTGCTTCCACCATTCAGTGAAGAAGTGAAGTGCTGGCTCATAGTTAACCATTATTTCTATTGACTTGTTTTTGTTATACAATGCATTTCTTGAAGCAGCATATCTATAGCAATCATTGTTTTTAAAGTCAAAATCCTTATATAGATTGTATGCATCCAAGGCGCCCTCCATAATTATATCAATGTCTGCACCACATACAGCTATAGGGAGAAGTCCAACAGCGGTGAGAACAGAGAATCTTCCACCAACATCATCTGGAATAACAAAGGATTCATAGCCTTCTTCATCGGCAAGCTTTTTGAGTGCTCCACGCGCTTTGTCAGTAGTAGCATAAATTCTCTTCTGTGCTTCTTGCTTACCATATTTCTTTTCTAGATACTCCTTGAAAATTCTAAACGCAACTGCAGGTTCAGTAGTAGTACCTGATTTTGATATGATATTAACTGATACCTCTTTCCCATCAATTAACTCGAGTAGGTCTGTAACATAAGTTGAGCTTATATTGTTACCAACAAAATAAATTTCTGGAGTTTTACGTTTATCTTTTGGAAGCATGTTGTAGAAAGAATGTGAAAGCATTTCTATTGCTGCTCTTGCTCCTAAATAAGATCCTCCAATACCAATTACTATCAATACATCAGAATCTGATTTAATTTTCTCAGCAGACTTTTTAATCCTTGCAAATTCCTCTTTGTCATAATTTAATGGCAGGTCAATCCAACCTAAAAATTCATTTCCAGGACCAGTTTTGTTATGCAGCATCTCATGTGCCTGCTTAACCTGTCCTTCAAAATAATTAATCTCATATTCGCTCAAAAAGCTAGAAGCCTTTGAACTGTCAAATGTTATTTTTTCCATAATTGCCTCCTAAATGTAACTTTATCAATTTTAAAAATTAATCCTTAATAGTATATCATTTGATATTACTAATTTAAAGTTATATTACCATTTTTTATTGGCTTTTTATACACTTATTTAAACCTATTTTCATAACTGTCCAAACCTTATTTAAGAAAAAGTAATTTACATTTGCTTATACAACCATTTCTCGAAATATTTACTAGGTAAGAAAAAAGATTGTATTGATAATAATATTACTAAATGAGGATTATCTTCATTTCAAAATTATTGTTTAAAAGGAGAATTATTATGTCAAATCCTAAAACACCACTTGTTGCAGATAGTAGAAGTGCTTTAACGAAATTTAAAATGGAATGTGCTGCTGAAATAGGTAGGACCCAGTTTACAAAAGAAAATAACGACCACTACAAGGGAGATTTGACCTCTAAGCAAAATGGTTCAGAAGGCGGCCCTATAGGCGGACAGATGGTTAAGAAAATGGTTGAGATGTACGAAAGCAACATGAAATAAGCAAATCATAGACCCATTCTGGGTACAATACAAAAAATATCAGTGAGAATTTATTCTCAACTGATATTTTTTTGTGAGTACTGGAAACTATAAAGATTTCACTGCATTAAAAAAAAGAATCCGGAGCAAAGTCCAGATTCTTTTTTTGTGAGTTATCTCAGCAAATAACCCAATGTACCCATATAATCTATGAGGCTCTTTGCAAATGCATTTATATCTTCACTTGAAAGTGTCTTTTCATTTGAACCAATAACAAATCTAAAGGTCATGCTCTTTTTACCTTCCGGTAAGCCTTTGCCAGTATAAATTGTCACAAATTCAAAGTTATTTAAAAGCTCTGATTTAAATGCACCAATATCTTCAAGCAATTTGTCAAAGGTAACACCATTATCCACCATGAAGCTATAGTCTAGTATAACTTCAGGGAATTTTGATAAATCTTTATATTTAGCTGGAGCAGTATTGATAGCTTGTAAAACATCCCTGTTTATCTCCAAAACAGCGACGTTAAGTTTCTTGCCGATGTTCTTCTTTATCATTGGGTGAACAACAGTGATATAACCCATCAAGTTTCCATTAACACTAACATCCACAGATTTCATTGGATGAACCCAGTTATGTTCACTAGTAGTAGCAGCAAAGTCAGGACTAACATTCTTCACTGTCTTAGATAAAAAGGTAATCATACCCTTTAAATCATAAAACAGTTCATCTTCACTCTTTATCTTACTTCCAACTAATACACATATATTCTTATGCTGTTCACATTTGTCTTTTGGTGAAGTCGCTTTGAAAACACTTCCAATTTCAAAAAGTGAAAAATCATCATAAGTCTTTTCATTCTTTTCAGCAAAGCCCAGCATTCCTGGCACCATACTGTCTCTTAAGGTATTTGAATCCTGTGCCTGTGGATTTAGTACCTTTACCTGCGCATTAGTTTCAATCCCCATTTTGTTGTTAAAGGTATTATCATACCAAATATAGCTATTAACCTCGCTTGCACCAAATCTTTCGGAAAGTAATTCCTTAACCTTATGGTCAGTTATTCTCTCCTCATTGTATTGAAGTGGCTTTAGTGAAATATCACATGTCTGTGGTACTATATTGTCATAGCCAAATATTCTAGTGATTTCCTCGATAATATCAACCTTCATTGTAATATCTTTTGTTGCTCTAAAAGTAGGTACCTTTATTTTAAAGGTGTCACCATCAACCTCCACACCAAATTCCAATGCTCTCAAAACATCTACCATTTTTTCTTTAGACAAAGTATTTCCAATATATCTATCAATATATGGCTTTGTAATTGTGATATCTATTGGCTCAAGCTTATTACAATAAACATCAGTTAAAGCCGATGAAAATTGTATGTCTGCTTGCATATCCTTTAATAGCTTAACAAATCTTTGTATAGCCAAAACCGTCATATTGGGATCTAGCATCTTTTCGTAACGAGCGCTTGCCTCAGTACGCAGGCCCATTTTAGTTGAACTCCTTCTTGTAGAAGGTCCTTCAAAGGTAGCTGACTCAAGGAGTATAGATGTAGTATCTGCTAAAACCTCAGAGTTCTCTCCACCCATAATTCCTGCTACTGCTACAGGTCTTTCTTTATTACAAATAAGCAAGACATCTTCTGGTAGTGCTCGATCGAGACCGTCAAGAGTCTTGAATACTGTTGGTTCTTTTGTTGATCTTACAACAATTCCACTCTCTACCTGTCTGCTATCAAAGGCGTGCATTGGTTGACCCATTTCAAGCATTAAATAGTTTGTTAAATCAACTAAAGGTGAAATTGGTCTCATCCCACAATAGAAAAGCCTTACCTTCATATTCATTGATGTTTCAAGTTTCTTTATTCCATCTATTTTAAGTCCAGAATATCTAAGGCATTTTTCGGTATCTTCTACTGTAATATCTAGCTTTTCTTTGGTCTCTGACCCCTCAAGGCTATCTATCTGCATTGGCTTTAACTCTTTACCATAAATAGCAGCGATTTCACGTGCAATTCCATAATGTCCCCATAAGTCAGGTCTATTAGTAAGTGATTTATTATCTACCTCAACAATAACATCATCAATATCTATAATTGATTTGATGTCTGTACCAGGTGCATAATCTCCATTCAATATGAGAAGACCGCTGTGGTCATCACTAATACCTAGCTCTTGCGCTGAGCACAGCATTCCAAAACTTTCAACACCAACTAGCTTAACTTTTCCTAGCTGAGGAAGCTTCTTTACAGATCCGCCTATCTTTGCAAGTGGTACCAAAATACCCTCGGTAACATTAGGAGCTCCGCAAACTATTTGTAGTATTCCATCCCCTGAATCAACTTGAGTGATTTTAAGCTTCTTGGATTCAGGATGTGGAATAACGCTGAGAACCTTACCAACTACTACATTAGCAATATCTTGACCTACGAATTCTACCTCTTCAACCTCTGCTGTAGACATGGTAAATCTATACCAAAGTTCTTTTATATCTATGCCATCTAAATCAACATAGTCTTTTATCCAATTTAATGATATTTTCACTTTTGATTTCCCTCCTATCGTACTGAAAATTGTTCCAATGCTCTCAAATCACCTGAGTTGAGAACACGGATGTCGCTGATTCCATATTTCATCATTGCAAGTCTAGTAAGTCCTACACCAAATGCAAAGCCTGTATATACTTCTGGATCAATACCACCAGCACGTAACACATTTGGATGAACCATGCCACATGGTAACAATTCTATCCAGCCTGAATGTTTGCAGGTTGGGCAGCCTTTTCCACCGCATATCATACAATTCAAATCCAACTCAAAACCTGGCTCAACGAATGGAAAAAATCCCGGTCTTAATCTTACTTTTACTTCTCTATTAAATACCTCTGACAACAGAAGTTTCATAACGTATATTAAGTTTGCGATAGATATATTTTTATCTATCATCATACCCTCAAGCTGGAAAAATGTATTTTCATGTGATGCATCAATATTTTCATTTCTAAAGCATCTTCCCGGAGCAATTACCTTGAGTGGTGCTCCAAATTTCTGCATAGCTCTTACCTGACATGGTGAGGTATGTGGTCTTAAGCATGAGCCATTTTCCAACCAGTAAGTATCCTGCATATCTCTTGCAGGGTGATTCTTAGGTATATTTAGAGCCTCAAAACTATAGAATTCCTCTTCAACCTCTGGCCCATCAACAATGTTAAAGCCCATTCCTGTAAATATTCTCTCTATTTCCTTTTGCACAATAGTTACTGGATGCAGTGAACCTACTTTAAACTGAGTGCCAGGCAAGGAAATATCAAAGCTTGAGCCATTGCTTAATGATTTTTTAACATCATTTGCACTGAGTTCCTTGAATTTTCCCTCCAAATATTCACTCAATTCATTCTTTAATTCGTTCGCCTCTTGTCCAAACTGCTTTCTTTCCTCAATAGCCATGTTTTTGAGATCCTTGAGCATATCTGTCAATTCACCCTTTTTGCCTAGTATCTTTACCCTAAGTTCTTCAATTTCGCTACTTGTAGAAGCTTCTTTAATTTTACTAAGAGCAAGGTCTCTTAAATTACTAATTTTTTCAATCACGTCTATTATCTCCTTCCATTGTTTATTTTTTATTTTAGACAATATAAAAGCCCCCATCCCAACAAAAGGGACGAAGGCATTCTTCGCGGTACCACCCAGATTTTTTAGCAATATATGATAACCTTAAATGATAATAAACCAACTCGCATACAGGTATTATACTATATTAACTAAACTCTTTGTAATGTAACGGTTTTCACCGGTAACTCCTACATTTGATAACTATAGATAGAGCAATATCCATCTGTTTTTTATCCAGTTCAGAGACACAGCTTCGGAGGGAACTTGGGCAAGTAGTTTGCTAAAGGTATTTTCAGCCAGTGATACCTTCTCTCTGAAACATCTAGTTCTTGCTTACTTTTCTCCATCATTGCTTTTATTGATATTTATTATATGTTAGTTATTATAGCAATATAGAATAAAACATTCAAGGGTTGAATTTAATCCTCCTTAATTTCTCTCTTCATTTTATGAACGGCATCTTGTCTCCTAGCATTTTTTTCAATTAAAGTGTTTTTCAATCTAATATCTTCTGTTTTATTAATTATTTCATCTGCTACTTCACTATTGTGCATCGTTTTATTAATTTTTGTTTTAACCCTTTCTGAATCTTGGCGATAATCCGGATTGTGAGTGTGTTCCATAATTTAATAACTCCTTTTATTATAGTGTACAAGGAATTATAAGCCCCTTGTCATAGCTGTTTTTAAGACTAAATATAATTAAATGTATAATATTTTTCAACCGAATACATTTTTATTATGTCCACGAAAAAATAAATTAGGCATTAAAAAACTCTTGCTTCTAAATTTACAAAATTATGAAAACGTATAGCCACTTAAACCACTTGACTACATTTTTGGCAAATAATACAATGTAGTAAGAATTGAGACACAATTGTATTCGATTACTGGGGGGTAAATGGACAAAGTAAAAAGAAGATACGATATTGATTGGCTTAGGACATTGGGGGTTTTATTGGTGATTCCATTTCACTCCTTGATAATATTCAACCTAAACCCTTGGGCAGTTGTATATATAAAAGATACAACTAATGTTAACCTTTTTATCATATTAGGTAACATTATACACAGATTTCATATGCCTTTACTATTTATGCTAGCAGGAATGTCAGTGTATTTTTCTCTACAATCACGAACAAAAAATCATTTTATAGTAGAACGCATTAAGAAGTTACTTGTACCCGCTATATTTGGGTGCATTGCATTAAATCCAATAATGACTTATATATATCTCATTTCAACTAATCAAAACGGTACCTTCGTGGCTCATCTTGTAAATTTTTTCATAAAGAACCCTGGAGATCTTTCAGGAATAAATGGTGGATTTACTCCTGCTCATTTATGGTTTATAATTTATCTCTTTGCTTTTTCATTATTTGGATTACCACTTTTTGTACAAATAAAAAAATATTCATCCAGAAACTTTTTGTTAAAAATAGCGGGTTTTTTTGAAAAGCCATTCATGCTTATTTTAATAGTTATACCTGTAACTCTTCTTTCGGCAATTGATATTTTAGATGATAAGAATCCTTTTGTTTATTTTGCTACGTTTTTTATTGGTTATTTCCTTTTAACAAACGAAAAGTATCAGGAAGCCATAAATAGAGACAAATGGGTTTACCTTGTACTTAGTATTATTCTTATTTTTATCCACTTTAATATTCCCACCGATTTTACGCCTTGGTCTTGTAAGTGGATACTTTATGGCTTTTTTGATAGTACCACTCGAATTGTACCTGTATTTGCATTAATCGGTATTGGTAATCGTTTTATGAATAAAAACTCACGAGTACTGGAGTATCTCTCCAAAGCTTCATTCCCTGTTTATATAATTCATATGTTGATTAACACAATAGTCGGGTTCTTCGTTATCAAACTTGGGCTTGGTGTTGGATTCAAATATACATTAATCGTAGCAATAACATTTACCACAAGTTTTGCTTTATATGAGATAATAAGACGGAATAAAATTCTAGGTTTCTTATTTGCAGTTAAACCGTTTAACCGAAAATCTGAAGTTATTAATTTTAGTAAAGCACTCTAATTTTATGTATACATTATATAGATTGGTCGTGGATAAATATGAAGAAGAAAAGCATTCAGAAAAGAAATATTATAACAGGAATAATTGCAATCTCAGTGATAGGATTGCTTTTGAAGACTCGGACACCACATATTAAGGGTTATAAAAATAGCATTAGCACCTTGAAGCAAGTAACCATTAATGGTACAAAACATGAGATTATGATTAGAGGTAATGATAAGAATAATCCTGTAATTATCTTTGTACATGGAGGTCCAGGTACTCCTGAAATACCCTATGTTAGGAAATATCAGGATTTATTAGAGCAGAACTTCACTATCGTTCACTATGATGAAAGAGCTGCTGGAAAGTCTTATCATTTTTTGGAGGATTACTCAAATTTATCTATCGATTTACTTGTAGATGACTTAATTGCACTAACTGATTATATTAGTAAAAATTTATGTACAAAGCAAATTTTATTGGCAGGGCATTCCTTTGGCTCTGTGGTGGGTATAAAAGCAGCTAACAAAGCGCCCGAGAAGTATTTAGCCTATATAGGCATAGGACAAGTAGGTGATTTTTGGAGTAGAGAATTGGAATCCTTGGAGTACTGTTTGACACAAGCTACATTACAAAATATCGCAGAAGATATCAAAGATATCAATGCTTGCCGTGAGAGTGTACTGGGTCATAAAGACACTTTTCCAAGAAAATTTACTAGAAAATACGGTGGAGTATCGCGACTTATTAATGATGCAAGTGATATGGTATCAGGAATATTACTAAATCCCGAATACAATTTATTTGATACTATTCGTTTCGGAAAAGGTCAATCTGTCTCAAATAAGGTACTTTGGACAGAGTTAATGGCAAGCAATCTTCCAGATGAAGTATCAGAACTCAAAATACCTTGCTATTTTGTAATGGGTAAATATGACTATCTAACACCCTCAAAAACGGCAAAAGAATACTTCGATTCAATAACTGCACCAGTAAAAGAATTTGTAATTTTTGACCAGTCAGCACACTATCCTCAGTTTGAGGAAAAACAGAAGTTTAGTGAGTTGATGAATAAAGTCTATTCTAAAATAAAGAAGTAGGGCTTTTCAAATATATTTTACCAAAATAGTACAATATATCGTATTTTCATAATTTCGAATACACGATAAAAATGAAGAGACCTCTCCTCACTATTTCATCACTATTATAAGTAGTGCCGTTCCTTCTAGTCGCTTGTTTCTGCATATCTATACACGTATTATCATGTGTTTTTTTGCCTTACAATTTCATAAATCATTATTGAAGCTGCAACCGAAGCATTTAGAGACTCTGCCCTGCCTGGCATTGGTATTTTAACTAGCTTATCAGCTTTTTCGGCCGTTTCATCACTTATCCCATTTGCCTCATTGCCAACGATAATTGCACTTTTTCCAGTCAAATCTTCATCAAAGTAGTTGTTTTTGCCATCTAGGTGTGAAGCAATTACTTTATAGTTTGATTTCTTCAAAAGGTCTATTGTTTCGTTTATATATAAACCTTCAAAGATGGGCATATGAAAAACAGAACCCATAGTTGACCGTAGAACTTTTGGTGAGAAAAGATCAACACAGCCCTTTGATAAAATAACTGCAGAAATTCCAGCTGCATCTGCTGTCCTTATAATTGTACCCACATTTCCCGGGTCTTGAAGTCCATCCAATATAACTAACGAATGCCCTTGTTCTATAACCTCATCAAAAACAAATTCTCTCTTTTTTAAAACAGCGAGAATGCCCTGAGGTGTTTGTGTATCTGATATTTCCTTAAACAGCTTTTCACTCACAAGGGAGCAATCATCACATAAAGTTGTAACCAGCTCAATTAACTCTTTGCCACCATTTAGACTTTCTAGTTTATCTGAAACGATTACCTTCACAATGTCCTGCCCGTTATCAATGGCGTCGTTTATAAATCTTATTCCTTCAACAAAATAAAGACCCAACGCATCTCTATTCTTTTTCAGATGTAAAGCCTTTATTTCTTTGATTTTATTATTTTGACTGCTCTCTATATAGTTCATTAAAACATCCTCCGACTGAAATTTACTTTTGCCTTCTAAGTGCACTTATCACATTTTCAATTGTCAAACTTTCTACATCTATAAACCATTCTCGTTCATGAATATTCCACAAATAATGTGCATCTGAGGAATATATTTTTTTCATATTATTAATTTTAGAATCCTTAGCAAGTACAATATTCTCAGCATTTTTATCACTTATTTCTACACACTCTATAACTATATCCTCTGGCATAATACCGAAACTTGAAAGGATGGAATTGGCTTGCCTATCTATATGTGCTGGGATTGCAATTCCACTGAGTTGTTGGTTTACAATCTGAAAAACTTCATTAATGGTGATAGAAGTTGAGATTAAAAGTAGTCTGTCTTCCTTACTTATCAACTCATCAAACTCATTTAAAATGAGCTGCTCTCCAAAAATATTTTCTTTGTTTCTGATATTGGGCAGCCTTGAGTATACCAAGTTCTGCATCATTTTTGCTTTTTCAATATCGGGAAAAAGGCATACAACATGTATCTCCTCCGCAGTTTCAAGCTCCATTCCTGGAATTACAAGCAAAGAAGTATTTTGGGCACATTTTAAGACTGCATGTACATTTGCACATGAATTATGATCTGTTATAGCTATAACATCCAACCCCTTCAATATGCTCATATTAACGATATTGTTCGGGGTCATATCATTATCTGCACATGGAGAAAGTGAGGAGTGTATATGTAAATCATATGCAACGTTCAAATTTTCCTCCAAAATCAAATTAAATTGGATTCTAATATTCTTTTGCTTATCTCAAAAGCACTGTACTGTGAGCTAATAATTGTAATTGCATTTTCATTCGCTTTCTTTAGTGTAAGTTCAGGAACTTCAATGCCTTCAGGAATAATTACACATGCAACATCAGTCATCAAGGCAACAGCTGGTACATTAACATTTGTAAGGACCGTAATCCACGCATCGCCTTTTTGTGCATGGGACATCACCCAACTAAGCAAATCACAAATATACACATTCTCAACTTTTAATTCATTCATGTCTGTTATTTCTGTTAATATCTTACCATCTATTTCCTTAATTAATTCTTCAATTGTCATTAATAATCACCTCTGTTGGCTGTGTATTTTATAATAAAATTAAATTTATTGTTCGCAGTTATATATCCATTTATATATTTTGCTTAGTGGCGTTACTCATTTTTCCGCTGGTCTAAGTCTTCTTTATCCATAACAGGAGGCATCTTTCCTCCTAAGTCTACCATTTCTTCTGCCAAATTTCTAATGCGCTCTCTTAGCTTGAAAATGCAATCTGTTTCATTTGCTATTTCTCTTACAATATCCTCTGCAAGTGCGCGACAGTTTGGGGCACCACAGGCACCACAATCCAAGCCAGGCAACTCAGCATAGATCTTTTCAAGCATTTCTAGCTTCTCCATAGCCTTTGACAAATCTTGATCAAGCTTCATAACAGGCTTATACACAACATTTGATGTCCAAACAAGCTCATCATAGCTTTTCTTATCCATGCTTACGACGCCTTTTTTCGAAGCTTCATTCATGTGTTTTTTAAGTGTTGTCTTGGCTACAAACACATTTGCTACTGTTAAAGGCCCGCCTAGGCACCCACCAGTACATGAAAGTGCTTCAACAAAGTCAATATCCTTAAGTCTATCTCCCTCAATCTCATCAAAAATTTTAATAACATTGTGAATTCCATCAACAGCTAGTACTTTATCTGTTCCCAATGCTCCACTTTCTCCTCCAGAATTAGCCCAATCTATTCCTTCTAATCCTGCCTCAGCTAATTTTTGACTGTTATTAACATTGCTCAATGCCGATAAAAGCTTTAAGTAAATATCTTTAATAGATATAACACCATCAATATAGGATTTTTTCTTTTCATAAGGAGATTTTACACTCGTAACCTTTGCAGCGCATGGCGAAATAAAAAACACACCAATATCCTGGGTAGCTATATTGTATTTCTCATGTATTTCATTTTTTACTATTTTCGCTGCAACCTCCATAGGAGATTCCAATTTAACAATATTATCTATTAAGCTTGGAAATCTAACTTGAATAAGCCTTACAACACCAGGACAAGCAGATGATATCATTGGCTTTTTTATATTAGGGTCCTTCAGCAGATGCCTAGTTGCTTCACTTACTATTTCAGCAGCTCGTGCAACCTCATAAACGTAATCAAAGCCAATTAATTTAAGTGCATATAAAATGTTGTTTCTTGAATATTTCTTATCGAATTGCCCATATAGCGACGGTGCAGGTACAACAACTTTACAATTGAACCCATTAATCATATCTAAGCTATCAGTTATGGCAGTTTTGGCATGATAAGGGCATACACGTATGCACTCGCCACAGTCTATGCATCGCTCATTGATTATTTGAGCCTTGCTCTTTCGTACCCGAATAGCTTCAGTAGGACATCGTTTGATACAGTTGGTGCACCCTCTACATTTATCTTTGTCAAGATTAACAGAATGAAAATACTCTTTCACCTTAACCTCCATGAGCCACTAAAGTTTGGCTTTAATAAATATATAAGTTAAAAATTAACAGTTATTATTATCTTTGTGCCTTTTCCAACCTCTGTAATAATTTCTAGGTTATCCGCATATTTTTTCATATTTGGAAGTCCCATTCCAGCACCAAAACCCATTTCTCTAATGTTATCAGGTGCCGTTGAATATCCCTCTTTCATAGCAAGCCCCAAATCTGGAATTCCAGGTCCATAGTCAACAATATTAATAACAACTTTATCCCTGCTAATCTCTACATAAGCATATCCACCATTACCATGAATAACCGCATTGATTTCGGCTTCATACATAGATATAGCAGCCTTCTTAATTATATCAGATGAAAGTCCAATTTGGGTTAGTTTATTTTTCACATTACTTGAAGCCTCACCAGCTATTACAAAATCATTTGCAGGTATATCATACCTGAGCTTAATAGTGCTCATTTGTGCCTGCCTCCTATATTAAAGAAAACTTGGCTTGTGCCGAGCTTTGCGACGGCAGAGGCCTAGTTGCACTTATACTTGTAAGGTATAAAGAAAACTTGGCTTGTGTCGAGCGTTGCGACGGCAGAGGCCTAGTTGCACCTATACTTGTAAGGTATAAAGAAAACTTGGCTTGTGCCGAGCTTTGCGCGTTTACGATTTACCTTTTAATCCCGCATTATAAAGTTCACCGCATGAAGCAAACATTGTCAACTTAGTAGACATTAAAACAATATTTTTCTCTTCTGCCAATTCAACCATGCTGTCTAGAGGAAGCTTTCCCCTGACAAAAACAACTGCTTTTATGTCCATCATTTCTGCTGTTCGAATAACCTGTAAGTTAATAAGGCCTGTCAGTAATACTACATTTTCAGTTACATATGCCATTACATCACTCATCAAATCCGAACCGCAAGCAGCAGTAACCTTGTAATCCAAAAACTCTTCCCCCGTAACAACTTGTGCTTTTAGTGTTTCAGAAATATCACATAATTTCATGTTTTCCCACCCCTTATAGAGTTTGTATCACAACTATTTACTAATATTACTTTTCACTCTTCACTCAAAGAAGCAACTCCCACCAATAAATTCCTTTACAATTGAATTATTTGGAATATCCTTTGAATCTATTGGTAAGAAGTAGCTTAAAAACTCAATTAATCTCTTGACCTCAGAATATCTCTCATTATCAGGACCTAATTTTATCAAGAGAGGCTCAGCATATGTCCTAAGTAAGCACATTTCGTATACAAGTGAGGAGTTAAACATAATGTCAGCATTCTCTTGAAAGGGAAATATGTTCTTTGCCTCACCTCTTCGAACAGATGGCCATCTATTGATAGTGTTAATTGCAGAACAGCCTCTAAACTGGTTATCTCTTACTATTCTTCTGATTATTCTAGTATCGGTGGATGGTATCCTATTGTGATCATCAATATTCATTGAAGTCAGTGCACTAACATAAATTTTAAATTTATCTTCAGGTGAAATCGATGCTGTTAGCATATCATTCAATCCATGAATACCCTCTATGACAAGAATATTATTCTTATTCATTACCATCCTTTGTCCAACAGCTTCTCTCGACCCGGTCTCAAAATTATATATAGGTATTTCTACCTCAAAGCCATTAAGTAATTGTGAAAGATGCTTATTAAAAAGATCAATATCAATAGCCTCTAAGGCTTCAAAATCAAAGTCTCCTTGTGGGTCAATTGGAGTTTTATCTCTATTAACAAAATAATTATCTAAAGAAATAGTCTTAGGAATAAAACCATTTACCCTGAGCTGAATACCCAATCTATTTGCAAAGGTTGTCTTACCAGATGAAGAAGGTCCAGAAATCAAGACTATTCGCTTCTCCTCCTCATGGTTTGTTATCTTATCAGCGATTTCAGCAATCTTTTTCTCATGAAGAGCCTCACTGACCCTTATTAAATCACCTATTTGACCAGCTTTAACAATATCGTTTAATGCTCCTACGTTTTCTACTCCCAATATTCTTACCCATTTTTTATACTCATTGAAAACTTTAAATAGCTTTTTTTGTTCTTCAAATAGTGGAAGAACTTCTGGTTTTGATTTCGATGGAAACTGTATTACAAGACCTGGTTGATGGTATTTAAGGGCAAAGCAATTAATATAGCTAGTATCTGGCACCATATACCCATAAAAATAATCCTCGTAGCCACCGCAGTTATAAACAGTAACATGTGCCTTTTGTCTATGCTCTAGAACCTCACATTTGTCATGTCTCCCAGTCCTTTTGTACAGTTCCTTTGCACTTTCTGTAGAAATGACCTTTTTCTCAAAAGGTATTGCCTTCGATGTTATTTCCCTCATTCTCGTGTTAACTGCTTCTACATCAGCTTCTGTCAGTTCGTCGCCTGCATCGATTTCGCAGTATACCCCATTACTCATAGGATGGCTTATTACTGCATTTCTGTCAGGGAAAATCTCATCAACTGCCTTAATAAAAATGAAATATAAGCTCCTTCTATATATTCTCATACCATCTTCATCCGTTAAGTCTATAAATCTGATTACTGCATCTTCATTTATTTCGTAACTTAATTCCTTTATATCATTATTCACTCTAGCAGCAACAATGGTAGAACTATATTCTTTTTCAAATCGTTTACCTAACTCAAGAAGAGTAGTTTTCTTCTCAATCTCATACTTTTCGTTATTTATAGTTATATTTATTTTATTATTGTCCATACTACCTCCTGTTATCTCCATGTGCTTTAGCCAAGAATAACTTTAAGCATTTATGGCGCAAGCTTTATTTATTATAGAGCTTGAAAAGTTTTATTTTTCTTTATCTATTGGATTTGTTTTATCTATGTATTTATCTATGTATTTATTCTATGTATAATATAAAATATCCTTTATATGTAATTATTTTAGTTTTGCCTATTAGTTCGTACTTTAATCTCATAGTCCTGCCATCATATTGGGATGGTATTAACCAATCCACATGTAATGTTCGGCTTTTACTGGTTGGCATTTGCAGTTGGTATTAAATGGCTAGTATTACTGTTCCATTTACTCTTAATTGTATTTGACAGCATATTGGCTATAATATACAATGAAACGTGGTTGTTAAACGAATTACGAGAGGTTTGGTATTATGTCCGATATAAATGCTGAAATCAAAAAAGAAGTATCACGAAGAAAAACATTTGCTATTATTTCCCATCCTGATGCTGGTAAAACTACATTAACAGAAAAATTATTGTTATATGGTGGTGCCATCAGATTAGCCGGTTCTGTAAAGTCCAGAAAAGCTAACAAATTCGCTGTATCAGATTGGATGGAAATTGAAAAACAAAGAGGAATTTCCGTCACCTCCAGCGTTATGCAGTTTGAATATAACAATTTTTGCATTAACATACTAGACACTCCTGGCCACCAAGACTTCAGTGAGGATACTTACAGAACTCTAGTAGCTGCTGATAGTGCGGTTATGCTTATAGACGGTGCAAAAGGTATCGAAGCACAGACAATAAAACTTTTCCATGTATGTAAACTAAGAGGTATACCAATATTTACTTTTGTAAATAAAATGGATCGTGCCAGCAAAGATCCATTTGAATTGATGGAAGAAATTGAAAGGGTGCTTGGTATTCGTTCTTATCCTATGAATTGGCCTATAGGTACAGAAGGTGATTTCAAGGGTGTCTACAATCGTAAGCTATCTCATATTGAGCTTTTTACTGGTGGTGAGCACGGACAAACTCAAGTTTCATCTCGAGTTGGTAAGGTTGATGATACCGTATTTGCTGACCTTTTGGGCAGTCATTATCATGACAAGCTTTGTGACGACATTGAGCTTTTGGATATGGCTGGAGATGAATTTGATAAAGAGAAAGTTCTGAGTGGTGAACTTACTCCTCTGTTCTTTGGTAGTGCTATGACCAATTTTGGAGTACAACCATTTTTAGAAGAATTTCTTGAACTTGCACCTTCACCTGGAATTAAAGAAACAACCGAGGGCGAAATAGATGCTGAAAGTGACAAATTCTCAGGCTTTATATTTAAAATACAGGCTAATATGAATCCTACTCATAGAGACAGATTAGCTTTTTTAAGAATCTGCTCAGGTAAATTTACAAAAGGTATGGCTGTAAAGCATGTAAATACAGGCAAAGAAATTCGTCTTTCACAGCCACAGCAGTTTATGGCACAAGAGCGTACAATTGTTGAGGAGGCTTATGCCGGAGATATTATAGGTCTGTTTGATCCTGGCATATTTAACCTAGGAGACACTTTGTATGAGGGTAATGGCAATGTTAAGTTTGAGGGTATTCCGATATTCCCTGCTGAATTCTTTGCAAGAATTACATCAGCTGACACGATGAAAAGGAAGCAATTTATGAAAGGTATAGATCAGCTTTCCGAAGAAGGAGCCATTCAAGTTTTTAAGCAGATTGACATAGGTATCGAGGCGTTAATCATTGGTGTTGTTGGTGCACTTCAGTTTGAAGTATTGGAGTTTAGATTGAAAAACGAGTACGGTGTACAGCTCCGCGTTCAAAATCTCCCTTATAGGCATGCAAGGTGGATTGAAAATGAGGACTTGGACCCAAGGAAGCTTAACTTACCTAGCACAGCTGTTATTGTAGAAGATAAGGTTGGCAGGAACTCTGTCCTATTCGAAAATGAATGGTCCATACGGATGGCAGAAGAAAGAAATAAAGGCCTAAAGCTAATTGACATAGCAACTCAAGACTTTAAATTGAAAAAATAAAATATAAAAATAAAAAAAAGATAAATTGTTTCATAATGCTTGACAAATAGCGCAAACCTATTTATAATAAGTCTTGCGCTTGTCGTTGGGATGTCGCCAAGTTGGTAAGGCACCAGATTTTGATTCTGGTATCCGTTGGTTCGAGTCCAGCCATCCCAGCCATTTGATCCATTAGCTCAGTTGGTAGAGCACTTGATTTTTAATCAAGGTGTCCGCAGTTCGAACCTGCGATGGGTCACCAAAAGCCTTCAAATTTTAAATTTGAAGGCTTTTTTTGTATTTCATTAGCCACTCTCATTTAATTCCAATTATGACCATATACAGTAAAAAATTAAAAGCAAATTTAATATACAAAGTTTTTATTATTTGAATTTATTTCTGCTTTTTTTTGAACTCTCTGCAATTGCTATATTTGCGCAAAATATTGTAACCATACAACAAAAAATACTAACACTAGAACCTTTTGACATCCCAGTTTTAGAGCTGAATAAAATACCAATACCAGAAATCAGCATAGCAATTGCTGATAAAATAATTCCAATACTAGATACTTTCGAAAATTTTGGCATAATACTGTTCTCCTTGATATTCATAAATAATCTTTACCTTGCACTTTCTTACTATTCCGAACTATTTATATTTATAATTATAACAAATAATTACAATGGCGGTAAAGCCTTATATGTAGTTTCTATTCTTCAGTGTCATACTTTGCCTCCAGTACGCTTCAGATTCCCCTCATAATGGACACCCTTGCTCTTGACTTGTAGTTCCTGCTATCGAACCCACAACAGGCAAATCAGAGACAATTAAACTAGAGCATAGGTGTAATGAGAATCCTATTTCACAAATGGTTATGCGAAGAAATTGGGAAACGAGCCTTCTGCTGACTTATTATCCTTCTTATACTTTGCTCAGAAAGATAATGCTCCTTAGATAGGTCTGCAACTTTAATACCATTCATATATTTTCTAAATATCAGATTATTTCTGTCTTTTAAGCTATCCTTTGCACCGCTCTTTTCACCCCAAGCCTTCTGATTACCATCTTTTCTGGGTATATATATAAATTCACCATCTACATATTCTTGAATTATTCTTATGATTTCTGTTGGCAGTAAATTCTGCGCTTTTACATACTTCATATCTCTGCTCCTCCAAAATTTTTTCTTGGTTGAAGCAAAGACCACAATTTGAATTTTAATCCAATAAAAAAACTGCAGTGTAGGCTAAGCCTGCTGCAGTCTTGTTTTATAAAAAACAATCCTTATTCCTGTCTCTTAGAAATAACTAATGTAGAAAAAGATAACACTAATTAAGCTATTATACAAAAAAAGTGTATAAAGGCCTATAAGTATCTTATAATTCCAACATCAGCTACTTTAAGAAATCAGGCTCCGAGCAAAGCATCGCCAACTTTAGTTTCTGTGGTCTTTGCGCGGAGCAGAGTTTTCGGTTATATGTCTGCAACGAATTCATAAGGTTGTTCCTTTCTTATTTCCATATAATTACTTGAAAATAGTACCATAAATAATCTTACACTTCAAGTTCAAAAACAATTATGTATTATTAATGAGCATACAAAATTACAAATCAAAAAGAACCTATAAATGTAGACTTTTTCACTGTCTATCTTATAGGTTCCATTTTATTCTAACACAGAAGGCTCTTTTGGTTTGACCACTATTTGGTTTCAATTTTCAGCGTTACAGTCACTTTTCTTATCTTCCACTTTTGCTTTCCTTAATCGCCTTCTAATCAACCAATATAATAAATAGCCAATCAACCCCAATGGTAAAATTACAGGCAATGCTGCTGCAATAAATACTATGAAATTCTGTAAAAACTCCCAAAGGCCTATTACACTATTTTTGAAGCCAAATGCTATTCGAGAAAAAAATCCATCCTTCTCTTTAGGTACTGTAGGCTTTATTTGTTCAACTTCATGAATATTTACCATTAACGTTGAGTATTCTACAAGTGAATCCCACTTTTTAATTGTTCCTGTGTAGTTTTCTATTTCGTATAGCGTTGTCTGGAGTTCCTTTTCTATTTTTAATATGTCCTCCATTTTGACAGCCTTCTGCAACAGTGCCTGTAGCCGCTCCTGCTGAATTTTAAGGGACTTAAGACGTGCCTCAGTATCAAAGTACTGATCGGTTACATCTTGACCACTTGATTGCTCAAAAACAACCGTACCAAATTTTCTCAGATCAATAAAGGCTTGACTATACTTTGTCTTAGGAATTCTAAATATATATTCCGCACTCTTCAGTCCTGTATAACCTATCCCGCCACCTTGAACAGTGGAATTTTGTGAAAAGCCCCCAATTGATGTGATATATTCAAACAAATTAGTTCTAGTTTTTTCGAAATCCAAAGTTTGAAAATTAACTTGACCTGTAAAAATAATCTTCTGGCCTATATTTGAATTATTTACTAAGCCTTGCTTCTCACTTAAATTACTTTTCACTTCACTAGATGCACTAGTGCTGGGTTCTGCAGCTGCTGGGCTAGATCCTGCAATGCTTGTCTTAGTATCAACTTCTCGTATACCATTGTTTATAGCTTTACTGAACGTAACAGAAACTTCATCTTTTGCTGGAGCGGCACTATCGGCGCTACCAGTACTTTGTGAGCTACCACATCCGACCATAGAAGCGGTTATAACAAGAATTAAAAACCACACATATAATTTTTTGTACAAAGCATCATCCCCCTATGCTGTTTCTTATTAATAAGTTATGGAATCTGTACTACATGTTTTTAGACGTACAAAAAATAAAAATGTTTCAAAACCTGTATTAATAAGTAAAAAATCATAAAAAAAATAGTATAAGCAATTCGCTTATACTATTTTTGGGGTGGGTAGTGGGATTCGAACCCACGACATCCAGAACCACAATCTGGCGCTCTAACCAGCTGAACTATATCCACCATGTAACAACCTGTCGTAAGACACATTTGATATTTTACGGCACAAAAGCATATTTGTCAATAGGTAAAAAGATTATTTATATTGTACAATATTTCCATAATAGGTTAAATTTATTGATTAATGCATTTTCTGATAGTATAATAAGGTTGCTAAGACTTATAATTTCTTATTCTAGTATAACATCTTTTTTCATTCCTCAATGTTTAATGTTTTATATGCTTAGCGATAAAATTCTTTCAGGAGGTAGTATCATGCAAGATAAAACACTTACTTGTAAAGATTGCAGTGCAACATTCACCTTTACTGTTGGAGAGCAGGAGTTTTACGTTGAAAAAGGCTTCACAAATGAGCCAGCAAGATGTCCCGATTGTAGAAAAGCTAAGAAGTCTTCTCAGAGAAGCTTTAATGGTGAATACAATAAAAGAGGATGATAAAACACACATCACTTTTCACACTGTAACAAGAACCCCTAGAAACTTCAAGTTCCAAGGGGTTACTGTTATATTAACATATTTATTTATTTGTAAATTTATATATTGTTATATGATGATACTCTTGATTTGCTTTTAAAACTGGTGAAGGAAAGTTCTTGTGTTTCATCGCATTTGGAAAATACTGAGTTTCTAAACATAGCCCAGATCTCTTCTTATACACTGCATTTTCTTTCCCGATTAACTTCTCACTTAAAAAATTACCCGAATAAAATTGAATACCTGGTTTTGTAGTAAATACTTGCATAACTCGTCCACTTTCAGGGTCATAAAGCTCTGTTGCCACTTCGTTAATATTTCCTTTTGTGTTTAGAACCCAGTTGTGGTCGTAGCCCTTGCCATTTGCGATTTGTTCATCCTCGCTATTTAAGCCATCAGCAAAACCCTTCATTTTTGTGAAGTCCATTACAGTATCTTTAACACTTCTAATTTCACCAGTTGGTATACATTCATCATTTACTGGCGTAAATTCATTAGCATTAATATATATCTGATGCTTTAGTACATCTCCAGAATTATGCCCCGAAAGGTTGAAGTAAGCATGATTTGTTAGATTTACCACAGTGTCTTTATCAGAAACCGCAGTATAGTCTATCTTTAGCTCATTTTCTTCTGATAAAGTGTACTCTACTTTAACATCTAGCTTCCCTGGATAATTTTCTTCTCCATCTGGACTTGTATGAGTAAGAATGAGTTTTGCTATTCCATCTTGATTTGAAGTCTTTGCCTTCCAAACGACGTTGTGAAGGCCTATCTTACCTCCATGTAGATGATTTCGCCCGTCGTTTTTTGCCAGCTCATATACCTTGCCATTGAGCTCAAATCTTGCGTCCTCTATTCTATTAGCATGTCTGCCTATTAACGCACCTATATATCCATCGTTTTCAATATATTTATCCAGCTGTATGTACCCGAGTGCAACATCTGCTATTTTGCCATCTTTGTCAGGTACAAGTATTGAAACAATGATTCCACCAAAATTAATGATATCTACAGATATATTTTTAGAATTTGTTAATGTAAAAATGTCTATTTTAGTGCCATTTGGCAATGTACCAAAGTAATTCTTTGTAATACTCAAGACTTTTTCCTCCTGTGTGTTTATTAAATTTATATATTACATAATAGTTCAACATTTGTTGTTTTGTAAACCATTTTAAATAAAAATAACGAAAATAAAAAGTTTGTCTTAAATTTTACTAAGTCTTACTCATTTATACCGCTTCCAACACACTGAATTGAGAATTATATAATTTATAATAATGTCCTTTCAATTCAAGTAGCTCTTCGTGTGTTCCCCTCTCTACAATAGATCCGCTATCTACGTACATTATACAATCTGCATTTTTTATTGTTGAAAGTCTATGCGCTATAATAAACGAGGTTCTTCCTTCAAGTAGGCTTTGTAGACCCGTTTGGAGTGCTAATTCTGTTTTTGTATCAATGCTTGAAGTAGCCTCATCAAGAATTAGTATTCTTGGATCTGCTAGTAAAGCCCTTGCAAAAGAAATCAGCTGCCTCTCGCCTATAGATAAGCGTGTTCCTCTCTCGTTTATTTCAGTATTATATCCATCTTGTAAATTAATAATAAAATCATGTGCACATACCGTTTTAGCAGCCATAATAGCATCTTCATCTGTAGCATTAGGCCTTGCATACTTTATATTGCTCATAACAGTTCCTGAGAATAGAAAGGTGTCCTGTAGCATTACACCCATCTGATTCCTTATGGAATCTAATAGAACATTTTTTATATTGATCCCATCTATTAATACTTCACCATCTTGGGCATCATAAAATCTACTCAAAAGGTTTATTATAGTACTCTTTCCTGCTCCAGTAGGTCCTACAAGTGCAATTGTGCTTCCAGTATCGACTTTAAAGTTAATATTATTAAGAATCGTATTGCCTTCATCATAGCTAAAGGTAACATTCCTGAACTCAACCCTACCTTCTATTACTGGCATACTGGATGCTCCTGGAAGGTTTGCAATATCAGGTTCTTCATCTATGGTCTCAAAAATTCGTTCCAAATATGCCATAGCATTTATCATTGCGTTATAGAAATTGCCCATACTGGTAATAGGTTGCCAAAATCTCCATATATAACTTACGAATGCAATCAAAACACCTACTGTTATACCCTTAATAAAGAATATACCAGCAAAATATAGCAGTATTACACCCGATGTAGATATTGAGTCTATAATTGGCCATAAAATGAAATTTGACTTGACGAATTTCATCCATGCTTTTCTGTATGAGTTACTTAGCTGGTGAAATATACCTTGATTTTGCTCCTCACGAGCAAATGACTGAGTAACCCTAACCCCACATATACTCTCGTGTATATAGGCATTTAAATTCGACTGTTTCATGCTCAATGCCTGCGTATTTCTACGCTGTACGTTTTTTATAAGCATTACGCATATGATCAAAGGCGGTAATCCTACTAAACTTATAAGGGTCAGCTTAACATTAATGAACAGCATAAACACAACTATACATACGAGCGTGAACATATCTGTAATAAAGTTTATGAATCCATTAGAAAGCAAATCACTCAGTGAATTCACATAGTTCACAACTCTAACTAATATTTTTCCATGAGGTCGGCTGTCATAGTAGGAAAACGGCAGTTTCTGAAGTTTGTAAAAAATATCTTCCCTTATTTTCTTAACAACATTATTGCCTATCTCTGACATCAATTTTACTCTTAATTTAAAACATATAGCATTAACTATTAGCGTAACTGCAAAAATCACAGATAAAACAATTAAACCTGCTACATCGTGTTGTTCTATCTTAAAGTCAATTGCATTTTGCACTAATAATGGACCCAAAAGATTTGCTACACTAGCAACCAACATTAGTATAACTGTTATTGCCATTGTGAATTTATAAGGCTTTAAATATTTGAGTAACCTTATTAAATCTTTCAATTTGAATTTAGTAACCAATTCTTCATCAACATCATATTTATTTCTAGCCATTACCCCACCTCCTTTTGTGAAATGCCATCAAAGTCTCCAAATTGGCATAGGTAAACGTTATAATAATAACCACGTTTATCGATTAATTGTTGATGTGTACCCTGCTCTATTATTTGTCCATTATTTAAAACAATTATTTGATCGGCATTTTTTACTGATGATATTCTATGAGCGATTATAAAAGTAGTTTTATTATTGTAAAAGGATTTTAAGGTCTTATGTATTTCAAACTCTGTCTCCATATCAACACTTGAGGTTGTATCATCCAATATTAGTATCGATGGGTCTTTTAGGATAGCTCTTGCTAGTGCAATTCTTTGTCTTTGTCCTCCAGATAAACCCACACCACGTTCACCTATTATTGTATCGTAGCCCTCCGGTAATGATGAAATAAATTTGTCTGCATCAGCCAAGCCCGCTGCCCATTTTACTGTTTCATAAGGGGCATCCGGAACACCATAGGCAATGTTTCCTTCAATTGTATCTGAAAACAGGAATACATCTTGCATTGCAACGGATATTTTTTCACGAAGTGTTCTCAGTTCTATATCCTTAACATTGACATTGTCTACTAATACTTCTCCCTCACAACAATCATAAAATCTGCATATAAGGTTTACCAGAGTTGATTTGCCTGAGCCTGTAGGACCTATTATTGCTATTGTCTGCCCTGGCTTTGCTTTAAGGCTGACATCTTTAAGTACCTCACCATTATCATATCCAAAGCTTACATTTTTGAATTCAACCACTCCAGCTATATCTTTTTCGTCTGGTTTTTCAGCATTATTTATTGCAGATTCTGTATCGAAGAACTCTCTAATCTTATCAGCTGATGCATTAAATCTTTGCACGTCATTTATTAACCCACCTGACATCTTCATAGGATTACCGATAGCCCATATAATTGAATTGAAGGTTACTAACTGTCCAATAGATATCTGGTCTTTTATAACTAAAACTCCACCTATTATTATAATCGTCAGAGAAAGTGTACCAGCAAGTGCATCTATTATTGGTAAGTATTTGGCCCAAACCTTAGCAGAATCTATGTTTTTCTGTCTATATGCATCATTTTCTTTATTAAATTTGTTAATCTCTATTTTTTCCGTTGCAAAAGCCTTAATTACCCTATTACCACTTATATTCTCCTGCACTACCGAGTTTAGCTTTGAAAACTGTGCTCTGACAGCAGAAAAAGTGGGTCTTACGTCGTGTGCAAGCTTAATAGCCGCCCATGCAAGAAACGGAACTACCAAAAGCAGTACTAAAGTGAATGTCCAATTTATAGTAAATAAAAGTACTATAGCAAAAATAAATATGGTAGCATTTTCAAACACCATATATATTACCCAGGCAACTAAGTGACGTACAGTTTCCATATCACCTGTCATTTTGGCCATAATATCTCCAGTTCTAGTGGTATCAAAAAACTTAAAATCAAGAGTTTGAAGCTTTTTGTACATGTCTTCCCTTATTTTCATAAAAGTGCCCTGAGATACTTTCTCAAAGCTAATTTGATATGTAAACCTAACAAAGGCTTTGGATACTGTTGCACCCAGCATAAGCCCACACAGAATGATTAACATATCCTTTTGTCCCTGTTTTATTACCTTGTCAACAATAATTCCAGATACATATGGTGCTACCATACTCAGAGCAGAGGATACTAAAACCAAAAAGAGACTAATCCCCATTCGCAGCTTGTATTTTTTTATAAAACCCCAAATCCATTTAAAATTGTCCATCATTCAATTCCTTCCCCAGATGTTTAACTTCTACTTAATTATAAAGGGTGGAGTTACTTATGAAATGGATATTCTTTACTTGGTGATGTATATTGTTATCCGATGTTAAGCTTTGCTTGTATTTTTCCTCTATAATCAGAATAATTACAACAACAATCTATGTTTTATATGATACTTGCAGTTTTGCTTGATATTTGCAGTAATAATTGGAATAAAAGATAGTTTATGATAATATAAAAGTATATTATATTTATTCATTTTAGCATCACTAAGCTTTGAACTACGTCTTAATATATTATAATAATAGGAGTGATTTTTGTGTGTAAGCCCGAAATATGTGCGGAGTGTTTTAATCCAACATTACTGTATGCTTTTAACAGTATGGTGAACAGTGAAAGTCTTCTAACTCATCACTCTCACGATTTTGCTGAAATTAAGATTGTATTGTCTGGATATTTTACATATATAATAGATGATACTCGTTATGAAGTTGGTAAGGGTAATATAATTATAATGAATCCAGGTGTCAAACATATAAAAATAATTCCTGAAGGAGTTCATGTTGAGGAATTTAATTATGCCTTGAACAATATTCAATTTAAAAATCTACCGGCTAATTTTTTAACTGAGCCTGCATTTCTACCAGTTTTTAACTTACCATTGTATCAACCTGAAATTTCAAAATGTATAACCGAAACTCTTACCGAGCAAGAAAAGAATGAGCCTTATTGTGATTTGCTAATCAAGTGCAGCATTATGAAGCTAACAGCGTTATTGTTTAGAGGAATGACAGTTAAGAAAGATGGAACTGAGAAGAATAGATTAAACTTAATAGGATCTGAAAAAACAAATATTGTAAATTCTATACTGCTATATTTAAGTCAAAACTATATGAAACAAATTTCACTATATAGAATTGCACACAATATGTATTTAAGTCCTGTTTATATATCGAAAATCTTTAAGGAAGAAACAGGTGAATCTCCAATCAATCACCTAATTCGTATACGTTTAACAAAGGCTCAAGAGATGCTTAACACAGGTGATGTGCCTATAAAAGTAATTGCTAGAAACGTAGGTTATGAAGATGCATATTATTTTAGTAAGCTTTACAAAAAATATTATGGAATACCACCTTCATTGGAAAAGTACAGTAATGGCTAAATCAGACTACATAAAATAGAAGCAGAAAGTCCAACAACAAGGACTAGGCTATCTGCTCCTATTTCTATATGAAAACACAATGCCAGGCTTATTAAAAGGTATGGATTCCTCACTAAAATTGGCTAATCTTGCCCACTTATCCCAAAGCAACATCTAGCATCATCATTATAGCAAAACCAATAATACAGCCTGCTGTAGCAAGATCGGTACTTTTGTGATTTCCGCTTTGTGCCTCTGGAATAAGCTCTTCAACAACAACAAAAATCATTGCACCTGCTGCAAACGCAAGTGCATACGGCAGTATAGGTTTTACGAACATAACTGCTGCTGCTCCAATCACCCCTGCAATTGGCTCAACTATGCCTGATGCTTGTCCATACAAAAAGCTCTTTTTTCTAGATAAGCCTTCTCTCCTCAAAGGAATTGAAACAGCAGCACCCTCAGGAAAGTTTTGTATCGCTATTCCCAGTGCGACAACAATTGCGGACATTATTGACATACCATTTATTCCATTTGCCACAGCTCCAAATGCTACACCCACAGCTAAGCCTTCAGGGATGTTATGTAAAGTAATCGAAAAAACTAATAGTATACTCCGCTTTAGATGAGTTGAAACACCTTCACTTTCGCCATCCTTCGAATTAAAATGCATATGTGGTATTAACTTATCAGCCAACCATAAAAATGTAGCACCACCCAAAAAGCCTATTGCTGCCACAAGCCACGCTGGTAATGACGAGCCTTCTGCCATTTCTATTGCTGGAGCCAAAAGTGACCAAAAGCTGGCAGCAATCATAACTCCTGCTGCAAATCCCAGCATAGTGTTAAGCACGCGCTGATTAATTTCCTTAAAAAAGAATACCAAAGCAGCTCCAAGTGCCGTAACTGCCCATGTCGTAAGCGTGGCTAGAAGTGCAAGTAATACTTGATTCTGACTATTTAACCAATCCATATATATTTACCACCATTCCAATTTATTCAAATTTATTTATTCCCTCATTTTATCACGCATAAACAACTTTTCAAAGATAACTACCTTTACTTTCCGAGTTTAACATTACTAGTCACAGCCGATGGTTTATGTACTACTATGAATGATGCTCGAAGCATCATTCATTTGATGTATAGTGCAACTAAAAATCACACTAAATCTATGCCCTCTATCTATCCTTAGCGATTATGGGTAAGGCCTATGTATATATACGAAATCCCCTGAACGCCTACAGTTAAGCGCAATGCCAAAAATTGGGGGGTTGTTTCATCGGTTAATCGATGTTAACATAATGTTCGTACCCCGTAGCTGATAAATTATTACGCTGAATATTCTTGGCAGAAGCATCATCGAAAAAACGCTGATTGATGAGCATGAAGAAAGAACGTAAAAATTAATCTTAACTAATTGGAGGTAATTATGAAAAAGAAATTATCAATTGTAATATCAAGTATTGCTGCATGTGCTATATTTGCATCACTTTTCGCTTTTAATGGCTTTGCCGCTGGCAGCCAAAAGGTTGAAATTCCAAAAGTCGAAAATACAGTTACGAGTGTAAATTCAGACGAAGGTATGGAGCAAGTAGATGTAACTAAGAATACACCCGTAGCAGCAACTGCACAAAACAAAGATCAGAATACTAAATCTGATTCAAAAGCTGCAAACGTAAATACAACAAGTAATAACAAAAATTCAAATGCTTTAGATTGCCCTAAAACAACAAAGGCAACACAAAGCGCAAATAATCAGCAAACTAATATCAAATCAGCGAACGTAATTCAAAACTTACAGAATGCCATAGACAAAGCAAACTGTAATAAATCTACTGCCAAGACTAGAAATTATTCAGCGCTACAACCAAAAATAGAAGCACTACTATCTAATTTGGGATTATCAGCAAATAAACCAACTAATAACACTTCAACTACAAAGCCTACTACAAGTAAGCCAAGTACTAGTACACCTACTACAAGCAAACCTACTACAAGTAAACCTGCTACAAGTACATCAACAACGGGGACTTACAGTGCTTTTCAAAAGAAGGTAGTTGAGCTAGTGAATGTAGAAAGATCCAAAAATGGTTTAAAGCCATTAACAATGAATACAGAATTAAGTAAGGTTGCAACACTTAAATCCCAAGATATGGCTAAATTAAATTACTTTGACCATACTTCACCAACTTATGGATCACCATTTGATATGATGAAAAAGTATGGTATCAGCTATAGAACTGCAGGAGAGAACATTGCAATGGGACAAACTACTCCAGAACAGGTTATGCAAGGCTGGATGAACTCCCCAGGACACAGAGCAAACATACTGAAATCTTCCTTTACACAAATCGGTGTCGGAGTTGCAAAGAATTCTAGCGGAAGATTATATTGGACACAACAGTTTATAGGATAGTTAAATTAAAACTAAATTATATATCAAAATGGTAAGTCAGATGTTTAAATCTGACTTACCATTTTTTTATTACAACTTTGATTCATGTTTTCGTATGCCTTTGATTCATCAATTATAGTTTATTTTGCATCGCTGTTTTCTATTTCTTTTCCTTTAATAAATCTCTAATTTCAGTAAGCATTTGCAGTTCAGCTGACGGAGTTGGCTCAATAGTCTTAACGACAACCTCTTCAACCTTTTTTCTTTTTAGCTTGGCGAGTAACTTTACCATACAGAATACAACAAATGCAATTATTATGAAATTAATAGTCTGTTGAATAAAAGTACCATAGTTAACTGTAACTGCTTCAACATCACCTAGCTTTTCTTGAAGAGTCCATTTGAAATCAGTAAAATTGATTCCACCTATCAGGTAACCAATAGCTGGCATAATAACCTGATTCACCAGTGAAGTAACAATAGCCGTAAACGCAGTACCAATAATTATACCGACAGCAAGGTCGATGACATTACCTCGAGAAATAAACTCTTTAAACTCAGAAATAAATTTTTTCATACCACACATCCTTTTTATGATATTTCAATATGTATATTACTATTTTAGTATAAACTAAATTTTATGGCTATACAATGTAATAAAAAAGCATCACCCATCTTAAATAGCTATGTATAGCCAATTTAAGATGGGTGAGTGCACCTATTGCCAAACTGTTTCCTATATTCTTATAAAATCAAAGCTCTGTTTTCCAAAGACCGTGGAGATTACAGAATGCATAAACTATAAGTTCTTTTTCAATTGGTTTATTGTAAACGAAGTTACACGGCTGACCTTCACAGTTTAGTACTACCTCATCTTCATTGCCAGTGTATATCTTTTTAACATCTAAACTGGGATATGCAAATTCAGCCTTAGGTTCCATTCCAGGTTTTAGATGTACAATCTCAACTTTCTCATCTGTAGCCAAAGCAATCCATTCAATAAAATGCTCTGCTGCCATCGGGTGATTTATTGACCCTACTGTTACTTTTATTTTCTCGCCTTCTTTTACTACAACAGGGACATGTTTCTCTTTGGAAGCGTCTGTAGCGTTTGCTACTAGCTTAGTCATCTCTTGACCACAACATGTTAAAATTCCACCACCAACTTTGATTGACTCAACTGTATTTCCACATTTCTCACATCTATAAAATAATATATCTTCCATATGCTCTCCTTTATTATAAATTGTTATTTTTTTATCAAATTTGTACTTATTATATACCCTCTCCTCTCTAGCTTGAAACAGCTTATTCCTTTTATGATTCTAAATCACGCAAAATTCCAGCGATTATGTAATTATTAAATGCACAAAACCATCAAAGCTTTTTAATCTTTGATGGTTTTGTTGGTTAGATTACTTATTCTCATTGTAACAGCTTTTATATGTCAACGATGTAAGCCATTTCTTCACTACTAACATTACCAACATAAACAAAATTGAGCTTAGCTTTTAATAGCTTATAGGCATTTTTCAAATCTTCAAGATCTGTCTTAGGCCTATCCATATGATATCCTGGGAAATATCGTGAAATATGCAGTACTATATCCTTGTTCACTGATGAAATAAAATCTCCTAGAGCATTAACTGTTTCGTAGCTGCTATTTTCACCTGAAATCAACAGCGTTGTAACCTCAATATGACACCCCAAACTATTGGCAAGCTTTATTGTAGCTTTCACAGGTTCCAGAGTCCCTAGACATATACTCCTATAGAACTCATCATCACCTTTTAAATCAATATTCATAGCATCTACATAAGGAAGTATCTGCCTTAATGGTTCTTCGCTAATATAGCCATTTGTCACAAGTACAATCTTACAAGCCTTATCTTTTTTCTTAATTTCTCTTGCAACATCATAAATATATTCAAACCAGATTGAGGGTTCATTATACGTAAAAGCTAAACCTATACTGTCCTCTTGCTTTAAAACAATATTAACCAAATCCTCAACAGATACATATTGACTTTCTGCCTTCTTCTGAGAGATAGAATGATTTTGGCAAAAGCTACACTTAAAATTACAGCCAAAAGTTCCAATTGATAAAATATTCTTATCGGGATAAAAATGATACAACGGTTTCTTTTTTACAGGATCTAGCGATACAGATGTAATTTCTCCATAATTCACAGTAAATAGCTTTAATTGATTATCCTCTTCACAACATTCTCTAACACCACATATACCTCTTTGATTTTTTGAAATAAGGCAGTTATGAGGACATAGGCTACATCTCACTTTACCATCTTCAAGCTTAAAAAATAATGCTTCCCTTTTCATTCTTCGACCTCTTTATATCTCTCTACCTTAAATCTTTCGATCTCATACGGCTCACTCGAATTAATTCCTCCTTTTTGAAGAGCGATTGAAACCTGATCTTCCTTTGAATCTACACCTTCTAGGTTTGGAAGCAGCAGTCCTCTCTTCCTCCCATAAGTTACAATTACGCCGTAATTAATAGGATCCAATTCATCAAACCTGCATTTTTCAGCAGGGTATAACAAGTCAACAGAAATATCTGCTTCATACAATTCATGTTCTCTTAAAGGAGAAAATCTAGGATCATGAAAGGCTGCCGAGAGTGAATTATTCAATATTTCTTCTCCCACAGAAGCTGTAACTGCCTCAATTGTACCTATGCAGCCTCTGAGCTCCCCTCCAATTTTCAAGGATACAAATACACCTTTCTTATTGTTTAACAATTCTTTATCAAAAATATCGCTAGCTAATAAGGATTTTCCAGTTTTAAAATAATTTAATATATTACTTCTTGCAAGTTTAGTATAAGAATTACCTTCTTTTAATCTTTTCAAATGTTTTGCCCTACTTAGTCCCTTTAAATCACTATATATTGACTTTCCATCATTAACTATAAATTTCGCAGCACAATACCCTACTCCAAAAGGGCCTTCATAGCTCAGAATGTCCGCCTTTGCTTCCTTGCCATCAAGAGTACCTGCTAGAATATATATGGACCTGAGTCCACACTCTCCTGCTTCAGTAATCAAAGCTGAATCAAAACAAAACAGCTTAAAAAAATCCCCCTCCTTAAGAAGATTAACAAGCTGTGAGTCAAACTTTTTACCTGATGGGCTATATGAATATGGTCCGTCACTTGTCAGTCTATGTGAAAGATCACCAGATGCAATTATTACGGCCTTTGTGTTTGTTTGTTTACAAGCTTTTTCTATTACCATTCCAAAGGAATACAATTCAATTGGGGAAAGCATGCCATAGGTTATATGCACAATTTTATACTTTTCAATATCCTTAATAAAATATAAAGGCACTGCTGCCCCATGATCCAGCTCAAGAGTAATTCCATACTTTTTTGCATTGCTTTTGTTCAATGCAACAGCTGTAATATTTGATTTTTCAGCCTCTTCTATTATCTCATTAGTAAGTTTAGTATTTATGTTTAATTTTAAGCTTACTTCTTTAGCACCAAATTTACTAAAATCGCCTTCAAGTGTCTCTAAATTTATTAGAGCTACTGCATCTCCAAACACTGTTCCATGTGGTGTTACTATAATAATGGTGTCTATATCAAAATCTGATATTTCTTGTCCAATTTTATTACAGCTGTCTATGGTATTTTGTATTTCAACCTCTTTACCCTTCCCAATCTCAGGAATTATTATCGGTGGATGTGGCATTAAATAGTATCCATTCATGGACTACACCTCTTTTTCAATCCTTTATTAATTTTACTCAAATATTTTTCTAGACTTATATCATTGTTATTATAACATTTTACATTCTCACCTCAAATATACACATTACTTTTACCTCCTAAATTAAAATCTTTGCTAAAATCTTTAGGAGGATTAAAAACCCAGTTAAAACCTAAAGACCTCTTTGGTATATGAATGTCACCAGAACAGAATTGTACGTTGGTGAATATGATGATTATTGGGAGGGTTCTTTATGGTTACTTTTAAACTGAACGAGGATTTTTTGCTTGGGACAGCTACTGCGAGCGTACAAATTGAGGGTGGTGAAACCAAAAATACTTGGTATAATTGGTGTGAAGCCGGACATATTTCGGATAAAAGCAGCACTATTACTGCTTGTGATCACTGGAACAGGGTGGAAGCAGATACACAACTGCTAAAAAATTTGAACGTTCAGACACACAGAATGAGCCTTGAATGGAGTAGAATCGAACCCGAGGTAGGTCAATTTTCAAGTGAAGCTCTGAAACATTACAGAAACGAAATTCAATTGCTGTTGGATAATAACATTAAACCGCTGGTTACACTTCATCATTTTTCTGAACCACAGTGGTTTCAAGACATGGGTGGGTGGAGCAAATCCGATACTGCCGAATTATTTGTTGAGTTTGTTAGGTATGTGGTAGAAAACCTAGGAGATTTGGTCTGTGAATGGGTTACCTTCAATGAACCTAATGTGTATACAACTTTTGGCTATGAAATAGGAATTTTCCCACCAGGGATACGAAACTTAATTGAAGCTCAAAAAGTCAAAGCGGAGATTATTAAAATCCATGTAAAAGTTTATGATTTGATCCATACCATCAGAAGAGAAAGAGGCTTTAAGGGAAAAACAATGGTTGGAGCTGCCATCCACATACGTATTTTTGATGGAATCACCTTGGTAGCAAAAAGAATTGCTGCTGTTGCTGATTATTTTTTTAACGAATTATTTATGTCCGGGATTACAACTGGAACACTGAAGTTTCCTCTTCCCCGTAATGGGTATAAAAATAAAAAAGGAACATATGTAGACTTCCTCGGGATTAATTATTATACGAGAAATATAGTTGAATTTGCATTGGATCCGAGGATGTATTTTCACAAGTTAGTAAACGATAGAGGCCTAGAAAAGACAGATCTTGGCTGGGATATCTACCCTGAAGGAATCTATCAAGTGTGTAAAAAGTATTTTAAGAGGTATAAACTGCCTATTTACATTACTGAAAATGGGATTAGCGACCGACTCGATAACAAAAGACCTGAGTTTATTATCAGTCATCTCTCGTATCTTGCCAAAGCAATTGATGAAGGTATACCTGTGAAACGATACTATCATTGGACACTTATGGATAATTTTGAGTGGTTAGAAGGGCAAACGGCAAACTTTGGATTATTTCACTGTAACTTCGATACTCAGGAAAGGACAGCTAGGAACAGTGCAGCGTTATATGCCAAAATATGCAAAGAAAAAGAATGGAGATAAAATTGAATATACCCACTGCTCCAAAATACTATAAAAAAAATATATTACAACAAAACACTTTCCTCATATACATCAATCTCCAAATTTGTACCCTACACCCCAAACCGTCTTGATATAGGCTGGATTCTTCTTATCTTTTTCTATCTTGTCTCGAAGATTTCGAATATGTACCATAACTGTATTGTCAACCTCGAACTCTTCATCTTTCCATATTCGATTGTAAATACGGTCAATAGAAAATACAATACCTTTGTTTTCCCACAATAACTTCAAAATGGCAAATTCCGTTGGAGTTAATCTTGCCTCCTTGTCATCAAGCATAACTTTGTGGTTTTCAAGATATAACATTAACCCATTGAATTTTAGTATTCCGCCACTTCCAGCATTGGGATTCAATTCTTTAAATCTTCGCAGTTGCGCGCGGACCCTTGCCAGTAGTTCCACTGGATTAAAGGGTTTTGCTAGATAATCATCCGCTCCTGCCGACAAACCAAGCACCTTATCCATGTCCTGATCTTTGGCTGATAGCATAATTATCGGAAGATTTCTGCTATCGCGGATTTTCATGCACAGTTGAACACCATCCATCCCCGGCATCATTACATCGATAATTGCTAAATCAATCTTTTCTTGATCCAGCATTTCTATAGCTCTTTGCCCGTTTTCTACCTTTATTGCACGATAACCACTATTTTCAAGATAAATTCCTACTATATCCCGAATATCCTTTTCATCATCTACAATAAGTATTGTTCCAGTCTCCATACCTACCTCCTTAATCTGATGCTAAAAGAAATTTCACCCGCTACGTACTCAGCCCATATCTTTCCATCATGAAGTTCTACAATATTCTTTGCAATATTCAGTCCTATGCCATTCCCTTCTATTGCACTGTTTCTAGCCTTATCACCGCGATAGAATTTTTTGAATAGGTTTTCCAAATCTTCTTCTTTCATTTCACTACAGGTATTGTTTATTGTCAATAGAACACTGCTCTCTTCCATCACTAGACAAGCATGAATTTTGCCTTTTTCTGAGCAGTATTTCAAAGCGTTATTCATAAGGTTATTCACGACGCTTGTTATCTTCTCTAAATCGAGGGAAATCATCAATTTTTCTTCCTGAATGTCAGTTGTAACCGAAATTCCCATCTCTTCTGCCAGCAGTTCATATTCTAATACTATTTGTCTAAGCAGCCTTGAAAGATTCACCTCACTATGTTTGAGAGTCTCATCTCCGTTTCCTGTCTTAATCAGTTCAAATAGTTTCAATATCATTTCACGTAAAGCTTCCGCCTTTTCATAAACCGTTTCTAAGAAAGTATCATGTTCCTTTTCATCTTTGTACTGTTTATTTCGAAGAATATCAATATAACCAAGTATAATAGTTACCGGTGTTTTAAAATCATGCGATAGATTAGTTATTAACTCCTTGTTTACAAGAGCTTCTTTTCGTTCAGATTCAATCTTTCTCAGCAGGTTCTCTTCCATCTCATTGATACTGTCCGCCACCTGCATAAGCTCATCATTTCCGTTTAATACGACGTGATAGTTCAAATCACCTTTCGAAATCTTATCAACTGCACCACCCAGATACTCAATATATCGTATCTTTTTCCTTATACCCAGAAAAACTAGAATGAAGAATATCACAATTGCAAGTAGACCTGAGATCAGATAAATTACTTCATTTGAATAGGTTGTTTTCCCTTCTAACTTGGTATTCTGTAATATGTAGTGGACTTGATTATCTATAATCAAAGGATAGCAAGCAAAAAACTGTTCATCCTTTCTGTTATTTTTTACCTTTTCTCTCCATGCTCCCAAATCTATCTTTAGTGAAGGTACTGTGTTGCTAATACTTGATACAATAACGCTACCATCTTTGTCCACCAAGTAGACTTCGCCTTCCAGATTCGAAACCTTTTTCTGAAGAAACTTATTAAACCCATCCTCATTTTCATTTTTATAGAGATTATCAATAAAATTTAGAATTTCTTGGGATGCTTCCATTTTTGCATTATCATAGCTCACATGCTTCTGCTTAAAAATATCCAGTGATTGAAAGCTCAGAATACAGGCAGTGCAAAATGCACTTGATATAATTAAACATATAACCATCCATACAATTAGTTCCGAATAGATGCTCTTCTGAATTTTTCTAATTATTCTGCTATATTGAGAAATTATATTATTTATTCCCATATGTAACCTCTTTCTTTCATGCTATGTCTTTTACATCTGCCTAATTACAGCGTTTTCACTAATTTGGGCTCTAAATATTCTTAATTAATTGAATAAACACCTTAATGTATTCTTCGTAATTATCTATCGGAATTCTTTCATTTACTCCATGCCCATCTTCATCCTTTTCCTTAATGGACGGCGTAACTTTATATATGTTTTTCGTAATATTTTTATAATGCTTTGCATCCGTACCTCCGGTGATAAAATATGGAACACTAATACAATCCAAGAATACGTCCTTTAAGGACTGCTGTATTATGCGAAAAGAGTCTGTATCTGTAGGTGATGTCTCCGGTGCTTCATTAGAATATCCAACCTTTTCTATCTTAATTTTATCATTATCAATTATATCAGTAATTGTTTGTATTGTATCTTCAATTGTTTCACCAGGCATTAGTCTTAGGTTAATTAGCGAACTTGCCTCTTGCGGTATAACATTATCCTTAAAGCCTGCATTAAATACTGTGGCCACTTTGGTTGTTCTAATGGAACCATAGGTATCAGGAGAGCTTTCCATTATGTTTTGCAGAAGCCCTTTTGTCAGCCAAAGATTTGAATATATCGCTTTCATTGGAAAACTTACTTCTGCTGCTGCATACTCAAACATAGGACGCACGTAATCTAGTGTTCCATTAAACTGATATTCCTCCACCTTGGCTATTGCTGCACTTATTGAACCAATCGCCGTTTGCTTTGTAGGTGAAGCTGAATGTCCACCTTCCATGCTTGTTGAAATCTTTAAGGTCAAATAACCCTTCTCTGCCGTTCCAATCAATGCAACCTTGCCGTTTACTCCAGGAATACTCTTCTCTACGATTGCTCCACCTTCGTCAATAAGGCATTCTGCAGTAACACCCCGTTTTTCCAGTAGCTCTGCAATCTTTGCAGCTCCGTTTACCCCCAACACTTCTTCATCGTGTCCAAATGCCAAATAAATAGTCCTTTCCGGTTTATATCCATTCCCAATTAAATACTCAACTGATTCTAAAATACTAAACACCTGACATTTATTGTCCCTTGCACCTCGTCCCCATATTTTACCTTCTGCAATTGTGCCTGAGAACGGTTGGTATTTCCACTCGTCAAGTGTAGATTCTTCCACCCCGACAACATCCATATGTGCACATAAGATCAAAGGTTTTAAATCACTGTTCTTTCCTTCCCATGTATAAAGCAAACTGTTCTGATTAACTGTTTCTTTTTTAAGATTTACTTTCACGTTGGGATAGGTCTCAACAATAAATTGACGTAATTCTGAGAATTCATCATAATCAAATTCGTCAGAATCGGTATAAGAAATTGTATTAAATTGAAGTGCCTGTGATAAGTTTTTGCTAGCCTTGTTTATATCCAGCTTAATATCTAGATTTGTATTTTCTGTTCTCACTTGTTTTGACTCAACTGTGAATGTTTTAATTAGAATAACAGCTACAATAACAAGAATTATACCTACCGTTATTTTTAAAGCATTTTTTAAAATATTCATAAAAAATATCTCCTTTAGACTTATTTTATAACTTAATTCTAAAGGAGAAATGTGAATAACCAGCTGAGTAAAATCTTAAGATTTCTTAAGATTCACCATTCCATATGAATCTTTTTACTAATTTTTGGGAATTGGATTTTTGTTACCCACTGGATTTTCACAAAAATAAAGGGTTTCACGAATTATAAAATTCATGAAACCCTTTATTCTGTGGCATAACTTGTCTAATGACTATAATTTTGATACAATTTAGCAGATTATCTAAGGTATTTTAGATTTTAATTCTGCCAAATTGTATAGGATTTGAACTGTATCACATCAGTTGTGATGATTTGTCTAAGCTATGATTCTGACATAATTTATCATCAAAATTATGTATTTCAACACTGCTCTACTGTTCAGATAAATTAAAAAGGGCTATCGTTTACATCTGGCACCCATCTTATTTCACTTTGTCAGATGTAGGAGCTACAATAAAACCCCATTTGTTATTCTTGTAAACTGTAGCTGCTCCACTGGAAAAATCATATGCACGGTCAAATTCCAGAGGTATAACCTCTTTCCCGGTCTTATCTATGTACCCAAGCTTTATTTCCCTATATTCTGGTGAATATCTGCCAACTACAGCTAATCCGTCATTAAAACCATTTGCTAAATCATATATTGTACCTGTGACTTCTTTACCAACTTTATTTAAATAACCGTATTTTTGCTCAGGACCAAAGTTCTTTGCTACGATGAAAAAGCCGTTATGGTAACCTGAGGTTGCACTCGCTTCATATTTTAAAGGTACTATTACCTTTCCTGAGGTATTGATAAAACCAACTTCGTTATCACTCTTTCTCACCTCAGCATAGCCTTCAAAGAATTGATGCCCCCAGTAATTGCTTATGAGCTTGCCTTGAGCGTTAATATGTCCATACTTTCCATCTTTCATTGAAATGATTACACCTGCTAATCCATCAAAGAAATTATCTACATTTTCATATTTGAAAGGTACTATTACTTTTCCGGTTTTATCAATAACACCACATTTATCACCATTAGAAGCAAAAGTAACACCGTTTGAAAAATTACCTATAAGAGCATATTTTAATGGAATGATAAATTTCCCATTAGTATCCACAACGCCACACTTTCTGTTATTTTGAACCACCGCAAGTCCTTCATGGAACTCATATGTATAGTCGTATCGTGTTGGTACGATTTCTTTGCCTTTACTGTTTACAATACCATACCTTGGAAAACCCGTACCTTTTGCTACACGAGCAAAACCATTCACAAAATCTTCAGCATAATCATACACGATAGGTACAACAACTTTACCTGATTTATTGATATAACCGTACTTTTCGTTCTTTTTTACCTTCGCTAACCCTCCACAGAAATTAAAAGTAGCATCATAAATCAAAGGTACAACTACTTTACCTTTCTTATCGACAAAACCGTATTTTCCATCTTTACATACTGCTGCCAATCCTTCATAAAAGTATGATGCACTATCATAAATAGAAGGTACTGTTTCTTTCCCTGACATATCGATAAATCCATATTTTATTTTACCATCTATACGTTTAGTGACCCTTGCCATTCCCTCATTAAATGTGTAAACCCATTCATACTCCTCGCTAATCCACTTTACCGAATAAGACGCTTCAGCAACTACATTTTCTCCAAGTGAGGTACTAATAATTAAAACGATGAATAATGCTGCAAATATTTTTTTCATGTTCTTGTCCCCTTTTACTCCAAGTTATCTTACATATTCTAATTTTATGTTAACATAAATCTTTCTTCGACAAGAGGGAAATAAATCCTCTTTTTATCCAGAAATATTTTATGTTTCACTCCCCGACTTATATCCTCAAAAAAAATAGTATTCATGGTTCTAAGTGTCTATTGTAAAAAAACAGGTTGTAATTAAATTCCTTTGCCAATAATTTTTTAATATTCCTGATTTTCGAGTCTATAATATTTATCAGCGTAAAAATGAACAATATGATATGAAGAAAGCATCCATAACTTCTAATGAGCTAATAAAATACCGACATATCCGCTATTCCAAATTGCACACCCCGGTGCATTTATACCATATAATGGTTATTCTAATGATAAAATTTAGCATCCCAACACCCAATTTTCTCCCTAAATACAACAAAAGCCCCTGAAATCAGGAGCTTTACATTGTATCAATATTCGATTGATTACTTGGTGCGGATGACAGGACTTGAACCTGCACGGTCGCCCACTGGAACCTAAATCCAGCGCGTCTGCCAATTCCGCCACATCCGCACTACTAAAGCGTTTCACCTATCAATATTAAATTTTATTGATTTAGACCTACTGGACTATTCAAAATTTACAAGCAATAAATTCACTAATCCAGTGGGTTAATATTACCATACAAATCCTAATTTCTCAAGTTCTTAAAACCATACTCACCCAATAAAATCTAACTTATATTGGCTCTACTCATTATATCAATCAATTCATTCCAGTCATTTATTTCAAGACAATTTCTTTTGGGGATATATTTATTTGATTTCTCTATTGCACCTTTATACCAAACTGCTGAAATACCACAATCTGTCGCTCCATCTATATCAAAAACAGCGTTATCACCAACATACCAAACATCACAAGGGTCAAGATTTGCTTTACGAAGTGCAAGTTCAAATATTCGCTTATGAGGTTTTCTGAATATATACTCACTACTTGCAATTATAAATTCGAATTTATGTGACGGAATATATTTGTTTATATTTTCTTTGAGTATATCACCACTAAAGGATATGTTACTTAGTACACTTGTGCGTATTTGGGATTTATCAAGAAAATGAAGAAACTCAATAATGTTTTTTGTTGGCTCTGCGTCTGAAGCTGAGTTCTCAAATATTTGTTCCACTTCGTTTGCTGATTTTGTTAATTCAATTCCAAAATATTCATATATATAATTTTGAAAAATATGATTATGTACTTCTAAAACTGATTGTTTTTCAAACTCTACTCCATATCTGCCTAATTCCTTATTTAATTCATTAGCAAACACTTGTATTTCCTCAACAGAAATCTTATTTTGATTTTTGCTTGCTTCACGCAATACAGCTTCTGTTCCTTTCATTACATCAAAACATCTTTCATTAACAAGAGTTTGTCCATAATCAAAAATTATCATCTTTGGTTTATTCATATCATATCTCCCTGTTATGTAAATTATCAAAGACTGTCATATCAAGGCTTTCAAACTTCTAAAATCCAAATAAAACTCAAGTTTTATGTCCTTACTACACAAAGCCTATTTGACGAACAGTATATAAAGGTTGCGAATTATGTTTTTTCGTAGATTGTGATTATTTTCTACGTTAAGTGCATGAAGATTGTTTCCATTGTATTCAAGTCCCAAGGTGCTGGTTTTTCATCAACTTTAACAAACCCATATTTTTCATATAAGTTAATATGGTCACTTACAAGATAGACTTTTTCAAACTCTATTGTCTTTGCATGTTCCAGTGCTTTCTTTATTAATCGTTCACTTAGTCGGTAGCCTCGATATTCTTCCCCAACAAACATGTATCCAATATATGGCGTATACTCTACATCTGGAATACAATCGGTTTTTGCAAGTGTGCAGTATCCACAAATTTGTAAACCATCTGTTGCAACAAAAACTCTTTCCCAATCAGTAAATCCATTTTCTTTCATTTGCTTTGCAAGGAATATTCCAGCACTCCAAGAACAATCTTTCGCATAATCAATGACATGTCTCCACAAATCATCTCCATATTTTATTGCTTTAATATCCAATGTAATTCCCCCTCTAAAAATAAATCATCTTTACTTCGCATTTAAAACAACTGTGAAGATTTTTGCCCATAAAATTTAACTTTTATATCCATAATAAAACTTAAAAAATGCTGTTTGAATACTTATGTTTTATTTATCTCTGACAGTAAACAAAAAATTGAAAACGTCAGAGTATTGTACATATTGATAAAACATTCTTCCCCTTTATCTTGTTTTACTATTGCTTTATTTTAAAATCTTTCCTCATGAGTTTCTCATAGTATGAACTTACTGGTGTAAAATCTGAGATTAAGTTATTTTCCAAATATAATTCAAACAAGTTTTT
>Ga0209511_1000112_pt1 | contig 110650 bp, 82 predicted proteins | sample SSSSmetaG_FD_184141 | JGI IMG/M metagenome (GOLD analysis project Ga0209511, IMG submission 184141) | Glacier valley bacterial and archeal communities from Borup Fiord, Nunavut, Canada, to study Microbial Dark Matter (Phase II) - ​SSSS... | ecosystem: Environmental > Aquatic > Freshwater > Ice... | reverse complement strand
TAATGGCCAGTTTTGCTTCATCTTTTAGATGGACATTACCTTGACATGGCAATTGATTTTCATTAATCATACTTTCTAAGTTTACTTTATTGGTTTATAATGTGTAAACTTTTTTCAGTATAAGACAATTCGTTATATCTTTGGTCTGATGCGTACCCTGCAAGAAAAACTTTCAATTTCTCTTCAAAAGCTGATAACTTGTCGGCATTCTCTAGCCATTTATAAATAAAACTTGCTAAAAATGTACGCTGAATTTCAGATGTTTTATTGTTTCTGAATCCACAATTCAATGAAATGGTTGCATAACCTAAGAAAGTATCGCTTATATCACAATTATAAGTCTCACATTTTGTCATATCAACGTCCCAAAAAATACATTTCGTTAATGCGCATTCAGCCATTGTGACTTTGTGAAATTTGGATGCTGAAAAATTAATGTTATCCATTGCGCAATTCTTAAACGTCGCATATCTTAAAGATGAATTTCTAAGAATAGAGTTTGAAAAGTCACATTTTAAAAAATTAATTTTGTCAAAAACTGAACTTTGAAGATTTGTATTAATAAACAATGTGTCGTTTACATTTCTAATTACGGTATTACTAGTTCTAAAATCAGCACATTGAAGATTTGAGTTAGAAAAATTTGCACCGTTTATATCAACATCTTTTAAAAACGCACCTTGCAAATTTGAATTAAAAAAACGTGTACGCCTTAGATTTGAGTTGCTTAAATTACATCCTCTTAAATCTGAAAATGATAAGTTTGCATTTTCAAAATTTGCCCACTGAAGGGATTGGCCCATGAGATTTATACCTTCCAAATCTAAATTGCTGAAATCAGCATTATCCAGAATCACACCTTTTGATGCTGCTTCCTCAATACACTCTTTTATACTTTCGGTATCGCTTTCATGGAGCGTAATGCCGGTAACTGTTTCAATATTCATCATCATCGATTTAAATTTGGGTTCTTGTTCTGGAAAGTGTGAGTACAATTCGCGCAATTGGTTGCAGATAATAATTCCCTGCATTTAGAACACTTCAATGGCAAATAATAGTGCCTTTGTTCCTTGGGGATAGTTGCCTCAATTTTGTCAAAGTTTTCCAAGTCGGCAATCTTCATACCAAGTTCAGCCTTTAATTTCGGGTCTCGTTCTTTACGAAATAGAGTAGTCAGCTCCCGTAGTAGTTCCATCTTAGACAACGAATCAACGTCCTCATTTGCTTGTTTGCGTTCCTCTGTGCCATTTTCGGCAAGAAAACACAGAACTGGCTCACTGTTCACCCACTTGCTTAGATTCACCGTAAAAGAACTGGAGCGAATGTACTTCTCCGATGTGTCTAAAATCTGCCGATTGCGGCTGGAGATGTATGCCCAACGCTTCGCCCAGAGAATGTTCTTCTCGGATGGGTCAGTTGAAATACTCCGCAAATAACCATGAAGGCAAATCTTTTCTCGGTCGGAAAGTTGCATAATAGCTTTATAATTTTGGTCTGTCATAATTTTAGTTTTTAGTTGGGACGCCCAGAAGTGAACGTCCCGTTGTTTGGTTTATCTTGCAATATGCATCGGGTTGTTTCTCATAAAATAATCTGGGGAGAAAACCGCTGTTGCTCGAATGAAGTCTCCAGCTACATTCTGCTGAGAGCTCAGACATTTATGCGCTACTTGATATTTGAGTAATTCGGCAGCGGCTAAACTGGTCTTGTTAATCAAATCAATATATTCCTGTTCCTTTATATCAAACGTGAATGTGGACTTTTCTTTTACGTAGGCATTAACCTGATCTTCATCAAATTGAAAATGAGTTGCGCTAAGCTGAATAAGCTCCATTGGATATCTATTCAACAATGAAGACAGCGTAGAGCCACCGCCACCGTAAGTGTTTAACGCAAACTCATATTCATCGTTTAGACTGTCTTTAAATGACTTAGGTATATAGCCAGATCCCATTGTCGATTTTTTCCCCTTTAGTATTTCTTTTTTCAGATAGTCTGCGTCCAATTTTAACGCCTTAAGCAGTGGGGCATCAACAATAATGTCACCACTAGCTAATTTCTCACAAAACCTTCCGATGCTTTCAGCTGTTTGTGAAATTTCGTCCCTTAAATTAATTTCGGTTGTGATATCCTGATAATCATTAGGAAGTTTATTCGTTCCTGCCTTGGCAATAACATCTTTTTGGTTGTCTAAATAGCTTAAATACAAGTCTCCATCTTTCATAATCTTTTTTTTTTGGTTTGGTTTAAATTCTAAATTCTTTTCTGTCTAAGTAACTGTTGCTTAAACTCTTGTAGTTGCTTCATTGATTCCGATTTAATTTTTGCCTCTGAGGGTTGGCCTTGAGCTTGGTCAGTTAGCCCATAATTAGGTTTTACTTCTTCTTCTTCCATGATAAATTGGTTTTTTAAATTGTTTATTTGGTGATTGGTTTGGTAATAATACGTTCATGAATCAGATTGGCCAAGTCAGATTTTTCAATCAAAACCCTACCACCGATACGATATGATTTAAGCTGTCCTGAATTAATATAGTTCGTGATTGAGGTTGTGGTGACTTTTATCCAAGCGGATGCTTCATTTTTAGTTAGATACTCAGGATTTTTTTGTATATTTGCGATACTGGGTGTCTCTTGTGATTGAGGCTGACCCCTTTTAATTTCATGCATAATGTGTTGATTATTAATTGATTGAATCTTTTATATGAAACCTTTGGTTTAAGTAAAGCTTTTAAATACTTGATATACAAGTTTAATCAATATTATTTGTACGTGCAAGCGTTTTGGAATAAAATAATGGCAAATGAGAGCTAATAAGCAAAATATTTGTCAAATGGCTATAAATCAACAACATAAAGCATGAATATAAATTGGATAGGGTTGGGTTCGGGGTGAAGCTGAAAAATAGGAAACCAAAAAAATATTTAGACTAACTGACCACATCGTGCCCGCTGACCCCGCGAAGGGGGGATATACCCACTATCTTAATATATAAATTACATTACATTCATACAATGTTCCTTGTTTTTACATTATTAACTTATTAAATAACAATGTATTAACTATTCATTTCGCACTTTACATTTGAAGCCCATTTTAGTTAGTTCGTGAAAACGATACTCTTGCAATGGACGAAGCGTTTCCCCCTGCCTCTTGACCTCAACGAAAGAAGCAATGCCACCCTTTAAAAGAATAAGGTCTGGAATTCCCGCTTTATTGGTGAGCATCAGCTTTATTACATAGTAGCCGTCCGCCTCCAGCTCCTTTATTATCCTTGACTGAATCTTTGACTCAGGCTGCCTTCGCTGTATCTTTTCCATGATAAAAGTATTTTAAAGTGAAGTCTTTTTTGTTACAAACTGCCTGATATATAAACCTTTCTATTCCGCAATCACTGAACACAAAGTACAATCGTGCTGGCGTTAACCGCTCCTTGCTTTGTAATCGGTTCTTGGCTTGCTCGTACGATAAAAATGAGTATTCAAGATTCATAAATACCAAAGCATCAGCCGTATCAAGTCGTGTGCCCTCACGTGCTGAACGAAAGCAACCAAGAAAAGTCTTGTCCGGGTATTCCTGAAACTCTTCAGGGCTGGCAGTCCAGTTGGGAAAGACCTCCTTTAACATCTCAAATTCGCTTTTGTACACATAGAAAACCGCAATGTGCTGGCCTTTGAAGTGATCCCGAATAAACTCTGCCTTACTTCGGTCAATGATATGATAGTGCCCCTCCTCATCAATGCAAGTGCCTGTACTGATTTGATGCAGCTTACCCAATAGTTTGGCTGGAGTATCCGCTAAAACCGTTTGACCATTTAGAATGGCAACCTTATCTTTGGACAATTGCTTTATGGTGCTGCTTACAATATCATTCATTTTAACGGTAAGTGTTGTCTCCTTTATTGTCTGATTGAAGTTTGCCTGTTGCTGGCTGAACGTGAGCAAGAAGGGGCTTAAATCGCCCTTAATGCGTATCTCGTTGGCTGAACTGTAATCTCTTAGTTTGAATCCGTTTATATATTTTTCTTTGATATCCACGAACCCATCAAAAGACCACTTGTAAAAGCTTGGATATTGCCTCCAAGGACTAAAGCTGGATACAAAAAGCTGGTGATACATTTGCGAATAACTTTCGGGAGTCGGTGTACCACTCAAAAATATTATTGGCAACCCCTTTGCAATCTGCTTCAGTTCAATTGTTCTTTTTGAAGGTTTTGGAAATGCACCTAGACTATGTGCTTCATCAACTATCACCAGATCAAACGCGCCAGTCGCTTTATGTACCGATTCGAAATTGATTAAAGTTATTTCGAACGCTGGACTCAATAAATCGTAATCGCTCTGGATACTCTTAATTGCCTTTAATTTTGTAACGAATAGCACATTTTTTGCACCATATATATCAGCTGCTTTTAACGCTGTTAAAGTTTTACCAGTCCTCACCTCCATTGCTAAGTAGCTGATTTTTAGTTCTTTGAGTGTCTTAGCTGCCTTATTGGCAATATCAATTTGATAATCTCGTAGTTCAATCATGTTGGGCTTCATTTAGGTTATTAAGTAAAAATCCCTCAAAGCTTACCTTTTGGTACTCATATCCTTCCATCGGTGTAAATCGAAAATTCCACGTAAGCTTGAAGTCTAATTCCTGAAGGAAAATATTAATCGCTCCTTGCTTTAAATTTACCCTCCACCACTTTTCAGGAAATAGGTAAGCGATTGGTTTGTTCCAGACCTTCATTAAAAGCCTGTATTGGTTAATATTTTTGATTTCTGTGTATTGAATGGTTGTCATAATCTTAGTCCTTAGGTTTATTAATCTCGTCAAATTTCTCTTCGGCCTCCTGTAGGGTTGTCTCCGTCCAAGCCCAGATTCCAAACGATTTTTGTTTTGGGTATGAAACAGTGCTAAATTGTGTGTTTTCTTTTCGTCTGAAGCATTCGTACCATACATAGCCAAAGGTGTCTGAAACCATGTATATGTAAGCGAAATTTGATGCTTTAAGCTGTGTGAAGGCAAATCCTTTGGTTTCACCACGCCCCATAAAATTCTTTTCAAGTTCTTTCATATTATTAGTAGTTTAAATGTTAGTTTTTAAAGTAAATCCCGTTCTGTTTGCATGTCTCAAAAAAGCTACCTATTCCGATTTTCTGACCGCTTTTCAATAGGTTGTCGAACTTCTTGTCTGATTCGGTTTCCCTGTATTTGTCATTCTGTCTACTTATTAAGTGGAAATAATCTCTACCATACTCACCAAGACTTGCCAGTGAAGCGCAAACCTGAAACCAACTTCCATAATCCCCAGTCAAGTCAATATGATTTGAATCAATCTGCCTGCATAGCATTGATACTCTTTGTCTGGTTTCATCTGGATCATTAAGGTTGTAAGTTATCTTCCTTGGCTCTGGTTTAAGAATGCCTTCGTACGGCTTGGCATTGGGATTGATATATGGATGTTCGTCAAAGCTGTACCCTCGAAGCCTGCACACATCTTTACAGTTCTGGTCTATCTTTATACCATAGCGTAGAAAGTCTCGCTGAAGGGCTGCAAATTGCTGTGAGTGTAGCTCTGGATATTTCAGTGGAATAATCACAAAATAACCCAGTCCGCCTGCTGAATGTGAGCAATAGGCCACCTCTTTGATGTTCTGAATCTGGTCTTTTAGATCAGCAAAGTTTTTTATATGCCTGTTATCCTGTTCGTCAATATCAAGGCAAATTAGGCTGCTGTGTTGTGTTAGATTCTCTGCTTTACGGGTAGGGTGGAATATGCCCGAAATTGTCACACACGGCAATTGCTTTTTGAGTTCATTCCGTTGTACCTTATCCTCAACCTCCCGTAGTTTAAGAACAGAATCTTTATGCTTGTCAGATTGAAGGAAGGTCAAGAGATTGACTTGCTTGCCCTCGTTATCAAAGGCATTTTTATATATTGAAATATTAGTATTAAGTAGATTTTTCATATCTCTATTTTTAAAAGTTACGCTCTATTTTGGCTTAAGGCACGATTTATAGGGGATTACAGTATTACCGTAACAGTAACTACCGTAACATAGGCGCTAAACACCTACTCACATATTCTCTTTTTACCCCAATTGCGTCAGCAAACCTCTGTTTGTTCGCTTGTATTTCTGGATATTTTTTTCCCAATTCCAGAATCAAACTTTCCTTGGTTATATTGGTTGTTACGCTGTTACGGTTACGGTCGTTGCATAGACCTTGAACCTTCTTTGATGACCAGAGAAAGTATTTACAACAATCCCACGCATATTTAATAGCGTCAACGTTTACGAACACTTCTCCACCTTCTGGCTCTTCGCTTTCCCCGCATACCATCCTTGCGATGGTTGCAATTAATGCAATCCTTAGGCAATGAATATTCATCTTTTCCAGCACTGCACACCAGTAATCATCTTCGCATTCATTCACTTGGTTTGCAATCCAACTGCTAAAATCATCATAGAGATCATCCGCAGCTTCTGATAGGTACATTTCATTCTCATCCCTGTCATTTAATGCCATTATATCCTCAATGAATTTGTCAAATCCGTTTTCAAATTTGCCGCTCAGGAATCCTTTGTTTCGCTTCTTGGCTACTGCATTATCTGGAAAGACCCACAGAAAACGTTGAACCATACCGTTTGCAGTAATATTATTCTTAGACAGCAAATCTGTGAGCACTTTAGGTTGAATCCCACCGAAAATAGTTAGAAATGGCTTTGATAGCATTAGGGGTTTACGACCAATGCGCTCAATAGAGGTGTGTTGATTGTTGAAAAGCTCCAAATAACGTTCAATATCACTACCGCTGGTATATTTACCCATGTTTGCAAACCATCCATTAATCTCATCCCTTATTAGAGAGGTGGACTCGCTGTTCTCTGATAGCTTTACAAAGAGTTTTTCAATCGTGAAGTCATTGGTCAGGGATGTTTTAAGAACAGGCTCGTGAGCCTCTTTATCGGCTCCACTGACTTTCTCCCATTGTTTATAATCAATGCTCCATTTGTTATAAGATTCTGTGTCTTTAGTTCTGTGTTGTTTAAATCCTTTATCTATGCAGACCGTTTTTCCTATTCCTGGGCGTCCAACTAAACACATATATTCCTGTGCAAAGTTTATATATTTACCATCATTGAGCGCAATAGACTTTCTTGCTGCTGCTGATATTGCAGACATCACTGTTGCAGTCCAATAATCCTTTGGATTCCCGTAAACCTTTGCGGCTTCTTCAATATATTCTTTAAGAAAGGTTGGTAAATACCATGTGGGCAGATCATGACTTTCCGCCAACTCTACATTTGCGGGTATTTTACATAAAATAGTATCATCCTCTTGCATAACTGAAAGATTATCAGTATATTTGTCCTGTTCTATTCCAGCGTTTTCGTTTATAACCCCAATTCCCGTTGGGGTTTCTTTTTTATCTATCATAAAACCTCCTTTATTAATGTTTGTATTTGAAAACCTGTTTAGTTTCAATGGCAGCACCGATTTCATCAATTGATATAAGTGTTCTGCCTCCAATCTTTTGGGCTTTCAGCTTCCCCGCATTTATCCAGTTGTAAATTGTGGCATCCACAACTCTAAGCCGTTCCGAAGCTTCTGGAATGGTTACATACTTGGGTTCTTTGGGTTGGAGTTCTCCAATAAACTCTTTAATGATACTTTTCAAATCTTCTCTCAACTCTTCACGACTGAATGTCAGGAGTATTGATTGACTCATTTTTGATTCATTTTGATTCTGGTTCATTTTTTCTTAAATTTATGTCCCTTTCGGTCGTGGCCACGATTTGAGAAACTGGTTAAACGACAAAAGCCCAACCTTCGCTTTTACACGTAGATTGAGCTATTAATGCCTCTTTGATTTATGTCTTGAATTAAAGCTTTAAGTATATATAGCTTATTGCCTTACCTTCAATACAAATATACGACTTTTATTCCAATTTATAAAACATTTTATGGCTGTTTTGGTCTTTTTTTCATAGAATTTCAAAAATATTTATTATTTATCAGAAAGACAGATTGTTAGGTTTTATCCAGCATCACTTATCACCATTTTGACTCTCTGAAAGTACCCATTATCTGCTAGCATTGCTTTTTCTTTGTTGTCTAATTTTAGATAAGTCTTTAACTGTTCCTCACTTTCGTGTCCAGAAATTGCCATTATCGAAGATAGGGGTTCATTCCTTTTATACATATTGGTACATAGGCTTCGTCTTCCTGTGTGAGTTTTCACCATATCACAGAACCGCTTTTTTGCCATGCCTTCCATGCCGCCCTTATTCACTTTAATTTCAATAATCTCGGTGAACTTGGCCTTTTCACAAATGAGCTTTATGTTTGCATTAATATCCTGATCGTAAACTTTAGGAAGTTTACCATTGTACTTATCAAGAATTTCAGTTACTCGCCAATCAACGGGTATAAAAACCTCTTTATCCGTTTTGTCCTGTTTGAGTCGAATATATTCTTTGTCGTTTTGCAGGGTAGTGTACATTGATTTGCTGATACGTTTAAAATCAGATACACGTTGCCCTGTAAGACATCCAACAATAAAGACATCCCTACATTTACACCAAGTTTTATTTTCACTTAAATCTATATTATATAAGGTGTCTATTCGTTCCTCCGTTAGATAGACATTATCCACATCAACTTTCATGGCTGCAAAGTCTTTATTCATAAATTCATTGTTTGAATGAAGCTTCTTTGCCTTGGCAGCATACATGACAGATTTTAGAATTTTAATCATACGGCCAACTGTGTTAGGGCTGTAGTTTTTATCAATAAGTAACCATGATTTAAAATCGTCATAGAAGTTCATTGTTATATCCTCAAAATCTATAATTACATTTTTCTGATCTTGATAAGCTGTAAATTGACTTTGAAAACCCTTTATACTTTTTATTGTTCCGGGTGAGACTCTTTTAGATGCCTTGCTCTTTAATCTTCGTCCTGTCTCGAATTCTTTGATATAGGTGTCTACGAAAACATTAAGTGTTACTTTTATTTCTGGTTTTGCTATTGCAAAAAATCCATCAATAATATCCTGCAACCATTTAGAAGTATAGTCGTCTTGTCGTAGATTGATTGTATGGTTTATATATAGGCGTAAATCAGCAAGTCTTTTATTTGTAGTATGTATGAGGCTATCTTGCTTATACAAGTCTTCTGCAATCGTGTTGTTTTCCTTTGTCGTCTTAGATGAATCAAATCTTGGTCTATCCGACAATTTTATTTCTTGTTTTTTCTCATCCCATGAATTGCTCTTAACAGAAATAGGAAGTGTGGCATAAATAACATGCGACCTATCAATAGATAAGCGAACCCTTACATTTACGTTATTGTCTCCAGTCTTAATATCTGTTCGGATAAAGAACTTCAGTGTAGCCATATTTGAATAATGTTAGTTAAACAAATATAGTTAATATGTTTTACTTGCACAACCGTTGCGCAACGTATTTTTGATTTGATTTGATTGATTTTTAAAGATATTAAAAAATATACATAATATCAGGTAGTTATAACTTGTATTTTTTATAGTCAAGCATTCTAAATTAAACATTATAGGTACGCCAGGAACCTCGAGAATCCTCTTAACAAACTGATTTCAGTTGTAGTTAAGAGGATTTTTTTTGCTACACTTACTTTCAATAATTATTATAATCTGATAATATTAATAACATGTATTTTACTCAAAAAATATATATAAAGTCGTTGATGGTAAAATTATTCAATTAAAAAGTTATGACACCACTCAAATTTATCATTTGACTTAAACATGATAAAGAGTGGCGGTTAAACAATAAGTTAGCTTTATTTATTTTTTATTACCCGGTACTCTCAGTTTTATATTTTTCGATGTGATTCCTTTTCTATTTTTGCATTCTAGTTAATTTTGAAAAACAATCGATTTTGAAAAACAATAGATAAAATGATAAAGGCCATCTCAATCACTCGCGATGGCCTTTATCATAAAAGAAAAACAACTTATTTATTATTCCCATACGTATTCCCCTGCCAGTCATCCGTCCTGAAAGGCGAAGCAGGAAGTCCTGCACCATTGTACAAATTACATACCGGGTTATTAGCCCAGGCATATCTAACTGCTACCGGAAAATCAACCTCAGGACATGTTACAACCACTTCATCCCCTTCGATGGTTGCCGTTGCCCAATGGAACTTGTGATCCAGACCTGCAATAGCAAAGCCTTTCACTACTCCACCATCTTTGGCTTTCAAACCATCGTTGGTGTATTTGAACGAAATTCTGACTTTATTGCCTTCCATTTTATAGGTATCGTAAATAGGGCCAGAGAAAGCAATCTTTTGACCGTAGGTGTTTGCTCTGGCAGCCAAAGCTAAACGAAGTCCGACATCTTGTTTGTTTTTTGGATGAATATCTCCGGCTTCACCGATATCGATGGTAACGGCCATTCCTGTATTTTCCAGATGCAGGGTTTGAGCCTGAGCCTCACGTAATTCTGCCCAGTTTGATTCAACTGGTTCATTGTCAACTTTCATGTAATTTGCCAATTGAACAAAATAGAATGCCAGATCTTTGTTGAATTGTTTTCTCCAGTCTGTAATCAGCAATGGGAAAACTTCACGGTATTGGTAGGCTCTGTCAGCATTGGCTTCTCCCTGATACCAGATTGCTCCGCGTACAGCCATTGGAACCAGTGGATGTATCATGGAATTGTACAATACGGTAGGGCGGTTGGGATTATTAACCGGAGAGCTAGGAGTCTGTGGAAGATCTCTGAGTTTGGTCCCGAACATGCATTTCCAATCGCCGGCCAGATCCAATTTTTGATTGTCAGAAAGGCTTAAAGACATATTGCCACCATAGAAACCTCCGTCTCCGGCAGTATCCAGAATACGGATAGTTAAAACAGCGGTACCGCCTTTAACTAAGTTTGCAGGGATGGTATAGTTTCGTGCTGTCATAAATCCTTCGGTTGAGCCGATTTGTTCTCCGTTAAAAAATGTCTGATCGTTATCGTCAATGGCACCCAGACTCAATTTTAGGTCTTTTCCGGCCCAGTCTTCAGGAATGGTAATGGTTTTGCGGAACCAAGCTACACCATCAAAAATAAACGACAACTTGTTTTCCCACATTCCAGGTACAGGCATTGTTTTCCAGGATGCGTCGTCAAAAGCAGGCAAAGTAAAGATGGCCACTTTGTTTTTGTAACCACAGTCAATATTTTTGATGTTTTCATCCCAGTTTTTCAATTGGTCAAAGTACATTTGTTGTTGCTGTTCATCCGTTTTGCCTTTCATGTTTTTAACTCTATCCGTGAAATCAGGCATGGTCTCTGCTGTTTCTGCACTCATCCATGTTTCAGCAATGGTGCCACCCCATGAGGTATTGATCAGACCAATCGGAATATTCAGATTTTGAAACAAGTTGCGTCCAAAAAAGTAGGCAACCGATGAAAATTCAGGAATAGTAGCGGGTGAGCATTCTTTCCAGCCATCGTTTTCGAGTTTTAAATCGTTCAATGGAACATTTGCTGTACGTTTGGATACATGCAGCAGTCTGATGTTGGGATAACTGGCGTTTGCGACTTCTTGTTTGTTGTTGATTACTTTTCCCCAACCGACAACTGGCATTTCCATATTGGATTGTCCGGAGCAAATCCAAACTTCACCAATCAGAATGTTTTTCAGCACAAGGTCTTTGCCGTCTGAAAAGGAAATGGTAAAAGGAGTAAAACTTGCGGCAGGCGTTTTTACTTTGATAGTCCAGCTTCCATCTGCACCAGACTGTACTGTGTAGGTTTTTTTATCCCAGGAAGTGGTAACCTTTACATTTTTTTTAGCTTTGGCGGTACCCCAAATAGGAGCGTCAGTTTGTTGTTGCAAGACCATGTTGTCTGTAAACATGGAGGGTAGAGAAATTTCGGCAAATAATGACAGCGAAGAGCTGAAAAATGCCAGAGAGAGGATGAGCATTTTTTCTGTTCTGCTCTTCCGGAGATTGTAAAAATTCATAGGTCTTTAGTTAATTGAATTATATATAAAAACGATTTAGCTTTGTCTTTGCAAAAATATATATTTATAACGAGCTTTTGGAAAAAAAATTCAATGTCGTTCTTATTAATTAAAAACAGAGTTGAATTAAAAAGAACGATTTGTCAATAGTGAATCGGAATCTTTTTGTCAAAAATATCCTTTATTATCTATTCTAAGCCCTTTTTGGCCAAATTGTCTTCTAATTTGAATAGTTTTTTTTCTTGTTTTAATGTAATATTCTTTTTCTTTGTAATGTCTTAAACTGTTTAACTGGTATTCTGATTTTTTTGCTTTGCGCCAGTTTCAAAAAGAAAAAATATTTTATCATTACTATCATGAAAAATTGGTCTCTTGCCTGTATATGTCTGGTATTTATTCTTTGTGGTTGCTATGGCTCAAGAAAAAATGAAGTACAGCAAGAAAAAACATATATCAACCCTATATTACCTCTTGGAGCGGAACCTTGGGCAATGTTCCACGATGGCTATTACTATTATATGCAAGGAATGAATAATGTTTTGGTTTTGTGGAAAACTAAAGATATTACCGATTTATTTCATGCTCCTAAAAAAACGATATGGATTCCAACTGACCCAAAAAATTCTCAACATTTATGGGGTCCTGAAATTCATTTTATTAATGGGAAATGGTATGTGTATTATGTAGCCGATGACGGCAATATGGACAATCATCAAATATATGTGCTGGAAAATTCTTCAAAAGATCCTTTTGAAGGTCGTTTTATTTTCAAAGGACGCATCAGTACAGATAAAGGGAATAACTGGGCCATACATCCCAACTTATTTATTCACAATGGTAGCTTATATATGACTTGGTCAGGTTGGCAATCACGGCGTGTAAGCGAAGAAAACCAATGCATCTATATTGCCAAAATGAAAAATCCGTGGACTCTTGCTTCAGACAGAGTTCTGCTTTCAAAACCAGAAATGGAATGGGAAAGACAATGGATTAACCCGGACGGAAGTAAAACGTCACATACTATTTACGTCAATGAGGCTCCACAGTTTTTTTGGAGTAAAAACCGCGATAAAATATATATTTATTATTCTGCCAGTGGTAACTGGACACCTTTCTATGCTTTAGGTCGTCTTTCAGCAGATGCAAACAGTAATTTACTAAACCCCAAGTCCTGGAAAAAGTCCCATCGCCCATTTTTTAAACAAGCACCGAAAGAAAAAATATATGCAACAGGTAATTGTAGTTTTATCCCTTCTCCAGATGGTAAAGATTATTTTTTACTTTATCATGCCCGAAAAGTAGAGAATGAACCTGTTGGAGCATTGGATTCACGTTCACCCCGTCTACAGAAAATTTCGTGGAACACGGATGGTTCGCCTTCATTTGGAGAACCGGTACAAGACTCAGTTCCATTGATTAAACCTTCTGGTTTGTAGTAATTTTATTAGTGGCTAAAATTATTCAGTGGAATGGTATGTCATTAAAAATTGGTACATATTTTAAAATAAATATCTAAATTATAATTTAATTAGTTTATTATGAGAAAACCTATGATGCTGTTGATGTTATCGATGGCAATGTTGGCTAATGCGGCCAGCAAACCAAAAGCTTCTGCCCAGGATTTGAAGCTTCGTGCACCGGCAGTACCGTTAATCACTTCAGATCCGTATTTTAGTATTTGGTCTCCATCGGATAAACTGAATGAAAGTAGTACTATGCATTGGACGGGTAAAACACATCCACTCATTGGTGCCATTCGTGTGGATGGAGTGTCCTATCGTTTTATGGGAATGAATGAACTTTCACTTTCTCCGATTTTGCCTACAGGATCCATGTCTAAGTGGAATGCTGCATTTACAGAATCAAAACCAGCTGCTGACTGGACTTCCACTAATTTCAACGACGAATCCTGGAAAAAAGGACAAGGTTCTTTTGGAAATGTAGACCGTAAAGAAGCCGCTACACAATGGAATAGTGAAGATATCTGGGTTAGAAGAACTTTTGATTTGAAAGAAGATATCAGTGCTCAAACTCTTTTTCTGGAATATTCACACGATGATATTTTTGAACTTTATATAAACGGTGTCAAAGTTGTCGATACAGGATATAAATGGGCTGACAATGTTCAGGAGGAACTAAGTGTAAAAATTAAGAAAGCACTTAAAATTGGAAAAAATGTTATTGCTGTTCATTGCCACAATCAACAGGGTGGTGCATTTCTGGATTTTGGTTTGATGAAAAAAAATGAAACAGGTTCTACTTTATCCAATAAGGCCGTTCAAAAATCAGTTACTGTTTCAGCTACCCAATCCAATTATGTATTCACTTGTGGTTCAGTTGAACTTAATCTGACCTTTACTGCTCCTTTATTGATGGAGGATTTGGATTTAGTAAGTACACCTATCAATTACATCAGCTATCAGGTTGCTTCTTTGGACAAGAAAAAACACGATGTTCAGATTTATTTTGAAACAACGCCTCAATTGGCTGTTTTTAAAGATTCACAACCGGTTAAATCGGATAAAATCACCAAAAATGGTTTTACCTACCTGACAACAGGTACAGTTAACCAACCCATACTTGGACAAACAGGTGATGATATGCGTATTGACTGGGGTTATTTATACCTTGGTGGAAAACTGACAGGTCAGGAAGATTTGGCTTTGGGAGAATACTACGACATGAAAAATTCTTTTATCACAAAAGGAAAATTGAGTGTTAGCGCTGATCCTAAAACATTGTCGTCCAACATGTATGATAAAATGACAGTTTTGGCTTACAGCAACAATCTGGGAGCTGTTTCCATAGAACCTGTTAAGGGGCATTTGATGATTGGATACGACGATATCTATTCCATCCGTTATTTTTACGAAGATCTGATGGCATATTGGAAACACAACGGCACAGTCGATATTTTCCAGGCTTTTGAAAAATCAGAAAAATCATACGAATCTTTGATGACACGTTGTGCCGCTTTTGACGTTCAATTGATGAAGGATGCTGAAAATGCAGGTGGCAAGAAATATGCAGAACTTTGTGCATTGGCTTATCGTCAGGCCATCGTAGCTCATAAACTGCTTCAGGATAAAAAAGGTAATTTACTTTTTCTTTCTAAGGAAAATAACAGCAATGGTTGCATCAATACTGTCGATATTACTTATCCTTCTGCTCCCTTATTTTTGGTTTACAACCCTGACTTACTGAAAGGTATGTTGAATCCGATTTTCGAATACAGTGAAAGTGGTCGTTGGACAAAACCTTTCCCTGCTCATGACCTTGGTACCTATCCTATTGCCAACGGACAAAACTACGGTGAAGATATGCCAGTTGAAGAAGGCGGAAACATGTTGTTGCTTGCCACTGCTATTTCTTATGTAGAAGGCAATGCAAACTATGCCAAAAAACATTGGGATGTGATGTCTGTATGGGTTGACTATTTGTTGAAAGACGGTTTAGATCCTGAAAACCAACTTTGTACCGATGACTTTGCAGGTCACCTGGCACACAATACCAACTTATCCATCAAAGCAATCATGGCTATTGCCGGTTATGGAAAAATGGCTGCTATGTTGGGCAAAGACGATGTTGCTAAAAAATACATTTCTGCTGCTAAAGAAATGGCGACTAAATGGATGGAAATGGCAAATGATGGTGACCATTACCGTTTGGCCTTTGATAAAACAGGTACCTGGAGTCAGAAATACAACATGGTTTGGGACAAAGTGTTCGATATGGGGATTTTCCCACAAGAAGTTAGTAAAAAGGAAATTGCTTTTTACCTGACAAAACAAAATCCATTCGGTTTGCCATTGGATAGCCGCAAGACCTATACCAAATCCGACTGGATTGTATGGACTGCTTGTTTGGCCGATTCACAGGAAGACTTTTTGAAAATAATTGATCCTGTTTTTGATTATGTAAATACAACTCCTTCACGTGTTCCATTGAGCGATTGGCACGAAACAACCGATGGTAAACAAGTTGGCTTCAAAGCCCGTTCAGTTGTAGGTGGTTATTTTATGAAAATGCTGGAAGTTAAAGTGAAAAACGCACAGACAAAATAAAACGATAAATGATTTTTTCAAGAACGATAAAAAGTCTTTCTACACTAATTCTACTCACCCTGGCGCTGAATGTTTTCAGCGCTACGGGGTGGGTTAATTATGTGAACACACTTCAAGGGACCAATTCTACTTTCGAGTTAAGTAGGGGTAACACATATCCAACGTTGGCAATGCCCTGGGGCATGAACTTCTGGACGCCGCAAACAGGCGAAAACAGAAACGGCTGGATTTATCAATATTCTGCAACATCCATTCGTGGATTCAGACAGACGCATCAGTGCAGTCCCTGGACCAACGACTATGCTGCCTTTTCTCTTATGCCCGTATCCGGGAAACTGGAAGTCAATCAGCACAAACGTGCACAGACTTTTAGCCACCAGAACGAACTGGCAAAACCACATTATTATAAGGTACAATTTGACAACAAATTGACAGCGGAAATGTCGCCAACTGAAAGGGGCGTCTTTATGCGTTTTACCTTTCCCAAAAATGAAAATTCATACGTAGTTTTAGATGCCAACAGTGGTGGAAGCTATGTAAAAATATATCCGGAGGAACGAAAAATTGTGGGGTATTGTAAAAATGCCAACAACTCCGTAAACAAAGATTTTGCCAATTATTTTGTCATCGTTTTTGATAAACCTTTTGTGACAAAAGGCACCTGGAAAAATAATTCAGGAGATATTTCGTCAGATAATCTGGAAGACTCAGGGGATTATGTTGGTGCATACATTGGCTTTGATAAGGGTGCAGTGGTGAATGCCAAAGTCATTTCTTCCTTTATCAGTATCGAACAGGCAGAAACCAATTTTAAACACGAATTGGCTAATATTAAAAGCCTCGAGGTTGCTAAGAAAAAAGCAGAAATTGCCTGGAATGAGCAACTTGGAAAAGTGGAAGTGGAAGGTGGCACCCCAGAAGAAACGGCTACTTTCTATTCCTGTTTTTTCAGATCCATGCTTTTTCCCCGTCAGTTTTTTGAATACGACGCACAAAACAAGCCCATCTATTACAGTCCGTATGACTATAAAGTGCATGAGGGCTATATGTATACCGACGATGGTTTCTGGGATACGTTCCGCGCTCAGTTTCCTTTAAACATTATTTTGTTTCCGAAAATGCATGGTCAATACATGCAAACGCTGTTGGATGCCTACGATCAGAGCGGATGGCTGCCTTCCTGGTCTTTTCCCGGACACAGCGGCGGAATGATTGGAAATCATGCTTTTTCGCTTTTGGCAGATGCATGGGTTAAGGGTATTCGTACATTTGATTCCAAACATGCCTTGGATGCTATGCGTCACGATGCCTCTTTTAAAGGCCCCAGAGGTCCTTCTATTGGTCGCGATGCGGTAAAAGATTATCAGACTTTGGGCTATGTGGCTTCGCCCAATTCAGGAGAAGCAACTGCCAAAACGCTGGAATATGCTTACGATGATTTTTGTGCCATGCAATTGGCAAAGCAAAGCAATTCTCCGGAAGACGCCGCTTTTTTTGAAAAAACAATATTCAATTATAAAAATGTCTACGATCCATCCACCGGCTTTATGCGCGGCCGTCAAAAAGATGGAAGCTGGTTGCCTGATTTTGAACCTGATAAATGGGGTGGGGCATTCATCGAAGGTTCTGCCTGGCATTATCATTGGTCTGTATTTCACGATATTCAGGGATTGATCAATCTGATGGGTGGGGATAAGAATTTCACCTCCAGACTTGACTCCGTTTTTACCGTTCCCAATACGTTTAAAGTTGGAACTTATGGACATGTTATTCATGAAATGACGGAAATGGCGATGATTGATATGGGACAGTATGCTCATGGGAATCAACCTGTACAACACGCCTCCTATCTGTTTAATTATTCAGGTGAACCATGGAAAACACAGAGTAAGGTCAGAGAAATTATGACTAAATTGTACAATTCGGGTCCAGACGGTTTTTGTGGGGATGAAGATCAGGGGCAAACTTCTGCCTGGTATGTGATCAGCGCTATGGGACTCTATTCAGTTTGTCCGGGAACAGATCAATACGTCATAGGTAGTCCTGTTTTTCAAAAAATGACTTTGCATCTGGAAAATGGTAAAAAATTAATCATTCAGGCAGAAAATAATTCACAAAAAAATCCGTACATCAAATCGGCAAGTTTAAATGGAAAACCTTTTACCAAAAATTGGCTTACCTACCAGGAATTGATGAATGGTGGAATTATTCAGTATAAAATGAGCGACGAACCAAATTTCTTACGTGGAATAAAACCTATGGATAGGCCATTCTCTGTTTCACCCATTATAAAATAAAAGGATAATTGCTCTTTAATCTCTGGGGAAAATGGTACTATTGTATGTATGAAATTAAATAAAATGTTCAAATATAAGACCCTAATTATAGTCACTTTTCTACTTTTATTAAATTTAGGCAATACAATATCCGCTAAAGGTTGGGAGAAAAAATTGGCACCAATCATGACTCCTTGGTCAGAAACCATAGACACATTGAATGTTTTGGGTGAATATCCACGCCCTCAGTTTGTACGTGCAGACTGGATGAATCTGAATGGTGTATGGGATTATAAACGAAGCGAAGGTATGGGACTGTATCGTCCGGGTCAAAAATTTACCCAGAGAATATTAGTCCCATTTCCCATTGAATCTGCACTTTCCGGAATTATGGATTCAACTTTTGAAGACCGGACAAAATCTCTTTTATACAGACGCTTTTTTACAATTCCGGAATCGATGAGTGGGAAAAATATTCTGCTACGTTTTGGTGCCGTTGACTGGCAAGCTGAAGTGTATATCAATGGCAGGCTTGTCGGTTCACACAAAGGTGGTTATGACCCTTTCTACTTTGATATAACAGCCTATCTGACAACTTCGGGGCCACAAGAAATTCAGGTTCAGGTTTTTGATCCTGGTTCCTTTGGCGGTCAGCCTCACGGAAAACAACAAAACAGACCTGGTGGCATCTGGTACACCACATCCAGCGGTATTTGGCAAACAGTATGGTTGGAACCTGTAAGCAAGACCTATATATACGATTATAAAGTTACACCGGATGTTGATAAAGGTCTTGTCAGAGTAAAAATAAATGCTAAAAGCGTTATATCAAACACCCAGGCGATTATCAGGGTCTATGATGCAGGAAATCTGATTGCGACGCAAGCCGCAAGTGTTGGAACTGAGGTTTCTATTCCAATCACAAATGCTAAATTGTGGAGTCCCGAATCACCTTTTCTATATCATCTTGAATTTGATCTGAATAATGGTGAAGAATTGATGGATCATGCATCCAGTTATTTTGGTATGCGAAAAATAGGACTTGGAAAAATCAATGGAACACCTTGTATATTGCTAAACTACAAACCCTATTTCCAATTTGGACTTTTGGATCAGGGATGGTGGCCTGACGGACTTTACACTGCACCCAGCGATGAAGCCATGTTGTTTGATCTGGTTAAAACAAAGGAGTTGGGCATGAACATGACTCGTAAACACATCAAAGTTGAACCTGACCGCTGGTATTATCATTGCGATACGATGGGTTTGTTGGTTTGGCAGGACATTCCTTGTGCAGAATCGGGGGGAACATTGGGTAACATCACCTGGCAGAAATCAAATTTTTACCGGGAAATGAAGAATATCATCAATAGTCTGGAAAATCATCCCAGCATTATTTCGTGGATTCCTTACAACGAAGCCTGGGGTCAGGATAGCTATACCGACTCACATACCATTAAAGGTGTGGAGGAAGCATTAGTAGCTGACACAACCAGATTGATCAATCCAGCCAGTGGATTTACTAATTTCGAACTTGGAGATATCGTTGACAGACATTATTACCCAAATCCGGGAATCTGGCAGAATTTGCCCAAGAACCGAGCGGCTGTATGCGGTGAATATGGTGGAATAACGTTGGTTGAAGATGGACATATCTGGAAAGGAAGCGGAATTGAGTATACTTCGGTGAGTGATGGTGAAGAATTAACTACCCGTTTTATCGAGTATGCCAATGATGTCAAATCCCTTCAGGGTAATGGACTTTGGGCAGCGGTTTACACAGAAATCACGGATGTGGAAGAAGAACTGAATGGTCTGATTTCCTACGACAGGAAAATCGAAAAATTGAACAAGTCTCAGATTCAACGCATCAAGACTGTTGTAAAAAATTCCACCACAAAAATGCTTATTCCAATTATTCCTACAGCATTGAATGAAGTCGCATGTGAGTGGAAATATACGCTGAATAATTATTCTAATTGGTATAAAGAAGGATACAACGATTCATTCTGGTCTGTGGGGAACGCAGGATTTGGTCAGGGTAATCCCCCGGAATCCAGTATACGTACACCTTGGTCAACCCCAACGATCTATTTAAGAAAATCGTTTCATGTCGGAAATATTTCCAGCGAAGAAATAAATGCGCTCAAATTTCTGATTTATTACGATGAAGGTTGCAGTTTTTATATAAACGGAGTTTTGGCAGCAAGTACCACTGGTTTTGTTGCTAAATACAAGACATTAGAAATAAATGCTGCTGCAAAGGCTGCTCTAAAAATTAACAGTGAAAACCTGATTGCTGTGAAATGTTCTCAAACCGGAGGGGGTCAATACATTGATGTGGGTCTGATGACTGAAGTTCCGATTAGTTCTTTGGTGCCGGACGACCTTTTACATGCAGACTTGGTTGATCCTTCATCAAAAACTGGTATATTTGTTTATCCAAATCCAACGACCAACGATGAATTTTTTATTCAAGCCGAACGGTCAAAAATTGAGAAAGTGGAACTTTTTGACCTGACGGGTAAACTGGTAAAATCATTTGATTATCAACCTGTTTACAAAATGAATGGATTTTCTAAAAGCATCTATATTCTAAAAATTAAAACAGATCACGAAGTTTATACTTCAAAGATCCTTTACAAGTAATTATCACCGATCATTCTTTAACTGAGTCCTATTAAAGCTTATAAAAAACACAACGAATGAAAAATTTATTTTTTACAGTAGCACTCTTCATCCTTGCCACTTGTATTCAAGCCAAGGATGTTGAAAAAAACTTTGTTGATTATGTGAATCCGCTTATTGGTTCACAATCTGATCACGAATTGTCCAATGGAAACACGTATCCTGCCATTGCAAGACCCTGGGGTATGAATTTTTGGGTTCCACAGACCAATGTCATGGGGGATGGTTGGGTTTACAGCTACAATCACACCCACATTCGTGGATTTAAACAAACGCACCAGCCAAGTCCATGGATCAACGATTATGGTCAATTTTCACTGATGCCTTCCAAAGGTCTGAAAATTGATGAAAACAAACGATCCAGCTGGTTTTCGCACAAGGCAGAAATTGTAAAGCCTTATTATTACAGTGTTTATCTAGCTGATCACGACATTACAACAGAAATTACACCAACTGACAGAGCTGCCTATTTTCGTTTTACTTTTGGTGAATCCGACTCGTCGACCGTTGTAATTGATGCCTTTGACAGAGGTTCTTTCATCAAAATCATTCCAGAAGAAAATAAGATTATTGGCTATACAACCCGCAACAGTGGTGGTGTTCCTGCCAATTTTAAAAACTATTTTGTCGTTCAGTTCGATAAGAAAGTTAAGTTTTCATCCATTTGGAAAAATGGGACTTTGTGTTCAGGCAAAGAGCTTTCAGACAATCATGTGGGTGCAGTTGTAGGATTTTCTACCCACCGTGGTGAAGTCGTTCAGGCAAAAGTTGCTTCTTCATTCATCAGCTTTGAACAAGCAGATCGCAACCTGAATGAACTTTCAGGAAAAAGCTTCGACCAAATCAAAGAGGAGGGACGCGATAAATGGAACCAGACACTGGGTGTTGTAGCTATTGATGCCGGTTTGGATCAGAAGCGCACCTTTTATTCCTGCCTGTATCGCTCCACTTTATTTCCCAGAATGTTTTACGAATTCGATGCAGCAGGAAAACCTGTTCATTACAGTCCGTACAATGGTGAGGTATTACCGGGTTATATGTTTACCGATAATGGCTTTTGGGATACGTTTCGTGCACAATTTCCACTGCTGAACCTGTTTTATCCGTCCATGAATAAAAAAATTCAGGAAGGATTGCTTAATACTTTCAAGGAAAGTGGCTTTTTACCAGAATGGGCATCACCAGGTCATCGCGATTGCATGGTTGGAAACAATTCGGCATCCATCGTTTCTGATGCTATCCTGAAAGGCATTACCCCTGTTGAAGATCGTTTACCACTATTTAGAGCCATGGAAGCTTCTGCCAACAGCAGACATCCACAAATACGATCTACCGGAAGACAAGGTTTTGAGTACTACAATAAGTTGGGCTATGTTCCCTACAACGTAGGCATTAATGAAAGCGTTGCCCGTACACTTGAATATGCCTACGATGACTGGTGTATTTATCAGGCTGGAGTATCGTTGAAAATCGATGCTAAAGAACTGGAAATCTATAAAACAAGAAGCAGAAACTTTCTGAATGTTTTTGATTCCAGTCACAACCTGATGAGGGGCAAAAATGAAGATGGTACGTTCCAATCACCATACAATCCTCTTAAATGGGGGGATGCTTTCACGGAAGGAAATGGCTGGCACTATACCTGGTCCGTTTTCCACGATGTAAATAAATTGGTTGGTTTGATGGGCGGTGAAAAGACGTTCGTCAGCATGCTGGATTCTGTTTTCAACGTACCACCCATTTTTGACGACAGTTATTATGGTGGTGTGATTCACGAAATCCGTGAAATGCAAATCATGAACATGGGAAATTACGCCCATGGAAATCAACCTATCCAGCACATGATTTATTTGTACAATTATGCTCGTCAACCCTGGAAGGCTCAATTTTGGCTTCGTGAAGTAATGGATAAATTGTATCTTCCTACACCTGATGGCTATTGCGGTGACGAAGACAACGGTCAGACTTCAGCCTGGTACATTTTCTCCAGTTTGGGTTTCTATCCTGTTTGCCCGGGCTCAGACCAATATGTTTTAGGTTCACCACTGGTAAAGAAAGCAACTATTTCTCTTGAAAATGGCAAGAAAATTCAGATTGAAGCTGAAGGTAATAACTCTACAACGCGCTACATCAAATCGATGTCCTTGAACGGAAAGAATTATATACACAATTATCTCAATTACAATGAATTGTTAAAAGGAGCAACGTTAGAATTTAAGATGGACGTTCAGCCAAATCTAAAAAGAGGAGTGAAGACGGACGATCTTCCTTATTCATTTACTACACCTAAATGATAATGATGAAGTAAATTTTTGTTCTTTTGAGTTAAAGTCAGGCACTTGGAGCCAGACAATACTATAAAACGTTGGAATTAAACCGTAGAAATACGGAATAATTCCAGCGTTTTTTGTTTACAGACATTGAAATGGATAACATTGGATATATCAGCAGCGCGAATTGTTTATTAGGACGTAAAATACAGCTACTCTGGCTTGAACCATATCTATTTGCTCTTTATTACATATTTATAAAAACTCATTTACACTTATTCGATTTTTTAAAATATTTATTCAAACGTTTTTTTGCATGAATTAAGTATTTGATTACTATGAAAATATACTAAAAGATCTCAATTATACAAGCTATTATATAGATATTCACATAGATAGATTTCATCTTAATGAAATTGTGTCCATAATTGTTACCGCACCGACTCTAACACATTTTTTTTTCTCCCATAGCCTTCAACATTTTATATGTCGGACTAGGCATATTAACTGCGTGCGGATGTCGAAGTCGCCGTCAGTCATGTCGCTATCTCCTTTTCACTTATTAGATCATGTCTTATTATAAATTTTAACAAAATCAAATCAGTCAAGAGCTTTGTTTATCGCATATTAACAATAAATTGTATTATATTAATTATAAAATAATGGTCAATTACTATTCATTAATGAACAATTATTATCTTTATGTATTAATAAAAACATTTAATTTTACATTAATATATATAATAAACATATTCACGTATTATCATTTCTATTGACATCAATAATGAAAAGATTTACTTTATTTTTAATTTGTATTACAGTCTGCAATTCCCTTATTTCTAAAAATATCCAGACCATACAATTACCACTTGTTGAGACTTCAGAAAAAACAGCACAATCTTGGAAATATACTAAGACTGAACCTTCTGCAGAATGGACACAATTAAACTATGAGGAATCAGGCTGGACTGAAGGACTGGCAGGTTTTGGAAAAGATGTTCTTAAACCAAATACTGTATGGGATGGTAAAGGCTGGATTTATTTAAGAAAAAAATTTAAATCGTCTATCTCTGAAAAAACAAATTTGACACTTTCTCTTAGGCTTTTCAACGACGATCAAGTCGAGGTATATATTAATGGAGGATTAGCATATAAATCAGAGCCGGGTTATGTACTTTCTTATGTAGAAAATGATGTATATATTGAAGGAGAAGAAAAATTTATAAAAAACGGGGAAAATGTAATTGCGGTTAGATGTTATCAAGATGGAGGGGGCCAGTTTATTGATTGTGGATTAAATGCAGTGTTAAACATGATTTCATTGATTCCAACAGCAGATGAAACAACTGCAAAGAGCGCAGTAGAATGGAAATATACTACTACTGCACCATTAGATAGTTCCTGGATAAATGTAAAATTTATAGAGACAGAAAGCTGGAAAAGTGGCAAATCTGGTTTTGGAGGTAAAGACTTTGTGGAATTTCGGGGATCAGCAGCAACAAATACTTTATGGAAAGACGGCGACAATACCGATATCTGGTTGAGAAAAATTGTTAAGATACCTAATTTGACAGATTCTCAAAAAAGTCATCTTCAGTTCAAAACTTTTTACGATGATGATATTGAGGTCTATATCAATGGTGTTGCAGCTTTTGTGGGGAAAGGTTTTTGTAGTTCATATGTTCTCAAACCTCTTCGCGACGAAGCCAAAATCAACATCAATTACGGTGGTGAGAATACTATAGCCGTAAAAGCGCATCAAGGAATTGGTGGTCAATATATTGATCTTGGGCTTTACACCACAGAAAATTAAAGCCATAGACTATGTACAAAACAAAATCAAATAAATCGTTATTGAGACTATCAATAGCTACAATTGGAAATCTTAAAAAAACCTATCCGCCAAATAATAGTAGGAGAATAGTTATTTGCTTCCTACTACTTTGTATAGTATCAACATCTTTTTACGCTTCAGACCTGGAAAAAAATCTAAAATTAGCCGGGAAAAATCGTATTGAATTAGAGAAAGTGCTGAAACATTATCAGAAAAAAACAAAAGATTTTCAAAAGTTCGAAGCAGCTAAATTTCTCATCGAAAACATGGATGCTCATTCATTCTGCAAATCTAATTCTTTAGATAAATACTATCAAAATCTTGACTCAATACTTATTTTAAATAAGTTAAACGAAGGTATCAGTAGAAAACAAGAGTCATTATTAAAGGAACTCAAAACACCTGATTTTAGTGATGTCGAAATGGAAGAAGATTTAAAATATATTTCAGCAGACTTTCTAATTAACAATATTGACAGGTCTTTTGAATCATGGAACACACCTTGGGCCAAACATCTAAACTTTGAAGATTTTTGCGAATACATCTTACCATATAGAGTTTATGATGAACGTCCCAATAACTGGAGATCATTATACAAAGATTCAATCACCCTGGAATTGGGGAAACTCTTAGATTATTATAGCCTAGATAGTGGACTAATTGCCTTTTATCCATTTGAGAAAAAAGGTAAAGATTGCTCAGGAAATAAATGGAATGCAAAGTTAAATGGTAAAATCACTTATTCCACAAGAGACTCATCAAAAGCTGTCAATTTAAATGGATCAGATTGTTTTATTTCAATACCTCCGAAAGCTTTCAGCTTGAAGAAGGATTTTACAATTTCATTCTGGATGAAACAGAGAGAGAAAAAGGAATATTCACCAATATTTGAAATAGGAAAAGACTCCTCTGCTTTTATTAGCTTTTCATCTTTTAGTAAGGATGGTGATTTTGCTCAATTTTCAATTAAAGAACCAAGTAAACCGATACAAAAAATTAGCACTACCGCTTTACCTGTTGGGACATGGACTCATGTAGCAATATCTCTAAAAGGTAAAACACTCCAACTATTTATAAATGGTATTGAAACAAGCAATAAGGATATAGAAGGTATCCTACTAGACACCAAAACTCTTAAGAAATTTTATATCGGGAAATCTCTAAATACGGAGCGGCCCCTTTACAATGGGGAATTTGATGATTTTCGAGTTTATGATAGAGCCTTACTCGGTTATGAAATCCGTACACTTTATGGAAAGGATAAAAATATCAAGTTACAAGAAATAGCATGGGCGATTGATGGTTTATACCATCACAAGCTCTATCAAACACCCTTATTTTATGGTGGTTTTAATTCAACGCTATTGATCCACCTAAAAATGGGTACCTGTTATGATTATTCCATATTAAACACCTTTATATTTCGTGCTTTGGGTATCCCGGTAGCAATGGATAATGTTTTCCAATGGGCAAACAGAAGTGGTGGGCATAGTTGGAACGCACTTATTGCCATAAATGGGAAAACACTTGATAGCGCAGATCATAACCCTTTGGGAGAACATATAAAAACCAGAATAGATCATAAAAATTTTGTCTCAAAAATATATCGGCATACTTTCGCGAAACAAAAAAACTCCCTATTTTTAATTAAAGGCAAGGATTTTATACCTGATGAGTTTGACACTCCATGCCTAAAAGATGTCACAGAATTATACCTAAAATGCGCTAATCCTGATCTAAAATTGACGATCCAACCAACCAAAAAACAAAGATTCGCTTACTTGTGCACCTTTGACAATAGAAACTGGACACCCATAGCTTGGACAAAAACGGATAATCAATCAGCGCTTTTCTCTAATATGGGTAAAGGAATTGTTTATCTTCCTGCATACTACACTCAAAACGGAATTAGTCCGGCAGCCCAACCATTTATTCTAAATGATTCAGGAGAAGTTAAAACATTGATCCCGGAATATTCTCAATTACAGAAAATTAAACTATCCAGAAAATATATTGAGGGTGAAAATCTAAAAATATTTGCTAGAAAAATGCAAAATGCAAAATTTCAAGTTGCCAATAAAAAGGACTTTAGCGATTCAAAAACAATTTATCAAATAGATAGTATCCCAGAATCAAATTATAATGTCGTTGACCTAACCTTAGACAAGCCGTATCGATTTTTTCGTTATGTAGCTGGCACAGGGAGTTTTGGGGGCGATATAGCAGAACTGGAAGTTTTTGGTGTTGATTCAACCCAAAAATTGAATGGAACAGTTATTGGTAACAATGATATCCCAGAGTTCAGCATTCTTAATGCCTTTGACGGAAATGCATTAAGTTATTATCAAAGTTCTCGATCCAATGCTGCTTGGATAGGTCTGGATTTTGGAGTTCCCGTTGTAATAAAGTCATTCTGGTATTTACCACGCAATGATGATAACTTCATAAGAAAAGGCGAAGAGTATGAGCTTTTCTTTTGGGACAAGCAATGGATAACATTGGGAAAACAGATAGGTGGTAAAAAACAATATTTAGAATATGATAAAGTTCCAAACTACGCACTCTTTTGGTTGCGAAATATAACAAAGGGGCAGGAAGAAAGGATTTTTACTTATGAGAATGGAAAACAGGTTTGGTGGTAATTTCTTATTATATACAATTTTCAAACAAGTTATTTCAAAAGGTAAATGTTAATTTGTGTCTATTACAATAAATGTTCATTTACTTAAATCTTAAAAATAGGAATATCAGTTGAGAATAGATTTATCACGTGGAAAACAAAAAACGGACAAAGACTTTCATTTATAGCAATTCACCTACCGGTGCTTTATTTGGGCTTAAATGCCTCAATGGGGGGTAGGAAGAACGAATATTTACTTACAAAAATGGAAAACAAAAATGTTAGTAAAAATTACAGGTAGAAAAAAGTGGCGAAGTCATCGTTTATTTTTTAGACGGATAAAGTCAAATAGCCCCTCTTCCTTTCAAATTCTATTAGCACAGATCGGAGGTGCGAATGTAAATAAATAAAGTAAATATTTAAATGATTTCAACATAGTTTGAGATAATTTACGGAGATATTCCCTGCGAAAAAGGTATAAGTATTAACAACTAAGTTGTCGATCCTTAATAAGTTCTAATACGCTATAATACAGTGTATTAAAAATGCTAAAACCATTTTAATAATAACCTGAATGTCTTATTCTTATATCATAAACCTGCAAATTTATGACACGATGTTAGGCAAGACTCAAAATAAACATCAAGTGACAATATTTCAAACTCCCCAGGTTAATTTTATTAATATGTATCACGAGTTGGTCCATTTGGCTCAGCAAATTGACTGGGTCGAGGTGGAGAACGTGTTCAAGGGATACTTTTCCCTGAATCCCCGCCCGAGCGTTCCCATCCGCAACATAGTGGGCTTGATGTTACTGAAGAATATCTACAACTTAAGTGATGAGGGTACGGTTACCAGATGGGTTGAAAGTCCGTATTTCCAATACTATATCGGTGAATATATGTTCCAGATAAAATCTCAGATTGATCCTACCGAATTCTCCAAGTTTCGTCGCAGGGCAGGGATTGAACCCGTCATCTGTCATTTTAAACAGTACTACAGAATACAGCGGAATTACATGAAAGGAAACATGGGTGACTCCATCAATACGATGATGGCCGTAGCAGGATTCAACCTGAAGCACTGGCTGAACAAGGTTATTCTTATCTTTTATTTGATTTACAGAATATTAATTGCTGAGCTTCTCCAACTTTTAACAGAAAACCGGAATAGGCTGACATTGCAACATGTTGGGATTATTCGCGAAAAAAGAGGGGTTTGGAATGATTAACTAAATATGTATATAAGTTGATATAATATTTAATTTATTGCTGAATAATAGTAGACAATAAATTCGCAAGTAAGTATAGGTACAGTACCTATCATATACCGAAAGTCGATACTTTCAAAAAAGGTACTTCAATTATAAAAATTTTAATATAAATAATAATTTAATATGAAATACAAATATAAACTGTCAAAGTCGTTAACTGCAATTCTTACTATTTGTTTATTTTTCATTTTGTTAAGTTGTGATAATTCATTAGATGGGTCATCATACGAGCAAAAATCACAATTAGAATTAAAAACTAGTGAATCTTCAGCAAATAATGAATATTCATTTTTAAACAAAAAGTTTGTAAATGATGAAGGCATTCCAAATTGGGAAGCGCAGATTAAAAAAATAATTGAAAATGATAATCTCTTTAATGCTGGAGGGCTTGAAATTACTGGATATAAATTTATTGAGGAAATCAAGAATGTTAATCAACTTAGATTGATAAAGTCTGAAATAGTAATTGATCACAAATTAATCCCTATGTTAGATAAAGCCTCTGAATCTTACAAAATTGTCAAAAAAGATTTTTCAGAAGAAGAATATGCATTTTTTCTTAACCAAATATTACCGGAGTCAAGTGCATCGGAAAGTTCTGTAAATGAAAATAGTAACAATTCACTTATTGCTAAAATGGCTTGCCCTTTTAATAAAAATTCTATGGGTTTGGTCAATATTGAATGGAAATATAACGGAGAAAACTTAAATACAATTTGTATTGTTTCAGATAAGGGTATCATTTTTGATGAATTTATACATTTTTTAGTTTTTTCAGTTAAAAGCGAAGATTGTACAGAGAATAAGATAGTAAGAAAAACTCCAAGGCTAAAAGCGTCAACTGCTGAAGTTACGAACAAATCTGTATCAAAATATTTTTATATATCAGACCGTGATTATAATTTCGCTGGTAGTATTATATGGGAATATGAAATAACTATTGGCATTTCTGGAATCCAGGATGGTACAACTAAAGATGTAAAAAGTAAATATTTACACGCATCTGGTTCAGGCCTTTTTCCATATTCTTGCTCAGCTCAGGCACAATCGAAAAACTTTGTTACAGGCTCAAGAGGCTATTTAGATGCTGCGTGGGCGTTTAATCATAGACTTGGATTAGCGGTGACAATTTCTTGGAATGGAAGTGGCTTCACATTCTCAGGTGGTGGCACTAGCGAATCAGGTGAAGAATATATTACCGCCTCAGAGATGGAATAATGAAAAAAGAGGGTATCTTCAAAGTGAATGCTTTGAGATACCCTCCTTTTTTCATTTCATAGGATGAAGTTTGAATATTGACTCTTTTTACTAAATTCGGATCTACTACAAAATTTGAGGATTTTAATAATATGCAATAATAGTTATATTCCTGAAAAAAATAATGTCCTATTTCAGACTCTCTGAAAAAGAGGATAGTCATTGCTTTTTATAAAGTAATGTGAATCAAGGGTTAAAATATCAGATAGATGAACGCAGCGGCGATTCTTCCGAAGATATGCATAAGCAAACCCTTTGTTGAACGCACCTTTTGTGCATTTTGGATCTTGGTTTTTTCATTCAGCCAGTTGAAGAATGATTCAATGGGTTGACTTACCGTGGAAACGGCCTTAGAGAACAGGTCATTTGATGCTTGTTCCCTCATCCTGATCACATCACTTTCTCCTTTTACATTCTTATGTGGGGTGAACATGGTCAGATTGCTTGTCGCTTCCTTTTCAAGAAAATAGTCTTTATCACAGTAACTTTTGTCACCAAAGACAATCCTGTCATTAAGACTGTCTCCGAAAGCCAACTTGAATGCTTCCAAATCGTTGACACTGGTGGGGGTACACAGCAGATGTTCAGGAAATGGAATGCGTCCTTTTCTTCTGAAAGAAAGCGCATGAAGTTTCATACCGTGGTAGAACATGTTCTTGGTGGAACAATAACCTTTGTCAGTAAGTTCTAAGGCCACTTTACCTGATCTATTTCTGCCTTTGCAGGTGATAATAGGCAGGGAGTCAACCAAGGATACACCCTGGTCACAACCTTCAGGTAGAAAGTCGCTTGTCAGGTTTGACACAACCTTTTGAATGGCACCTTCAAGCCGGTTCAATCTGATGTTGAATTGTTGATAGGAAGGCAATTTGGGGAACCAAGACAATAAGTATTCTTTGGCGAAAGTGTGTATCTCCTTAATGGAATAATACCGTTGTTGGCTGGTTGTGAACAAGTATATAGTCATAATTTCCTGGTCGGTGAATTCGGGTTTTGAGTTATTTGAGTATCTTTGACAGACATATTTCCATTCGGAATCGTGCAAGTCACAGACATATTGATATATTGACACGAGTTTTGACTTCTTATCGTTGGGGATCATGAGTTAGTAGGATTGGTCGAATGATACTTCTAATTAAATGATTTTCAGCGATATATCAAAATATATTACATGCTAAATTAATTTTATTATTTTATTCACTTTTATTCTGGTCAATACTGCATATTTGAACTGAAGTATTGGACCGTTTCAACCCTTGTTTCACATAAGTAATAATTTATGATGATAATGATTCAATTTCGCGCCAACTTAAAACAATTATTATCGTATGATATTTTCTAATCTGTTTTTATATCTTGTTTTTTTAGCTTTAAGTGTATTTTTTATTTCTACCCATTTTGCCAATCCTCAAACTCCGACATTTTTTATTGCTGCCGGAGGTAGCTTTATACTAACAATTTTGGCAATAGTGCTAAGGTATAAGCAGCAGAAATTTTGTTTATCTAAAACAGAAATAATATTTGCTAGCTTTCTTTTGTTTGCTATTGTATCTGGAGCATTTAGTGGAAGTTTAAGCCCGGATTGGGCAATCTCAGGATTTTCTCTATTCGTATTCTATTTGGTGGTAAGAAGAACAGAATTAGCTATAGGATGGCTGTTTGTAGGGCTTTTATTTATTGGCATTAGTCAAGCGGTTTATGGCTTGGGGCAATACGTGTATTGGTTAAGTAATATTGCTTCTCTGGAATTTCGCATGAGTGGAAGTTTTGATAATCCGGCAGGTTTTGCTGCAGCACTATCGGTTTGTTTTCCGTTTGCCTTGTTTTTGATGCAAAAGAAGGAGATTTATTGGAAGAGACTTGGTGGCTCGGCTGCAGTGCTGTTTATTGTGGCGGTTGTTTTATCTCAGTCGCGCGCCGGAATCATTGCTATTGTCATAATAAGCGGAATATGGACTTTAAAGGCATTAAAACTAAAATGGCTGAATAGTTGGAGTAGCCGAACCAAAATAGTGGGAAGTGCCGTACTTATCATTGCTATACTTGTAGGTTTATATTTCGTAAAGAAAAACTCTGCGGATGGGCGTTTATTAATATGGCAATGCTCTTCTCACATGATTGTAGATAAACCAGTATTAGGTCATGGTGAAGGTGGTTTTCAGCGGGAATATATGCTCTATCAGGCAAATTATTTTAGAAATCATACTGTTAGTTGTTATTCTAAGTTGGCAGATATTGTAAAAGAACCCTTTAATGAATATTTGTTGCTGTTGGTAGAATTTGGTTTGGTTGGTGGCTTCTTTCTAGGTTTTTTTCTTTTTTCTCTTATCAGGGAGTACCGAAGGAATCGAACGAATGAAACGTTTTATGTAATGCTTTGTCTCGCTGGCATTGGAGTATTTGCCTGTTTTTCATATCCACTTTGTTATCCGTTTGTTCGGCTTATGGCGGTATTTTGTGCTGCATTTATTATGAAAAACGAAGCTACTGGTTTGGGAATTCCTTATCGACTTCTCTCTATTTCAAAACCAATAATGTTGATCAGTTGTCTTGGTCTGCTGCTTGTTACAGGAAAGATGTTTTATGATGATTATCATTGGAATACCATTGCCCAGAGGTCCTTAGCCGGAGAAACCAAAAAAGTAATGCCCGATTATGCAAGGTTATATAAAACAATGAACCGAAATGGTTTATTTCTATACAACTATGGTGCGGAACTAAACTATATAGGCGAATGGAAAAGAAGTAATGTGCTACTAAATGAATGTGCTAACTTTTATAATGATATTGATTTACAATTTCTGCTTGCTGATAATTATACGCAATTAAAAAAATACAGGCAAGCCGAACAATGTTTATTATTGGCTCACCAAATGATACCGAATCGTTTCATTCCACTTTATCGCTTGGTGAAATTATATGAAGAAATGGGTCAAGATGCAAAAGCTTATCATTTAGCACAAATAATTATCAAGAAACCCGTAAAAATATTTTCAGGTGACATATTGACTATCAAGTCAGAAATGAAAGAATTAATTGAAAGAAATGGTCGCAAATGAAATGATTTTTAGCTGCCTTTTTCAAGAATTCTTTTACTTTCCAAAGTTAAGGTTACACTTTACTAAAGTCGCGCATTAAAAGGAAGTAAAAATAGATAGTTACTTTCGCCCCAAGGAACAAGGAATTTACCCAAAGTGATTAAAATCTAAAAATACCAAAAATCAAATAGATGCATTTTAGAAAATGCTTAACTTATTGACGTTGAGTCTTTGCTTGTGAAAGTAAATCGGCATAAAAATCTAGTCTCAAGGAGCCGTCGAAATTTTTTATTGCTGGAGTCGGCACGTTCACGGCGCACGGCCTTCGTAGGAGCCGTCAGTTATGCCGCTAACCACTGTTCACTTTTCAGGCTTTTTTAAGGAGTGCATTGATGGGAGGTATCTTCAAACAAAAAAGGAGCCATCCTTTTGAGACAGCTCCTTCATTCAATAGTTTAAACACCCCCTAAAAGGCGGCAGGTAAGTATTATTCCTGTACAATTTGTATTTGTTGATCCTCTTCAGGTATCGTGATGTTTTTAACTTTTTCCAAAATCATGTCACCTTTAAAACGATATTTCAACGGAAATTTAGGATTCGTTATATCGTCATACTGATATTCCATGGATAAAGTCAAGTCAGAAATCTCGTTGTATGGAAGAACATCATCCATTCTTTTTTGGATATTGTAAGAACCACTTTTTTGAATAAACTTAATACTGGGGTCTTCAGCTGTAAGAGTTACAGTACTATCAGCATTGAATTGCGCCTTAATTTTGTATTTGGCACGGTCAAAAGCTTGTTCTTCTGTTACCCCGGCAAAGAAGAAAATAGTATTTTCATCAACAACTCTGGCTTCACGGGTGCTCACAACAAGACCGACCTGTAAGCTTTCAGACACGTTTCTATCAAAAATCTTTCCTGGCAGAGCAGAATAAACACCAGAAAAATCATTGAATGGAATAATTCTCATCAAAGTCTTTCTGTAGTGCTTATGAGGATTTGGACCATACTTTGTGGAAGAAACAACGTTCAACGGCAAAATATACTTGTTGATCATGTCGATACCGGAAAGCTTGAAGTTCATATTCACATAGCCTATGTTTGAGCCCGCTTTAATCGTGGTCGTCATAGATGGAAACTCATAAAATGCAGAATCCAGTTGTGTAAAATACAAGTCATCCCTAAATCTGAACCTGTCAAAGTTCAGATTAGGCATAGTGTCCGGATCCAATGCGATACTCACATCAAAAGTACTCTTGTTTTCAGTAGAACCACTCAGAATAACAGGAATGTTGTAATTAATTACCCCCCCAGTGGAGCTGTATTTAATATAGACATTCACCATATTGTTGTTGACAAATGAAACATTGTTTTCGTACTGTTCCGTAGTCCATTCCTCGTTGCAAGAGCATAAAAACAGGCTGGCAATAAAACCCAGCATAAATACATATTTTTTTCTCATGGTATTAATTAATAGTAATAAGTCCAACCTGGATTTTGGGTTAATTTCTTGTTTCTTTTCAATTCGCCGTGTGAAATCGGCCAAAAATACATCTTTTTAACAAAAATCGTTGGCAATGAAGAAATAACAACAGGTTCATAGAACAAATCTCGCTGAGTTTTGGTCATGTTCATGTTGCAACCCCAAACCGGAGTAGCTTCTTCAACCGGAGCGTCTTTCCAACGTCTCAAATCGTAATAGCGATGATTTTCAGCAAAAAGCTCGATTTCTCTTTCACGTTTCAATGCTTTTCTGAATAGGTCAGCATTGTCATAAATCGTTGCATCGAAATTGGGAACTCCACCTCTGATACGAACCGGTGCAATGGCATTGCCCATTTCAGCAACATCTCTTCCTACAGTGATACTTCCTTCGCCAGTGTAGCTTGTAACAGTATAAGATTTGGTCAACTCATTTAGGGATTCAGCATAGATCAACAATACTTCAGCATATCGAATGGCTGGTTCTGCCTTTGGAAAAACAAAACTACCCAATTCTGGTAACCAAGAATCGATCGGATTGACGTATTTCTTGATACCAAGACCAGTTCTGAGGTGAAAAGCAGGGGATGAAGCCTGTTTACCATCTGCTTCTCCACGGTAGTAGAATATTTGTGAATACCTTTTAGGTATGTCATTACCTGAAGCGCTTGTGTTATCCCAAATGCTGCCATTGTAAGCTACAGAAGCGTAGAAACGAGGTTCCCTGTTGGCATACTGCAATGAAACGTTGGCAGGAAGTGGGAGATAGGTAGAGTCGTTTGCTGTAAATCCACTCACTCTAGGGTTTGTCGGAACATCAGATCCATCATTCATATAGTAGGCATCGCAATGTTTCAAGGTGATACCGTGTGTATTCCAACCCCGTAAGGTGTATGGCATTTGGTGATATACCATCATGTCGATACCTTCGTTTGACTGGTTGAAACCTCTGGTAAAAATCAACTCAGGGTTGTCAGCTGGAAATACTGCCCCGTTGAAAAGTTGTCTGTAAGACTCAAACGGATCAATATCTTTCCAACCTGCCGGAAAGTTATTTTCGGAGTAGATTGCATGATATGGAGGTACAATAGTTTTGGGTTGACTGCGGCTTTGATTCAGTTTTGCAAATGGTGCAGTATACAAACGATATACACCCAGGTCCATAACCTCTTTGGCAGCAGCAGCTGCTCTGGCCCATTTAGATTCGTCGTAAGTTTGGGAAATCAATTTCCTGCCCTGATCATCAACAAGATCCGACATTTCGGTATTGCCGTTGAATAAAGGACTGGCTGCATATAAATAGACTTTTGCTCTGGCTGCAAGTGCAGCACCACGGGTAGGACGAGTTATGTCCCTGGCAGATCTGGTCAAAGGTAAATCTTTAGCTGCAATAGCTAATTCAGTCGTGATGAAATCCACACATTCTTCGTACGAACTTCTGGCAACTGCTAATGCACTGTAGTCGGCAGTATAATCGATACCTTCAACAGGTAGGATGGGTACAGGACCGTATTTACGAATCAGTAACCAGTAAAAATAGGCTCTTAGAAACCTTGCTTGAGCTTTGGTATCTTTTATTTCACTTTGACTCATTTGCTTGTTAATATCAATATTAACTATGAAGGTAGATGCATCGCGTATACCTTGATAACAGGAAGTCCAGGAACCTTGTTTATTGTTTTCAGTGTAGGTGGCATTTTTGTAAACGGTGTATTCGTCACCGCCAGGTCTGTCACCATAGAACATGTCATCAGAAATGTAATTAAATGGGGTATTACCCTTACTGGCTACGTCGGCATTTTCGCCCTGAAGATGCGAATAGACTCCGCCCAGCCATTGGTCGGAATAATCCTTTTTAGAAAAGACACTGTCAACATTCAGTCTATCCTTGAAAAAATGTTCCATGTCCAAATAACCGGCACATGATCCAAGAGAAAACAACATGCCAGACAATATTGAAATAAAAATAATTTTTTTCATATTACTGTAGTTCATTCATTGTTAAATATTAAACGTCAAACCAATGGTCACCATTTTCATAGGAGGATATTTCATACCATCGCCACTACCCAATTCTGGATCCCAGATTTTTAATTTATCCCATAAGAACAGGTTGTTACCTATCAGGTAGAACCTAACGTTGTTCATGTTAAATTTTGAAGAAATTTTTTGAGGGACCGAATAACCCATTTCCAGTGTTTTCAGACGAAGGTAAGAACCGTCTCTTAACCAGAATGTTGATTCTCTGTAGTTATTTGAGAGTCCACTGGTTTTTTCTAAGTCAATGGGACTTTTTTTACTACTATAGCTTAAACGTGGGAACATGGCACTGGTGTTTTCTGTTGCAGGGTCACCTGAAATAGTTCTGGAAATCCATCTGTTGGATGGATTAGAAACAGCAGTCAGGATGTTGCCCCAATCTCCTTCCGAGAAAGGATATACACCGGGTCCGTTCAGGAAATAGGAAGATTTACCGGATCCCTGAAAGTGGATATTGAAGTCAAAATTGGTCCATCTCAGTGACATACCTAAACCATATACAAGGTTGGGGACACGTGTAGAACCAATAGCAACTCTATCGTCGTCGTTGATGATACCGTCGCCGTTTACATCCTTATATTTAATGTCACCTGGCAGATATTCTCCATAAGTTTGTTTCGGACTGTTTCTGATTTCTTCATAGTCTTTGAACAATCCTTCAGAAACAAGACCTTTTGCCTGATTATAGCGGTAACCTTTGGTCATCATATAAGGTAAAGATAATTCCTCTTCATCATATTCCAGAACCTGATTTTTAGCATACGTGATGTTACCACGCAATGTAAAGTCAAAGGCTTCTATTTTTTTGTGGAAATTGAATTGAGAGTCAAAGCCTCGGGATTGCATTTTACCCACATTTGCAAAAGGAGTGCTGGTCAAACCGACCATAACCGGCAAATAGCTTCTTTTCATATAAATGTTATCACGGGTATCCTGGAATACATCAAGGGACCCGGAAAAGAGACCATTCAAAATACTGACGTCAAGACCTAAGTTGTGTTTTTTAGCTACTTCCCAAGACAAATTATCTGACGCTACCTGTTCAAAATGAAGTCCGGAGTAATAATTGCCGTTGTTGATGTCACCGAAATTCCAACCACCGATTCCTGAACCTGAAATAGTGCTAAGGTAGGGGAAACGTGTGATAACGTTGTTGTAACCCACTTTGTCGTTACCCACTTCACCGTATGAGTAGCGAATTTTAAATTGTGACAACCAGGGTGCAGCATCGCTGACAAATTTTTCCTGAGCAATGTTCCATCCGAATGATACAGCAGGGAAGAAACCAAATTGTTTACCACTCTTGAAGTTTTCAGAACCGGTATAACCAAAGTTGAATTCAGCCAGGTAACGATCGTCATAACCATAGGTGACACGACCGGCTGTTCCAAGATTTCTATTGGCAATACCACTGATTATATCACCTGTGTTAAGTGATGTAGTACGATTTTCGTTTTGGAAAGCTTTCAATAAAGCGCCCATTCTATGCTTTTGATTGATTAATTTGTCATAGGTAAGGATGGCTTCTACGTTGTATGTTCTGTATCCGGATGCGCTGGATTCTTGGTACATTATAGATTCGGTTGAAACTCTTTTCATGACAAGGTTTCCATCTCTGTCCCTTCTTCTTTCAATATTGTATTGTTCCGGCCATTTCTTGCGGTCAATGTTGTTTTCGTTTCTGGTATCATAAGCAACCATGGCTCTGAATTTTAAACCATCGGTGATGAATTTCAGGTTTTGATCCAAATTGATGTTTGTTTGAGCCACATTTTTCCAATATTCCCTGTATCCAGTCTGAGTAGCCAATACCCATGGATTGGTTTTGTTACCGGTTCCATATGCTGGAACCTTACCATTTGAATAAAGGAATGGAATAGAAACGGGAGTCTGACCAACCAATGAATACCAGATATCGTTTCTCAATCCTGGAAAATTCTGACTTTCAAGGAATCCTGAAACGCCAATACTTACCAAAGTCGTTTTAGTTATATCCATATCTACATTTGCTCTGTAGTTCCAACGAGACATACTCGAATTGGTCTTATAGTCTTTCATAGATTGGTCTGATTTGTACATACCGTCTTCATTCTGGTAGCTACCTGAAACGAAGTAACGTGCAGTTGAACCACCGCCGCTCATGTTAATAGAAGCGCGGTTAGAGCTAGAACCTTTTTTGAGCATAACATCTTGCCAGCTGATGTTAGGGTATAAATCGGAATCCAATCCATTTTTGAAAATATCCAACTCAATAGGGGTATAAAGTGGTTCCTGATTTCTGGTAATCTTAGCTTCGTTGGCCAATGTTGCATAGGTAGTACCGTCAACAAATTCAGGCAGACGTGTAAACGTTTTATAACCATATTCAGCTTTACCACTAATATTCACTTTACCGGCTTCACCTTTTTTAGTGGTGACGATCACAACACCATTTGCACCCTTGGAGCCGTAAATAGCCGTCGCAGATGCATCTTTCAAAACAGAAAAGGATTCAATATCTTCAATATTAACTTCGTTGAAAGGTCGTTCAACACCATCAACAAGTATAAGAGCAGATTGATTGGCACCGAAAGTGGATATACCACGAATCCAGAATTCAGAATTGTTGCTGCCGGGTTCACCGGATGTTTGCATGGCTATAATACCTGCAACGTTTCCGGCAAGAGCGTTTGTGATGTTTGCAGTCGGAATGTTCAGGGACTTGATGTTTACCGTAGTAATAGCACCTGTAACTGTCGCTTTTCTTTGAACACCCGCTCCTGTAATCACAATTTCAGAAAGAACACTTTTACTGTTTTCGTTCAATGTAACGTTGATGACAGTCTTTTCCTTTACTGGGATTTCTTGCTTTTCAAAACCAACATAATTGAAAATAAGGATATTATAAGCATTGGCTTTTATCTTGAATTTACCGTTTTCATCGGTAACAGTACCCATGCCGCTTCGGTCTTTCACTACTACGCTGACACCAATCAGCGGCTGATTGTTCTTATCGGAAACTAAACCAGTAATTTCTGCATCTGTACTTTGTGCGAAAAGGCTGATTGTGCTTACAAATAAGAGCAATATGATAGTTATGTATTTTCTCATTTTTAATATCATTTAAAATTACTCAATGGTAATCATTCTTATACGGGAATTACCTTGATCCGCGATGTAGAAAGTTTGGTTTTCTTTATCATAAACTATGCCTCGCGGATATTTGAACTGTGCATCCCTTAAGGTACCGTCTGAATAACCGGGCGTTTGAGGTCTACCGGCAAATGTGCTGACAATACCATTCGGTGTAATTTTACGGATACAATGGTTATAGACATCGCAAACATAGAAGTTATCGTGTTCATCGAAAGTTCCCTGATGAGGTTGGTCAAATCTGGCACCTGTACCTACTCCATCCTGCCATCCGGCAGTAGCCCTGAGACCACAGACAACGGAAGGAGCTTCCAGTTTTCCGGTTTCCCTGTTATAATTAGATTTCAAAATGTAATGTTTGTTCACACAAACCACATAGGCAAAATCGCCACTGGGTGCAAACTGAACATTGAACTCCCATCCCACATCATCAACGCGGTACATGGCTTCCGAAACACGGGTTTTTTTATTCCATTTATACATGAACCCATGGTCATATTCTGTATAAAAATAATCACCTGTTTGTGGGTGAACGTCAGATCCGTTGCATGTTTTGGAATTGATTATCGCGTTCCATTTTGTGTAATTCGTCTGTTTGGTAAGAATTACAGTGCTAATGCCTGTCGCATCCCATTGGTCGTTGGTTACATATAACGTATCCCAGGTCAGGCTGAATGCAAGCGTTCTTGGACGAACTACTCCGCTTCCTATCCTAAATTTTGTGGTGACCGTTTTATTGTGTAAATCGATGAAGCGTAAGCCTTGGAATTCTTCAAGCAAGTATATATTTTTATTCTGATCAAATGTTAACCAATAGGGGCTTATAAACTGTGCCGTTTTCAACGTGCCATCTACGATGTCTGTCTTACCGTTAGCATCAGTCCATCCGGAAAGGGTCGAAACAGCAGGTTTAAAGATGTAATTGAATTTTTTATTTGATACAACCTCTTTTATATCAGTGCCTTTTCCAATTTGAACTGAAACAAAACCGGTATCGGCTCTCACTGGAATGAGAATAAGCAAAGAACTGCCATTTGATCCAATTAGTGGCGCTTTTTTGCCGTTAACAAAAACTTTTATGAGGGATGTATCAGATCCGAAATTTTTACCATTTATGACCATTTGTGTGCTGACCCCACCACTGTCTGGTAAGAAGCTGCTAAACTCAACTGGCTTAGAAGGGTCGTAAACTGGACGAGTACTTTTCTCATCATCCACGCAATGCGCGAAACAGATGACGAAGAAAAATAAAAGGAAGTACTTTGTAACTTTCATTTACTTAGTTTTAGGTTTAAGAATAAATAGGAATATAAAACGTTACAAAAATAATTTAAACATCATCAGTGACTAGTTATAATTGTACCAAAAAAGGACAAAATTTAACCAAAGTACAGAATAATTAATGAATTTTAGTTCGTATTTTACGTTGTATGAATGATATAATTAGGTGAATGATAATGAGATATAAAATGAAATATTTGACATAGAAAGAAATCATGACTCCCGATTTTCCGATATGTGCTTTTGCAATTCTTTGCGAATATGTAACTATGTTCTAAATTTGTAGAATATTAAAAAAGATTTCTATATCTTGTTCCTACACTATTGAATAATATTCAAGAGGTATTTCCAGTTTCTATTTACTCACATTTTCATGAAAAGAATAGTCCTGACCTTATTTATAGTATGCTATGCTCTGATTGCAACTGCAGCCAGACCATTGTCTTTTATGAAATATCAGGTTGAAAATGGGTTGTCACATAATACGGTGTGGTGCATTCTTCAGGATAGCTTCGATTTCATGTGGTTTGGTACCAGTGACGGTCTAAACTGTTTCGACGGGAAAAATTTTAGGATATTCCGCAACAAATCGGAGAATAAAAACTCTCTGGGTAATAATTTTGTTCGATCCTTATACGAGGATAAAAATCAGAATCTTTGGATCGGTACCAATAAAGGCGTCTATATTTTCAACCGGAAAACAGAATCTTTCACCTCGTTTAGCCAAAAAACAGAAGACGATGTTTTAATAAGTAGTAATGTCAATAAAATAATCCAAAGCAATACTGGAGATATCTGGATTGCGACTTTGGGACAAGGCATTTTTATTTACAATCCGGTTTCTAATAAACTGGTTCAAAATACGCAGTACACTTCTTTTGTTTGGAATCTGCTTAAAGTACCGGGTGGCACTATTATCGCAACTTCCCGTGAAGAGGGTTTGATTTCTTTCAATAAAAATGGGAAGTATCTGCGTTCTTATATTCCTTCTGAAAGAAATATCGATTTAAGTAATATTGAAATCAATGCACTTTGCTTTCACAACAATATGCTTTGGTTTAGCGTAGGGGCAGATGGTTTTTATAAATTGGACTTGAAAACCGGGCAAATGCTATCCATTTCTAATGTATCATCGACAGTATCCAATATACGTAATATTTTTCCTTATTCCAAAGAAGAACTGTGGGTTGGTGGTGATAATGGAATGTATCTTTACAACCTGACATCAGGTTTAATAAGTCGGATTGACAACCCTTCCAATCCCAAAAGTTTAAGTGATCAATCCATATACGATATAGCCCGGGACAGGGAAGGAGGAATTTGGGTTTCAACCTATTTTGGCGGTATAAACTATTTGCCAAAGAATTCAAAACCATTTGAAAATTATTTTCCACTCTATCAATCCGGTTCTATTTCCGGAAAAGCCATTAGCCAGTTTTGTGAAGATAAAAAGGGTAATCTTTGGATTGCAACTGAAGATGGAGGTCTGAATTATTTTAATACCAAAACTCAAAAAACAGAGAGTTATAAACCAACGGCCTCTAACAGTAATAGTTACCACAATATTCACTCGCTGTTGCTGGATGACAACAAACTTTGGATTGGTACTTTTTCCCGTGGAATTGATGTTTTTGATTTGAAAAGTAAAACCTTTCAAAATTTCAGGCATAAGCGTTCTGATTCTAAAAGTATTTGTGACAATGCTGTTTTTGCCATTTATAAAGATAGCCGAGGTACAATTTTTGTTGGTACAGCCTGGGGATTAAGTAAATATAACAGGGCAGATAACTCGTTCTCTCTTATAGAAGAAATCGGTCCAATGGTTCATGTTTTTGATATTATGGAGGATAGTCGGGGATACTTGTGGTTTGCGACCTACAATACAGGTATTTTCAGATTGAATCCTAAAACAGGTGGTTGGAAACATTTTACGCATAGGGCAGGAGATTCAAAATCGGTCGTTGGAAATAACGTCATTTCAATATTTGAAGACAAAAAACATACGGTGTGGTTTGGTACAGAAGGATACGGACTTTGTTCGTTTGATGCAAAAACGGAAACATTCATTTCTTTTGATCCCGAAAATAAGTTATTGCCCAATGCCGTTATTTATGCCATCGAACAAGATGAATTTGATAATTTCTGGATAACCAGCAATGCCGGTTTAACACGCATCAATCCGTACACCAAAAAAAATAAACGAATTTTTACCAAAGCGGATGGCTTGCAGAGTAATCAGTTTAACTTCAGGTCTTCGCTCAGGGCGAGTGATGGTAAGATCTATTTTGGCGGAATTAATGGATTTAATGCTTTCTATCCGAAAAACTTTACAGAAAACAAGTATATCCCTAAAGTGAGGATTACAGATTTCCGGTTGTTCAACAAACAAATAGGTATGGACGATGAAGATTCACCATTGACTGCACCTATTTATGAACTGAGAAAATTAAAACTCCATCACAACCAGAATACTTTCAGCTTTTCATTCGCAGCCATGAGCTATCAGGCGCCAGACAAAAATAAATTTTTGTACATGATGGAGGGCGTAGATAAAACCTGGAACCTGGTGGAGGATGGTAGTAATACGGCTTATTACACCAATTTGAGTCCAGGAACGTATACATTCAGGGTAAAAGGTTCCAACAACGATGGCGTTTGGAGTAAAGAAGAAACGGTGCTTAAAATTAGGATTTCACCTCCATTCTGGAGATCCTGGTTTGCGCTATTCATTTATTTTGCACTATGTATTTACTCCATTGTTAAACTTTTTAAACTTTGGCGAAATCGGTTAAGCCGTGAACACAATGAGCGTTTGAAGGAATACCATATTCAGCAAGAAAAAGACAGCTATTTGTCCAAGATAAACTTTTTCACCAATTTGGCCCACGAAATCAGAACTCCGTTAACGTTGATAAAACTGCCCTTGGAGCGAATTTTAAGCTCTGGTGATGGGAATTCCACGACGAAAAATCTATTGACAACGATTGATAAAAATTCAGATTATTTGCTCAATCTCATCAATCAATTATTGGATTTTCGAAAAACAGAGGAGGTTGAGTTTAAACTACATCTGGTAAACAGTAATATCAATGAATTGACGCGTGATTCGTTCTTACTCTTCAGGTCTTCTGCTCAAATTAAAGGATTTGAATTAGACCTGATAGTACCGGAAGAAGATTTGATCTCAGCAATAGATCCGGATGCTTTTAATAAAATAACCAGTAATTTATTAAGCAATGCACTCAAATATGCCAAGTCAAAAATTGAAATGAAATTACAGGTCTTTGACAGTAGTTTTAAATTAAACATTTCTGATGATGGAAAAGGTATTCTCGACCATGAGCGGAAAAGAATATTTGATGTGTTTTATCAGTCCGATAACAGCGAAAAAGGTACTGGTATAGGTTTAGCTTTTGCCAGAGCCCTTACAGAAAAGCATGGTGGAAAGTTGGAACAAGTCAATAATGCATCCGGTGGATCAACATTCGTTGTTTCAATTCCCGTAAAATCTGTCCCAAAGAATCAGATACCAAGTGTTGAAACAGAAATTCTGGATCAGAAACCTACGTTATTGTCTCCGGAAAAAGAAGTCGTAAACATCGACCAAAGAGAGAAAAAATCTGTGAATTTGTTGCTTGTTGAAGACAATAATGATTTATTGAATTTGACCGCTGATTATATGAAGGATTACTATGAGGTACATCTGGCCAAAAATGGTAAAGAGGCTTTGGATGTGCTGACCGTTGAAAATATTGACATCGTTGTCAGCGACGTTATGATGCCTGAAATGGATGGATTTCAACTTTGCGAAGCCATCAAATCGGATACCCAATTTTGCCATATTCCCGTGATTTTACTAACGGCCAAAACGAATGTTGAAGCTAAAATAAAGGGGTTAGAATATGGATCGGATGCGTATCTGGAAAAACCTTTTTCGCTGGAGCATTTGCGTACTCAAATAAACAATCTTATTACCAACCGTCAGCAATTACGTACGCTTTTTGCATCTTCTCCCTTATTACCAAATACTGAAATAGCTGTCTCTTTGAAAGATAAGGAGTTTGTTGAACGTTTGAATACAGCTATTGAAAGTCATCTTCAGGACATTAATTTTTCCATTGATACCCTTTCTGAAATTCTGTTTATGAGCCGTTCAAATTTTTACCGAAAGATAAAAAGTATATCCGGAATGTCTCCAAATGATTATTTGAAAATGATACGTCTTAAAAAAGCGGCCGAATTACTTATTAAGCAGGAATTTAGAATTAATGAAGTCTATGAACAGGTAGGTTTTAGTTCCTCTTCTTATTTTGCCAAATGTTTTAAAGAACAGTTTTCCATTTTGCCGCGTGATTTTGTATTGAACGCAGGAAATGTTGACACCAATACAAAAAGACCTTTACGTTTCTAACGAGCATGATTTATGAAAAAATTTTCGATTTATTTTTTGTTTTGTTTAATAGTCCCCAATTTAATAGCCCAATCCAGTATCAAAAGGATTGAAGGTAGCCCTTATCCATTAACAGCAACACCTGACCGGCTTTTTACGACATCTGAGACCGTTTATTCTTATTCACAAAAAATTGCAGTACAATCACTACAGGGAATACTGGCTAAAACAAAACCGGAAATATTAAGGGATACCTATGGACATAAAGCCTTGTTAAAAAGTCAGGGCTTTACCATCGATGAAACGTATTCTTCCAATTTTCCCGGATTGCTAAGAAAATTTTCAGGCAGGCTGGCCGGGTATATTTTATGTACTGCAAAGGAAAGTTCTGTCAATGTGGCATTATCTTTATCCGGTATACTCAACGCAGTTGCTATTCCGGCAGATATTGAATCAACCGCAAAAGCAGCCGGTTTATCCATGCTTTTGGATGTCAGAGGTAAAGATGAGACTTGGCTGTATACGAATTATGGTACACAATTCAGTAAAACCATTGCATCCTACCAGAATTGCTCGGATGACAGAGCCTTGTTTCTAGGCGATTACAGTGCATTTGCCGGTGCCATGCAGTTTTGGAGTGACTCCCCGACAAGTGTTCTTTCCAACAATGTGTTTAATACCTTGAATAGCCATGGAGCTGTACTTGGTTGGGGGCCAGGCGAAGGTAATACCGTTGAAGCATTGTCCAGAAAATCATTGGTCATTCACCCGGCTGATTTTGCACCAAATCTTTCAACGCTGACCAATATTCCTATTGAAAAATTTGAGCAAAAAGAACCAGCTACACCATTTAAGGTTGTCGAAAATGTTCATACTGTCTGTTTTGTAATGTCGGATGGTGATAATGTACAGTGGCTGCTTGGTGCTTCAGACGATAAAGGTACCTGGGCAAATCCCAATCGCGGTTATATGAATGTTGGATGGACCATTTCACCTGCTTTGGCTGAACTTGCACCACCCATGTATAAAAAATATATTGATAATGCCCCGACTTCTGTAGACGGAAGAAATTATCTGATCGCTGCACCATCAGGCAGGGGGTATTTTAATCCCAGAATTTTTCCTGATTTAACAGCTGAATGTGTTCTTCAAAATAAATACATGAAGAAAGCGGATTTACGGATTGCCAATATTATTGATGTTGATGGTGCGCAAAGTAATGTTCAGTCATATTTGAGTCAAAGCAACATCGATGCTCTTTTTTACTACAATTATTCAAATTATGCCAAACTGAGTGGCTCTCTGAATTGGTATAAAAATAAACCTTCCATTGCTGCAAAATACACGTTATGGACAGGTGAAACAGGCCTGATTAATGATATGTTGCCAACATCACTTGCTGCAGAACTTAATAAATTGTCCACCAATATAAAGTCGCAAACCAGTTACAGTTTAATTTCTGTGATAGTTTGGTCGAACAATGTTGAAGCCGTTTTGAAATGCATTGGTCAGTTAGGACCAAATGTACGCGTTGTTGCACCGGATGAATTTGTATGGTTGCTTCGTAAGAATCTTAAGAACTTGCCTGTTGGTACAGGAAACGGTTTAAAAGGGGAATACTATTCAGGTATAAACTTTGACACTTTTAACTATTCAAAAATTGACAGAGTAGTAGATTTTGACTGGGGCACCGGTTCTCCGGATACAAGTATTCTTGGAAAAGAGGCCTTTTCTATTCGCTGGTCTGGACAAATTCAACCACTGTATTCGGAAAGTTACACTTTTTATGCCTCAGCGGATGGAGGTTCTAAACTGACAGTCAATGGTACTGTAATTTTTGATGCACATTCTACCGATGGTTTAAATACCCAAAGTGGAACCATTGCACTGACGGCTGGTCAGAAGTATGATATCAGTCTGGAATATGCGGAGCAGTCTGGAAATGCATCCTGCAATCTGGAATGGTCAAGTATTTCTGAATTGCGTCAAATTGTTCCAAAAATCCAATTATACACTGAGCCTATTCGGGTTGCTTCCAGTACAGGTGTCCTAACAGCTTATGCGGATGCTGATTTTGGCGGCTTTTCCGCTGGATTAAAAATCGGAGACTATACCCTAGCTGATCTGAATAGTTTTGGTATTTATGACAACGATGTTGCTTCCTTAAAAGTGGGAATGGGCTATAAAGTTATACTTTACGAAAAAGATAATTTTGGTGGACAATCCATGGAAATAACTTCAGACAATGCCAATTTAGGTGATTTTATTGATAAAGCTTCTTCCATTAAAGTAAAAGCCAATGGTGATCCAAATCTGGAAGGCATTTATTTTTTACAAAACAGAGCAAGCGGATTTAATATGGATATTGTCGGTGGAGTTGGTAGTTTAGGTGATGGGGCTTATGTACAGCAGTTTACAGCAGCAAAAACACTCAATCAACAGTTTAGACTGACTCATCTGGGAGACGGTTGCTATTCAATAATGGCCATGCACAGTAATAAAGTGCTTGATGTAACTGGCCATAGCAAATTCAATGGTATTGGCCTTCAACAATGGACTTATTATAAATCGGACAACCAGCAGTTTATATTGATTTCAACAGGCGATGGATTTTATAAAATAGTGCCAAAGCACAGTGGTAAAATTATTGAAGCGGCCAGCTTAAGTTTGGAATCCAGAATCAGGCAAATGAGCGATGCCAATCAAACCAAAGGGCAATGGCAATTTAATGCCGTGCCACCATTGCCAAATGGTAGTGGAAATGGACTGGATGCTGCCTATTACAACGGTTCAAATTATACCCTGTTCAGACATTCTCAAATAGATACAACCATCAATTTCAATTGGGGCACTGTTGCACCAAATGTCTGGGTCGGAGCAGATAATTTTTCAGTTAAATGGACAGGGAAAATTCAACCGCGCACATCAGGTACTTATACTTTTTACATCAAGAGTGACAACGGCAGGAGATTGTATATAAACAACCAGTTGATCATTGACAAATGGATCAGTGATGCTGGTATTGAATATTCAGGCACCATCAATTTGGTAAAAGGCCAGTTTTATCCTATTGAAGTGGATTATTACGAAGAGAATGGAGGGGCTTCTTGCAAACTGGAATGGTCAAGCCCTGAGCAGCCCAGAGAGGTGGTTCCTAAAAGCCAGTTTTATTCTGCCAGCAATGGTTTAGATAAAACCGAATATTCAGATACAGATGTAAATATATACCCCTTACCAGTCAGAAACAAGATGATGAATATCGAGTTAACTGGTTTAAATGAATTGGAAGAGACCACACTGACTATTTTTAATTTAGTTGGAAAGACCGTTTTGCAAACTCAGATTCGTCAATCGAATAAAATTGATTTAAAGACCCTTCAGGCAGGTTCATACATAGTCTCTGTCCAAAATAAGAACTTTAGAGTGAACAAAAATATAATAGTATTATAAAAATGAGAAGATATTTTTTAAGCGTGCTGGTTTGTTGTCTTTTTTCAGGTTTATGGGCCACGAGCATCAAACGGATCACGGGAAGTCCATTTCCCTTTTCTACAGCACCCGACCGACTTTACCTGACATCTGAAAATTATACGTATTCACAAAAGATTGCTTTGCAATCCCTTCAGGGTATTCTGGCTAAAACCAAACCTGAAATCCTGCGGGACGCTCATGGACACAAAGCTGTGGTGGCCAAAGAAGGAATTACCCTCGACCAAACATACTATACAAATTTTCCAGGTTTGTTAACTCATTTTGCCAGCCGATTGGATGGTTATATCCTTTGTACAGCAAAAGAAAGTTCAGTAAATGTAGCAATGTCTTTAGCCGGGCCACTCAACGCAGTTGCCATACCTGCAGATATTGAAGAAACGGCAAAGGCAGCCGGATTGACCATGATTCTGGATGTGCGGGGTAAAGATGAAAGTACCATTTTAAATAATCCTCTGTATGAATCGAAATTTAGCAAAAAAATAGCTTCCTACCAGAATTGTTTAGACGACAGAGCCTTGTTTCTTGGTGACTTTTCCGCATTTACCAATGCCTTTCAATTTTGGGACAACGATGCGAACGGTGCTTTGTCTACAGCCGCTTTTGCCAGAATGAATGCAGGAGGTGCCATTTTCGGATATGTTCCTTCAGAATACAATACCGTGGATCAACTTTCCAAAAAATCACTGGTATTGCATCCTTCCGACTTTAGCCCAAACCTTTCCACGCTTTGCAATATTCCAACACTCTTACCCAATCAAAAGGATCCGATAAAAAGATTTGAAGTGGTTCCCAATGTGCATACTGTTTGTTTTGTCATGTCGGATGGTGATAATATTCAGTGGATGTCTGGTGCTTCAGACGATGCCAGTACCTGGGCAGATCCGGATCGTGTCCGACTTAATCTGGGTTGGACCGTTTCTCCTGCTTTTGCTGAATTAGCTCCCATCATGTATAAGAAATATCTTCAGAATGCCTTAACGACAAACGAGGGTAGAAATGTACTCGTAGCAGGTCCTTCCGGTCGGGGTTATTTCTTTCCAAGTGATTTTCCGACTCTTGCCAATGAATGTAAATTGTTGAACCAATACATGAAAAAAGGCGATTTGGGCATTGTCAATATTCTGGATGTCGATGATGCTGCACACAATCCAAACGAATACTTAAAACAAAGCAACATTGATGCCTTGTTTTATTATACGTATGGTGCCAACTATCGGGGAATGAACGGTGCCATCAGCTGGTACAGGGATAAACCATCCATTGGTGGACGTTACACATTGTGGGAAACATTATCTACGCCTGAATATCTGGCTGGTCTTTTAAATAAAGCGTCGACCAATATCAATACAGAAGGTGGTTATAGTTTAATACCTGTTCACGTTTGGTCCAGAAAAGTGGATGATGTTCTGGACTGTATTAAAAGGTTGGGACCTAATGTTCGTGTGGTTGCTCCGGATGAATTTGTATGGTTGATTCGTAAAAATATACGTAGAGTTCCTCTTGGAAATGGATTGGGCTTAAAAGGGGAATATTTCAGCGGAAGTAATTTTGAGGTGTTAAAGTATTCTCAGACAAACAGTAAAATTAATTTTGACTGGGAAACAGAATCACCCAATAAATCCCTTTTAGGAACAGATCAGTTTTCCGTACGCTGGTCGGGACAGATTCAGCCGGTTTATACAAATCCCTATACCTTTTATGTCACTGCAGACGATGGTGTAAAATTAACCATCAATGGTACAGTTTTGATTGATGCACTTACCAACAGTGGTGATACCCTAACCAGGAGCGGAACTATCGAGCTGACTGCAGGCCAGAAATACGATATCCAGTTGGAGTATTCTGAAAAAACAGGTGAATCATCGTGCAATCTGGAGTGGAAAAGTACTTCTCAAATGCGTCAACCTGTACCTATGACTCAGTTCTACAGCAGAGGTATTCCCTCAACCGGACTTGTCACAGCCTATACAGATGCAAACTTTGGTGGTTTTTCAAGCGAACTGTTGGTAGGTGAATATAAACTGGCAGACCTGAATAATTTAGGCATTTATGACAACGACTTGGCCTCTTTAAAAATTGCTAATGGCTTTAAGGTTGTTCTTTACGAAGAAGATAATTTTGGTGGACAATCGATGGAACTCACCTCAGATAATGCTAATCTGGCCGATTGGGCAGATAAGGCTTCCTCCATGAAAGTTAAAACCAATGGTGATCCTACTTTGGAAGGGGTTTATTACTTGCTAAACAGGAACAGTGGTTTCAATATGGATATACCTGGCGGCATTGCCGGTACAGCCGAAGGACTGATTATTCAACAATGGACGGTAACTACCAATCTTAATCAACAATTCAAACTAACCCACTTGGGTGATGGATGTTATTCCATTCAACCCTTACATAGTATGAAATCTTTGGATATTACCGGTTTCAGTAAATTGAATGGTGCCAGTGTTCAGCAATGGACCTATTATGGATCTGCAAACCAGCGTTTCATACTGATTCCTGCTGGTGATGGTTTTTTTAAAATAATGTCTGAAAATAGTGGGAAAATTATTGAAGTGCCTGGCTCTACACTAGAATCTAAAGCCAGACAGATGAGTGATATCAACCAAACCAAGGGGCAATGGAAGCTAAATGAAGTGCCTAAACTGGAAAATGGAACAGGTAACGGGCTTGATGCAGCGTACTACAACAAAATGGATTTTACGTTATTTAAACATGCTCAAATTGATACTACTATCAATTTTAACTGGGGAAATGCAGCACCAAATATTTGGGTCGGAGCAGATAATTTTTCTGTAAAATGGTCAGGAAGAATTCAGCCCCGCACAACTGGAACCTATACTTTCTACATTAATAGTGATAACGGTAGACGACTTTCTATCAACAATCAACTTCTTATAGACAAATTGATCAGTGATTTTGGTACCGAGTATTCAGGGAACATTGATTTGGTAAAAGGACAGTTTTACGACATTAAGTTGGATTATTTTGAAGATGCCGGTGGGGCTAATTGCAAATTGGAATGGTTTAGCCCGTCACAAGCCAGAGAAGTTGTACCAAAAAGTCAACTGTATTCAAAAACAAATGGTATAGATATAAACAATTTTTCACAAACGGATGTAATAATTTATCCTGTTCCTGTAACAAACAAACAAATGAATGTTGCATTAACCGGATTTAATGCCTACGAAAAAACCACTCTGACTATTTTCGACCTTGTTGGTAAAGCCTTGATTCAGAAACAACTCTGTGATGCTGGTACGGTTGATCTGAAATCAATCCCAGCGGGAACCTATATCGTGAATGTTAGTAATGAGAACATGAATATAAACAATCGTATTGTGGTAGAGTAATTCTGCCTGAACAATGGATAGACAAATTTAAAACACTATGAAACTTCTATATACTTTTATTGGAATTATTTTCCTGACCCTTTTGCCAATAACTTTAACCGCACAATGGGCTCCAAAAATTACGCCTATTTATACCAAATGGTCAAGTGGCATTTCCTTAACAAATCCTTTGCCTGAATACCCCAGGCCACAAATGGTTCGCACGGACTGGCAAAGTCTGAATGGCAAATGGGAATTTAAAAGCGGTGTTGCAAACGAAGCCGTTCCTCATGCTAAAACATTAACCGGAAAAATTGTTGTTCCATTTTGCATTGAATCAACACTTTCAGGTGTCGTTAAACATTACGACAGAGTATGGTATAAACGTTCTTTTATAGTTCCTGCAGCTTGGTCAGGCAAACGAATAATCTTGCATTTTGGAGCAGTTGATTGGGAATCTGAAATATACATCAACGGGACGAGCGTGGGCATCCATAAAGGTGGCTACGATGCTTTTAGTTACGATGTGACAGATCAGTTGTCCGGTTCGGGTGAACAGGAATTGATTGTCCGCGTTTACGATCCAACCAGAGATTACGGCCAACCCAGAGGAAAGCAAACGACTGCACCTTCCGGAGCGATGTACACCTGTGTAACCGGAATCTGGCAAACGGTCTGGATGGAGCCGGTGGCAGCAAAAAGCATCACACGTCTAAAAATGATCCCGGATATTGACAAAGGTTTAATCAATATAACGGTCAATACGGCCGATTCTACAGGTCTCACTGTTACAGCTACAGCAAAAGACGGAGAAACCATCATAGGTACAGTAACAAATAAACTAAATAAACTTTTTTCTATTTCGATACCCTCAGCCAAACTTTGGACGCCCGAAAGTCCTTTTCTATACGACTTAACGGTTGTTGTTAAGAATGGTGAAACAACTGTCGATTCCGTTTCCAGTTATTTTGGCATGAGAAAAATTTCACGGGACAATAATAAGTTATTGCTGAACAATACGTTTGTCTTTCAAATGGGACCGTTGGATCAAGGATACTGGCCGGAAGGAATCTACACGGCACCAACAGATGACGCGTTGAAATCTGATATTGAACAGACAAAAGCTCTGGGTTTTAATATGACCCGCAAGCACATTAAAGTTGAACCTCAGCGTTGGTATTATTGGGCAGATAAATTAGGCCTGATGGTTTGGCAGGATATGCCTTCAGCCAATTCCTACGATACCCCTGCAGGTGTTACTACCGATCAGACTGCACATGAACTGGAAATGAGACGTATGATAGCAGATCATATAAACAGTCCATCCATCATTATGTGGGTGATGTTTAACGAAGGTTGCGGACAATTTGACACCAAAGGCCGGGTTGACTTGGCTTATTCACTGGATCCTTCTCGTTTGGTCAATCAGGGAAGTGGTGGGCAGGTTGCCACTCCGGTTAGTGCTGGTGATGTCATAGATGCGCACCGATATCCGGATCCTTTGTGCGAGACTCAGCCCAATCAGGCTTCTGTGAGTGGTGAATATGGTGGTATTTTCTATAGAGTGCTCAGCCATCAATGGGGAATACCCAATACGAATTCCGGTCATGCTCAAACCAGTGCTGAATTGGTTTCGATGTACTCCAGTCTGGCCGATCAGGTGATTTATCTAAAAACAAATAATAACTTATGTGCCGCTGTCTATACGCAATTAACGGATGTCGAAGAAGAAATAAACGGACTTTTGACCTATGACCGTGTACTTAAAGCTGATGTTGCTAAATTCCGGGCAATCAATGAGCGCATCATCAACCAGACTTTAACTTCCACCATTGCTGTTCTGCCAACCTCTCAAAAAACAGGTTTGTCCTGGAAATACACGACTACTCAACCTGGAACGACCTGGTATCAATCCAGCTACGATGCTTCGACCTGGAAGACAGGTTATGCCGGCTTTGGAGCAGGTAACCCTCCAGGCGCGGTTGTCAGAACGGTCTGGAATACCAGCGATATTTGGATGCGCAGACAATTTACGCTGACAAATTTTAATGCAGAAGATCTTTCCAGACTTGCTTTTATGATTCATCACGATGAAGATTGTGAAATTTATCTGAATGGGGTCCTTGCTGGAACGGCTGGTGGCTTTACCTCCAGTTATGGGATTATTTCCATGAATAAAGAAGGTAGGAAGGCTTTAATTTTGAACGGTGTAAATACTATTGCTATACATTGCCTTCAAAGAGGGGGTGGCCAATACATTGATGCCGGAATTGTAAAAATGGTGATGTCCGATGATACCACTGTATTAAGTATTAAACCAATTAATAAAGCCGCCCTAAGTTCCTTTAAATTATTCCCTAATCCGATTCATAAAGGGACACCGCTTACTCTTGAGTTTGGATCAGACTTTAAGGACTTTGATACCATTGGTCTTTGGTCAAATAAAGGAATTCAGATTTTAAGTCAGCCCCTGAATGGTCAACAAAAAATTTCCTTGGAATTAAACACAAATAACACAGCTTCAGGCGTTTATTTTATCATGGCGGAAAAAAAAGGTCGGTATAGTACTCCTCAGAAATTGGTTCTATTGTAGTATGTCATTAAACAACGTGGTAAAAAATAGTTGTGGAAGTACAGGTTTACTGCTCCTTTTATTCGTTTTTGGATTAAACACCATTCAGGCTAAAAATATCAGCCCGATGGTCAATCTTTTTATCGGAACATCCGGTGATAATGGACAGGTAGATCCTGGTGCTACGGTTCCTTTTGGCATGGTGAGGGTTTGTCCGGACTCCGATCCCCGAAGTCATGCCGGTTACGATTTTAGTGTAACCAAAATTTCAGGTATTTCCATTAACCGCCTTTCCGGGGTAGGATGCAGTGGAGCCGGGGGAAACCTGAGTATCAAACCGGCACCTTCCGATTTTGAACTGCACATTCTTAAAAGAACAGAGCTGGCAAGACCCGGATACTACGAAACGACTTTCAACAACAAGGTTAAAGTTGAACTGACTGCGACCAAAAATAGTGTCTTGGAACGCTATACTTTTCCAAAAGGAATGGAAGCGTTGGTTACAGTCAATTTTGGATCGTCTTTTGAACGGTTGATTTCTGAGACTCATTCTGTGACTCCAACCGGTGAGATTGAAGGTCGGGTGGTTTCTGCCAATGTGTGTGGTCATGGCCGTTACAGTTTATTTTTTAACCTGAAAACTGATCGTCCTTTCTCCATAAAATCGGATACCGATGGTAAAATGGTTTTGGTTTTTGACTCTGCTAATTCAGCACCTGTAGAAATCAGAATAACAGTTTCATCCGTTAGCCAATCCGCTGCGAATACTGAAAACCAACTTGCAAAAACGTTGAATTTCAATCAGGTAAAGACGAATGCAGCCAGATTGTGGGAAAATAAACTTTCCAAAATAAAAATTAAAGGCACAAACAATGACCTGACTATTTTTTATACATCCCTGTATCGGGTATACCTGAGCCCGGCAGATGTAACTTCCAGTGATGGAAAATACCTGGGAACAGATGGTAAAATTCACGATGCAAACAACTTTTCCTATTACAGTTCGTGGTCACTTTGGGATACTTACCGCACAAAATTTCCATTGCTGGTGTTGATGGAACCGACTGCCATGAGTGATATGTCTCAGTCACTGGTGAGTCTCTATCAAACCGGAAAACAAAACTGGTCAACAGATGCAGAGGCTACTGCCACTGTACGTACCGAACACGCTGTCATTCTTTTACTGGATGCCTATCGAAAGGGAATAAAAAACATTGACTTTCGTGCCTGTTATCCCTCTTTGTGTCAAGAAGCAAAAAATTTGCTAGTGGGTACTCCCGATCAAAAATTGGAATCCGCTTGTGATTTATGGGCTTTATCGGAGATTGCAACTATTCTCAATGAAAAAGAAGATGCTTTCAACTACAAGCTACAAGCTGAGAAACTTTTTGAAACAACCTGGAAAAAAGAATTCATGACCATCGATCCGACGTATACCCATATGCGAAATAACGGATTGTATCAAGGTTCCCGCTGGCAATACCGCTGGGCAGTACCTCAATATCTGGATCAAATGATCCAATGGACAGGAGGGAAGGAACAGTTAAAGACCCAATTGACCGAATTTTTCGACCAGCATTTATACAATCAAGGCAATGAGCCAGATATTCACGTGCCCTATCTTTTTAACAGATTGGGAGCACCTGAAAAGACACAGACTATTGTGCGCGAATTGCTTAGTGAAGAAATCATTCACAAATACGGTGGGAGCGGAGAATATCCCAGGCCTTATATAGGCCGTGCTTACAAAAACAGTCCAGAGGGTTACAACCCTGAAATGGACGAAGATGACGGAACGATGGGAGCATGGTATGTTTTCAGCGCCATGGGTTTCTATCCAATGGTGGTGGGTGAACCAAACTATGAACTGACTTCTCCTTTGTTTGATCGCATACAATTAAAACTGGAAAACGGTAATACCTTTACGATTCGAACGAAAAACAGAAAAAAGCAAACGGATACTATAAAATCCATCAAGCTGGATGGGAAAGCATATCCATTTTGGCAGATAAAGCACGATGAACTTTTAAAAGGGGGAGTGTTGGAATTTTTATATTAGAATTATAGTTCAAATTTAGCCTAAAACCTTAAAGACGCATTCTTATAAATAAATTTTTTGTACAAATTTTTTTTAATTATCAAACATGAAAAAACTATTGTTATTGCTGATGATGGGCTTGTTATGCCATCAGATGATCGATGCACAGCCTCCTAAGAAGATGGCGCCGTACGACATCACAAAAGACAAGTTGCTCTACACCGTTGGTTATGCGCACCTCGATACCGAATGGAATTGGGAATATCCGACCACTATCAATGAGTTAATCCTCAATACCATGGTGGAGAATTTCAATCTGTTTGAAAAATATCCCAACTATGTTTTCAATTTTACGGGATCACGTCGTTACAACATGATGAAGGAATACTACCCCGAATTGTATAAAAAAGTGGTACAATATGTAAAAGAAGATCGTTGGCACGTATCCGGTTCATCCGTTGATGAAGGAGAAGTGAATATTTCCTCTTCTGAATCTCTGATTCGCCAGATCCTGTATGGCAACAACTTTTTTCGTAAGGAGTTTGGCAAAGAAAGCGTGGATTACATGCTTCCTGACTGCTTTGGCTTTTTATGCAATTTGCCTACCATTTTTAATCATACTGGACTTTTGGGTTTTTCTACTCAAAAACTAACCTGGCGTGGTGCTGTTGGTGTACCTTTTAACGTAGGTGTCTGGAACGGACCTGACGGAAAAGGCATTGTAGCAGCTTTAAATGCTGAAAATTATGGTGGGGAAATTGAAACTCGTCTGGATAAAAGTAAACATTGGAACGACCGTATCAACAGCAATCAAAAGCTGACCGGTTTTGGATTTGATTACCGGTATTATGGCGTTGGAGATGAAGGTGGCGGCTGTCGTGAAAACGATGTAAAACGAGTTGAAGGTAGTTTGAAAAACAGCGACAGCGATTTTAGAGTGCTGTTGACTTCCTCCGATCAAATGTACAAAGACATTACACCGGAGATTCGTAAGAAATTACCTACCTATTCCGGCGATTTATTGTTGATTGAACACAGTGCAGGCTCCATGACCTCACAAGCTTATATGAAACGCCTGAACAGAAAGAATGAAATACTTGCTCAATCTGCTGAACAAGTTTCTGCTGTTGCAGACTGGATGGGTGTTGCCAGCTATCCGATGCAAAAAATAAACAATGCTTGGGATTTGGTTTTGGGCAGTCAGTTTCACGATATCCTCCCTGGTACAAGTACTCCAAAATCCTATCAATTTGCCTGGAACGATGAATTCATTGCGGCCAATGGTTTTGCTGAAGCCTTACAACATGGTACGAGCGCCATTGTAAGCAAAATGAACACCAACGCTCAGGGTAAATCGGTTGTTGTATACAATTCAGTTGCCAAAAATCGGGAAGATGTTGTTACTGCTGAGCTTGAATACGATGTTTTACCTTCAGTAGTGGCTGTTTTTGATAAAAACGGCAAAGAGGTACCATCTCAGATTGCAGCCCGCAACGGAAAAAAACTGACTGTCTTATTTTTGGCTCAGATTCCTTCAGCAGGAATGGCCGTTTACGATGTTCGCGAAGCTAAAAGTGCACTGGCTGTAAGCAAAGAGCTTAATGCAACAGACCGTTCCCTTGAAAACAATTTCTACAAAGTTAAATTTGCTGATAATGGAGACATTCTGAGCATTTTTGACAAGAATGCATCCAAAGAAATATTGGCAAAACCTGCCAGACTGGAATTCCAACACGAACATCCAAATGAATGGCCGGCATGGAATATGGATTGGAAAGACCGTAAGAATCCACCAATCGGTTTCATGGATCAGGATGCAGAACTGAAAGTTGTTGAACAAGGCGATGTTCGAGTGACCCTGCAAGTGAAACGCAAAGGCATGAATTCCGAAATTGTTCAACTGTACAGCCTTTCTTCAGGTGATGCAGGTAAACGTCTGGAGGTAAATAACAAAATTGACTGGCAATCACGCGAAGTAAGTTTGAAAGCTGCATTTCCACTGGCTGTTTCCAACGAAAATGCAACGTACAACTTAGGAGTAGGTACCATTGCCAGAGGAAACAACAGAGAAAATATGTTTGAAGTTCCATTCAAGGAATGGTTTGATTTGACCGATAAAAATGGCAAATACGGTGTATCCATCTTGGAAGACTGCAAATATGGAGCCGATAAACCAAACGACAATACCATGCGTCTGACGTTGCTTTATACACCAAAAGCAAATTATTACGTGTATCAAAGCACGCAAGATTGGGGTATTCACGATTTCAAATATGCGGTTTATGGTCACAAAGGGAATTGGGACAACGCTGAATCTCCCTGGCAAGCTAAATTTTTCAATCAACCGCTGATGGCATTCGAAGCTCCTAAACATGACGGTGTTATGGGCCAATCGCTTTCCATGCTTTCCATCAACAACCCAAAAGTGGGTGTTATGGCATTTAAAAAAATGGAAGAAGGCGATTATTACCTGATTCGTGTGAATGAATTGAGTGGCAAAGACTTGAAAAATATTATTTTGAATGCTTCTGCCAAAATTGTAGATGCCTATGAAGTGAACGGTCAGGAAAAGAAAATTGGGGATGCTGTTTTAAGTAACGGTGGTCTTAAATTTGACCTGAGCCATTACACCATTCGCAGTTTTGCCGTGAAACTGGCACCAGCCAGTGTTTCCAATACAATGACACAGAAAGCGGTAGCACTTCCCTATGATGCTGACGTACTGAGTTATGATACCAACCGCGACGATGGAAACTTCGAATGGGGATTGTCTTTGCCAGCTGAATTGGTTCCTGAAACGCTTGTAAGCGAAGATGTTAAATTTGTAATGGGTAGTAAAGCCGACCAACAAAAGAATGCGGTAACATGCCTTGGGCAAGAAATCAAACTTCCAGAAGGTACCTACAACAAACTTTACATCCTGACTGCAGCAAGCAACGATACAAAAGCAGATTTCACCATCGGCGGAAAAGTGGAACAACTGACTATTCAAGGTTTTACAGGCTTTGTAGGTCAATTTTACAACCGTTTGATGAGCCGTGATAATTTATCGGTAGAACTGATGGAAAAACCATTCTCCAGCACCGATAACATTGCCTGGTATGCCAATCATACGCATAGAGGATATCCATCCAAAAATGAAGCGTATCAATACTGTTATCTCTACAAGTTTGAGATCAATGTACCTGCTGGTGCAAAATCCGTGATATTGCCCAACAATAAACGTATAAAAGTTTTGGCTGTAACGGCAGTGTCTACGGATGCTGAAACAGTGAAACCGCTTCAAAAACTTTACGACGATTTTAAAAGCAATCCCGAATTTAAACTGAGAGCTGTCAAATAGCAATTAATTTTTCGAAAGTAAAAATAGCCGCCTTACTCGTAGAGAGTGAGGCGGTTTTTTTATAAATTTGTTGAAAATATATTTTAGGATGAATAAGTTTAAATACGCTGTCATTGGTACTGGTGCCCTTGGGGGTTTTTATGGTGGAATGCTGGCTCATGCAGGGGCGGATGTCCATTTCCTTTTTCACAGTGATTATGATTTTGTATGTGAAAATGGATTGCAGGTAGATTCTGTTCAGGGCGATTTTCATTTAAGTAAAATCAATGCTTACAACAGTACGAAACAGATGCCCAAGTGTGATGTGGTGCTGGTGTGTCTTAAAACAACAAGCAATAAATTCCTAAAAGATATACTTAAACCAATACTTCATATAGATACATGTATTGTGCTAATTCAAAATGGTATAGGTATAGAGGTAAATCTGGCAAAAGACTTTCCGGAAGCGTCTATTGCAGGAGGTTTAGCCTTTATCTGTTCCAATAAAAAAGGTCCTGGACACATCAGTCATCTCGATTATGGGAAGTTGACGATCGGGTCTTTTCAAGGTGAAAATGTGGAAACAATCCATCAAATCTGTGCTGATTTTCAAGCAGCTCATATTCCGGCAGAATACTCCGACAACCTGTTGGAATCCCGTTGGAAAAAGTTAGTTTGGAATATACCCTACAACGGTATGTGTGTTGTTTTGAAAACGACCACTGAACGTTTGATGGAGAATTCAAAAACGTATGAGTTGATTCGTGACCTGATGATGGAAGTTATTGGAGCGGCAAATGCCTGTGGTGTTTCTATCGGAGAGGGTTTTGTAAAAGCGATGCTCGATTCCACGCTTAAAATGAAACCATATGCCCCAAGTATGAAACTTGATTTTGATTTTAAACGACCCTTGGAAATTGATGCCATATATTCTGAACCATTGGCTGCAGCTCATCGTGCTGGCTATGAAATGCCGAAAGTCGCCATGTTGGAACAGCAATTGCATTTTATTGAAGATGGCTATAGTAAGTAAATAATGGAAAAAGAAACGATCCCTCCCAAAGAGCGGCAACTATTTGGTGTAAATAAGAATGTACTTTTTACAGGCTTAACAAGCTTCCTGACTGACACTTCAACCAAAATGGTTTACTCGGTTATGCCTATGTTTCTACTTTCGCTGGGGGCGTCCAAAACAAGTCTGTCGTTAATCGAAGGAATTGCTGAGAGCACGGCTGCCCTCATTAAATCACTATCTGGTTTCTGGAGCGATAAAATAGGTAGGAACAAACCCTTTATGTTAATCGGTTATGGGCTTTCAGCGCTGATTATGCCCCTTTATGCCTTTGTCGCTACACCTTTACAGGTTTTGTACCTGCGATTTGTTGAGCGTTTTGGAAAGGGCATTCGCACAGCACCCCGCGATAGTCTGATTGCAGGCTCTGTGACCAACGGTGAAACAGGAAAAAGCTTTGGCATTCAAAAAGCTATGGATAATATGGGGGCTATAGCCGGCCCAATGCTGGCTTTCGTGCTATTTATTTTTTACCCGGGAAATTATAAACTCATTTTTTTATTGGCTGGTATTCCTGGCGTTTTGGGCATTTTAGTCCTTATTTTTGGCATTAAAGAGGCACGAAAACAGGACAAACAACTTTTAAAAAAATTCAGATTCAGCGATTTTCCCAAGAAGTTTTATTTATTTTTGGGCATCCTATTTCTTTTTACACTCGGAAATTCGACCGATGCCTTGCTACTGGTCAAAGCCAATGAAGTGGGAGTGAAGGTCGCTTTTATTCCGTTGGTTTATCTGATTTCCAGCGTGGTATCTGTTGCTTTGGCCATTCCAATGGGCACCCTGTCGGACAAAATCGGGAAAGAAAAACTGCTTATTGGCGGATTTTTGATTTATGCACTGGTCTATTTTGGTTTTGGCATCACCAAAAACCTGCATTTGATTTTTATGCTTTTTGCCATGTATGGTTTGTATTCTGCCATGACGGATGGCATTCAGAAGGCCTTTATCTCCGATATCATTGATACAAATAAAAAGGGTACCGGCTTGGGGCTTTACAATGCATTGCTTGGAGTGACCTTGTTACCGGCAAGTTTGATTGCCGGTCTGCTTTATGATCATGTCAATTCCAGTGTTCCTTTCTATTTTGGAGCTTGCACGGCAGTACTTTCGGCCATTCTGTTGGTGTTTTTTACCAGAATGACGAAAGTGGAAAAGTAGGGACAATCTTTATTTAACGATCATTGTTCCATTTTTTTCTTTGGCTCCTTGCATGTAAACATAATAAGCTCCATTGTCCAGGTTGCTGACATCCAACTTCATTTCGGTGGACTTATCCGGAACATTCAATTTTTTTACAATTTTACCGGACATGTCAATGATGTTCAGTTCTTTATAAATGTCATTGCCAAAACGGACTGTCAAAAATTGGTCTATAGGATTTGGATAAACGTTCAAGGAAGACTTTCCAGTTTTTGCAGACTTTATTTCTGAAAATAAACTATCTGTATGGTTGACCACAAAGCACGAATGATAGGCTGCAAGGCTGATTTTTACACGGGTTATTTCCATTCCATCTTCAGTAATCAACGTGTAATCCGGATTGGAAATGATTCCTGTATGCGGATCCATGATGGTCGGCACGATAGTACCACGCAAACGTACATAACCATTTATGGGTTTGTCTGTCGTATTGGCAAATAAGTAAATATCCGTAGAGTCCTTTACTTTATGGATGTATCGTAAATCCAGGTTGTTTTCCATTTCTACGTCGAAAACTTGAACCAGGCTATCCAGCGCACGTTGAAGCAAATCTGCGCTGTGCGATTTTAAGAAGACTGTACGACCTCCATTTTGTTGGCGGTTGATGCTTAATGTATCGTATGTCAGCAAATTGGGGCCGTTGTCCAAATGCACTTCGAATTCATAAATGGATGCGCTGGCTTCCTTGATGGAGTTGATGTACAACCGGACTTTGGAAGATGTGACTGTAGTAAAATTGTCCGTTTTGGATGCACCAAGAGTTTGACCGATAAAACAATTTGTCCAAATCGTACCGTTCCAGTATTGAATTTTGTAGGAAGTGGTCCTGTCAAATGCCTCAGAAATAATCGTTTTATTGAACGTTTTGTCTCCACCAAAGTCAATTTCCAGCCATTGATTGCCACCAGACTGATCTGCTGCATTCCAACGGGTTGTCATCGAGCCATCGGCCACTTTTCCGGGTTCATATCCACCAGCAGCCCACTGGCTGGATGCTGTGACTTTTATGGGCACACTCACATTTGGAAACATCGCCCTGACAGTCTCCACTACATCCTGATCGTGCCCGAATTCGGCAGATTTAGAAGGTAATTTGCCAATTGCGATCACTTTACCACCATTTTCGTTAAACTGTTTGATCTTCTGTAAATTACTCCAGCTGATGGTTTGATGAGCTGGTAAAATTATGACCTTATATGCTTCAAAGTTGACCTTATTGTTCAGTTTGAGCGTATCACCAACCACCGTACAACGTTCATCCAATACTTCAGGATGAATCCAGGTAAAATCGCGACTGATTTCGGATGATAGTACTTCTCCTAAATCGGCATAGTTATCTTCGGGGGTAGCGACACCTCCTGCATAAAAACCGAGTGGTCCATCCAGGTAATTGCTGCCCTGAAGGGTAGATATTGGATACAAAACAGCAATATCCGAAACATGACGTCCATTATTTTGCAACATCACATTCAACCGACCCATAAAAGTGGTGAATTCAGGAAGTCTTTGAGCGTAAATATTGCTTCGGTAAGAAAGCTCAGGAAGAAAAGAGACATTGCTGGTATTGTACCATACTGCATGAGGAATCATCATATTGATTCCCTTGGTGTATTGCTCCATAGCTATCGTGTAGATTTCATTCCAACTGATGTTGCCCATATCGCCGTACGTTTCTGACATAACCAGGGGTTTATCCCAGTTGTTTGATGCAGAACTAATTATTTTGTAGTATTTTTCGGCAGGACGGCTTGCTCCTCCACCGATTTTATCGATACCGGGAATGTCCTGAAATTTATTGCACTTCATCAGGTCACCGGAAATACTGACCGGATTTTTCATATCTTCATTGTCCTGATGTCCCGTTGCATAGATGTCTCCATGGGTATCACACCAATCCTGGATCCTTTTCATAAAGCCACTGGCATAAAGTTCAGAACGGAAACCAAAAAGAAAATTCCGGGCGGCCTGAGTGTCAGTTCCAATATTATACCAAAGTGCCGGATAAAATGCGGTGGGACTGAATCCATATTTTGTCTGGAATTTTTCATTGTAAGCTGGTGTCCACATTCGCCCTAAAGCCCGATACATAGTTGGCTCATCGTAGAAAACGCCGTCAATGGTCGTTCCGAAATAATCCTTGAAGCGATCGTAATAAGCCTGATGAATCATGCCGATAAATTGATCCACAGCATTGGGATCCAGGTAATCGACGTTTGGATCTCCGTCTTTCACCAAAACAAACAGCATCATTTTCCAGGTTCCTGCAGGTACATTCCACGAAATAGTACCATTTATTACCTGAGTGGTCAGGTCAACCCGTTCCTTGGTCAGTGTGTCCATTGCCACAATGCTCATGAGTGTTCCTGTTGGAATTTTTTTCGACCAGGCTTTGGGCCCGATCACAGTTTCTTCGATTTTATCCAGGCGTTTAATCGTTGATCCAGGGTATTTGTTTTGAAATCGAGGCGTTCCGTCACCGTTTATTGCGCCTGCACTACCGCTTGGAAAGCCATATTCGTCGTAGATGCAAAGCTTCATGCCCAATTCCTGTGCTTTTTTTATGGCAACACCATACATGGTGAAATAGCTTTCAGTGAGATATTTGGGTGTGAAATTTGGCCCAAAGGGTAAGATGCCGAAACCTCCATAACCACTGTTGTCTCTGCATTTCTGCATTTGATCTTTTATACCGGCTTCTGTCACCGTGGTGTTGTTCCAGAACCAAAGTGGTTTAGGTTTGTATTCAATGGGTGGAGTGACAAAGTTGTTGACGATGCTTTTTGAATGGACGGCGTGGGGGATAAGCACAAAAAAACAAAGAAGAACAACGATGCATTTATAGCAGTAGGTTTTGTGTAATCTCATGTGAAAGAGGTTTTATTTAGTATACAGACTTAAAGTATACAAAAATAGATTCTTTCAAAGTATAAAACATGTTACTTTTTGATATAAAACATATAAAAAATGACATAAAAAAAGAGGTCGTCTTTTACAAGACAACCTCGATTTCTGCGGAAGGAGGGGGATTCGAACCCCCGGTACCCTTGCGAGTACGTCAGTTTAGCAAACTGGTGGTTTCAGCCACTCACCCATCCTTCCGGGAGCGTATGCTGATTCGCTTTTCGCGGTGCAAAGATAGAAAAGTCTTTTAACACTCCAAACTTTAAGCATGTAATTATTTTGAAAAAAACAGCTACTTTTGAGGAATCAAAAAATGAATCAAATGAAGCGCGCAAGCTCCCGTTTATTAAAACTCTGCCTGTTGGCAGTAGCCCTTTACATGACCAGTTGGTTATTTATGACCTTTGTAAAGTCACCCTGTCATATTGATGAAACCGTCAGTGTTTTTGTATATCCCGGTGATAATCAGGAAGCAGTACTAAAAAAACTGATCGAAGTTGGTCAAATTAAACATCCCGGAAAACTGGAGTTTCTTTTGAATCTTTTTAATTACAAGGAGGATGTTCACCCAGGTCGTTACGATATTAAACCGAGTATGTCCAGTTATAAAATTGCCAGAAATTTAAGTTCTGGTTTGCAAACGCCTGTTAAACTGACATTTAACAATTTGAGAACCGTGCAGGATTTGGCTGGCAGATTGTCCAGACAATTAATGATCGATTCAGTGACCATTATAAATCGTTTTCAGGTAAAAGCCTGGCAGGACAGTATGAAGCTTACCTCGAGAAATTACATGTGTATTTTTATTCCAAATACGTACGATGTTTACTGGAATACATCCTCTGAAAAGCTTTTGGCTCTTTTTCAGAGAGAATACGACAATTTTTGGAACGATAGCCGTTTAGAAGAAGCTACAAAAATCGGTTTATCGAAATATGAAGTGTCTACATTGGCTTCCATTGTGGAAGAAGAAACCAATAAACGGGACGAAATGCCTAAAGTAGCCGGTTTGTATTTGAACAGACTTCGCATAGATATGCCCTTGCAGGCTGATCCAACTGTTAAGTTTGCCGTAGGTGATTTCACCCTTAAACGTATTTTGAGCGGACATACTAAGATTTCATCACCTTACAATACGTATAAGAATATCGGACTGCCACCAGGCCCGATAAGACTGCCTTCCATTACAGCTATTGATGCCGTTTTAAATGCTACCCAACACTCCTACATTTACATGTGTGCCAGGTATGATTTTTCTGGATATCACGCTTTTGCAACAACCCTAGCCCAGCATAATGTTAATGCTCAAGCTTATCATCAGGCTTTGAACAAACGAGGAATTCTGGAGTAAATTTTGTATTTTTGCTGACCTAAAGCTAATAATTGACTAAAATATATGGAGAAATTACTTTTACTTGGAGACGAGGCCATAGCGCAAGCCGCTTTGGATGCTGGTCTTTCAGGCGTTTATGCTTATCCGGGCACGCCATCTACCGAAATAACCGAATATATTCAATCTTCCTCCAAATCCAAAACAGACAACATCCATTGCCGTTGGTCCTGTAATGAAAAAACAGCGATGGAAGCTGCATTGGGGATGTCTTTTGCCGGAAAACGTGCCTTGGTTTGTATGAAACATGTTGGTGTGAATGTTGCTGCTGATGCGTTCATTAATTCAGCAGTGACAGGCGTTGTAGGCGGTATCGTTTTTGTAGCTGCAGATGATCCTTCGATGCACTCTTCTCAAAACGAACAGGATTCGAGGTTTTACGGCAACTTTGCCATGATTCCAATACTGGAACCATCCAATCAACAGGAAGCTTACGACATGGTTTACGAAGGTTTCGAACTTTCTGAACGTTGCGGAGTGCCTGTGATGCTGCGCATTACCACCCGTTTGGCTCATTCAAGGTCAGGTGTGGCACGTCGTGCTGAAAAACCACAGAACGAACTGCATTTTTCCAGCAACCCCAATCAATTTGTCTTGTTGCCTGCCATTGCCCGTATGCAATACAACAATCTTTTGGCAGCGCAGAATGACTATTTAAAATATTCGGAAGAATCCATCTACAACACCTACACAGATGGCCCTGATAAATCCAGAGGCGTCGTGGCAAGCGGTATCGCTTTAAATTACCTGATGGAAAATTATCCCGAAGGTTGTCCTTTCCCTGTCCTGAAAATAGGACAATACCCATTGCCCGATACGTTTTTGCGTAAAATGGCAGCTGAATGCAAAGAACTTATTGTCATTGAAGAAGGTTTCCCCCTCATTGAAGATATGCTCAAAGGCCATCTGAATATAGGTTTAACCGTTCATGGCCGTAAAGATGGTTTCTTGCCCAGAGTAGGAGAGCTTAATCCGGATATTGTGGCCAAAGCCTTTGGTTTTGAAATGCCCGAAACGGTTGAACTTTCCGAGGTGGTGAAAAGTCGCCCACCTTCCCTTTGTGTGGGTTGCGGACACCGCGATATGTACGATGCACTCAATCTGGTTGTTGCCGAAAAAGGGGAAGCATCCAAAGTATTTGGTGACATTGGTTGCTATACCTTGGGTTATTTACCTCCTTTTAAAGCCATTAATTCCTGCGTGGATATGGGTGCTTCCATCACCATGGCAAAAGGTGCTGCAGATGCAGGCCTGAAGTTTGGAGTGGCAGTCATTGGCGATTCAACCTTTACTCATTCAGGTATGACTTCCTTATTGGACGCCATCAATGAAAATTCACCCATCACCGTCATTATTTCAGACAATGAAACGACGGGAATGACCGGTGGTCAGGATTCAGCCGGAACCGGTAAAATCGAAGCCATTTGTTTAGGTTTGGGCGTTGATCCTGCCCATCTTCATGTGTTGATTCCCTTGAAAAAGAACCACGAAGAAATGGTGAATGTCATTCGCGAAGAAATGGACTATCCTGGACTTTCAGTGATTATACCTCGCAGGGAATGTATTCAAACGATTGGCCGTAAAAAGAAATAATTCAAAGAACATGAAAAAAGACGTAATACTTTCCGGTGTAGGCGGACAAGGAATCCTATCTATTGCAGCCGTAATCGGTGAAGCCGCTGTTGAACAGCATTTGTACATGAAACAAGCCGAAGTGCACGGCATGAGCCAAAGAGGTGGAGATGTGCAATCCAATTTACGTATCTCCGACAAGCCCATTTATTCAGATTTAATAGCCAAAGGTAAAGCCGATTTAATCTTGTCGCTTGAACCTATGGAAGCTTTACGCTATCTGCCTTATTTGACCAAAGGTGGTTGGATTGTGACCAATTCCACGCCTTTCATCAACATACCGAATTATCCCGAAATGGAGGATATACAGAAAGCACTCGATGCATTTCCAAATAAAGTGGTTCTCGATGTGGATGCCATTGCCAAAGAGCTCGGTTCCACCCGCGTTTCAAATATTGTAATGTTGGGCGCTGCCACTCCTTTTATCGGTATTGCATATGAAGAAATTGAAAATGGCATTCGCCGTATTTTTGAACGAAAAGGGGAGGTGATTGTTAACATGAACCTAAAAGCTTTGGCTGCGGGAAAAGCGGTGGCTGATCATTTTATGAAAAAATAAACTGATCCTTTTTGCCGGAAATTTATGTTTAAAAGCAGGGCAATGGTTATTTTATGTAGCCATTGCCAACCTTGACCTAATATCATCCAATCCATGAAAAAGAAAACTATTATAGATCTTTTTAACGAGTGTGTCGCACGTTATGCAGAGAACCCTTTTTTATGGGAACGCGATACAGAATTTCGTCCGACTACCTACAAAGAAACTCAGGTTTTAGTACATCGGTTGGCTGGGGGGCTATTAAACTTTGGGTTTAATAAAGGTGATCGTATAGCTTTGTTATCAGAAGGTTGCAACTCTTGGATAATTGGTGAACTGGCCATACTTCATGCAGGTGGTGTCAATGTTCCTATGTCTGTAAAGCTCAATGAATCCAACGATTTGATTTTTAGGCTGGACCATTCGGATGCGCGTTTTGTTATGGTTTCCTCTACTCAACTGCACAAAATCAGAGCCATTAAGGAACGTCTGAATAAGGTTGAAAAAGTGATTGTTTTTAATGCCAAAACAGAGGATTTGCAGGAGAATGAAATCGCTCTGGATGCCTTGTATGAGATGGGTGAGCAGTGGAATGCAGCAAATCCGGGAGAACTGATTCGGATTTCAGAATCAATCGTTGGAGACGATTATGCCAATATTTCCTACACATCCGGTACAACGGCCGATCCCAAAGGTATACTGCTGACACATCGCAATTACACTGCCAATGTGGAACAGTCTTTGTCGTTGATGGATATTCCAACAACCTACAAAACATTAATCATTTTACCACTCGATCATTGCTTTGCCCATGTTGCCGGATTTTACAGTTTCATGGCCAGTGGTGCATCTGTTGCCACTGTCCCTGTAGGCAAAACCCCAATTGAAAATCTGAAGAACATTCCCATGTCCATTAAGGAAATTCAGCCGAGTCTCCTTTTGAGTGTTCCTGCATTGGCTAAAAGCTTTAAAGGTAACATCGAAAAAGGTGTCCGCGAAAAAGGAGCTATCACTGAAATGCTTTTCAATTTAGGATTGAAAGTTGCAGTCCTTTACAACAAGGAAGGCTTCAACAAAGGGACAAAAGGAACCATTGTACTCAAACCACTGGTTCACCTTTTTGATAAAATAATATTCTCCAAACTGCGCGGCGCTATGGGTGGAAAGCTCGACTTCTTTGTAGGAGGCGGTGCATTGCTTGATATTGATATGCAAAAATTCTGGTACGCCATCGGAATTCCCATGTTTCAGGGCTACGGCTTGTCCGAAGCAACTCCGGTTATTTCCTCCAACGGCATGAAACACCACAAACTGGGCTCTTCCGGTTATCTGGTGAAAAATCTGGAAATGACCATTCGCGATGAGAAAGGGAACATCCTGCCCGTCGGTCAAAAAGGCGAAATGGTGATTCGGGGAGAGAACGTCATGGCCGGTTACTGGAAAAATCCCGAATCTACTGCCAGTACTCTAAAAGACGGCTGGTTGTATACCGGCGACCTGGGTGCAATGGATGAAGATGGCTATTTATACGTTTATGGCCGCTTCAAAAGCTTACTGATTGGTAGTGATGGTGAAAAATACAGCCCGGAAGGAATTGAAGAGTCCATGGTGACACTTTCACCCTACATTGAACAGGTAGTGCTTTACAACAACCAAAGTCCGTATACTGTCGCTCTGATTGTACCTTCCAAAGAAGCCTTGAAGCGTGCAATTCCCAATTATGAAACCCCGGAAGGTAAAAAAGCCGCTGTTGAATTGATTCAACACTCGGTCAACTCCTTCCGAAAAGGTGGTACCTATGAGGGTATGTTTCCTGAACGGTGGCTACCGGCCGCTTTTGCCATACTTCCGGAAGCTTTCACCGAACAAAATCAAATGATGAACAGCACCATGAAAATAGTGCGTGGTAAAATTGAAAAGCATTACGCCGATCGTCTGGAAAGACTGATGACTTCAGAAGGGAAAAATGCTTTCAACGACGAAAATATGGCGGCTTTATAACATCACTTTTGTCGAAAAGAAGTCTTTTTCTGTGGAAATATTGACCTGATAAAGCACTTTCAGACTGACTGTAGGTACATACATTTCATGCCCGTTAGCAAAGGCTGTATTAACCAATGAAAACAACTCGATTGATTGCCGTAAACTGCAAAATGGAGTATATATTCTGAATGTGATGGAGGTCAAAGGTATGCAGCATAAAATGATCATTAAGAATGAATAATTTGCCTCGTAACATACCTAAACTCCTCTGCAAGTAATACTAAAAAATACGATCATATTTTTCAACTATATATAATTCAATACGTTATAGGCACTTTTCAAACAATATATCTTTAAACGTTAAATATTGTCAATAGTGAAAAAAGTAGTATATTTGTAAAAAATAGCCCCCTATGAAGCGTCCCTTAAATCTCTTTCTAACTGCACTTTCCGTGTTATTTTTAACCGGCTGTGTAAACACAACATTAGATTCTGATGCCCCAAAAAAATTTGATGATCTGATCGTTTCTTCAGATTTTAGCTGGGCAACAAGCCGTGATGTTCAATTTCTAATTACAGCCGATAACTCAACAGTAATCAATATTACTTCTGAAGATGGCAAAGTGCAATACCACAAAGGCTTTTACAGCCAGCTTCCTGATGCATATGATGTAACCATCAATCTTCCCACCTATGTTAAAAATGTTTTGGTGAATGGTCGATTGAAAGCAGTGACTGAATCATCTGTAGCGGTCACACTTTCAAATGCAAGTTTGGTTTCTGCAAGAATGCGAAAAGCTAAAGCTTATCCAACGGAAGGACTTTTAGCTGCCTGGCGTTTCGATGAAAATTCAGGAAGTTCGGTCAGTGATGCTTTAGGGGTACATAATGGAACCTTTACAGGAGCAAAATGGACAAACGGAATAAGTGGCAGTGCTTTGGAATTTGATGGTGTAGATGGTAATATGGTTGTTCCGAATAATTCGAATTTTAACCCAACCGGAGATAAAATCAGCGTTTCATTTTGGTTCAAACTTTCAGAAGTAGGAGCAAGTGGCTCTTTTATATATCAGAATGTTAAATACATGGTTCGGATGGATGCTCAAGGCAGAGTTTCCTTTTCGGTGTATACCCCTGGCTGGAAAAGTCTTGTTATGGCTTATACCGATCGTATTCTAAATACAGATTGGCACCATGTGGCTGCAACGTATGATGGTGCGACCATGAAAATCTATGTTGATGGAGTCCTCAAAGCAAGCGATGCTAATACCGGATCTCTGAAATCATCCCCATCCGACGTTATGATCGGTAAGCAGGGGTCAATTAACCCATATAAGGGTATCATTGATGAAATGCTGGTTTATGGAACCGTTTTGACCGAAGAACAAATCAATCAGATACATACATCAACCCCAAATACTGCTACAGGTGTAGAAAGTTTAGTATCCTACTGGGATTTGAACGAAAATAGCGGTACAGTGGTTACCGATAAACAAGGTGTTAGCAATGGCACTATCAGTAACGCTAACTGGGGAACAGGTATAAATGGCCGTTGCCTCGAATTTAATGGTACAAACAGTAATGTGAATATGCCATCTGTTACCAAATTAAATCCAACGGAAACTATTACAATCATGGCATGGGTGAAAACCAAGGATAACAGATCGGCCAAAATTTTCCAAAAAGGCGATTGGGACGGTTATGGAATTGGAATTGACAAATGGTTGGGCTGGCAAGGTACTATTCGCATGGCAGACAATACTTCTGTTAATTTAGTCTGGGGTGGTGGTTTGCCACTTTTGAATACCTGGTATCACGTAGCGGTTACATACGATGGCGCAACGATGAAAATCTTTATTAACGGACAGCTTAAAAATAGCAAAGCGGTAACAGGCAAACTGGTTGTAAATAGCCGAAATCTTTCCATCGGTTCAGAAAATGCCGCTCAGAAATTTTTCAATGGCTCTATTGATGAAGTCAAACTATTTAGTGCCGCATTGGATCAGACTCAAATTCAGTCACACTTCAACAATCAGGTTGTAGCTTTAGATCAGGATGGTGATGGTGTGCCCAATGAAAGCGATGCCTATCCGAACGATCCTGCCAGAGCCTTTAACAACTATTATCCGGCTCAGGGATATGGAAGTCTTGCTTTTGAAGATTTATGGCCTGGTAAGGGTGATTATGATTTTAATGACCTGGTTGCCGATTATCGTTTTAAAATTGTCACAAATTCAAACAACAAAGTGACTGAAGTGATCAGTACTACGGTGGTAAGAGCCATTGGAGCAGGCTACGAAAATGGTTTTGGTTTCCAACTTCCGGGTGCAAACTTAAATTCTTCTGATATTCAGGTAGAAGGCAGCAGGTATTTTGAAAATTTCATCAAGTTGAATGCCAATGGCACAGAAGCCGGTCAGGATAAAATTACTGTTATTGTCTTTGATAATGCAAACAGGGTATTGGTGCCAGTTACAGGATTTGGAGTAAATGTGGTACCTGGAACTCCTTATGTTAAACCTGACACGACGGTAGTAAATATTGGTTTTACACCGGGTAAGTATTCTATAAGCGACCTGGATCTGAACAACTTTAATCCATTCCTGATTATTAATAAGGAACGTGGAAAAGAAGTTCATTTGCCCAATTACTCTCCAACCAGCCTAGCCAATTCAGCTTATTTGGGCACTAGTCAGGATGATTCTAAACCCTTGGAAGGCAGGTATTACAAAACAGCTGAGAATCTGCCATGGGCAATCAATATGGCTTCAACCTATGATTATACCATTGAATCTGTGATGATCACCACCGCTTATCTGAAATATAAAAACTGGGCAGAATCAACTGGTGTTCAATTCCCTGACTGGTATTTGAAAAATTCAGGTTATCGGGATGAAAGTAAAATATATATGATACCCTGATTTTAAAGTTCAGTTTGAATCTAACTAAAGTATGGGCACTGCAGAAATGTAGTGCCCATACTGATTATTAATAACAACTAAAGCGTGAATTGTAGGTCTTTTGAGGTGTGGAAAGAGTCAAAATATAAATACCGGGGTTGAATTGAATAAGCTGAATGATGGGATTATTTTTTTGCCAGATACCAGATTGAATTTTCCTGCCCAGCAAATTAAAAATCGTGTAATTAGCCTCCTCGACAACGGAAATATAGGTTGTCAAATAGTTTCCGGAAGCATGGTAAGAGAGATCCATATCCGGTAATGTAGTTTTTGAAATAGATGAGTGGAAATTCTGTTCTGTACATAGAATCCAGTTATCCTTGTTAAATTTGATCGAATCAGGTACAGTCGGTGAAAAGATTGAAAAGTGTTGGCTTTGTTGCGTATTGGCCAACCAGGATGTTATTTCACTACCATTTGTATAAATGGTGAATGGTAGCTTCATTTCATAAAAGGGACCATTTTGAGTTGCTGGTTGTTGATAAACATCTATTTGTACCTGTTGATCGGTATAGTTCCATTCAATATCATAAACAGGATGTCCTTCACCCCATATCCAATCCGCGAAAAATTCGGTTAAAGTGGTATCAGCGGCTTGTTCCATGTTTTCGCGAAAGATAGTTGTAGTAGCAAATCCGTTAACTGCACGCGGATCATTCAGGTATTTTTTCATTCCGGCAAAAAAAGCATCATCACCAATTTGCCCACGGAGCATATGAAGCACATATGCCCCTTTTTCATACGTAAGCCGCAAATCAAAAAGTCGGTTAATGTCATCAATTGCCTTTATATAAACTGACCCATTGGGGATTGAAGTTATAAAAGTCTTATTATTTGATTTCCATAATTTCCAGACTTGAGGATTAAATGCTTCCTGAACCAATGCTTCCAGATAAGTTGCAAAACCTTCGTTGAGCCATAATTCATTCCAGTTTGCGCAGGTTATGTAATCACCAAACCACTGATGTGCCAGCTCATGTGCAATAAGACTCGGGTTAAAAATTCCAACAGAAGACATCGTCTGATGTTCCATGCCTCCGTTCCAGCCAAATTGAGCATGACCGTATTTTTCCTTTTTAAATGGGTAATCAATAAATATTCTGCTGAAATACTCCAGATAATCAACCGTATACGGTGTATTCAATTTTGCACTTACCAAGGTTTCCGGATAGACATAATTTAGGATTTCAACTTTCTGACCATCACCCAAAGTAGCCCAATCTGAATAAACTTCGTATTTGGTGGATGAAAAAAAGACCAGATAAGTAGAAATTGGATAACGGTGTTTCCAGTGGCAAACCCTTTTCTGATTGGCTACCGTATCTGAAACCAGCAATCCGTTAGAAGCTGTCCGATAAATTTCCGGCGTTTCAACCAGGATATCAATTGAATCTATTTTGTCGGAAAGACTTTCTTTACATGGCCACCACTCATAAGCTCCATAGGGTTCAGAAAGAGTAAAAATGACAGGAATGCCTTTGTGTGCGTGCTGAAGAAAAGCTTGCATACCGGTAATTCTTGGTTTTCCTTCGTAATTCACCGTAAAGCTGCTTGTTTCATTTTTAGTTAAAGTCGTAGATAGATTTACAAGGACCCTTCCGTTTTGTTTTAAAAAGGGGCAGGTTTCATTTCCGGATTGGATAGATGAAATGGAAAGACTGTCGTCCAAATCAATGGTTACACTATTCAAGTTATCAACCAACGATGTAAATTCGAACAAAACTTTACCTTTGATGTAGTTTATATTGGGATCAATAAGGAGTTCCAGGCGGTTGTACGTTAAATTCCAGTCACCGGCAGTTTCTTTCTCGATGTAAGCGCTTCGCAAAACAGGCAATTTTGCCGGTCGTTCAAATAGGTATTGTTTGTCAAAAACGGTTCTATTTTGCTGAGCTAAAGCTGTTAGTGGATTGATTAGTACGAGTATCAAAAAAATAGCTAAAAAACTGTATGATTTCATGGTTTTAATTATTTAATGAATAGTCGTGATGAAGATAGGGATTATTTTGATGCTACATACTTTAAATTTGTTGAAAATTTAACTTAAATTACAAGCTTGGATTCTGCTTTTGTGCTAGCAAAATGGAGTAAAAGCATTCGCGTGTAAAAAAAAAATCAGCAAAAATTAGAAATAATTATAATATTTAAGAAAAATTAAATATCTTTGACCCGAAATTTTGTCCATATGTAATAATCTAATGGATAATATAACTTGTAGTCATAATTTAATGTTTTAAACAAAAATGAAAAAGTTAGTTTTATTCTTTGCTGTAATCGTTGCAGTTTCATTCGCATCTTGTGGTAAAAAAACAGCACCTGCTGCTGACGTTACTGTTGATAGTGTTGCTACAGTTGCTACTGCTGATACTGCAGTTGTTGCTGCTGCTGCTGATACTGCAGTTGTTGCTGAATAAGCAAACAAAAGAGATTAAAATGTCATTCATGAAAATGGGTGACATTTTTTTGATTTCAAGGCCCATCTTCACCGGTGGGCTTTTTGTTTTTAGAAAAGAAAACGGATTCTCAATTTATTAAAATATGGATGAAATTATTTTAAACATTCACAACAAGGAAGAATTTCCGCCGATGCATACCGCTGAGCATATTTTAAATCAAACCATGATTCGGATGTTCGGATGCAGTCGTTCTAAAAATGCACACATAGAAAAGAAAAAGAGCAAATGTGACTATTTTCTGGAAACGGCACCGACTGCCTTGCAGGTAGCCGAAATAGAAAACCGCGTTAACGAGGTTATAGACAGCCATCTTTCGGTGACCTATGAATTTGTCACTCTGGAGGAAGCTGCCGGAATTGTTGATCTAAGCAAGCTGCCCGAAAATACTGAAAGTCCATTAAGGCTGGTTCGGATTGGCGATTATGATGTTTGTGCCTGCATAGGGACTCACGTTTCAAATACTTCTGAAATAGGACATTTTAAGTTGCTGAGTCACGACTTTGAAAAGGATCGTTGGCGCATGCGTTTCAAACTCGATTAAAAGGACGTATTAATTTGCTTGTAACCGATCAGCTTATCGTATCGTTCGCCAACAGGGCGGTAATAGACATACACCTGATATTCATTCTCCGTTTCCCAATAAGAACCTTCGATGCGGGATAGGGTTGTCTTCCGGCTTTTAGAGGGCCAAAAAACGTATTGAAAATTATAGGCACCTTGTTTCAGCAACAGATCTTTCTCATAGGCCTTGCGCTCAAAATTGTAAATCATTTTGCTGCTGGAGTCCAGGTTGTTATTTACAAAATCTCCATTTAAAAAGAGACCACCGTCTATGATGGGGCTTTCCATGGGTAAAAAAAAGTGGACCAGAAAATAATCGGAACCGGTTAAATCATCCGATGCATCCTGACAGTGAATGAGATAACGCCCATTCTGATCTTTATCAAAGACGTAGCCTTTTAATCTGGGTTCGGAAGGAAAAAGCTCCACATTGTAAAATGGTTTGAAATAACTGATCTTATAAACTCCAAGGGTCGAATATTTGTAGCTGGTAGTTTCAAAACGTCTATATTCATTTCCGGCCTCAAAAATTAAATTTTTGTTGTGTTCATAGCTTAAAACATCGTTGTTTACCTGAATAGGAGCTATATTACGAGCTTCGTTGTCTCTGCGGTGATTCTGCTGCACTTTCACCTTGAGTTCAGTCAGGGGCTGCTGAATATTCATTCCCATGAGCTTAATATTAAAGTTGAGCTGTTGGTTTTGTTGTTTGTAGTCAATTTCAGTTGTTGCCGTTACACTTCCTTCAATGCTGACTTTGCTTTCGAGCAACATAAAGCAAGCGGTCAATAAGGTTTCTCCTGTGCCGTCTCTGTCATAGACTTCTATGGCATAGTTGCCAGAAAGCTTCAGGTTTACTTTTTCATTGGGGAGGGAAAATTTGTAATGTGTGTAAAGCGTTAAAGTGCTGATAGATTGTTCGCTATCATCAATATCATTTTCAGGAAAACCATCCAGATATTCCAGTTCATTCATGTCGGACTTTTTCCAGTCTGCATTGCAATGGATAATTCTATAAGCCAAACGTTTGTTTTCGTGTGAAAGCTCATCAAAAGAGACTTCGATGAAATTGTCCGTACCCATCTGAATAACAGGAACAGTGGACCAATCGCCTCCGGCATAGACTGTCACGGTGCGAATCTGTTCACTTTGACTACTTGTCTGATAAACCTGAGCCTGAATTTTTATTGTTGCTGATAGTAGAAAAATGGCGATAAAATAGATAATTCGTTTCATTGGGATGGAATAAAAAAACAATCCTAAAAAGTTTCCTTTTACTTTATATGCAACAAATCTACACTTTTTTAGATAAAGTCATTACTTTAAGCAAATAATATACATCTATGTATTTATTATGTAATGAATAATTAACATACCTTTCCAAAATTTAAATCGTTTCGTATACCTGTTTTATGGTATCTAAATGCCATAAAACAGGTATTTCAACTTTTCGGGAAATAATGGATTTTTGTACTATAATTTTTAAAGGAGTAATTAAAAAAAATAGAACGATTATGAGCACTATAAAAGTAAACGACAAACTTCAGGAAATAGCTTTGCCACTATCCGTTGCTGAAATACTTATTTTGAATAAAGTTGTTCAACCACAGATGGTTACCGTACAGTTGAACGGATCTTTTGTGTTGAAAGAGGACTATGAAACCACGTTACTAAAACAGGACGATGAAATTGATTTTCTGTTTTTTATGGGAGGTGGATCCAACAGTTATTCACGTTTAAAATAATCAGAATCCATGGATTTTACAGACGATCAAATACAACGATACAGTCGCCATATTCTGCTTCAGGATGTGGGTGTTGAAGGCCAGGAAAAAATCAGCAAGGCTAAAGTGCTGATTATTGGAGCAGGAGGCTTAGGTGCACCGGTTGCTTTGTATCTGGCTGCTGCAGGGATAGGAACTATCGGTATCATTGACGGGGATGTGGTGGATTTAAGCAATCTGCAACGCCAGGTCATCCATTTTACCGAAGATGTGGATAAACCTAAAGTGATTTCTGCTAAGGAAAAAATAAATCGGTTGAATCCGGATGTTGAGGTTGTAACCTATCAAACTCTTTTTACGGCGGAAAATGCCCTGGATATCATTAAGGACTATGATTTTGTGGTGGATGGTACAGATAACTTTCCCGTGAAATTTTTGATCAACGATGCTTGCGTTTTTGCAGGAAAACCCTTTTCACACGGTGGAATATTGCGTTTTGAAGGGCAAACTTTTACATATGTTCCCGGAACGGCCTGTTATCGCTGTTTTTTCTACGGACCTCCACCAGCAAATGCGGTACCTACTTGTTCACAGGCTGGTGTTTTGGGAGCCATTGCAGGAATGCTTGGTACCATTCAGGCTGCTGAGGTTTTAAAGTATTTCACCGGAGTTGGTGATTTATTGTCGAATCGTTTATTGACATTCAATGCGAAAACCATGGAATTCAGGACCATAAAAGGTAAGAAAAACCACAAATGTCCTGTTTGCGGAGAACATCCAACCGTTACGGAACTGGTTGATTACGAACAAGGAACGTGTGATATTCATAGTGCAAAAAATTAAAGCTATGTCAGAACAAAAAAAATTATCCATTATAAGTTTTAGCGGTGACTTTGATAAGCTGACCGCTGCGTTTACATTGGCATCGGGAGCTGCTGCTGTTGGTTATGAGGTGAATGTTTTTTTCACTTTCTGGGGGCTGGATGCTCTCAAGATTAAACAAGGCAGAAGCTTTGTAGGTAAGGGCTTTTTACCCAAGTTGTTCGGTTTTTTTATGGGAGGTTTAAAAAGTGCTCCGGTAAGCAGGCTCAATTTTGGCGGTATTAGTCCATCCATTTTTCGTTATATGATGCGAAAAAAGAATGTGGCCACCCTCGAAGAACTGGTCGAAGCTTCCAAAGCTTTAAACGTCAATTTCTATGCCTGTGAAATGGCTATGCACATACTGGGATTGCAAAAAAGCGATTTTATACCCGAAGTTAAAGATGTGTTGGGTGTAGCTACTTTTCTGAAACTGGCCGATGGTGGTCAGACATTATTTATCTAAAAAAAAAGATCATGTCAGTATATAAATTAGATGTAACCAAGGATCATTGTCCAATGACGTTTGTCAAGACTAAAATTCAATTGTCTAAATTGAACGCAGGCGATATCCTGGAGGTTTTGGTCACTGAAGGGGAACCGTTGGATAATATTCCATCCAGTGCGGTGGAACAAGGTTTTAAAATTGTCGAAATTGTTGAATCTGAGACGAAAGGTCAACATAAAATATCCATACAAAAATGATACAACTACCCCGCAAAATTGTCGATGGGATTATTCATCAAGCGTTGGCTGAATTGCCCAATGAAGCCTGTGGGTTATTGGGTGGGAAGGATCTGGTGGTGAAGGAACAATATGCCCTGACAAATATTGATGCCAGTTTTGAACATTTTTCTTTTGATCCTGCTGAACAATTTCAGGCTCTCAGGACTGCAAGAGCCTCTGGCCTGAGCATCATTGCCAATTACCACAGTCACCCGAGTACACCGTCCAGACCTTCTGAGGAAGATGTGAGGCTGGCTTATGATTCGGAGATCCTTTATCTAATTGTTTCACTGGCTTTGGATAAACCTGTTTTGAAGGCTTTTAATATTCGTAACGGGTATTCGGTGGAGGTTGGGATAAAGGTGGTGGATTGACAATCTACTTTTATTTATAAATTTCTTCCAGCTTATCTTCCAGATCCTTACCCATTAGATTTCTGGCAATTATTTTACCGGAAGGATCAAGCAGGAGATTGGAGGGTATTCCCCGGATGCCGTACATTTTAGCAGGGGCACTGTCCCAAAACTTCAGGTCTGAAACATGGGTCCAGGTCAATTGATCTTTTTCAATGGCTTTGACCCAATTTTCTTTTTTACTGTCCAAAGACACGGAGAAAATGGAAAAACCCTTGGCTTTGTATTTGTTGTAGGCGATAACCAGATTGGGGTTTTCCCGTCTGCAAGGACCGCACCAGGATGCCCAAAAGTCGAGTAGGAGGTAGTTTCCAAAATGCTCGGAAAGCTTAATGGATTGCCCGTCCGGATTTTCTGAGGTGAAATCCAGCGCCTGATTGCCCACTTCCACTTTCTTTTTGATAGCAGCAATTTCTTTCAGCTGTTTTACATACGTCAATTCATTCAGCGATGGATCCAGCAAAGCCAGATTGGACTCAATTTCCGAACCTGACAACATTGGGGCATTTTCACGGTAAAGTAAGTAAGCCACCACTGTAGAAGTCGGGTTTGCTTTAATCAAGGAGTCGATTTTATAATTTTCGTTGTTGTGATATTTGACAAAAAGGTCATTGGCTTTAGAGCCTGTAATCTCGGCTGATTCATCGTTTGCAGTATCTATTTTCACTTCAATCTGGCTGTTTTCGATGAAAATGAAATAGGGACTAAACGTCTCCTTGGGGTTTGTGGTGAGTCCGAACAAATCGGGATGCTGCACACTGCCTTTAAAATGGAAAGTCCCTTTTATAATTTTCGCGGAGTCGATGTTGAAAAACATTTTATTGCGAAAAGCTTTCAGATACATCGTGCCTGAAGGTTTATTTATTTTACCCTTGATTTCGAAGGTGGAAGGTGGGGTAAAGGAAAACAGGGTGAAAGTGACCAGGGTCAGTAAAAGAAATTTATAAGTTGGTTTCATAGGGCATTTTTATTTTTTGCAAATATACACTTTTATCTCCTGTGAAGCCCACATTCCTTATGCTCCGGATCTTCCCACCACCAACGGCCTGAACGGATGTCCTCGCCTGGCTGGACTGCTCTTGTGCAAGGCTGGCAACCGATACTTGGAAAGCCTTGTTTGTGCAACTTATTGAAAGGTACATTATGCTCCTTAATATAGGCCCAAACTTCATCTTCTGTAAAATTAATCAGCGGATTGAGCTTGATCAGCTGGTTGGCTTCGTCCCATTCCACCAATTGAACATCCTGTCTAGTCACAGACTGCTCCCTTCTTAAGCCGCAAATCCAAACATCCAGACCTTTGAATGCTCTTTTAAGAGGTTCCATCTTGCGAACGCGGCAACAAGCCTTACGTTGCTCTATTCCATTGTAAAAAAGGTTGATGCCTTCCGTTTTTACCAGTTTTTCCATTGCCTGATAATCCGGGAAAAATACGTCCAGCTTAATGCCGTAAAGAAGGTTGGTCTTTTCAATCAAACTATAGGTTTCGGGGAAAAGTCGACCGGTATCGAGTGTAAATATTTTAGCGGTCTTGTCAATTTTCACAATCAGATCGGTCAGAACCTGATCTTCGATACTTAGACTGGAGGAAAGTGCTATTTTTCCAGCATATTCGGCCAGAAAATAGCGAAGAACCTCTTCGGGAGAGGTTCTTTCGAATTGTTGATTGAGTTGGTCTATTTTATCTTTCATAGTTTTCTTTCAAATAGCAAATGTTTCATCTTCCAAATCGTGAACGATCATGCCGGCACCAACCGTTTCAAAGGTATTTTCATCAATGAGAATTAAACTCCCTGTGGTACGGTTTTCTTCGTAAGAATCGTATTTCAGAGGTTTTAATGTTTTGATGGAAATATGGGCGATATCGTTCATGTTCACCGTTTTATCATCCAGAATGTTTTCCAGCGTATTGATGTTCACTTTGAAATGAACTTCCTTGATGATGGCAAGGGTTTCATGTGTTGTGTGACGAATGATGTATTTGCCGCCTACATTTAAAGGCTTGTGGTTTAACCAGGAAACCAGCAGGGAAATATTGGTACTTACCACCGGATTTTTATCCGACGTTTTCGCAATTAGGTCGCCCCGGCTGATGTCCACATTATCTGCCAGACGCAGGGTGACAGACTGCGGTGCAAAAGCTTCGTCAAGGGATTTGTCGCCTTCATCGATGGCCACAATGTGAGACTGGGTATTGGATGGATAAATTTTTACCTCATCACCCACTTTGAAACTTCCCCCAGCAATACGACCTGCATAACCCCGGTAATCGTGAAAATTTTCACTGTGGGGGCGAATGATGTATTGCACCGGAAAACGGGCAGGCAAAAGACTTTCATCGATGCGCACAGGAAGTGTTTCCAGCAGGTGTAGCAGCGTTTCACCTTGATACCAGGGGGTATGGGTTGAAGCATCCACCACATTGTCGCCATCTTTTGCCGAAATGGGAATAAAGAATAAATTTTTCAACTTAAGAATCGCGGCAATCCCTTCAAATTCCTTTTTGATGGTCTCGTAAATTTCTTCCGAGAAATCCACTAAATCCATCTTATTGATAGCCAGTATCACATTCGGTATTTGCAGCAAGGAGGCAATGTAGGAGTGACGTTTGGTCTGCTCAATAATGCCGTGACGGGCATCGATCAGGATGATGGCCACATCGGCTGTGGAAGCGCCAGTTACCATGTTGCGGGTGTATTCAATATGCCCGGGGGTATCGGCAATGATGAACTTGCGTTTCGGCGTGGCAAAATAGCGGTAAGCCACATCAATGGTGATGCCCTGTTCGCGTTCGGCACGCAGGCCGTCCGTAAGTAAAGCCAGATTGACTTCTTCGCCGCCTCCAAGGCGTATGCTGGCTTCCTTGACCGCCTGTAGCTGGTCTTCGAAAATGGATTTGCTGTCGTAAAGCAGTCGTCCGATGAGCGTGCTTTTACCGTCGTCCACACTTCCGGCAGTCGAGAAACGGAGAAGTTCCATGTCCAGATAACCGGTTGCGGTGGTGTTATTGATTGATTCTGAGTTTTTTGCTGACATATAGTTGTATATTTTTATTTATTTAATTTAAAAGACTTCGTTCAAAAGTAACCGGCTTTCTTACGGTCTTCCATGGCTGCCTCGGAACGTTTGTCATCGGATCGGCCACCGCGTTCTGTTACTCTGGAAGAGGCAATTTCACTGATAATATCTTCGAGCGAATTGGCTTCAGAAAGCGTCAGCCCGGTACACGTAATGTCACCGATGGTGCGACAGCGTACATTCTGAACAATCACTTCTTCTGTGGGTTTGCGGGGAATGGCAGGCAAGGCGGCATACCAGACACCGTCCCGTTCAAAGGTTTCTCTTTTGTGGGTATAATACAGGGATGGAAGCGGAATGCTTTCCTGCAAAATGTATTGCCAGATGTCCATTTCAGTCCAGTTGCTGATGGGAAACACCCGAAAATGTTCGCCAAGTTGTTTTTTACCGTTGAAAATATTCCAAAGTTCGGGGCGTTGATTTTTAGGATCCCACTGACCAAATTCATCGCGGTGCGAGAAAAACCGTTCCTTGGCGCGGGCTTTTTCTTCGTCGCGTCTGCCACCACCAAGGGCAGCATCAAACTTGAATTTCTCCAGGGTATCGAGCAAGGTGACCGTTTGCAATTTATTGCGACTGGCCGTGTATCCTTTTTCCTCCGTAGACTTGCCTTCGTCGATGGATTCCTGCACCGAACCGACGATGAGACGAACGCCCAAAAGTTTGACCAATTCATCTCTGTAGGTTATGGTTTCCTCGAAATTATGACCGGTATCGATGTGTACAAATGGGAAGGGAATGGCTGCCGGATAAAAGGCTTTATAAGCCAGGTAAGCCATAACGATGGAATCTTTTCCCCCGGAAAACAGGAGCGCAGGGCGTTCAAACTGTGCGGCCACTTCACGCATAATGAAAATGGATTCAGATTCTAACTCTTTGAGATGGGTAAGTTTATAATCACTCATATAATGTAAAGGTTTAAATATTCTTAAGTGCTTGTTTAATCGCTTTCAAGGTTTTTTCCAACTGCTTGTCTGTATGCGCCGCTGAGATAAAATTACTCTCAAACTGGGAGGGAGAAAAGTAAATATGCTGATCCAGTAGCTTCCGGAAAAAAGCACCGAAGCGGACTTGATCGGTTTTACGGACATCCTTGAAATTTCGTATTTCCCCGTCGGTGAAAAAGAGCGTGAACATGGATCCGATGTGATTGATCACGATGTCTTTTCCCCGAATCAGGTCTTTTAATTCGGTGATAAAATTCAGACTTTTTACTTCCAGATCCGAATAAAAATGGGGTTGCTGAAGCAGCTGAACCGTTTCTATTCCTGCCGTCATAGCAATTGGATTTCCAGATAAAGTTCCTGCCTGATAAACCGGGCCATCCGGGGCTAAAATGCCCATAATGTCTGCTCTGCCGCCAAATGCTGCTGCGGGAAATCCGCCCCCGACTATTTTACCGAAAGCGGACAAGTCGGGTTTGATGTCAAAGCGTTTTTGGGCACCTCCCAGACTCAAACGAAATCCGGTGATAACTTCGTCGAAAATCAGCAGGGCTCCATATTTGGTGGTGATGTTGCGCAAATCTGTCAGGAATTGAATGTCCGGCACTACAACGCCCATATTTGCCGCAACGGGCTCAATGAGTACAGCTGCAATGTGGTTACCGAATTTTTCAAAAACAGTTTTGACAGCCTCGATGTCGTTGTAAGGCAAACTAAGCGTGTATTTGGTGAAATCAGCCGGAACACCGTCGGATGAGCTGGAGCTTAAATTTGCCACCCCTGAGCCTGCCGCAACCAGCAAATGGTCGGCATGTCCATGATAGCAACCGTCAAATTTCACCACAATATCTCTTTTGGTGAAACCACGGGCTACCCGAACAGCGCTCATCATGGCTTCGGTACCCGAGTTTACAAAACGGACTTTCTCCAGCGAAGGAATGGATTCCGTCACCAATTTAGCCAGCTGCGTTTCCTGAAGTGTCGGAATACCGTAACTGGTGCCCTGATCTACGGCTTTTTTGACTGCTTTCGAAACATTTTTATGATTGTGTCCCAGAATGAAAACGCCCCAGGAAAGGCAAAAGTCCGTATACCGATTGCCGTCAATGTCTGTCAGGGTGGTGCCGTTGGCTTTTCGGATAAACAGGGGTGAAGCACCCACATTTTTGAGCGCCCTGACCGGACTGTTCACTCCACCTGGAATGTATTTGGAAGCCTCCTCAAAGGCCTTTTCTGACAAAATCCTTTGCATAATAACTGATTATATAGTTTGCTCCTGCACGTTTAATAGCCGTGAGCGATTCAAAAAATGCTTTTTCTTCGTTTAGCACGCCAGCAGCTGCTGCGGCTATCAACATAGCGTATTCTCCAGAAACCTGATAGGCTACTAATGGTACATCCGGATATTTGGTGCTGACCCGTTGGATCACATCCAGATACGTTTGAGCCGGTTTGACCATAACCCAATCAGCGCCTTCTTCAATATCCGCGGTTACTTCGTCCAAACCTTGAAGCTTGGTTCTGAAATCCATCTGATAGGTTTTACGGTCGCCAAAAGAGGGGGCAGAGTCGGCTGCATCCCGGAAGGGCCCGTAAAAGGAAGAAGCATATTTGGCAGAGTAAGCCAGAATTTTTGCTGTTTGACCATTTGCCAACAGCACGTCTTTGATGGCTTTAACCTGTCCATCCATCATGGCGGAAGAAGCTACAAAATCAGCCCCTGCCTGAGCGTGAACCAGTGCCATTTGAGCCAAAAGTGGCAAGGTGCTGTCGTTGTCTACCGTTTCACCGATAAGCAGTCCGCAATGCCCGTGCGACGTGTATTCACACAAGCACACATCGGTGATAATGGTAAGTTGCGGGTAGTGCTGTTTGATGAGCCTGATAGCCCGACAAACTATGGAGTCCGACGCATAACCAGCACTACCCGTCTTGTTTTTTAATTCGTTGCCGATCACTCCGAAAAGCAAAATTTTATCAATGCCCAATGCCACTGTTTCTTCCAGATCTTTGAGCAATTCATCTGGAGAAAAGCGGGAAATACCTCTCATGGAGGAAATGGGTTGTATTTGATTTTCACCTTCCACCACAAAATAGGGATAGATAAAATCTTTAACAGAAAGGCTTACATCTGCATATAGATCTCTGGTAGCTACATCGGTACGGTATAGTCGGAATCGTTTCATCGTTTTTATTTTTATTTAGTTCGTGAAATTCACGCTTCAAATTGCTTATTTAATTCCAAAAAACGCTTTTCCGTTTCCTTTCCTCTGAATCGAAATTCCTTCCCTTTGGGTATAGCCCCATACAGCCTGACGAAATTGGTGACACAGGAAGGTGATGAAAAAACGATGGTGTTTATTTTGTTTAAATCCTGAGGTTTAAGCCCTTCCGGGTAAGTATTGTGATAGACAATAAGCGTCGTAACCTGCCAACCAAGTTCAGTCAATCCTTCAGGAAGTACAGGAAGACCCAGATCGGAACGCGGAATTAGCACTTTTCCGCTTAAAATGTCCTTGATGTCGATGTCTCTGATCAATCCTTCTGAAGACTCTCTGCCGGCCTGCAAATCAGGCTCAATGCCATATGTTCTCAACGCATCCGAGGTCATCTGACCAATGGATGCAATTTTAAGTTTAGCCAGCGCCCGGCTGTCTTTTTCCAGTTTTTTCAGGGCTTTAAAAAAGAAATGAACCGTGTGACGGCTGGTAAAAAAGATCCAGTCGAACTTGTTGAGTTGCTGCAACGTTTTATTCAACAGCCCATTATTTTCTATTTCATCAATTTGAATGAGTGGCTGATGAATGACAATTCCATCTTTCTGATATTGTTGAGCCTCGGTGCCTGTTACCAGAATCACCGGTTTTTCCAGTTCAGTGGCTGCATGATTTCTCAGGGAAACCACGTCACCAATCACGATTATTACAGGTGTGGGGAATTTCTCATCCGTAAGACTCAAATCCTCCAGCGTTGAAAAATACTCTTTCTGATCGGGTAAGGAAACATTGTAGGAAAGCATCACAGGCGTCTTAGGGCTTCGACCTTCTTTAATTGCTTTTGCAGCAATCTGCCTGATGTTCGAACCGGCCATGTAATACACCAGCGTATCGGTCTGCGGAATCTGTACTGCATCCGAATGGCCCGTTATAAAAGCTACTGACGAGGATATTCCCCGGTGGGTCAGAGGTATTTTCGTCAGGGAAGAAACAGCGATACCGGAAGAAACGCCAGGGATAACCTGAACTTCTACGAAATTACTTTGCAAATATTCTACTTCTTCGCCACCATGCGCAAACACCATTGGATCGCCTCCTTTGAGTCTCACTACCTGTTTTCCTGCTTGAGCAGCATTTAAAATCAATCGGTTTATATCCCTTTGCTCAAAGCTGTGTCTGTCTTTGCGTTTCCCCACATAGACACGTTCTGCTGGATAGTTGTTCAGATAGGTTTCGTCCAGAAGATCGTCGTAAAAAATAATATCGGCTTGTTTGAGGGCTTTTTCGCCACCGATGGTCAGTAAATCCGGATTGCCCGGGCCAAAACCCACTAAGGTTACCTTTCCAAACTGTTTGCGAATATCCCTGGAAGAAAAAAGGGCTTTTAAATCTTCCCGGCCTTTTCGTGCAACAATTGCCAGGTTACCCTGCAGCGTATGCGTTTCAAACGGCAAAACCTCTGCAGCAAGATCGCTTAAGCCAAGCCGGGTAAGTGCACAGGATGCCACAATTAAGGCATCGATAACACCTTTATCCACCAAAGCAATGCGCTCCTCAATAGTTCCGCGTATACTGATTATTTCAACATCGGGACGCAAAGCCAGTAGCTCCTGACGTCTGGTTGGTGAACTGGTACCTACTTTGGCACCTGTTTTTAACTGTAATAAGGTTTGGTTTTGACTGCTCACCAGCGAATCGGTCTGGTCAAAGGCTTCAAAAAGCGCCAAAACTTCCAGTTCCGGATGAATCGGGTAGGGCAGATCTTTCGCCGAATGAACGGCCAGATCGGCAGAGTTAAGTAAAATAGCCTCGTCCAACTCTCTGGTGAAAAAATCCGGTGGCGGATTGTTGAGTAATGAAATTTCCGGATGTTTATCTCCAAAAGACTCGAGCTTTATCAACTCATAATCCAGTTTGGGGAAAAGTCTGAAAACCTCTTCAACTTGCTTCAGTGCAAGGGGACTTTTACGGCTAATTACTTTTAATGTTTTAAATGTGTCGGGCATTTGCATCCAAGTAATCGGTTTTGTATTTCAATGATGCAAAGTAAGGCAGGAAGAGGGTTTTAGGAAATCCCTTTAGGAGGGTAGATGCATACCATGTTTGTGGTAGATGCAATGATAATTGTACTTTTTTAAAGAAATTTATTCCTCAATTCAAGCTACTTTTGCAGGTATAAAAAAGTTTGAAAAATGAAAGTCATAGCAATCAACGGAAGTCCTCACAAGGAAGGCAATACCTACCAGGCACTAAAAATGGTCGGTTCAAAATTAGAAGCAAACGGGATTGATTTTGAAATCATCCACGTAGGTAATACAACCATTAGTGGTTGCAAGGCTTGTGGCAAATGCCGCGTCATGCAAAATGAAAGATGCAGCATCACCACCGATCCCCTCAATGAGTGGATTCAGGTTTTAAAAGACGCCGATGGTATCATTATATCTTCACCCGTCCATTTTTCTGGCGTTGCCGGTACCATTAAAAGTTTTCTGGACAGGCTCTTTTTTGTAACCCTCTGCAACGGTGGTATGTTCCGTCACAAAGTAGGAGCAGCCGTAGTGGCCGTGCGTCGCTCAGGTGGATCCTCAACCCTTGATTGCCTGAACCATTACATAACCTATTCTGAAATGTTGATGGCTACCTCAAATTATTGGAACATCATTCACGGGACTACTCCCGGTGATGCCACACAAGACAGTGAAGGCGTGCAGATTATGGAAGAACTGGGAAATAATATGGCCTGGCAGCTGAAAATGCGCGAGATGACGAAAGATACGCTGCCTGAGCCGGAAAGGGCGCAGAAAGTAATGATGAGTTTTATACGGTGAACAACTTTACTTTCTGAACGTTAAACTTGTAAATTTAAAAAAGATGCAATACAAATTATTAGGAAATACAGGTCTCAAAGTTTCTGAACTTTGCCTGGGAACCATGACCTTTGGAGGTCGTGGAATGTGGACAGCAATTGGCACTCTTCCTCAGGACGAAGTAAATGCCCTGGTAAAATTATCTGTAGATGCCGGCATCAATTTTATCGATACGGCCAATGTTTACAGCGAAGGACTCAGTGAAATTATGACTGGTCAGGCCATACGTGATCTTGGTCTGAAACGTGATGATCTGGTGATTGCCACCAAGGTTCGCGGGGTGATGGGTACAGGTCCCAATAACACGGGTTTAAGCCGCAAACACATCCTTCAGCAAGCGGATGAAAGTCTGGCTCGCCTGAAAATGGACTACATTGACCTGTATCAGATTCACGGTTTTGATCCACAAACACCGATGGAAGAAACCCTTGAAGCTCTTGACAACCTCGTTAAAAGCGGAAAAGTCCGTTACATTGGTTGCAGCAATCTGGCTGCCTGGCAAATTATGAAAGCTTTGGGTATTTCTGCCCAACAACACCTGGCAAAATTTGTCTCGTTACAGGCCTATTACACCATTGCCGGACGTGATCTGGAACGCGAACTGGTTCCCATGTTGCTCGATCAAAAACTGGGACTGATGGTTTGGAGTCCGCTGGCAGGAGGCTTTCTGAGTGGAAAATACAGTCGGAATGCGTCTACGGAAGAAGGTCGTCGCTTAAACTTTGACTTTCCACCCATCAACAAGGACAAAGCATTTGATATCATAGACCTGATGCAGGAAATAGCTTTAAACAAAGGGGTAACCATTGCACAAATAGCATTGGCGTGGTTGCTTCATCAGCCAGTGGTTTCTTCTGTTATTATTGGTGCTAAAAAGGCTGAACAACTGATAGATAATATAAAAGCGACAGAGGTGAAATTTAGCAAGGATGAGCTGATAAAACTGGATACGGTTAGTAAACTTTCGGCAGAATATCCAGGGTGGATGATTGAAAGACAGGGGGCTGATAGGAAATAAAAAAAAATTGAGATTCCCGTTGCTGTTGAGGTGCGGGAATTTTTTTGTTCTGTTAACAAGGTTTACCATTAAAAATATGTGCTAGTACCGCATATTTGCGAATATCTTTTTGATAGGAAATGCCCAAGTATATTCTTCTAATTTTATAAAGTTCTAATATTTTACTAATTAAAAGATTCTTTATTAGATTGTTATAATGTTAATTATTAGATATATAAAAAGTGTTAGTTGCCATTTTTACTAATAAATAATCAAATTAATTAGTTAGTATACTCGAAAGCTGCAAACAATATCACAACAACATGATTAGTGATTCCGATTAAAATTACAAAATTTGAAAGAACAATGATCAAGTGCCTAACCACAATCTTCGGTAAAGACTAAGTCTTCAAAATTCATTAAATTGCTCAAATCGGATTCTGATTTCACTCTTAGTGGAAAATATTTTCCCCAAACACCTTCTTGATGGAAAATATTTTCTATTTTTGCCATCAAACTCTAATTTAATGGAAAATATTTTACCAATACATCTTCAGGAAGTTATTTTCAGTTCTCCCGAATCGAAAATATCAAAACAGCTGACCAAATTGCGGGAAGAAGGCAAAATCAAAAAGATAGCAGCTCGAATTTATACCTCAAATCTGATTGAACCGGCAGAAGATATAATAAAGAGAAATCTCTTTATTATAGTTGGGAAACTGTACCCCAATGCATTACTTAGTCATCGTTCTGCTTTTGAATTTCAACCTACAAAAACCGGTCAACTATATTTGACCTACAGCTATACAAAAAATGTGAAACTACCGGGCGTAACACTTTGTTTCCTTGAAGGAAGCAAACCAATAGAAGGTGATAATGTAATTTCAGGAGAATTACATGTATCTCAAAAAGCAAGAGCTTTTTTAGAAAATCTGCAAGCAACAAAGAAAGTTGGAGCAACTACAAAATGTTTGACATTACCAGAAATAGAAGAAAAATTAGAACAAATCATCCGAGTAAATGGCGAAGATGAGATAAACAAACTAAGAGATCTCGCAAAAGAGATAGCAGAAAAACTCGATATGGAAAAAGAGTTTGAGCAACTAAATAAAATGATAAGCGCCTTGCTTTCAACGCACACTTCAACTATTCTTTCATCTCCATTAGCTATTGCCAGAGCTTTTGGTTACCCTTACGATCCAATAAGATTGAATCTGTTTAAAACCGTTTTTCTCGAACTACAACAAAATGAATTTATAAATAGACCTGAAACAAATACAACATCTAAGTCTTTTCGGAATTTTGCATTCTTTGAAAGTTATTTTTCCAATTACATAGAAGGAACTGTATTTGAAATAAATGAAGCCAAACAAATCATTGAAACTAACAAACCGTTAGCCGCAAGAAATCAAGATAGTCACGATGTGTTGGGTACTTATCAGCTCGTTTCAAATAGGCAGGAAATGTTGGTTACTCCAAATTCACCGGATGATTTTTTGCAAATTCTATCTTATCGACACCGAATTTTACTCAGTGCTAGAGAAGATAAAAAACCTGGTCAGTTTAAAGACAAAAATAATTTTGCAGGTAGCACCTCTTTTGTTGATTTTAATTTGGTGAAAGGTACATTAATTCAGGCTTTCGATTTCTATAAAGCGTTGGAACACCCATTCTCAAAAGCAACCTTCATGATGTTTGTTTTGAGTGAAGTACATCCATTCTTAGATGGTAATGGTCGGCTTGCCAGAATCATGATGAATGCTGAACTTGTAAAAGGTGGTCAGTCAAAAATCATTATTCCTACAGTTTTCAGAGATGATTATATAGGAACGCTAAAGAAGCTCACAAAGCAAGGTGATTGCGTTCCATATATTCGGATGTTACAAAGGGCTAATGAATTCAGTACCACTATTTATGGTGATAACATCAATGAAATGCAAGATTTTCTAACACAATGTAATGCCTTTCTGGAACCTACTGATGGGCGGCTTAAAATTATATCGAGGTAAATCAATTTTAGCATATCGGTGTATTTGCCGATAGGATGCATATATTGGTATTTATACCAATAATCGAATATTACTGTTTTTCAAAATTCACGGATAAAATTATGAATTTATTTCAGTAAAAAATGGCAATTCAATAATGTGCGTTTGAACAAACCATCATCTTCTTTCCAAACTTCCCAACCTCTTCCTCAATAATCCCCTCAGCCACAACCACCTCTTTCATCCTCGCATCCATATTCTGATGCACCCTTTTCTTAATATCTTCCAAATTGTAAAGCGTCACATTGGGCAGCAATCCAATCCGTTCATCCACATCCCTGGGGAAAGCCAGATCAAGTATCAGTAGCTTTTTACCCTCCGCAATATGCTCCGGTTTCACAATCAGATGCGGGGCAGAAGTAGCCGTAATCAACACATCCGTAAAATCAATAAACTCCTTCATGTTGTCTAGCCGAAACGCCTTACAATCACATCTCAAAGCCAGTTCAGCCGCATTTTCGAAATTTCTGTTTCCCAGGAAAATAGAATATGCACCTTTGGCATGGAGAAATTTAATAACATCCTCGTTTAGTTTATTAACCCCGATCAAAGTAATTAGAGCGTTATTCAACGGAATTCCTTCCTGAATAAGACATTCAATCACAGCCTGACTGTGGGAAATAGCTCCTTGTGAAATGGCCGATTCGGTGCGAACTCTTTTACCAACAGAAAGCGCCGTCTGAAACAATTTATGCAGGCTGGAAGGCAAAGCGAATTTCCGGCTGGCCTCCTGATAGGCTATTTTAACCTGACCCTGAATGGCACCTTCGCCCACCAGAGATGATTCAAGTCCTGAAACCACTCTGAAAAGATGATCCATCACCTCAAAGGGCACTTCACCTTCGCCCCAGTAAAGCTCAATACGGTCGCAGGTTTGCAAGAGTACGTGAGGGGTATCAAAAGGCAGACTTAGGTTCTTAAAAAAAACTTCACGTTCTGCCAGTGTGCTGGTTCGTTGGCTATTGGAGGTGTATTGTACCATTTTCTATTAATTCTTTTATTTGGTCGCGAATGCCAACCGATTGAAACGCATTCTGAGCATTGGAGCCTACAGAAATGGTTACATTTCCCACCTTGTGAATGGCGGGTGAAACAAAATCGCATTGCAAAGGGTCGTCGCACACACTGGTCAGAATACCCAATGCTTCCGCATCGTCTTTAATTTGCTTGTTCAGTGCGTGATTTTCCGTGCAGACATACACCAGAAAAAAGCCTTTTAAATCGCCCGGTTCGTATTTTTTTTCGATAAACTGATAGGGGAGCTTTTTAATTTCCGGCGTAAATTCAGGAGCAAGCACCGTCACCTGACTGACAAACCGATGCATGATGGTTGCTTTGTGCGTAGCCACTTTCCCGCCACCAATAAGCAAAATTTTCTTATTGGTGACGTTGATGGAAATGGGTAGAAACAGCAAGTCTTCTCTATTCATAGAGTTAGGCTTTTTTAATAAGTACCACCCAATATTCGTCTTTCTGAACAGCAGAAACCACTTCATGGCCTTCGTTTCGGACAGATCCGGGTACATTCTGAATGGGTTGCCCGTCGTCGAGCCAGATTTCGAGTAAATCGCCGGATTTCAAGGTGGACAATTCAATTTTCGTCTTGACAAAATTCATGGGACAAGCTACGCCTCTGAAATCTTTGATACGGATGGTTTCGGCCGTTTCAGTAGCAGCCGCCACAGGAGCCGCCGAAGTATCAGATGCATCATTTGCATCATTTGCATCATTTGTTTCAGAAGTCTCAGCAGCCACCGTTTCCAAACCCGCAGGCTTTTTAAACTGCAAGGAATCATCCATTCCTTCATAAAGCTTTATCACCGCTTCGGCCAAATTGAAAATATCCGTTTTAAGTATTGAAAAATCATATCCTGGCTGCAAACGAACAACATTGACCACATCCGTAAATGCCACATCAATCAAACCTTCATCAATAAACTTCTCGATGAAAAAATCAAAAGTTTCAGCCGTAGTTTTAGGTTCCAATCCCTTAGTAACGAGCAACATTCTGGAAGAAGCAAAAACAACGTCAAACAGAATGCGGTTAATTTGCTTGGAATCTGTCTCAACTTCAAGCAATTGAGTGGCTTTTTTAATAAAATTCAGATCCACATCAATCATATCAAACAAACCGGCCGAACACTCAGCAGGGCCCTTGTTTGCAACCGAAAAGAGTTCTTCACTGCCCCAGTCGTAGTAATAGTTTTTATCGTCGCTAAAAGTCGGCACTGCTTTATAGGTTGAAATCAGTGACTTAATTTCCTCTTTTCCAACAGCATCCACATAACTTTTAAACGAAGTATATTCATCCTTGACCTTTAAATAACCAGCCAGAATTTCTTTGGTGAATTGAGGCAAATCCTTGGCACTTACTGTACCCAACGTTTCGCTGAGTTCTGGATTCAATCCTTTGGCCGCACCCGCATAGACGCTGTAAGCCGGATACATCCGCTCGTTTCTGCCTACACGACCCGAAAAACCAATGTCGGACCAAATCTGCTGAGCGCAGGAATTGGGACATCCCGAAATATTGATTTGCAAATCGTTGACTTCGTCCAGGTTGAGCGCACTGTTTTCCAACTTTCTGCGCAATGCCGAAGCAGCTCCTTTGGATAAACAAATACCCAGGCGGCACGTGTCGGCACCTGTACAGGAAATGACGTTATTGATGACCAATGGAAGGTCAGTCCGAATCTGCAAATCAACCAAAATCTGATAAACATTTCCCAGAAAATTTTCCGGAATGTTTCGAAGCTGAAGTTGCTGACGCGGGGTAAACCGCAGCACGTCGTTTCCAAAACCATCGGCAAATTCGGCCAGTTTCAGCAGGGTTTCAGGATCGGTATTTCCATTGACAAAAGGAATCAGAATGGAAAATAAACCCGTTTGCTTTTGAGCAGTAGCGTACCGCTTTTTCCAAAGTTTAAATTCGTTTGAACTATTTTCAATTAAATCATAATCAGGTTTTTTATATACAAAGTCTAAACTATTGGTTGAATAGGATAAAGACTCTTTTGCTTTGATTTCGTTGTAATAATTGAAGAACAATTCTTTCGTTTTTTCGGCACCTTCCTTGTAAAAAATGTAACGGATTCTAGCCTTGTGTTTGTTTTTCCGGTTGCCGTGATTGTTGAAAAAACGTTTGGCTGCTACCGCAATATTAAACAATTCTTCTTCGGGGGCGAAGTCGAAAATTTCCCAGCCAAGGGTTGGGTTTGAGGCAACCGAACCGCCCAAATACACTTTAAAACCACGTTTGCCGTCCTTGATTTTCGCGATGAAGCCAAGGTCATTTATTACCGCAAAATCTGCGTTTTCTTCGTTCGTTGAAAAGGCGATTTTAAGCTTACGTGGCAATGTAAACGAATCAGGTTGAGCAATCAGGTAAGTTGTCAGATCAACAGCATTTGGCAGCACGTCAAAAACTTCCTCGGTACTGATTCCACTGTGAATATCCACCAGAATGTTGCGCACCGTATTTCCACCGCCACCTTTGGACGATAAGCCCGCCGCTTGCAACTCAGGTAAAATAGTTTTTGCCTGATCTATTAGAATCTGATGAATCTGGATTTCCTGACGTGTGGTGATGTGTAGGTGAGACGTTTGGTGTTCCTGTGCAGTCAAAGCAACTTGCTTTAGCTGCTGAGGACTGATGAAACCTCCGGTACATCGGATACGCACCATGTACATGCCATCCTTGCGCTGTTCGTAAATGCCCATTGGAACACGGCTGCCTTTAAATTTAACAGGTTCTGTTTTTCCTTGATGAAAATCATCGATCAAAGTGCCGAACCAGGCAATCTCTTCTGTCAGTGAGTCGGGTATTTTATACATAATAGTTCGTTTTAGCTGAATGCACCCTCCAAATATTTTCGGGTCAATTCTTGTTTAGGGTTATTAAAAACTTCTTCGGCAGGACCAGATTCGATCACTTCGCCCAGGTACATGAAAATAACGTGGTCTGCAATGCGTAAAGCCTGTCGCAGCGTATGTGTCACCAAAATAATGGCATATTCTTTTTTCAATTCAACAAAAAGTTCCTCAATGTGCTTGCTGGAAATAGGGTCAAGGGCTGAGGTGGCTTCATCTGCCAGAATAAATTCAGGCTCAACGGCCAAGCCTCTGGCCAGACACAAGCGTTGCTGCTGTCCAATGGAAAGTTTACTGGCAGGAGTATTCAGACGATTTTTAACCTCTTCCCACAAACCGACGGCTTTCAATTGCTCTTCCACAATGATATTCAGCTTCTTTCTGTTGTGAATGCCGTGAATTTTACAGCCAAAAGCAATGTTGTCGTAAATGGACATTGGCAGTGGGCATGGTCGTTGAGAGAGCAATCCCATTTTTTTACGGACATTGGTGATTTCGGTTTGTTTGTCGTAAATATCCACCCCATCAATCAGGATTTTGCCATCCAGTTTTACACCTTCCGTGTCGTCAATCAAACGGTTGAACGTTTTGAGTAAGGTGGATTTTCCGCAGCCTGAAGGCCCTATTATGCAGGTAATCTTTTTATCCGGAATCTCAATATTGACATTTTTAAGAATGTGATTCTTTTGAATATACACATTCAGGTTAGTCACCTTCAGATTGGAATTTCTGAATTTGTAAACGGTTTTTTTAGAACTAAAATCATTATTCACACCAGTATTTTTTCTGTTTGAGAAAAAACCATGATAAATTGGATGACTGCTGTGATCCAAAGGTTGTGCCGTATTTCCGAATAGTTGAGTCGTCATTATATTTTATTCTTTGAAAAATGGTTGGTAATAAATCGTCCTGCTAAACTGATAACAAGTACTATAAGTGTCAAAATAAGTGCAGAAGCATACGCCCTGTCCTGAACATCCGCCGAAGGGCTGCTCAACTGGAAAAAAACAGATAAAGGCAACGTCGCAGCAGGCTGGCTAAGTGACGTTGGAATACTATCTGTAAATCCGGCTGTAAACATCACACCGGCTGCATCTCCAATGGCTCGACCTACAGAAAGTAGCGTAGCAGTAGCAATACCGGGCGCAATTTGACGGAGCACCACCTTAATGGTTTCCAGTTTGGTGGCACCCAGTGCATAGGTTGCATCCAGCAGATCCTTGGGCAATTGCCTGGCAACTTCATCCATCGACCGTATAAAAATGGGTATGATCAGCAAGGTTATTACTAGAATACCACCGCCCAGGGACGTTCGCATGCCCAGATAAATCATGATGGTGAAAGCAAAAGCCCCATAAACGATGGAAGGAATGCCAAACATGACATCAAAAGCCAATCTGGCAATGTAGGCCAGTTTTGATTTTTTGGATAGATACACATTCAGGTAAAATACCACGGGAATACTCACCAAAAGGCCTAAAATAGTTGATCCAAGTACAATGTAGAGCGATCCCATGATGGCATTCAGCACACCGCCTCCGCCACCATTGAAATATCCACCCTCAGGCACTTTACTGATCATTTCCCAGTTCAAGGCAGGCCATCCCCTTTGTATAATGGTATACAAAATGTTGCCGACGAATGCAAAAACCAGAAAGGTGGATAAAAGCATCAGCGCTTTAGCAACTTTTTCTTCGATGAATTTAAGTTTCATAGTTTCTTATCTGAATTTCTTTTCAATGCGATACAAAATAATTCTGGAGGAGGCGTTAAACATTACCACCACTATAAAAAGCAAAAAAGCAGCCAACATCAGTGCCGAATCATACAAAGGCACCGAAAGCATTTCACCGTAATTATTGGCAATCAGAGCGGGCAGTGGGTAACAGGAATCCAACAAGGAATGAGGCAGCTGAGGAATGTTTCCACAAACCATCAACACCGCTATTGTTTCACCAAAAGCTCGGGAAACTGCCAAAATGATGGCTGCAAAAATTCCTGGAAAAGTCTTACGCAAAATGATTAGTTTACTGGTTTGCCATTTAGTAGCACCCAATGATAGTGCTGCATCCCTGTATTCTCTGGGTACTGCCGAAAATATCTCAATAAATAGACTGATGAGCAAGGGTAAAATCATCACTCCCAGCACTATGCCACCTGCCAGGGTGGTGTACCCGGTAGAATATTCTACAAAATGAGGAGCCAGTTTCTCCGAAATCCAGGGGACAATAAGCAGTATACCCCAAACCCCATAAACCACAGAAGGCAGACCAGCCAAAATATCAAGTGCAGGAAATACCCATTTCTTTAAAGAAGGTTTGGAGTGTTCCGTTAAAAAAAGCGCCGTAAAAAGTGCTACTGGTAAAGCAAAAATCAAAGCTAAAACAGTGACCCAAAGTGTTCCTGCAATAAAAGGCAAAAAACCAAAATCACCTTTTCCGGGTTTCCATTCGGACGTTGAAATCAGACTCCAAAAGCTTTTTTGTTCGAAAATTGGAACGGACTTCAGGTATAAGCCCAATCCTATTAATACAACTAGTAGAACCGATGATACCGTCAGAGTAAACATCAGCCCACCGGCTATTTTATTTTTAAAAATTCTATTTTTTGTTAGATTGGATATCATTTTAAAAAGACTTATTTCAATTTGGCAATGCCGGCATTTAATTTGTTGTTGGACAGACGGATAAATCCGTTGGGCACATTGTATTTTTGCCCTTCGGACAGAATAAATTTCAAAAAGGCTTTAACTACAGGCTTTGTAGGTTTGCCATTGGAAACCAGATAAAGGTCACGTGCAGGAGGAGAGGGGTAAAGACCTTTAGCAATGGCTGTAATTAGTTGAGAGGATGTACCGTAGAACCGTTCAGTCGGATCAATTCGTCCATTGTTATTCACATCAATGGGTAGTACCAAAATGCCTGCATTGGGTCTTTTAGTCTTGAAGTCATAGGCATAAGAAATGTTGTTGTAACCAATTCCCAACGCATCTTTTTGAATGGCTGAAGCCAGACCTGGATCCCCAAAAACAGCTGTACCCTTCAGATCTTCCTGTTTTTTACCAAAATACTGAGCCCAGGTATCCGCTGCACCACATGCATCCGATCGGGTATACACATGAATAGGTATCGCACTGCTGGTACCAAGGACATTGCCCCAGGTCTTGTTTTCACCGGAAATAAAAATCTTGTTTGCAGCACTTTGTGTTAAACCTTTAGCCAATAATTCTTTAATTTTTGGGTTTTTTGCATTGATGGTAGGCACAACAGCATCCTTAGCTACAGCTACAGCCCAGGCACCTTTTTTGAATTCTTCCGGGTGAATTTCTCTGGAAACCATGCCCAGATCTACTACATTAGACAATGCATCCGTAATGCCTTTGCCAGCCCCTCCGGCAGAAATATCAATTTTAACCTGTGGATGAATTTTCTTAAATTCCTCTGCCCATTTTACAGCTAATGGATACAAGGCAAATGCTCCTGATACTGTTATTTCACCTTTCAATTCCTTTTTAGGAGCTTGAGCCTGAAGAGGCAGTCCAAAAATGTAACTTACTAAAGCTACTGTCAATACTCGTTTTTTCATTTTTATTTTATTTTTGAAACAAACAATTCCAGTACTGCAAAATTGGACAAAACGATCCTTTTGGGACATACCACTCAAAGGGCATTTATATACCATCATCGTGGTATAGTCTCTCAAGTTGTGAGATTTTTATTTACCTTTATTGCTTACAAATTTTTACCCACTTCTATGAAAAAAATAATTCTATTTTCAACTTTAATCCTTTTAGGAACAACCACTTTCGCCCAAAATTTAAACAATGGCAAAGTCATTGAGGTGCCAAAAGGAGGTTTCTACGATGATGTTGTACTCAAAGATGTACATCAAGTAAACGATTCCCTGGATGCCCCCAAACCCAAAATGAAATTCATTATGGATATGACGGGGATGAAACTTCCAAATAAAATTAATCTTTACACCAGTCAATGGGCGAATCCAGCACTTTCGCAAGGCAATGCAGGCACTTGCTGGGATTTTAGCACTACATCCCTCTATGAGTCAGAGATCTTTCGACAAAGCGGCAGGAAAGTGAAGCTTTCCGAAATTTACCTAACCTATTGGGAATACGTTGAAAAAGCCCGTCGTTTTGTTCAGGAACACGGTAATTCCGAGTTTGGTGAAGGTTCTGAAGGCAATGCCCTTGCCAGATTGGCCAACATTTACGGCCTGATGCCAGAGTCAGCATACACCGGATTAATAAAAGGCCGTAAATACCACTCTCACAGCTCTATGTTTGACGAAATGGACAGTTATCTTAAATCCGTTAAAAGAGACAACGCCTGGAACGAAACTGAGGTATTGGCAACCATCAAATCCATTCTGAATCACAGTCTTGGTGAGCCTCCTGTGAAATTTACCGTGGATGGTAAGGATTACGCTCCCATGACCTATATGAAAAATTTCCTGAAGCTCAACCCCAACGATTTTGTGGAAATACTTTCCTACAAACAAAAGCCCTATTGGCAAAAAGTGGAATACGAAGTAACAGACAACTGGTGGCACAGTACCGATTATTACAACATTCCGCTGGATGATTTTATGAAAGCGGTGAAACAAGCCATACGAAGCGGTTATACGATGAGTATTGGCGGCGATGTTTCCGAAGCCGGCTTGTCGCGCGATATGCAATGCGCCATCATTCCTGACTTCGACATACCTTCCGCCTACATCAACGAGGATGCCAGACAGTTTCGCTTTTCCAACCAGACCACCACGGACGACCACGGCATGCATCTGATCGGCTATGTAGAAAACTACAACGGCGACGGAAAGGATTGGTTTCTAATCAAAGATTCCAGCGCAGGATCCAGAAGCAACGACAAGAATTCTTCCGAGTTTGGTTACTACTTTTTCAGTGAAGATTTTTTCAAATTAAAAATGATGGGATTTACCGTTCACAGGGATGCAGTGAATGAACTGCTTAAAAAATTCAATTAAGTATGTAATAAGGACTTACTTAAAGATACGAATATAGGCTGCTTAACCGATTAGGCAGCCTATATTTATTTGTCTTTACCAGTAAATTCGATGTATATTGTTTTATAAATAATGAATTGTATTCTTAAAATTGTTTGTTAAATTAAGTTTTAATTAAGGTAATATAAGATTTAATTATGATTTGGTTTCGTTTTATGTGTTATATTTGTATCATCACAAACCTAATAAATTCATCTTTTTATGGATACCATGCAGTTAGGCATTACCCCATTTTTTGAGAATCAATGTCGTTGCCAGGCCTCCACCAAAGCAACGACGGGTAATTACGATTTAAAAACTGTATCAAATTTATGTTATCGTATTGGTAAAGTTGATGGTGTCAGAGTTGAATTAGGAAGTTGCAACCCTTACAGCGAAGGTTACAAACCATCCATTGCCCTGAATTCTAAAAATAGCATTGTAGAGGTTCACGAATCGAACGATCTTTCTTCACACTCCTTACATTATAAGGTAGGAGAAGTAAAAGAATCATCCATTGAATGGGGGTTTGATGTCAACTATGGAAATGGGTTGCAACCAAAAATTTCAATAAACGATAATGGCGACGTTGTAGAAGTACATAAATCTATAGATGACGATGAACTTTATAGCGTTGTTGGTAAAATTGACCTCAAAAGAAAAATCATTTTATGGGGCATTCCTAAGAAATATGGTATTGGAGTAACACCCACCGTGAGCACCAATGATAATGGTCTGGTGGTTGAAGCGCACAAATCATCCTTATACTCAAAATTATATTATCACGTCGGGCAGATAATCGGTCAGGAAATAGTATGGGGCCCAGTTCATAAATATCAGGATGGCTTTAAACCCGATATTTGCATCACCAACGATCGGAAAGTGGTTGAGATGCACGAATCAGAGGGTGTTTCCGGGATATGGCGAATTACAGGTTATGTAAATAAAAAAAACGTCATTTTACTGTGCTCCACTGTCTATGATTCAGAATCGAATCTTCGGATGGAAATGTCTTCCAATAAAGATGTTGCAGTTTATGTGCATGAAGGAAATGTACATAAATTAAAGAAAACCGGGAAATGTATTTTCAGGAATTTCTTTGAACTGCTGTATTAATTCCAAACTTCAGGCGACAGCTTACCGACTATCTTCCACTATATTTTTCATGAACAAATTTATCTGACATTCGTTATCAGTTTTTCCATATATTGGTTAATTTAGCAGATGGAAAAACACTCAATGGATTTTAATAAATGAGCCACCATGAAAAGAACGCTTTTAAGTATTACACTCTCCTTATTTATTGTATCTGCATCTGCACAAAAGTATGAACAACTGGCACAAACGCCACCAATGGGATGGAACAGCTGGAACAAATATGCCTGTGATGTCAGTGAAAGTCTCATTTCAGGAATGGCTGATGCCATGGTGAGCAGCGGAATGAAGGATGCCGGCTACGAATATATTGTGATAGATGATTGCTGGCAGGTTTCCCGGGATAAAAATGGCGAAATTGTTGTTGACAAAGATCGCTTTCCCAACGGCATCAAATCTCTGGTCGATTACGTTCATTCCAAAGGTTTGAAGTTCGGTATCTATTCCTGTGCCGGTACACTCACCTGTCAGGGACGTCCTGGAGGTCGCGGCCATGAATATCAGGATGCCCGCACCTATGCAAGCTGGGGGGTTGATTTTTTGAAATACGATTGGTGCAACTCCAGTACCCAAAATGCAAAAGCTTCCTATTCAACCATGCGTGATGCTCTGTTTACCGCTGGCAGACCCATTGTTTTCAGTCTATGTGAATGGGGGCAAAGCAGCCCTTGGGATTGGGCATCAAGCGTTGGCCATCTTTGGCGGACTACGGGTGATATCAGCGATTCGTGGAACAGTATGATTGATATCTTTGAACAACAAAAAAATCTGGCCAGATTTGCCGGCCCCGGTCATTGGAACGATCCCGATATGTTGGAAGTAGGGAATGGGGGCATGACAACAGAAGAATACAAAACTCATTTTTCACTTTGGTGCATGCTGGCAGCTCCATTGATGGCAGGAAATGATCTTCAGAACATGACTCCTGAAACGAAAAGCATCTTATTAAATAAGGAAATCATTGCACTTGATCAGGATCCATTGGGAAAACAGGCAACCTGCTACAGAAGTACCAGTGATTATCAGATTTGGACCAAAGAGCTTTCCAATAATGAAATAGCAGTTTGCCTGCTCAATAAAAGTGATGAAAAAAAGACGGTACTGGTAGATTTTGACCTTTTATCAAAGGCCATTTTCAACTTTACGGTCAGGGCCCCATGGGATCATACGGTGAGGGACCTTTGGGATCATAAAGAAATAAGAATAAAAGGTACTTCCATGTATGTTGAACTTTTACCACATGCCGCGAAGGTTTATCGTTTTATAAATAAATGATGAAAAATCCATTTCTCACATTGATTCTTTTGTCTGTGTCCATGGTTACTTTTGGACAAAAATCTTTTTCTGAAAGACTTTCAGATGCAGCTATTGAATTGTCAAAACACAAAGTTGAATACGACCCAAGCTATCGAGTTATTGACTATCCAAACGGAGATATACCTGAGAATAGAGGGATGGATGCTGACGTAATTGTTAGAGCATACAGAGCTGTAGGCATAGACTTGCAAAAGGAAGTTTACGAGGATATGAAAATGAACTTTAAAAAATATCCCAAACAAAGAGGCCAAAAAAAACCGGATGCCAATATCGATCACAGACGGGTTACCAATTTAATAGTTTTTTTGTCCAGGCGTGCTAAAATTGGACCAATTACCGAAAATGCCCGTGACTATATTCCCGGTGACCTCGTTTGTTGGGAAATTAAAAAAGAAGTTTTCCATATCGGCATTGTCGTTGATGTTAAACAGCCGGATTCAGACCGGTATATGGTTGTTCACAACATTGGAAACGGCCAGGTAGTTACTGACTGTTTGTTTGCTTTTAAAATAATCGGACATTATCAATACGAAAAACAAAAATGAAAAAGCCTATAAAAACAGGTCTTCTGTCTTTTGGAATGTCTGGAAAAGTTTTCCATTCGCCGTTTCTGGATACACACGAAAACTTTGAATTGACAGCAATAGTGGAAAGGTCTGAAAAAAAAGCCAGCCAATTCTATCCTAACCTAAAAAGTTACGATACCATTTATGAAATTTTGGCTGATCCGACTATTGAATTGATCGTAGTAAACACACCAAACGCCACCCATTTCGATTTTACACTGCAAGCTTTGCAAGCCGGCAAACACGTTTTGCTAGAAAAACCAGTCACCACAACATCTGCACAGGCAAAACGTCTTTATGAGGAAGCTACAAAGCATAATCGCTGCCTGTTACCATACCAGAACCGTCGTTTTGACAGTGATTTTCTATCGGTCAAAAAAATAATAGATTCCGGGAAATTAGGTCGTTTAGCCGAAGTTCATTTTCGTTACGATCGTTTTCGAGATACCATCGGCCCAAAAGTGGCCAAAGAAGTACCTGGTCCTGGCAGTGGTTTAATGTGGGATTTAGGTCCTCATTTATTGGATCAGGCTATTTCCGTTTTTGGAAAACCGTTGAAATGGACAAAAACGTTGGGACATTTTCGAAAGAATACTCAAGTGGATGATTATGTAAATTTTCACCTGGAGTATGCCGATGAATTGCAGGTTTTTCTGACCACGAGTATGTTGGTCGCAGATGCACAGGCAGCTTTCGTTGTCCATGGCACTAAAGGCTCTTTTATTAAGCAACGAGCAGATGTTCAGGAAAAACAATTGATCGATGGCATAAGCCCTGAAAATAGTTCCTTTGGTATGGAAGCGTCTGGCAAAGAAGGCATTCTTACAACGGTTTCTCCCGATGGATCTTTTTTTCAGGAAAGAGTCGTCTCGGAAAAGTCATCCTACCTGAATCTTTTCGACAGTATTTATAAAACAATCAGAGAAGGGAAAGCTTACCCAATAACCGAAGAACAAATTATCAGCCAATTGGAAATACTTGAAGAAGAATACTAAACTTCAGCCAAAAATGAATAGAACAATCCTGACTTTAACCCTTTTACTTGTTTTCACCCTGAATGGTTTTGCCCAATACAACAAAGCAGTTCGAATCGAACCCATCTTAAAAACAGACACCACATCTATTGGGCAGAAAATTGTATTTCCTGACACTGGCAATGAAGAAGTGACCATGCTAAAAGTGATCATTCCTCCAGGCGCATCCACAGGTTGGCACAAACACGATTATCCCGTTTTTGCATATGTTTTAAAAGGAACACTGAGTGTCGATCCGGAAAAGGGCAAAACTAAAACTTTTTCGGAAAATGCCTGTTTCGCTGAAGTGATTAATACTTACCACAACGGTTCCAACAAAGGAAAAGAAGAGGTGGTGCTGATTGCCATTTATTTGGGAATAAAGGGGAAGGCGCTATCTGTGAAAAAAGAGAAAGATAAATGATGTTGTTGCAAAAAAATCTGCCTAAAAAAGCACTTGCAACTCAAATTACAAGTGCTTTTTTAGTTTTATCAATTATTCAACAATCTGTACTGGATAGTTTGGTTTGCTTAAAACCCAGGTTGAATTTTCAGTTGAATTTTCAGCTTGCCACGCATTCAGGCAATCTACCAGAGCAGCATGTTTGTTATACTTGCTAATACCAATATGCAAACCCTTAATGCCCTTTGATGCCAAACCCTGACCTTCGGAAAAAGAATTTGTCAGACTGTCAGTATCCATTGTTAAACTATCAACTATTAAAGCGCCAATTCCTTTTTGAAAAATACTTGCACTGTTTGTGGCACAGTTCTTAAGGTAGTAGCAATACTTTACAGTGCCTCCAAAGTCTCGACCCACTACACCACCAATGTAATTTCCTTCATTTTTTGAAAGTGTTGTGATTGTTCCGGCGTTATAGCTGTTTATTATTGTTCCAGAATTAGAGCCTACAATTCCACCAATGGATGAACCAAAACTTTCACCCAATAAATTAAAACCTTCTAAATTGCCTGAATTACAGCAATTTACAACCATAAAATACAAACTTATTAAAAATTCAATAGAATCAGGCCTATGGTGTAATTAAATACTAAAAAAATATCACCGCTTTTGCAACATTGTTCCAAAAGCGGTGATATTTTTTAATAGTTTGTTTCCAGACTGGAAACAGATTTTCTGACTGTCTACTTTAGAGTTGTACTACTAAGTATTTTGATACACTCCAAAAGTTTGTAGGATTGGTGATTTCAATCGTAATATTCTTGTTGGCACCCGTTACCAGTTTATAACTGTTTTGTGGATGTGTAGAGATAATTTTAATATTTTTATTATTGGTAGGAATAGAAGAAATATTTCTTAAGTCTACTTGTGTAAAAATATTTTTATCAAACTCTTTATTCATGACTTTTTTAGATTGAAAGAGACCACCATCTGTAATCACTTTTGCTTGTTTAAGTTTTTTTGACGAAGCAATACAGTACCATACGGTATTTAAGTTGGCATCCTGGTCAGAAATGGTGGATTTTTGTTGTTCCATCACACTTTGTTGTTCAACAATATTTTTACCCTGAACATCCACCGTAGTGTTTAATTCGGTGATTTTAATATTTTTCTGATCAAGTTCTGTTTGTAATGTTTGGATTTGAACTGTTTTTTCATCCATTTGCGTTTGCAGGCGTTTGATGGTTGCAGTTAGTTGGTTGTTTGCTTTTCCTTTTTTATTAGCCAGCTTCTGAAGTTCCGCAATTTTAGCTTTGTTTTTTTCGATGCCGTCTTTAATTGCTGTCATTTGAGCAGCTATCTGTGCTCTTTTGTTTGTTTTGGAACCTTCTACACCTTTAAGGTTAACCTTCATTTGACTCTCATTTTGACTAATTTCGGCAAAACCAGTTTCAATATCGTTCAAAAGTACAAGGGTTTGGTTGTAGCTGGAATCCAGAGCTTGTTTTTCCAGTACCAAAGAATCACGTTGAGCAACTGCAGATTTGTATTTTCCTGAATTCTCAACACACGAAGTCGTCATAAATGCGAGTGCTGCAATAAGTGCAAAAAATTTGATTGATTTCATTTTTAAAAGTTTAAATGATTTTGAAACGTGTTAAGAATTACATTAAATAGATTAATTATTTACAACATTCCCCTTGGCATCAATGTGAATATTTTTTGATTCTCCGGTCGTTGGATTTTTAAAGGTTACAACATAATAAACGATATCTCCGTTTGCTTCTTTAGCAACATAGGCTTTTTCGAGCGTGTCCCAACCTTGAGTTTTAAAACTGGCACCAAGATCTTTTACTGGTTGAGGTAAATCGGCCGATTTCATTTCTGTTTTAACGAGTTCAGCCTTAGTTGTTGTGGTGGTTACAGTTGTTTTAGTTGTATCTTTTGCAACTTTTACTTCTGTTTTAACAGTATCAGCTTTTAATACCGTTTTAACAGGTTCAACTTTAGTAGTGGTGGTAACCGATGTTTTAGTTGTATCTTTTGCAACTTTAACAACTTCTTGAGCGAAAACAGAAACACCAGTCATCATAAGGAAACTGAATGCAAAAACCATTACTTTTTTCATATTATTTAGTTTTAGTGAGTACGACTAATAATGTGACAAAGTACAGTTACTTTAAGGGTTTAAATGTTACATAAATTTGACTAAAAATTATATAATTCACACTTTTTTATTCTCAACAACATAGAATCTAAAAAGTTAGAGGACTGAAAAAATTAAGCTGCTGAAAAAGCTATTTTTAGTTCTTCACCAATTTCCCTGCCAATCCATTTGCCTTTACTAAATATATTCCTTTTTGTAAAGAGTTAATATTGATAAAACTCGTTCCGGAAATGGTTTGTGTATGCACTAAACTTCCGCTTAAATCATAAATGGAAACGGAAGACCTTTTTTCTTCACCTCGAATAGAGAATCTATCGGTGGCTGGATTAGGGTAAAGTGACAAATGCATTGATGTCGCATTGTTCACTCCTGTAAAAAGTATATCATCTACAATATGACTAAAAGCTGACCATTGATTTGCTGCCTGATAGTCTGATAACGAACCATTTGGAACATGTAAAATACAGGTTGTGGTGTTTATATAATCAAAAACAGTTGTAGAAGTTTTCAAATTTACCGGCGTACTGGCATAAGCATAGAACGATGTTAAACCTGAACAATAGTAAAATGCACTCGATCCGATAGAAGTTACCGACGAAGGGATGGAAAGGGTTGTCAATTTTACACATTCCGTAAATCCAAAATTTTTGATGGTAGTCAAGCCCGAAGGAATGATAATGGAAGTCAAATCCCTGCATCGTTCAAAAGCAGAAAGATCAATCATGGTTACCGACGAAGGAATCGTATAGTTTCCTGTCATTGACATGGGACAATGAATGATGGTAGTTTGCGATTTGTCGAACAAAACGCCATCGATACTTGAATACGTAAGATTAGCAGGATCAACATTTTTTAATCCAGTTGAATAAATAAACGCATACTTTCCAATCTTAGTAACCGATGCAGGGATTGAAACCGATAGTAAACTTCCACACTCTCTGAAAGAGCCTTCACCTATAGATAGAAGAGATGGAGGAAGGATAATGTTTTTCAATCCGGAACCGGCAAATGACTGATAACCCAAAGAAGTCAATGTGGATGGAAAGTTGATGGTTTCCAAACTTCTGCAGCCCTGAAAAACCCCGCCATCAATCGATGAAAGCGTTGTTGGAAGGATGACAGATTTCAATGCATAACATTTATTAAATGCTCCATAACCAATGGTAGTAACCTTCGAAGGAATAGTAATAGAAAGTAAGGCATAACATTCTTCAAAAGCAGAATAATCAAGCGTGATTAACTCCGAAGGCAGTTCAATAGCAGTCATTTCCTCACATCCTCTGAAAGCCTGATCGCCAATAAATGTAACAGTTGAAGGGATTGTAAAAGTTTTTAGTCTCCAAAGTCCATAAATAGCCATTCTTCCAATTTTTGTTATTTCCGAAGGGAGATTGATGGTGGTTAGTGTAGTACAATATTTTAATGCGTTATCAGGAACAGTATTATCAGGATTGGTTAAATAGGCCGCAACTGTGGTTCCACTTAAATTTAATTCAGCCAGTACAGACATATTTTTAATTGTAACAAAATCGCGTGCATCGATAGTACCAGTTACCGTAAGGTTCGTAACAGTGGTAAGATTTCCACCGGCATTAATTATAGCAGTAGCTAAATCTCCTGCGGTAGAAACTACAGTTAGATTTGTTTGATTACGACCAGCTTGCATCATTACGGTGAATAACAAACCCAGAACAAGTAAAATTTGTTTTTTCATTTGTTTGATTTTTATTTAAATATCTAATTTACAATTAGAAAACACTCGACAAAGTTAAATAAATACCTAACATCTGCAATTGAGTGTTGAAAAATTTAATTCACACTAAATAAATACACTATTTAATTTTATTTCACTATAGACTTACAACATACCATATGTTTAAAACAGCTATTTTAGCAAGGATATGGTTTAAGTAGGTTGTAGATGCTTCTGGAGTGGATTTCTCCCAAACTTGCAGAACGGTTCTGCAAATATTACAAAACTTGCAGAACGGAACAATACCTTGCAGAAAATCTGTTAATGTTGGTTTAGGATCAACTGCAAAATCTGAGGAGTAACGAATAATTTTTTAATTTTGCAGGATTAAAATTAATATTGTCCTGTGAATATAATAGACGGTTACTCCTTGTTGCTTCCCGATGGGATGTTGGATTTTTTTGAGATAG